>CABFOE010000348.1_pt1 | contig 9414 bp, 6 predicted proteins | sample 3521981 | NCBI WGS metagenome assembly CABFOE01 (sample SAMEA5312457, study PRJEB27640) | indoor metagenome | biome: indoor environment; feature: uncontrolled; material: polymer tiles stone | place: Germany | collected 2014-07-07 | reverse complement strand
AATTCACCTGTAATTCCGTTCCAATCCGTGAACGAATACATAACACCGTTAAAAAAAGGTACGAGAACAATTACTGCGAAAACCAGAAAGACGGGTCCGACGAACATCCAAAACTCGAGTCCGCGTTTTACTTTTTTCTTATTGCTTACTGCCATTGCTCATCCCTCCTCTGTCCTAAGCGTACGGAATTTCCCACAAAATGAAAACGCAACCATTTGACACATTGGGTGGAAAATATTGAACGATTATTTGGCGCGACCCTTTCGGATGAGCTACTATAAAGAAATATAAAGAAATTCATCTTGAGAGGAAGATTATGCCATGGAGAAAACCATTCGTTCTGATCTAGAGATTGCCCAACAAACGACTTTACAACCTATTTCTGAAATCGCCCGTCAAATCGGGCTGACGGACGCAGATTATGACTCGTACGGAAAGTACAAGGCGAAGTTGACGGATGGGCTAGCCGAACGGTTGGCGACGAATGCCGACGGGAAATTGATTCTCGTCACAGCCATCAATCCAACGGCTGCCGGTGAAGGAAAATCAACGGTGACGGTCGGACTTGGTCAGGCACTACACCGGCTCAAGCACAAAACGATGATTTGTCTGCGGGAACCGTCGCTCGGACCCACGATGGGATTAAAGGGCGGCGCTTGCGGCGGCGGCTACAGCCAAGTGTTGCCGATGGAAGAAATCAACCTGCATTTCACAGGTGACATGCATGCCATTACCTCGGCCCACAACACAATCAGCGCTCTGCTTGACAATCATCTTCATCAAGGCAATGATTTGCGGATCGATCCGCGTCGCATCACATGGAAACGTGTCCTCGACCTGAATGACCGGGCGTTACGCAACATCACGATCGGACTCGGTGGAGCGGCTCATGGTATTCCGCGTCAAGACGGCTTCGACATCACCGTTGCATCAGAAATCATGGCGGTCCTTTGTCTCGCCGACTCGATTGCTGATCTGGAGGACCGAATCAGCCGGATTGTCGTCGCTCACTCGTACGAGCAACAGCCGGTGACAGTCAAGGATATCCAGGCCTCCGGTGCTGCGACATTGCTCTTAAAAGAGGCATTCCGTCCAAATTTGGTACAGACCGTCGAAGGGACGCCGGCCTTGATTCACGGCGGACCGTTCGCAAACATCGCCCATGGTTGTAATTCGCTGATTGCAACGCGAACGGCTCTCAAGCTGAGCGATTATGTCGTGACAGAAGCCGGCTTCGGCGCTGATCTTGGCGCTGAAAAATTCTTTAACATCAAGTCACGGATCGGCAATTTACATCCTGATGCCGTCGTTCTCGTTGCCACCGTCCGTGCGTTAAAAATGCATGGTGGTGTCGCAAAAGACCAGTTGGCTGAAGAAAACCTATCTGCCTTGGTCGAAGGACTCGCTTTGCTCGAAAAACACGTCGAGACAATGGATTTGTTTGGTGTTCCGGCGGTCGTAGCCTTAAATCGTTTTTCAAGCGATACAGAAACGGAACGTCAGACCGTACTCGACTGGTGTCGCGAACGAAAAATCCGCGTTGCGGAAAGTGAAGTATTCAGTCAAGGTGGAGCCGGTGGAGAAACGTTGGTCGAACAGGTTTTCGAAGCACTGGAAGAAGACAGCCAGTTCACGCCTCTTTATCCAACCGATTTGCCACTCACTCAAAAAATCGAGCGGATTGCGATGCGTGTCTATGGTGCAGCCGGAGTCCATTTCGAGGAAAAAGCATTGCGTGAACTGGAACGTTGCACGGATCAAGGACTTGGCCATTTACCGATTTGTATGGCAAAAACGCCGTTTTCATTGACGGATGATCCGACTAAGTACGGACGAGTCGAAGGGTTTATGATTACGGTCCGCGAAATCAGACCGGCGATCGGGGCGGGATTCATCGTCGCCTTGACCGGGAATGTATTAACCATGCCGGGTTTACCGAAAAAACCGGCGGCTAATACGATGGGAATTTCTGAAGATGGAACGATATTCGGGCTTTCTTAATCAAGGAAGGATGATATACATGACAATCGATCATACACACTGGATTGCATCTGACGGTCATACGACGAACATGCATCTTTTGGAAGCAAGTGCGCCTAAAGGTGTCGTCATCGTTTTTCACGGCATGATGGAACACGGGGAACGTTACCAGGAATTTGCCGAGTTTCTGTATGCCCATCACTATCACACCGTCATCCCGGATCTACGCTGCTTTGGTGCTCAGGCTCCTCAGTTGGGTCACTTAGAACCGAATCAAGGGTTTGATCAGTTGGTTCAAGATGCGGAAGAATTGGTTTACGACATTAAAGACCGCTATCCGGACTTACCGATTTTTGCATTTGGTCACAGCTTCGGTTCGCTGATTTCAAGACGTCTTGGACAAACACTCGGTCACGAACTGGCTGGCGTCATTGCCAGCGGTCCCCCGACCGACAGCGGAATACTCGGAAATATCAGTAAAAAAATCGTTCGGCAATTGATCGAGCAAACATCGGCGCAGCACCCGGCAGAAGGCATGAGTAAATTGGTTTTTGGCCGCTACAACTTACGCTTTTTCCCGGCCTTGTCACCAAATGCTTGGTTATCGTCCGACCCGCAGTCGGTCATGCGTTATGATGAAGACGTATTGTCTGGTCAAACTGTGACACTTGGATTCTTTCATGAATTGCTTTCTGCAACAAAAGCCGTGAACTCCCTGTCTTATCTTTATCAGCATCCGCGGCATCTTCCGTTGTTACTGATTGCCGGTGAAGATGATCCCGTCGCCTTTGACGGAAAAGGGATTCATACCTTGTTCGACGCCTATAACCGGGTTCGTGTTGAAGGTGTTCAACTCACTGTCTATCGTGGGTTGCGCCATGAACTGTTTCACGAATTTGAGCGGATTCGCGTCTTCGCGGATATTGCAGGCTGGCTGAATAAGCAGGTTGGATCCCGTCTTCCTTCTTCTGTCCGGAGACAAGGACATCCATAATCAAAAAAAGGAGTCATCCTCTATCGCTTAGAGGGTGACTCCTTTTTGATCAATGGATCCAGCTCAATGAACGGATCATCGTTTCGATTTCTTCTAATTCCAATGACTCTCGATCAGCAGAATAAGTCAACAGCACAAGACGTTCGCCGTCGGAGTAGGCAAAGATGCGGATAAACACATCTTCTTCTTTTCCATCAACAGCAAGCAAGGCTTCTTTTGGTGTATTCCGACGCGCTTCAAGAGGTCCCGTCAATTCAATGCCAAACTCTTCTACCAACAAATTGATTTCTTGTTCAGCCGCTTCAAACGGTGTCAGTTCTTCTGCATCCGACTCATAAATCGACAACTGTAAGGTGCCCATCGCATTTTCTTCCGTCGAATAAAAACTAACGAACGTTTCCTCTTCCTGGTATTCAAACGTCTGTGGATATTCAAGAGTAATCCAATTATCGACCGTGTAATGTTTCATATAATTTCCTCCATTCGATTTATCTCGCCAAAATGTACTCCTGTCACGGTCAGTTGTTCCAAATACCGTGCTAGCGTGTCCGAAAGGAAAATACGATCCGTCCGTTCATCTCGCAAGATGTGGTGGGGACCAAGCGACTCACTGATGATCCGCTCCGTCATGAAATAGACCTGTCTCTTCCGAATGGTGCGGAAAATATTTGTCTTATGTAAATGCTCCACCCGTCTTACCGCTAGTATATTGATGAGATAGTAATTGCTTAATCCCGACCGCGTCTTCAACTGGACCCGAAGACATTGTACAGAAAACGGAGTCAACCGTTCCAATGTCTGTTTCATCCGTTCCGATACCAGCGGGATATTCAATTCGTTCGGAAGCACGTCCGGTAACATATCCGCATCCTGTTCGATTGAAAAGGCAAGTAAGCTTGTGTTCAGAAACCACTCTCCTGTCATGAAGCGATAACGATCGATTTGATGATGACAGGTCGCCCTCCATCCTTTTCCCATCGCCTGTTCGCTCCAAACTCGAACTTTGTTCACCAGTCATTCGCTCCTCTTTCCATCCTCGGGCATTCATGCTCGTCGCAGGAAGCTCATGTAAACGATTTAGCTATTGTTATTGTACACTTTAACTGCGCACGATTGGAATCACAAGATTCGGGTGTCGTCCGTTTCAAACGGTGAAATCTTCGAACGAGATCGATGACAGGCAGCACCTCGTGTCGATTGTGGTTGGCGTACCCAAAGAACAGCCGCTCTTTAATGCTCGACGGGTGTTTTTTGAGCTACAAGAGCCCTGTTCAATCCGTCTGGAAAAATCAAAACTATTGACTTTTTTTCTAAAAGTTATGGATATCTGTTCTTTGCTATGCTACTATATCTCATGTAGCAACTTTATTGAGCAACTTTTGCGGGTGTAGTTTAGTGGTAAAACCTCAGCCTTCCAAGCTGATGATGAGAGTTCGATTCTCTTCACCCGCTCCAATTTATGACATAACATAGGTCAACGACACATAGGCCAACGACTTTTATAACCCTCTCGAGGGGAAGACGATTCGCACGATGCGAATCGTCTTTTTTTGTCCTTCGCGATACAGGCCGCATCTTTTTGGGTATAGTTCGTTATAAAAGTTTCTACTTAGGAATGAGGAGGAGTCTTATGATTCAGATGAAGATGCCCGGTGTGACGGTCTACCAAAGCACGTTAATGAAAACGACTTCGACGTTGATTGAAACACCCGACTGTCTGATTGTCGTTGATCCAGGCTGGCTACCGGACGAAATCGCCACGATTCGCCGGGACGTCGAAATCATCCGGCACGACCGTCCTCTTTATATCGTTTATACGCACGCCCATTTCGATCACATATTAGGTGCTTACGCTTTCAAAGATGCGATTGCGATTGCCTCTCGTCGGTTCATTGATGTCGATCAAGCCGCCGCGCTGGAAGAAGTTCAAAATTTTAATGATGAATATTACATCGAATCCCCTGTCTTGTTTCCGAACATCACACATGTCATCGATGAATCAGAAACCACTTTGACAATCGGTAAAACCAAGCTGATTTTTTTCCTGACACCCGGTCACGAAGCGACACATCTGTCCTTTGTCGTCATGCCGCTCCACCTTCTCGTCTGCGGCGATTATGCGTCTGATGTTGAAATTCCGTTGATTGAACATGATTCCAACGAGTATTTGACCACACTCGAACTGCTCGAATCGTTTATCTATGAATATGAAATCAAGTTACTGATTCCCGGTCATGGCCATATTTGTGACGTCCGGACTGAAATGATTGAACGGCTTCACCTCAGCTATGACTATATCTTAGCCTTGCGTGCCGGAAAGGACTCGAACTGGTCTCCGTCTTGGCAACGGACGTCTTTCATGGGCCGCTTACACGAAAAAAACAAGCGCCAAGTCAAGAAAGAGCAATCCGAACAACTCGCTCGGCGTCAGTACGACTAAAAAAGAGACAGCGTCCACCGCTTCTGAAGCAATGGACACTGTCTCTTTTTATCAAAATCAGTCGAGAATACTCCCACTTCTAAACGTTCAGGGCGAAGCCCTAGTGCAAGTGGGAGATGAATTGTCTTCGGGCAAAGCGTAGGTGGAGGTAGTTCAACACGGTGTCGATCCGATTAATTCCAACATCAAGGCTTTTTGCGCGTGCAGACGATTTTCTGCTTGATCAAATACAACAGAATGTGGACCATCAATAACTTCTGCTGTCACTTCTTCTCCCCGGTGTGCCGGGAGACAGTGGAGGAAGATGACGTCGGCAGCGGCTACATCCAGCAACGGTTGATTGACTTGATAGCCCGAGAATGCCGCCAGTCGTTGCGCCGTCTCCTCTTCCTGCCCCATACTCGCAAAGACATCACTGTAGATGACATCCGCTCCCGTTGCGGCTTGAACCGGATCCGTATACTGTTCGATTTTCCCGCCTGTCGCTTGCGCCAATCGGCTCGCCTCGGCGACAATCGTTGCGTCCGGTGCATACGCGGCAGGACTGCAAATCCGGACTGTCATTCCACTTAAAGCCCCGCCAATCAACAACGAGTGAGCCATGTTGTTTCCGTCCCCGATATAGGTCAGTACTTTCCCGGCTCGTTTTCCGAGATGTTCTTCAATCGTGAGTAAATCGGCTAAAACTTGGCACGGGTGATGTAAATCCGTCAATCCATTGATGATCGGAATCGTTCCGTGCTCCGCTAACGTTTTCACCGTCTCATGTGAAAACGTCCGAATCATCAGCGCATCGACATACCGACTCATCACTTGTATCGTGTCGCTTAACGACTCCCCTCGTCCGATTTGCATGTCTGATCCGTTCAAGACGATGGGATGCCCACCCAACTCGATGACCCCGACTTCAAACGAAATCCGTGTCCGGGTAGAGGCCTTTTCGAACAACAACGCCACTTTTTTTCCACTCAGTGCTTCTTTATATGTCGCCGGCGTCTGTTTGACTGCTTTCGCCAACTCCAATAACTCGGTTAATCCCTCCGCCGTCAATTCTTCGAGCGTCAATAGATGCTGTAACTGCTGTTTCGTATTCGTCATTGGATTAACTCCTTTCGTGTCGTCCACTCTGCCAATCGTTTGACAGGCAACATATCGATTTCCTCCACACTGTCGAAATACTGCGCAAGGTGTTGTTCGGTAATGACGATGGCTCCCTTCGTCAGGGCCAGGGCACGTTGTGCTTGTTCGTCCTCGCTGATCGAGAAGAAAACACGACACTGGTCGAAATCCGTTCCATCGTCTAGCGGTACGGCATCCGTCCATCCTTCTGTTCCTTTACCGGCGATCTGCAACGTTCGTGTCGTCAACAACGTTTTTGTTGTCTCATCATGCGCAAAACGTTCTTTCGCCAATCCATTTGTCGTCCACTGCAACGTTTCCCCGGTAGACCGCATGACGGGTCCTGTCATCGGGTCCACATGGCGTAACTTCAACGTCGAGAAAACCGGTGTCTTCACTGCATGAAACGGCAAACTCGTTCGTTTGGTCGGTAACGCATGAACACGTTGCCCGCTCGCTGCCTGAACTGCCCATTCGAGTAACGGTTGACCCGTGACTTTAGCGACAATCGGTAATGTCCGGGAAGCACGGGGGTTGATTTCTAAGACATACAGGCTTTGATCTTTGACGACGAACTGAATGTTAAAGGCTCCTTTATACGCCAGTTGTTGTCCGATGGCCTGCGCAATCGCTTCAATCTCATCCTGCAATGCCTGCGTCGCTGAAACCGGCGGCAGGATCATCGTCGAATCTCCGGAATGGACACCTGCAGCTTCAATTTGTTCCATGATGATCGGAACATATGTCATTGTTCCGTCAGAAATGCAGTCCACTTCAAACTCTTTCCCCTCGATGTAGGCATCAACTAAAATCGGAAATGCCAGTTCAGGTAACAACGCTTCTAAATCAGCAACTGTTTTCAAGCGATGCATGCCTTTCCCGCCGATGACATACGACGGACGGACCATCAACGGATAACCGAGTTGCATGATGACCGCATTCAATTCTTCCTCGTTCGTGACCTCTTGACCCGGAATATGTGCGATATCCAGTCGATCTAAAAATTGATAAAACCGCTCACGATTTTCCATTTCATCAATCGTATCTGCCGTCGTGCCGAGCAGATGATAGCCGCGTTGTTCCAGTTCGGCGGCCAAGGCAATCGCTGTCTGTCCGCCAAACTGTACCAAGACGTCCTGACAGTTCTCCGTCTCGAGCACATGAACGACATCTTCAATCGTCAACGGCTCCACATAGAGCCGGTCGGCGACTTCAAAATCCGTCGAAACCGTTTCCGGATTGTTGTTGATCATAATCGTTTCATATCCGCTCTGTTGGAGCGCCCGAACGGCATGCACCGAACAGTAATCAAACTCGATCCCTTGTCCGATGCGAATCGGACCGGCCCCAAGGACGGCGACCTTTTTGTGATTGGATGGCGTGACCTCTGTCCGTCCTGACCAACTGCCGTAAAAATAAGGTGTCGGACTTGAAAATTCAGCAGCACACGTGTCAATCATTTGAAATGCCGGTGCAATCCCGAATCCTTGACGCTGACCTTGCACCGATTCCACCGAGACACCCAATACACCAGCGATTTGTTGGTCGGTAAACCCATGCCGTTTTGCTGTTAAGAGCGACTCCTCCGACGTCAGATCCAATGTATCTTGAATCGTTAACAGTCGTTCGAGGATCGTAATGAACAGCGGTTGAATCTGCGTCAATTCGACAATCTGTTGCAAGGTCGTTTCTTTTCGATCCAGTAACGCAAGCAACGCAAGCAGACGGCGATCCGTGATCTGTTCTACTTCATGCCAGAGTACCGTCGTGTCGGCTTGCTTCATCCAAGTCGGATAAAGCGGAGCCTGTTCAACGCCTGCACCGCGCCATGCTTTTTGTAAAGCCTCTTCAAGCGTCTTCCCCATTGCCATACTTTCGCCGGTCGCCTTCATCTGGGTTCCGAGGCTGCGGTCGCTTTCCGGGAAGAGATCAAACGGAAAACACGGGACCTTGGCTGTTACATAGTCCATTGTAGGTTCAAAACTTGCCATCGTCTCCTTCGTCACGGGATTGATGCAGTCATCCAAACGTTCGCCGAGAGCAAGACGGGTCGCAAGTTTCGCAATCGGATAACCCGTTGCTTTCGAGGCGAGGGCCGAAGAACGGCTGACCCGCGGATTCACCTCGATGACATAATAGGTTTGTTCGGTCGGATGAATTGCAAATTGGATGTTACACCCTCCGACGACCCCGAGGGCAGAGACGATTTCTCGTGCTGCCGTTCGGAGCTGTTGATTCATCTGGTCAGAAATCGATTGAATGGGCGCAAATACAACCGAATCGCCGGTATGCACACCCACCGGATCAATATTTTCCATGTTACAGACGATAATCGTCGTATCAAACGCATCACGCATCACTTCGTACTCAACCTCTTTATAACCGGCAATGCTGGCTTCGACGAGACATTGTGAAATCGGACTCGCCTGTAATCCGTTTGCCGCAAGCAGACGGGCTTCTGCTTTTGTCTTGGCGATCCCGCCGCCCGTTCCCCCTAACGTAAAGGCCGGACGAATGACCAGTGGAACACCACACGTTTCCATGAACTCCTCCAGTTCAGCCAATGTTTCGATCGTCTGACTCGTCGGGAGTGGTTGATTCAGTTCAAGCATCCGCTGTTTAAAACGTTCGCGGTCTTCGCCATCGCGAATCGTTTCAAGTGATGTGCCGAGCAGTTCCACTTGATATTGATCGAGCACGCCGGATTCTTCGAGCGATAGTGCCAGATTCAGGGCCGTTTGTCCGCCGACCGTCGCGAGCAGGTGGGTGGGACGTTCACGTTGGATGATGGCCGTGGCCTTCTCAAGGGTCATCGCTTCGATATAGATATGGTCCGCCGTCGACGGATCCGTCATGATCGTAGCCGGATTCGAATTCATCA
>CABFOE010000669.1_pt1 | contig 9554 bp, 8 predicted proteins | sample 3521981 | NCBI WGS metagenome assembly CABFOE01 (sample SAMEA5312457, study PRJEB27640) | indoor metagenome | biome: indoor environment; feature: uncontrolled; material: polymer tiles stone | place: Germany | collected 2014-07-07 | reverse complement strand
GACATGATCTCTTTCTCATCGAGCATCTGTTGCTCGTAATGCCGCCATTTTTTCTTGAGATACCCGTATCCTTTTGTCGTCCGGTAATCCTTGTTGTCGAGCCGTTGCAACATTTGTTTTTCGTCCGGCGTCATTCCGCGGATATCGTCCCGTTTGACGACCCAGATATCGACGACCGGTTCCCGGCGCATGAAGTTTTCCTGCGCCATCAACAACGCCATCTCTTTATTCGGGGCGAGCAGACTGAATTGATGCGTAAAAGCCGCGTTGGGTGTCCGTTTACTGAAAATCTCGAACTCCTGATAAAACGTTTCCGTCATGATGTTTCCTCCTTCAGCCGATCGTTTCAGCAAGCGCCTCACGGACCCAGGCATTGTTTTCATAAGACGTTTGGCGTAACGCGAGCCGCTCCTTCGAACGGGGACCGCCGCCTTGAATGATTTTTTTGAATTCCGTCCAATCCGGCTGGGCATATATCCATTGCCCTGTCTCCTCGTCGAACCGTAACGTCGGATCGGGAATGACGAGACCAAGCGAACGGATCCGGGGAACATATTTCGTAAAGAAACTTTGACGCAATTCTTCATTCGTCTTCGTCCGGATTTTATACGCAATCGTCACGTCCTGTTTTGAAGTGCCGGTCGTTTCTTTTGTCGCCGGTCCAAAGAACATCAACAGGGATTCCCACCACTCATCGAGTGATTCCTGAATCATCGCTTTTTGTTCGGGTGTTCCTTCCGCCAGTGCCATGATGATCGATTCACCATGTTGGGCATGGAATACTTCTTCCGCACAAATCCGTTGCAACGCCCGCGCATACGGACCATACGAAGCACCGAGCATGTTCGTCTGGGTAATGATTGCCGCTCCATCAACAAGCCAACCGATTGTTCCGGCATCCGCCCACGAACGTGTCGGCATATGGAAGACATTGTGGAACTTGAGGCGTCCCGTGAACAAGTCATCCATCAAATCCGCCCGGGTTTTTCCGTACGGCTTCATCAAATCTTCCACGACACGAAGCAAGAGTTGACCGTGTCCCATCTCGTCCTGGACTTTGGCCATGATACCGAGCTTCCGTCGTAACGACGGTGCTTTCGGAACCCACTCTTTTTCCGGCAAAGCCCCCATGATTTCACTGATGCCATGCATCGAAATCAATTTAATTAACGTATCGCGGTAAAAACCGGGCATCCAGTCGTCGGCTTCGATTTTTTCCCCGTTGTCGATCCGTTCCTTGAACCGTGCCAACTTTTCTTCTTCCGTCATGACCGGCGGTTCGAATAGATGTGTCGCATCATACATCTTGTTTCCTCCTCTGCTTAAACAAACTTCTTCTCCGGCTCCATCCGTCGATCGATGATCCGGACTGCTTTCCCTTCTGAACGCGGAAGACCGTATGGCGGATGACAGACCAGATTGACGGAGATCAGACATTCCGTTTTTACGGCGTGACAGACAGCTCGTTTGAGGTCTTCCGGGCTCGCTTCATGGTCTGCTTCAATATGCAGCTCCAATGCCTCAAGACCCCCGCGTTGAATCCGGTGAATTTGATAATGCGGACTGACACCTGTTTGTTGCAACAGGACCCGTTCGATTTCCGACGGGAAGACGTTGACGCCACGGATGATCAGCATATCGTCCGTTCTGCCTTTAACCCGTGACATCCGGGTGGTCGTCCGCCCGCATGCACACGGTTTTGTCGTCACGGATGCCAAATCACCGGTCCGGTACCGAATGATTGGAAGCGCTTTCTTTTTTAGACTTGTAAAAACGAGTTCCCCGACTTGTCCTTCCGGCATCGGTTCCCCCGTCACGGGATCAATCACTTCTGTGATGAACAGATCGTCTATCAGGTGCAATCCGTCTTGTTCCTGACATTCCATCGCGACGCCCGGTCCCATGATTTCACTGAGACCATAGATGTCGAAGGCGCGAATGCCCCATTTTTCTTCGAGTGTCTGCCGCAATTCCTCCGACCACGGTTCGGCTCCGAAAATGCCGTAGCGGAGACTGCTCGTTCGTGGATCGAGACCACGTTCTTCCATCCGTTCTGCGAGATGCATCATATAAGACGGCGTCCCGCAAATGCCGCGCGGCTGGAAGTCTTCAATCAAGGTAATCTGCCGATCCGTATTTCCTCCGGATACAGGAACAACCGCCATTCCGAGCTGTTCTGCTCCTGCGTGCAACCCGAGCCCACCTGTGAACAATCCGTACCCGTAGGCATTGTGCAACAGGTCTGTATTGTCCGCCCCGATCGCAATCAGACCACGCGCGACGGCAGTCGACCAGTCCGCAAGATCTTCTTCGGTATAACCGACGACAGTCGGTTTTCCGCTCGTACCGGATGAAGCATGAATCCGGGCTGCTGCTTGCGGGGGAACAGCGAACAATCCGAATGGATAGTGTTCACGCAGATCACTTTTCCGGGTGAACGGCAATTTTTGCAGATCTGTCAACGTCTCCAAGGAATCGGCATCGAGTCCGCGGTCCGCGAACTGTGTTCTGTAGAAGGGCACATGCGCTGTCACATAACGTACGGTCTCGCGTAAGCGTTCCAACTGTAAGCTTGCCCTGACTTCCGCCGTCATCGTTTCGAGAATCTTGTTATACAAATTGCACCTCCTCGATTTTTCCGACACAATAAATAAACGTCCGTTTTAAAATGGTTATACCATAAACCTACGATACGTTCACATTATTGTCAATCCTCCATTTTGTTAAAAGCTCCCAAATTAACTTTTTCTGACGCCGTTTAAATCAAAATCACCCGTAAAGGCGTTTCCTATAGAGAAAACGCAAAAATGATATTTCTTTTTGGAAAATATTTCTTAAAATGTTTGCTCATTTCGTAACTGATTGATAAAATATCGTGTGACAAGTGTTATACTATTTTTGGTAAGACCAGCTGTGGTCGGAATCAAGGGGGAATCACGTTGAGAAATGGTTTGTCGCTTGGAGATACAGCCGTCGTTGAAGCAATTGTGACCGAAGAAATGTTCGCTCAGTTTGAAGGTGTGATCGTCCATCCGGCCTATTCAACCGTCTCGATGGTCTATCACATGGAATGGGCGGCCCGAAAACTAATCCTCCCTTACCTCGAAGAACAGGAAGAAGGAGTCGGTGGTGCCGTTTCCTTGAAGCACTTGGGGATGGCAACACTGGGATCAAATATCCGGATCGAAGCCACTGTCATCGAACTCACACCTGACCGCGTCTTGGCAAAAGTCGAAGTCAGACACGGCGATCGTGTCATCGGTCTGGGTGAGGTGAAACAAATCATCTTAACGAAGCAGCTGATTCAGGAAAAGTTGACGCCGCGTGTTTTGTAAATCTCAAAATGAAAGCGCTTACTATAAGTCAGGAGGATGTTTCTTATGAATATGTTGAACCCGTCTACGAATCCCTCACCGTCCATCATGGAAAAAATCTCCGGTCATGAACAGGTCGTTTTTTGCAACGATCCCGTGTCCGGTCTGCAAGCCATCATCGCCATTCATGATACGACGCTCGGTCCCGCCCTCGGCGGATGCCGGATGGCGCCGTATTCAACCGTCGACGAAGCACTGGATGATGTTTTACGCCTGTCGCGCGGCATGACGTATAAATGCGCCGCGGCTGACGTTGATTTTGGCGGCGGCAAAGCCGTCATCATCGGTGATCCTGCAACCGATAAGACGCCGGAACTCTTCCGGGCCTTCGGACGATTCGTCGATTCGCTCGGCGGTCGTTTCTATACCGGGACGGACATGGGAACGACGATGGACGATTTCGTCCATGCCAGTCGGGAAACCTCCCGGATCGTCGGCATTCCGGAAGCCTTTGGCGGCAGCGGGGATTCGTCGATCCCGACAGCGGAAGGCGTCATCTATGGTCTGCGCGCAACCGTCGAAACCTTGTATGGATCAGACGATTTAAGCCGGGCGAGTTACGCGGTCCAGGGTCTTGGAAAAGTCGGCTATAAAGTCGCGGAACAGCTGTTGGACGCAGGCGCCAACTTATACGTCTCCGATCTCAATGAAGCGGTTTTGGCTATGCTCGTTGAACGGGCAGAACAAACGCCGGGGACAGTCCGGGTCATCGCCGCCCATGAAATCCATCTGACGGATGCGGATATTTTTGTTCCTTGTGCTTACGGGGGCGTCATCCAAACCACGAATATCCACTTGTTGCAATGTAAGGCCATCTGCGGATCTGCCAACAACCAGCTGGCAGTGGATGCGCTCGCACTCGAATTAAAGCAACGCGGCATTTTATATGCGCCGGACTACATCGTCAACGGCGGCGGATTGATTCAAGTCGCGGATGAATTGTACGGGGCGAACCATGAACGGGTCTTGCTGAAAACCAAGCACATCTATGATGCGGTCCTCGAAGTGTTCCACGAGTCCCATGCGGAATCGATCACGACACTTGAAGCGGCGGACCGGATGTGCACTAAACGCATTCAAATCCGCTCACGTCATAACAACATCTTTACGAATACGATCAAACCAAAATGGAACATCCGTAACGACTAATGGAGGTGACACCGATGGAAACCCAATTTCCGATCCACCGTATCCTTGATGATGCGGGGCAAGTGATCGATACATCTAAAACCGACTTACTGACCAAGGAGCTAAGCCTCGCCCTGTTCACACATATGAACCGTATCCGGACGTTTGACCGCAAGGCGATCAACCTGCAACGCCAGGGACGGCTCGGGACCTACGCTCCGTTTGAAGGGCAGGAAGCCGCACAGGTCGGCAGTGCCTATGCGCTGCATAACAAGGACTGGGTCTTCCCGACGTATCGTGATCACGGGGCGACACTGACCTTTGGCGCTGACATGGTCCGGACGTTTTTGTACTGGAATGGACGTGTCGAAGGATGTGTCCCGACGGACGAGTTGCACATCTTCCCGCCGGCAGTACCGATTGCCACACAAATTCCCCATGCCGTTGGTGCGGCCTGGGCAGAAAAACGCAAAGGGACGAATCAAGTCGCCGTCGCTTATTTTGGAGACGGTGCGACCTCGGAAGGTGATTTCCATGAAGGGATGAACTTCGCGAGCGTTTTCCAAGCACCGGTCATTTTGTTTAATCAAAACAACGGGTATGCAATCTCGGTCCCGATCCAAAAACAGATGCATTCGGAAACGATTGCCCAAAAAGCGTTGGCCTACGGGATGCCGAGCGTCCGGATTGACGGCAACGACGTCTTTGCCGTGTACTTCACGATGCAAGAGGCACTTGAGCGGGCCCGGTCCGGCCGCGGTCCGACATTGATCGAAGCCGTCACATGGCGGTTCGGTGCGCATACGACGGCCGATGATCCGTCGAAATACCGCGATCAGGACCGGTCGCGTGATCGTGTCGATCCGCTCACCCGCTTGGAAGATTTCATGAAGGCACAAGGGTTTTACGAGGAACAGGAAATCGAAGCGATTCGAATCCGCCATCAAGAAGAGGTCGAGGCGGCCGTCAAAACGATGGAAGCCTTCCCTTCACCTGACGTCAACGATTTGTTTGATCATACGTTTGCGACACTACCGGACGATTTAATCCGTCAAAAAGCGGATTACCTGACAGCGAGGGGGAATTGACATGGCGACACCAATCAATCGACAAACGGAGATGACGCTTGTCCAGGCTGTCACCGATGCCTTACGGACAAAACTGACGACCGATGAGACGACACTCGTATTAGGCGAAGATGTCGGAAAAAACGGCGGGGTGTTCCGGGCAACAGACGGTCTACAGGAAGAATTCGGCGAAGACCGGATCATCGATACACCCCTCAGCGAAGCGGGAATCGTCGGAACGTCAATCGGTCTTGCGGTCAACGGGTTTAAACCGATTGTCGAAATTCAATTCCTTGGTTTCATCTATCCGGCCTACGAACAAATCATGACGCATGTCGCACGTATTCGGATGCGGACGATGGGACGTTACGGTGTCCCGATGGTCATCCGGGCTCCTTACGGGGCAGGCATTCGGGCGCCGGAAATTCACTCGGACAGCACAGAAGCCCTCTTCACCTCGATGCCCGGCTTAAAGGTCGTCTGTCCGGCAACGCCTTACGACGCCAAAGGCTTATTGATTGCAGCAATTGAAGATCCGGACCCGGTCTTATTCCTCGAATCGATGCGCAGTTATCGCGCCTTTAAGGAACCGGTTCCGAGTGAGTCGTACACGGTTGAAATCGGAAAAGCCAAATGCGTCACGGAAGGTCACGACGTGACACTCATCGCCTGGGGGGCGATGGTGCAGGTTGCCCAAAAAGCGGCGACCGAAGCAGCGACACGTGGTATCTCCTGTGAAGTGATTGATTTACGGACACTTTATCCGCTTGACCGGACGACGATTGCCGCCTCCGTCCAAAAAACAGGTCGGGCTGTCATCGTTCATGAAGCACAGGCAACGGGTGGACTCGGGAATGATTTGATTGCTTTAATCAATGATACTTCGTTCTTGTATTTACGGGCACCGATTGCCCGGGTCACCGGATTCGATGTGCCGGTTCCATTATTCGCGCTCGAAGACCATTACATCCCGACGCCGACTCGTGTGCTTGAAGCGATCCAGCGTACGATCGATTTTTAAGGAGTGAGCAGGATGATTGAAGTGAAATTGCATGATGTGGGGGAAGGCATGACGGAAGGTGAAATCGCAAACTATCTGGTCCAGGTGGGCGATCGGGTCACGATTGACCAACCGGTCGTCGAAGTCTCGACTGACAAGATGGTCGCTGAACTGCCGGCTCCGGTGTCCGGTGTCGTCACGGATCTGTTAATTCCTGTCGGACAAACGGTTGGCGTCGGGACGGTCTTGTTATTGATTGAGGCAACGGAAGCACAACCGGCAGTCACCGTTGAACGAACGGTTGAACGGTCCGAGCAATCGCAACAACAACCAACCATGACCGCTCTCCTGGCGGAACGTCCAAAACGTGTGTTGGCGACACCTTACACCCGGAAAATCGCCCGCGATCTTGGCATCGATCTGGAACTAGTTCCGGCTGTCGATCCGTCCGGTCGTGTCACGGAAGAAGATGTACGTCGTTTCGTTGAAAGCGGAACGACTCCTGAGACCAATCAGCGTCCAGTCGCGGTCGAGACACCATCTGCGCCGGTCGAGACGATTCCGTTCCGGGGCATTCGTAAACAAATCGCCAAAAAGATGACCCAGTCACTTTTTACGATTCCGCATGTCACCCACTTTGAAGAAGTCGACATGACCCGTTTGCTGGCATTGCGCGAAGAATTGAAAGCCGCCGGGAAACCGATCAGCGTCAACGCTTTTTTCATCAAAGCCTTGATCGTCGCCTTACAAGACTTCCCGGTCTTCAACGCCAAGCTCGATGAAGCAAACGAACAGATTCTTTTGGAGCGGCAGTACCATATTGGTGTCGCGACTGAAACGACCGACGGATTGATCGTGCCGGTTGTCCGGGACGCCGATCAACTGACGATGCAACAATTGCATCAACAAGTCGCGGATCTGTCCACCCGCGCCAAGACCGGTGATTTACGGGCAGCGGACCTCAAAGCGAGCACCTTCACGATGAGTAATGTCGGACCGCTCGGCAGTACAGGTGCAACGCCGATCATCAATTATCCGGAAACGGCGTTGATCGCCTTCCACAAAACGAAAAAACGGGTCTGTGTCGATGACCAGGATCAAATCGTCATCCGTTCGATGATGAATCTGTCGATGTCCTTTGATCATCGTGTGGCGGACGGCGCGACCGCAGTCGCCTTTACGAATCGGTTTGCCGGACTGATCGAACACCCCACTACTTTATTGATGGAGTTGATCTAAATGGTTGTTGGTGAACTGACTCAAGAACGTGATCTGTTGATTCTCGGCGGCGGTCCGGCCGGTTACACAGCTGCGATCCGCGCCAGTCAATTGGGTCGAAAAGTAACCTTAATTGAACAAGCACAGCTCGGAGGGCTTTGTCTGAACAAAGGCTGTATCCCGTCCAAAGTGGTTGCGCATGCGGCGGAAGTGAAACAACAAATGAATCATTTGACGGCACTCGGTTTTTCGATCGAGCCGACGCATGACTTCAACCAATTGGTAAAGTACCGGGACGGGATCGTCCAACAGTTACGCACCGGCGTCGAAGCTTTATTCCAGGTAAACGCCATCGAATACATCCAAGGAACCGCCTCGTTCTTGGCGGACGACCGGATCGGTGTCGAACAGGGACATCAGTTCGACACGTACCGGTTCAATGATGTCGTGATCGCAACCGGAAGCCATAGTCTTCAGCAGACGTCCCCTCTCATCTTAAATGCGGAACAACTCTACCAGCTGACCGACTTGCCGGACCGGCTCGTCATCATCGGACAGGACTATATCACGATTGAAGCAGCAATGAGTTTTCAGGCACTCGGCACACAAGTCACATTGATCGCCGACGCCTTTCAGCTCGATCCGAGCCTCGACAAAGAACTGCGGCGGCTCTTTAAAAAACAAAAAATTCGACTCGTAACGGGCATCGTGACCGCCATCGAGACAACGGATGAAGTGACGGTCACTGTCGTCAAAGAAGGACAGGAAACGACCTGGACCGCTCCGTTTTTATTCCACTCGTTACCACGGATTCCAAACACGCTGGAGTTGGGTCTTGAACGCATCGGTGTGACGATGGCAGAAGACGGCACGATTCCCGTCGATCCGGTCGGACAAACGAGCAGACCCCATATTTATGCGATTGGTGACGTTACACCCGGTCCGCCGCTGGCAACCCGGGCCATTCATGAAGCCAAACGAACCGCCGAACAGTTGGCAGGACAATCCCCTGATCCGACGATGCCCTATTATCCAACGGTCATCCGCTCCCTTCCACCGATCGTCTCGATCGGATTGACGGAGCAAGCGGCGACGGATGCCGGTCATGCCGTTCGGGTTGGTCAATTCGCCTTAAACGCCAATGGTGCAACGGCGATTGAAGCCGGCAGTGGATTTGTCAAAGTCGTCACGGATGCCACGACCAGTCTGTTATTAGGCGTTCATATGATTGGCGAAGGTTCGATTGAACTCGCCGGCACCTTTGCCCAAGCGCTTGAAATGGCGGCCAAAGAAGAAGATGTCCGTTTCCCGGTCATGCCGCATCCGAGCCGGAATGAAGCCTGGACGGAAGCCATCGAATCTTTGGTCGGACAAGCCATTCACTTATCCCCCCGGCAACAAGCTATCTTGACGAAGTCGTAATCCAAAAACCGGTCAACTGAACAGTGACCGGTTTGTTATATGATTTTTTTAGTTGAAGGAGGGACAACGATGGACTTGTACTTTACGATGCTGAACTGGAACGGTACATCATTCCCGATTGCTGCGACGACGGATGGACTGTGTTACGTCGGCGCCTTAAACGAACCGGCTGACCTGTTTCCCGACTGGGCCCGGAAACAGTTGCCGCGTGCAGATCTCATCGAAGACACCCGGATGATGCAACCGTATCAGGAACAGTTGATGGAATACTTAAACGGCACACGGACTCATTTTTCATTTCCGCTGCACTTGATCGGAACCCCTTTTCAACTGGAGGTCTGGAAC
>CABFOE010001599.1_pt1 | contig 9645 bp, 9 predicted proteins | sample 3521981 | NCBI WGS metagenome assembly CABFOE01 (sample SAMEA5312457, study PRJEB27640) | indoor metagenome | biome: indoor environment; feature: uncontrolled; material: polymer tiles stone | place: Germany | collected 2014-07-07 | reverse complement strand
GAACGGAAAATCGACTGGACGAGTAACTGGAAGACGATTCGCTCGATCGTCCAGATTCTAAAAGACGGACAATACGATGCCGTGCATGTGCATACGCCGGTCGCAGCAGCCCTTGGCCGGGTCGCTGCGAAGCGGGCCGGGACGAAACATATCGTCTATACCGCCCACGGCTTTTACTTTCACGAAAAGATGGGACGCGTCACCTATCAGCTGACCTACTCGGTCGAAAAGTGGCTCGCCCGGTTCGCGACGGACTACCTGTTGCTCCAAAGCGCCGAAGACTATGAACTGGCGAACCGGAAACGGTTCAAAAACACGACCCGGCTGATGCACCTCGGAAACGGGATCGATTTGACCCGCTTTTATCCCCGTCCTCGTCAGACGGATGCCGGGTTTACGTTTTTATTCATCGGTCGAATCGTCGAAGAAAAAGGCATTCTCGAATTGTTGAACGCCTTTGAAGACGTCGTCGCGGTTCAACCGGACGTCCGGCTCGTCATCGCCGGTGAAATGATGGCAAGTGAACGGGATCAGACGACGAAACACACATTCATGAAACGGATCCGGGAGATCCCGAACATCGATTATCTCGGTTTCGTCGAAGATGTGCCGACGCTGTTGCACCAAGTCGATGCGTTTGTTCTTCCGTCGCATCGTGAAGGGGTGCCGCGCTCGATCATCGAAGCGATGGCGACGGCAAAACCCGTCATCGCAACGAACATCCGCGGCTGCCGCGAAGAAGTCATCGACGGCAAGACCGGTTACCTGGTCGAAGTGCAGGATGAACAGCAGTTGGCCCGGCGGATGCTCGATCTCGTCGAACAGCCGGCCGTCGCGTCTGAGATGGGACGGGCCGGATTCGAACGGGCAATGAAACACTTTAACGAAGCAGATGTCATCAAGCGGCAACTCGATCTCTTTTCGACCTTATGAAAAGGAGGACGTCATCATGAAACGGACATTTGATTTCACAGTCAGTCTACTCGCTATTCTCGTCCTGTTGCCCGTCTATCTCCTCGTCGCCTTGTTCATCTATACGAAGCTCGGACGCCCGATTTTCTTTAATCAGGTCCGTCCCGGCTACAAAGGAGAACTGTTTAAGATTTATAAATTCCGGACGATGTCGAACGAGACCGATGCGGAAGGCAACCTCTTGCCGGACGCCGAGCGGATTCCGAAATCCGTCGAATGGATCCGACGTTTGAGTCTGGACGAATTCCCGCAATTTTTTAATATCCTCCGCGGACAGATGAGTTTTGTCGGTCCCCGCCCCTTGCTCGTCAGTTATTTGAACCACTATACGAAAGAACAAATGACACGGCATGACGTCTTGCCCGGCTTGACCGGTTGGGCGCAGATTCACGGACGGAACGCGACGACCTGGAAGGAACGACTCGAACAGGATCAGTGGTACGCTGCAAACCACACGTTCCGACTCGATCTGTATATCCTCTTCAAGACCGTCAAGATTGTTGTCTTGTCCGAAGGAAACTCGACCGATCATCAGACCGGGATGGGTGAATTCAAAGGGTTGGACGGGGGTGTGCCTCATGATGTCGTTAAGCGCTGAACGATTGATTCACGATTCGCGGGAATGGAATGCGCTCGTGACACGTTACGGACTGGATTGTTATTACGAGTATGCATATTTCGAACTGGCGGAAGAGCCGTCAGCCGTACCTGAGATGTATATCTGTCCTTCCGAGTTCGGCATCTTGATCTATCCGTACTTGAAACGACCGATAGCCGGAACGCCCTTTCAAGACATCACGACCCCATACGGATATGGGGGCCCGGTCTTCGTCGGATCATGGTCGACGGATCAGGTGCAAGAGGTGCGGCGTCATTTTCTCGCGTACTGTCACGCAGAACGGATCATCACGGAAACGGTCCGGTTTCATCCGGTCCTTCAGAATCGTGAACTCGGTCAAGTCTGGTGTGATCGTGCTCAAGTGATCCAACGAACCGTCACGGTGCCGTTGACCGATCCGATCGACGTCATTGAAGGACGTTTTTCCTCGATGACGCGGCGGAACATCAAAAAAGCGCGGCGTGAAGCGGTGACGGTCCGGGTTGCCCGACCGGAAGAATATGCAAGCTTCATCCGTCTGTACCGATTGACGATGGACAAACATCAAGCGGATGCCCGCTATTACTTCAGCGATCAGTACTTTCGGCAGTTGCAAGACGGACGATTACCGGCTGAGCTGCTCGTCGCCGAACGAAACGGCATCATCATCGCCGGTTGCATCGTCCTCTATGGTCAACAGTTCGCCCATTATCATCTTGGCGCATCGGATCCCGAACAACTGGCTGTCCGTCCGAATCATCTGCTGTTCGCCGAAATGATCCGCCGGGCCAAGGCGCTTGGGAAAACCGCCCTTCATTTAGGCGGCGGAACGACGCGGGACGAGGCCGACAGTTTACTGGCCTACAAACGTTCCTTCAGTCCTCAACAGACCGAGTACGCGCTCGGGACTTCCATTTTAAACCCGTTGATTTACGATCAATTATCCGAACAGCATGTAAAAAAGCATCTGCTTGCATCGCAGAATTGGTTTCCACTATACCGGACGCCGGTTCGTCAGTTGTCACGAAGAGGGGAGGAATCATCATGAAAAACATCCCGTTATCCATCCCGCACCTCAGTGGTCACGAAATAAAATACGTCACGGAAGCACTCGAAACCAACTGGGTCGCACCGCTCGGTCCGAACGTCGAAGCTTTTGAAGTCGGTATGCGGGTCTACAGTGGAACACAAGCGACGCTTGCAACAAGCAGCGGGACGGCAGCGATTCACTTGGCACTTTCGACACTTGGTGTCACGGCAGGGGATGACGTGTTTTGTCAGTCGTTGACCTTCATCGCCTCGACGAACCCGATCCGGTACGTCGGTGCCCGACCGGTCTTGATTGATTCTGAATCCGATACATGGAACATGTCACCAACCGCGTTGCGTCGGGCGATGATCCAGGCAGCGACACGCGGCCGCTTACCGAAAGCCGTCATCGTCGTTCATCTGTACGGTGTCGTCGCTAAAATCGAAGAATTGGCGGCAATTTGTGAGGAATATGATGTTCCGTTGATTGAAGATGCAGCCGAATCGCTTGGTTCAACGGTCAACGGACGGATGACGGGCACGTTCGGCACGTTCGGCGTCTACTCGTTTAACGGCAACAAAATCATCACGACATCAGGAGGCGGCATGTTGGTCTCAAATGATGCCGGTCTGATCGAACGGGCCTTTTATCTCGCAACCCAAGCCCGGCAACCTGTCCTGCATTACGAACATACGGAAGTCGGCTTCAACTACCGGATGAGTAACGTCTGTGCCGGTATCGGGCGAGGTCAGCTCGAAGTGATCGAAGACCGGGTCGAGGCGCGCCGAACGATCTTTCAACGGTATGTCCGGGCATTCGAGACGATTGATGCGCGCCATTATCAACAGGAAATCAGCGGCAGTCGCGCCAACCGGTGGCTGACGGCCATGACGATTCCCGGTGGCACGGAACAGCGGGATCTGCTGATTCAACAGTTGCAACAGAAAAACATTGAATCGCGTCCGGTCTGGAAACCGATGCACTTGCAACCGGTCTACCGGGATGTCCCGTATATCACGGGTGAAGAGCAGGATGTCAGCCGTCGACTGTTTGAAGAAGGGATCTGCCTGCCGTCTGCTTCCCAAATGACGTTTACGGAGCAGGCACTGGTCATCCGTTCGGTTCGGCAAGGACTCGTTGCAGACGTTCGACGAAATGTGCAGCTATGAATGTGTGGGAGGGAGACATCGTGATGAGCGATTTGGAGGAAGCGATCGAAGCACTCCGTCTCGCTGCGAACGGGAAAAATGAACTGACGGCCAATACCTATTTTCGTTGGCAACTGAATACCCAGTACCCAAGTGTCGCAGAAATCCTGATTTTATTCGGTTCTTGGCAAATCGCTTTGGAACGGGCCGGTATCGGCACCGTTCGCGTCGCTTTTACCAAATCGGATATCATCGAAGCGTTACGCGCTGCGAAGGAGGAACTGGAACCCTTCACGAGTGCGACGTACCGTGAATGGGCTCAGCAACATCAGGCGCCGAGCTTGACCGATATCGTCCATCAATTCAACTCGTGGCAGCAGGCCTTATCAGAAGCGGAAATCTTAAAGGAGCGGGTGCAGGAGATGGAGCGACGTATCATTGAATCCCTGCTCGAAGCACAGGAAACCTTACCCGTTTTGACGAGTCAAACGTATACGAAGTGGGCAGCCGGGAAAAACCGGCCGACGGTTGCGACGATTGCGAGGCGGTACGGTACGTGGAGCAACGCCTTGGAAATCATCGGCATCGAACAACCCCGCAAACGCTGGACGGAAGAAGAAGTGTTACATGTTCTCGCAGAAGCAGCAGATGAACGTGACGGCTTGACGATTGCGCATTATCAAAAGTTCAGTGAGGGACGGAATACACCGAGCATCGGAGTCATCACAGCCTTATTCGGCAGTTGGAGCAATGCCGTGATGATCGTCTTGAACCAACGTCAATCGTAAATCGACTTGATTCGAAGGAGAGAGGGAAATCGTGATGAAAGAATGGAAATGGCTGATCTTAACGGCATTAGGTATCGGATTACTCGTTTTCTTCGGATCAGGTGGGTACGTCTATCATCAAAACAGTCAGCTGGTCGATGAGGTCGATGAACCGGTGGAAGCGAGTGTCCCGTCAACAGAAACCGCTCAAGCGGAACAAGGAAAAAAAGCAGACTCCAAACAAGCAGATCAGAAGAAAAAAGACGGGAAACAAACCGGTTCGGAAACCATATCGTTGTTACTGCTTGGTGTGGATCAACGCGGCAACGAAGCGGGGCGGAGTGATACGATCATCGTCGTGACGGTTAATCCGGAAACCGGTTCAAGCAAGATGCTCAGCATCCCGCGGGACTTGAAGACAGAAATCATCGGCAACGGCTCGAATGATAAAATCAACCACGCCTATGCGTTCGGCGGACCGGAGATGGCGCGTGAGACGGTCGAACATCTGCTCGATTTGCAAATCGACTACTTTGCGGAAATCAATCTGGATGGCTTTACCGATCTGGTCGATGCGGTTGACGGCGTGACGGTCGCAAACGATATCAACTTCTCGTATTACGAGATGAAGTTCCCGAAAGGCGAGTTGTCGCTGAACGGTAAAGAAGCACTTGCGTATGCCCGGATGCGGTATGACGATCCACGGGGAGACTTCGGACGGCAAATCCGGCAACGGCAAGTCGTGCAGGCAGTTGCGAATAAATTGACGGCTGATTTTTCCTTGACGCGATTCAATGACGTCTTGACGGCGGTCGGGAAAAACGTCAAGACCGACATCCCGTTCCCGGTCGTCCGGAAACTGGCGACGGATTACCGCGCCAGTCTACAAAATGTCGAAACGTTGTCGCTTGAAGGAAGCGGAGGGATTGAGTCAGATCAGATTTACTACTGGCATCCGACGGCAGTCTCGCTGAAACAAGTCCAGACGACGTTACAGAACGAGCTTCAGTGACTACCGGTGTTTGCCTCTGACAGCGCAGGGTGACTTGTGCAGCATATGATTTGTTTGAAATGAAAGAAGGGAGGCGGATTTTGATATCCACCTCCCTCCGTTGTATAAAACCGACGTTCGCGTCAGCTTGTTTTTAATTTTTCGAGCGGATGAGCGTTCGTAAGGGAACGAATTTAACCGCGGAATAGACAAAATACAAGACCGTCATGATGGCCGCGGCACTCCAGACGAGTTGATAATTCGCACCCGTCGTACCGAACCGGAGACCGACGAGCGCCGGAACGATCAACGTCAGCCAACTGAGTACGATGGCGACCCGTGCCGTCAAGGGATCAACGCTGAGATTTAAGCCCATACCGAGGAAGAACAGACCCCAGAGAACGAACCAGAAAATCCACGTGGCGCCGCCAATCCAGTCACCTGTACTGAAGCTGACACCAGCATAGAAGAGAGCGGCGATGGCGACGAATAACGAAAACCAACCGACGCCGCTGCCGTCGAGTCCAAATAAAAACGTGATGCCGACGTACAGATACGTAAACGCAAACAAGTAGATGCTGGCATAACCGAACGTCAACGCCGGATCACCGGCTGCACCGATGACGAGCCACGTCGCGATGAAGGTCTGCAATAAACCGGTCAATAAACTGAACAGACCGGCACTTTTTAAATCAACTTTCCCGAACAAAGACAGGCTATTTAAAAAGAGCGCAACGCCCCCGAATAACAAACTTACATTTCCCACATGAATTCCTCCGTTAAGACGTCAGACGTCTGATTGTTAACTTAACCATATGATGAATTCGCTTCCAATGCAAGTAAATTTTCGAGGGGGGAATCAACAGAAAAAAGACTCTCGATGTCACTTTCCGGAGAAAGCGAATCCGAGAGTCTGTTCTTAGCGATTGAGCACGGAGCGTAACGTCGTCTCTGTTTGCGGGAGCGTTCCTTTTAACGTGACAAGACCGTAACGCGTTGAGCCTTTTTTGATGAAGAAGACACGAGTATAAGCAGATTCCGGTGTATAACCCGTCTTGCTGGCGTAGACGCGTGTGTCTCCCGGAAGTGACGTGTTCGTATGATACCACGTCAATGTCCGGGCATACGGTCCTTTGACGGCCGTTCGGTAAGACTTGCGTCCGCTAATCGTCATTAACTCACCGTATCTGGCGTATGTATTGGCGAGTTTTTGCATATCCGCCGCTGTCGTATAGTGGCTTGGATGATAAAAACCGTGCGGATTCATGAAATGACTGGCGGACATCCCGATTGCTTTCGCCCGACTGTTCATCATGGAAACGAAGTTCGATTCCGAACCGCCTGTACGGACCGCAATGGCTTTTGCTGCTTCATTGCCGGACCGGATGAGCATTCCGTTCAAGAGTTGGCGCATCGTGACTTTGTCGCCCGACCGGAAACCGGCGGAGCTGCTGCCGGCAGGAACGGACAACATCGAATACGTCAGCGTAAATGTCTGATCGAGTGTTCCTTTTTTGGCAGCTGCGTCATAAGCGACGAGTGCCGTCAACAACTTCGTTGTACTCGCCGGATAACGGCGGGCAAAACTTTCTTTCGTCAGTTCATAACCGGAGGACCCGAGTTTGAAGTAGCGCATCGAAGCAACCGGATGACTGCCGGAAGATGTACCGGCAGAAGCCGTTTTTTGGACTACCTGATCAGATACATACCGGATGCTGCCGTTGTCTTTAATCTTGTACCATCCATTTGTATAAGACATCGCAGCAAGTTTTGAATTGTAGGCAGCCCGGCGGGTAATGGTCCGACTAGAAGCTGTGCTTGGTGTTGTTCGGATATTTGCGCCGATCGTAGAAGTAACGGTGATTGAATATGTACCGGTAGAGCTAGAGCCAGTCGTTACTTTTTGTGCAACTTGATTTGATAAATAACGGTAGGCACTTCCATCTTTGATCTTGTACCAACCGTTTGAATAGGAAACAGCGACGAATTTAGCTTTGTACGGAGCGCGACGGGTGATGGTTGCTGATGAACTCGTGCTTGGTGTTGTTCGGATATTTGCACCGATCGTCGAGGTGACGATGACCTGATAACTGGCAGCCTGAGCAGGTAAGGCCGGGAGACACAATGTGATGAGTAGGACGAGTATCAAACAAATCCTGAATAATGACTTCATAAAAATCTCATTCCCTCCTTTTACAAAATATGTTCTTATCATAAAACAAAAAAAGGAAATTATCTTCTTTTTCAAAAAAATACTTCGGCTACACGAGAAGCATGAAACCCGTTAACATAGGGAATGAGAGCAAAAGACGTGTTCAAGGAGGAAATCAGATGAAAATTGCAGTGATTGGTTTAGGGGATATCGCCCAAAAAGCGTATCTGCCTGTTTATGCTGAACGAACGGATTTAGAAGTGTATCTCGTGTCGACAGACCGGGAAAAAGCTGAACGGTTGCGGGCCGCCTATCGATTCGCCGGAACGCTTGACTCAATCGAGGACGTGATCACAAACGGGATTCAAGTCGCGCTGATTCATTCCGCGACAAAGGTCCATGCCGAGCAAGCCAAACAGTTGCTGAATGCCGGCATCCATGTCTATATCGATAAGCCGGTCTCGCTCGAAGTCGAGGAAGTCCGGTCACTAACGGAACAGGCAGCAGCGAACGGATTACATTTCATTACCGGTTTCAACCGCCGGTTCGCATCGGCCCACCGAAGCTTACTCGAAGTCGAAGAGCCAAACTTGATCGTCATGCAAAAAAACCGGACCTCGTTCATTGAAGATGCCAAGACGTTTATCTTCGACGATTTTGTCCATGTCGCGGATACGCTTCGTTTCTTGACAGGACGCGGTGAAATTGAGAACCTGCAAGTCCGCGGTAAAAAAGCAGATGGATTGTTGCATCATGTCACGATTCAATTTGAAGCAAACGGCATCACGGCCATCGGCATCATGAACCGGAACAACGGGGTGACGGAAGAACGGGTCGAAGTGATGGGACCAAACGAAAAACGTGTCGCAACCGACGTCACATCGGTCGAACAGCTGACAAAGGATGGAACGCTCCGGCTACCGCTCGATAACTGGGAACCGACATTACGCAGGCGTGGTTTCGTCGAGATGGTCGATGCGTTCATCGAGACCGTCCATGGTCTTCCATCCGCATCGGTGACAGGGGAAGACAGTCTGGCGACGCACGAACTCTGTGCGGAAGTCGTCAAACGGTTGGACGAATTGTAAGCAGAGGTCATCCGGGACAACATCAAAAAACGAACGGTTTCTCTCGATCAGATGAGAGAAACCGTTCGTTTTTTTGGATCCGGCTCTATTAAATTTTTTTCAATTGATAGACCCGTTTTCCGCCGGGACCTTCGAATGTCAGTGTAAAACCGGATGGGTTGAAGAGGTAACTGACCAGTCCTTCCGATAAGGGAAGGCGGGCCGACAAATCCGGTTCAAACCGGATCGACTCCGTATCATTCCGGGGTGCTTCGACTATTCCAAAGTCCTGGTAGTCAATCGTTGCCACCAGTCCATCGCGTTTCGCGAAGGAGACGTCAATTTGCCCGGTCGCAGGAAACGACCGTTCTTTCAGACCCGTATCAAGTGTACTCCGTTCGATTTGATAGGTACCTTCGACTTGCTTCAGTTGATCGATCATCGTTTCCGCACTCAATTGAAGGGAGTTTGCCCGGAGACGGATCGGATTGTCTTGCGCCAAGGCCAGTTGATCGATTTTCCGGGCAATCTTGACGACTTCCTTAAAATGATAGCTCGCTAATGCCGTTTCGAGCTGCACCATCAACTTGGCAGGATCGTGCATCGTATCTTGACGTGTTGATTGATCGACGGCTTGCGTGTACTGTCCGAGTTCGAGTTCGGACTGGACACTGGATGGCGGTACTTCTGTACAACCGGCTAACAGGACACACAACAGGATGATTACCGTTCGTTTCATGCTTTCACCTCCGTGCGGACGATGTGTGTGATTTGCAGATGATCCGTATGTAACCGGACATTGTACCGAACATCATATGTGACGAGATGTTGACCGGCTGACCGTGTCAGCTGATACGTCTCGACCGTCTTGATTTGAAATGAGGCGCCCTTCGAAACAAACCGTTCGAAGTCAACGGTGT
>CABFOE010000130.1_pt1 | contig 9663 bp, 8 predicted proteins | sample 3521981 | NCBI WGS metagenome assembly CABFOE01 (sample SAMEA5312457, study PRJEB27640) | indoor metagenome | biome: indoor environment; feature: uncontrolled; material: polymer tiles stone | place: Germany | collected 2014-07-07 | reverse complement strand
TATGGTTTTTGGATGGGTGTGTTAGTCTCGTGGGTCGGAAGTATGCTTGGTTCACTTGTCGTTTTCGCTTGTATTCGTTATTTATTTCGCCGCCCCGTCACACGGTGGCTTGAACAACATAAAGGCGCACAACAATGGATTGAACGTGTCCGGCATATGAGTCCGATTTCACTCGGGTTTTTCTTCTCACTCCCGTTCATGCCGGCATTCATCATTACATCCATTTCGGCGATGATTCAGCTGTCGCTTCGGACGTACTTGATTGCGGCCGGAGCCGGTCGATTGATTGTCGTCATCATCTTTTCCTTAATCGGAAAAGAATGGTCGACTTTTTTGGAACGACCGATTCGACTTGTTTTCCTGTTCCTGATTTTACTCGCCATCTGGGGAGTCAGCCGCGGAGTGGAAGAAATCATTAAACGGCGTGCCCTTGCCCGTCGTTCGAAAGTGCTCCGCGAGATTGAGCAAGACATCGAACACAATAATAAATAACTTATCCACACAAAGCGACAGACCTCTTTTATCCTTAAAGAGATCTGTCGCTTTTAAGTGATTGAACGGTCAGGTTTTGCGTCCATTTAGACACAGGACTTTTGAATCATTTTCTCCAACCATTACTATACTTAAATACCGTTCACATTTTGTTCAACATTGGAAACGCTTACATTAAATTGGTAAGACCAATATTAGTATAATTTCATGTTTTTCCTTCATTAAATTAGGATAGATTTTCCAACCGGACTGTCTCTATAATGAATTTAAATTCATTTTTAAAGGAGGCGTCCCTATGCACCAAGTATCGGAATCGACGAAGACGGAGACGACACGCTCCGCACAGACGATTGTCGAAAGTGCTTCATTTCGACAACTGATGCACGAAAAAAACAGCTTTATCATTCCTGCGATTCTGTTTTGTCTTGTCTTTTATTTTACCCTCCCTGTCATGACGAGCTATTTTACATTTTTAAATCAACCGCTGATCGGAGATATCACAGGTGCTTGGCTATTTGCTTTCCTTCAATTCATCATGACGTGGACGTTCTGTACCCTCTATAACAAAAAAGCCCGTTCGTTTGACCGATTGGTCGAACAGATCAAGGAGGAGTCCCGATGAATTATACAGCTGTCGCCCTGTTTGCGGCGATTGTCGGTTTGACACTCGTCATTACATATTTTGCCGCACGCAAAACCAAAACAGCCAATGACTTTTATACAGCGGACGGCGGGCTGACCGGAGCCCAAAACGGAATGGCCATCGCTGGAGATTACATGTCGGCTGCTTCCTTTTTAGGAATTGCCGGTATGATCGCCTTAGCCGGTTTTGACGGATTTTTTTATTCGATTGGTTTCCTCGTCGCTTATCTCGTGGTGCTCTATCTCGTCGCTGAACCGTTGCGAAATTTAGGAAAATATACAATGGCGGATATGATCGCGGCCCGTTTCAACGCTTCCAAAGTCCGGGGTGTCGCCGCGATGAACTCAATCGTCATCTCGATTTTCTATATGATCGCCCAGCTCGTCGGAGCCGGTGCCTTGATTGAACTGTTGCTAGGTATCCCGTACACAACGAGTGTTATCATCGTCGGTATCCTGATGACGGTCTACGTCGTCTTTGGCGGCATGACCGCGACGTCGTGGGTGCAAATTATCAAGGCCGTGCTTTTGATGGCCGGAACAGCCGTCATCTCCTTTATGGTATTTGCGAAGTTTGATTTTTCAATCATGAAGATGTTTTCCGAAGTCAAACAAGCGACACCACTCGGCGATTCGTTCTTGAATCCAGGGAATAAGTTTAAGCTGCCGCTTGATACGATTTCCTTGAACTTGGCGCTTGTCCTCGGAACAGCCGGACTGCCGCATATCTTAATTCGTTTTTTCACCGTCAAGGATGCACCAACTGCCCGTAAATCCGTTGTGTATGCAACATGGATCATCGGTGCGTTTTATATCTTAACGATTTTCCTTGGTTTTGGAGCTGCTGCGTTTGTCGGTTCAGAGGACATCATTGCCGCAAACGCTGCCGGAAACATGGCAGCCCCTCTGCTTGCTCAAGCACTCGGCGGCGACTTACTCTTTGCCTTCGTAGCTGCCGTCGCCTTTGCGACGATTCTCGCCGTAGTTGCCGGACTGGTCCTGTCTGCCGCTTCCGCCTTTGCCCATGACTTCTACAGTCACATCTTACGTAAAGGACAGGCGACGGAAAAAGAACAGATGACGGCTGCTCGGCTGGCATCGATTGCCGTCGCGCTCGTTTCAATGGTCTTGGCCCTGTTTGCCCAATCCATGAACGTCGCCTTCTTGGTGTCGCTTGCCTTTGCTGTTGCGGCAAGTGCCAATTTACCCGTCATTCTGCTTACGATTTTCTGGCGCCGTTTCAGTACTGGCGGAGCCGTCACCGGAATGATGGTCGGACTTTTTTCTTCTCTGATTCTCGTTGCGCTCAGTCCGAATATCTGGGCAGTCGACGGTTCAGCCTTGTTCGTCGGGGAAGCTCTATTCCCGCTGGCGAATCCAGGAATCGTCTCGATTCCACTTGGTTTTCTAGGTGCGATCATCGGGACGCTTGTTACAAAATCCGACGAGGTTGCCGGTAACTTCGAACGGATTCTCGTCAAAGCCAATACCGGCATCGATACAGCGACGGAAGTGGCTGCATCCAAAGAATAATCCCCTCGACGGCTCCTTCAACCCCCTTGAAGGAGCCGTTCCCTTTTACATTTTGCAGGTAGATTGCCATACTTACCGTATTATAGATCGTGAAAGGAATGGCATAGATGGACTTTTATTATTTTTTACCTCTCGGATTTTTCATTGGCATCATCTCTGGTTTTTTCGGAATCGGCGGCGGAATCATTCTGACTCCGTTATTGTTGATTCTCGGTTTTGCACCAAGTGTCGCCATCGCGACGAGTTTAATGCTGACATTGGGCTCAACGGTCTCCGGTACGCTGTCCCATCTCCGTTTAAAAAACGTCGTTTGGCGTGACAGTCTGGTAGTCGGTTTAGTCGGTATCATCGGCTCTACCATCGCTACTCCCATCGTTCTTCGATTGGAAGAAGTGAACGGGGCGCATATGGTCATCTCGATCGTCTACATCGGTCTGTTATTGTACTTCGCCAATAAATTCTTGCGCCCCAAATCAACGACCGGTCCTCAGACAGGTTGGAAAAACCGCTATCTTGCCCTTGCTTTCATCGGCTTGTTCGCCGGTTTCATCTCGTCTTTACTCGGGGTCAGCGGTGGATTCATCATTACCCCGTTACTGGTCGGGATTGCCGGTTATGAACTCAAACGTGCCGTCGGAACCAGTATCGCTTCTGCGTTATTGATTGTGTTATCCGGTCTCGTCAACTACACCGTCGCGAGTACCGATGTTGACCTCATCGTCGGTATCATGCTGATCGTCGGAGCTTTGCTCGGTGCGCCGATCGGTGCCAAACAGTTGGCCCATTTTGAGAGTGCCTTCGTCAAAAAATATTTGGGCATCTTCTATTTGACGGTTGCATTGAGTGTGCTTCTAGAAGTGCTTCATTTCAACGTTGCTTCCTTGATTGTGCTGATTGCTCTCAGTCTCGTCTTTTTATTGACCCTGGTCGTCTATGGTCGAAGACGTTCTGCGAAACGGTAACTCATTTTCTTATACGCGACTTGCGCAAAACTTCATCTGCAAAAAAACGAGGACGACAGATTTTAAATCTGCCGTCCTCGTTTCTCGTTTCATCATGCTACCCGTCGAATCGTTCCCGCCTCATATTGTTTTGTATGATCGATGACGATTTTTGACAGCAACAACATACCGATTAAGTTCGGTATCATCATCAGCCCATTCGCGATATCCGCAACCAGCCAAAGCGGCTCCAGATTCGCCACCGCACCATAACATGCAGCAACCGCAAAAACGATCCGGTACGCTTCATTAAAACGTGTCGCACCACTCAAATACTCCAAACATTTTTCTCCATAGACGTACCATCCGATAATCGTCGAATAGCCGAAGAAGAACACCGAAAAAGCAACAATCCAGGCTCCGCTTGAACCGAGGACACTTGTAAAGGCCGCTGAAGTCAATGCTGCGCCAGACAGCGATGCATCGTGGGCAACACCCGATAATTCCCCACCCGTAGGATCCCAAAAACCGGTCGTCATCAACACGAGCGCTGTCATCGTACAGACGATGATGGTCACGATGAACGTACTGGTCATCGAAATCAACCCTTGTTCCGCCGGACGTTCACTTTTGGCCGAACCTGCAATCAAGGCAGCCGTTCCAAGCCCTGCTTCGTTCGTGAAGATTCCGCGCGCGACCCCAACTTGCATTGCAACCATGATGGAAATACCCGTGAACGCTCCCGCCGGCGCAAGCGGTTCAAACGCATATTGCACAATCAATCCAAGTGCCGGTAACACTTGATCCGCCTGAATGACTAAAATCAAAAGTGCAGCACAAATGTAGAGCAGACTCATCAATGGTACAAAAATCGTCGAGATCGAGCTGATCCGTTCCAATCCGCCTCGGATTGAAAAGTAGACCGCAATCGCCAAGAGGATCCCGAATGCAAGCAACGGAACGTGGAACGTCTGATTCAATACTGTCGACATCGCGTTAGCTTGAACCGTATTCCCGACACCAAACGACGCGATTAAACCGAAAATCGCAAAGGCAACCGCTAGCGGTTTAAATCCTTTTCCAAGCCCTTTTTCAATGTAATACATCGGTCCACTGACCACTTCCCCACGATCATTTCGTTCGCGGTAAAGAATCGCGAGTAAACTTTCGGCGTATTTCGTCGCCATTCCAATCAACCCAATGACCCACATCCAAAAGACAGCACCCGGTCCACCCATCGTCAGAGCGACGGCAATACCCGCAATGTTCCCGTTTCCGATCGTCGCAGCAAGTGATGTCATCAGCATTTGAAAACTGCTGATTTCCCCTTTACCATGCTCAGATTTCGTCAACGCCAGACGAAACGCTTGTTTTAAGCGCCGAAATTGTAAGCCGCGTAAACGAATCGTAAAGTACAGTCCTGTCCCGACCAACAAGACCATGCTGGGAATCCCCCAGATCCATGAAGAAATTAGTTGTAACACATCCATATTCGTTGATCCTCTCTCTCTTTAACCTATACTCTGTCGCCCACCTTAGCACAAGTTTGTTTAATCTTACAATCCATTACGAAACTTTTTGTGATTTTACACAAACCAAGATATACTGAATACATCAGCACGTTCAGAGAGAAAGAAGGAATGTCTTTATGTTAGAAGCGACCTACCATTCACTCGATGATTTGGCGGAAGCCATCGGAATCGCCTTAAACGCACCGATCACGATTGAGGATCGAAATCATCGATTATTGGCTTATAGTACCCATACTGCCGATACGGACCCGGCCCGGATTGCAACCATCATCGGTCGACGGGTTCCGGAATCCGTCATCGATCAACTTTGGAAAGATGAAGTCATTCAAAATCTGGCTGCCCAAGACGAACCTCTCATCATTTCGGCTCGGACCGGTGTCGGTCTGAATGACCGGGTGGCAATCGCCATTAAACAAGATACGGAAATTCTCGGCTACATTTGGTCGATCGCCCGGACCACGCCTTTTTCAACAACGGAATTGGCAGATTTAAAAAAAGGTGCCCTGCTTGCCCAACGTCAGCTGCTCGCGATTGACATGCAAAAGAAACGACAGGAAGAAAAATCAGAACAGTTCTTTTTTGAACTGCTTCATGAAGACATGCCCGAATCGGAAATCCTGAAGACCTTTTCGAAACTGCACTTGGCTCCACCCGGCATCAGTCGGTTGATGGTGATCCGCTTTTCGGAGGCCATCACGCCCCGTCTTGCGGATCGATTGCGTTACTTGCTGACGATTCAGCAGACTGTCCGTCCGCTCTTATATGCGTATGATGAAACGGATTTTATTTTGTGGATCAGCACAAACGATCAAGATGCTCAACACGAACGGCTTCAATTTGACGCCTTCATCCAATCGTTTCGACAAATGCTTGCGGAACGGTTCAATTATACGAACTTCATTTCTGCCAGCAGCGAAGTGTTCACCGGTGTCCAATCCATTCCGGACCGTTACGAAGAGACGGGAATCGTCTTACGGTTAAAGGATGCCTTCCCCTTTGAGCTGGATGCGGTGACGCGGTATGAACGGCTCGGATTATTCCAACTGTTGCCGATCTTTTCCGAACGCTTGCGCCGACGGACCGTCCGGCTTGAAGAAATTGAGCGGTTGCGTGCGTACGACGGCAAACATGCCGCCTCCTTATGTGAAACGTTGGAATGGTTCCTTCACTATGACGGGAACGTCAAGCAGGTGGCTTCCCATCTGCACGTCCATCCAAATACAATCCTGTATCGGATGCGCCGGATTGAGGAAGAAGCCGGTATCCGGATGGAGTCGCTCCCGGAACGTGCGCTCCTTTACTTGTATTTAAAAGCAGACCGTTATCCTTTGTGATTTTTCACAAAGGATCGTCTGTATTTTTGAAATCGCCGATAAAGTAGAACGCTTTCATTTCTCGTATACTGAAGGGGAAGTGAAACACTGTTTGTTTATTCGCGAAAGGGGATCGCATTTATGATCATCGGAGTATTAAAGGAAATTAAAAATAACGAAAACCGTGTTGCGTTAACGCCTGCTGGGGTAGCAGCATTAACGGGTCAAGGACATACGGTCATCGTCGAAACAACAGCCGGCATGGGGAGTGGCTTTACGAACGAAGAATATACGCAGGCCGGTGCACAAATCATCGAAACAGCTGCTGAAGTGTGGGCCACTGCTGAACTGGCACTCAAAGTAAAAGAACCGGTTGCTTCGGAATACCAATATTTCCGTCCGGAACTGACACTGTTCACGTACTTGCACCTCGCGGCAGAACCTGAATTGACACGTGCACTCGTTGATTCAAACATTACAGCCATCGCATACGAAACGGTTGAAAAAAATCGGACGTTGCCACTCTTAACACCGATGAGCGAAGTGGCTGGTCGGATGGCGTCACAAATCGGAGCTCAGTTCCTTGAAAAACCACACGGCGGTATGGGCATCCTGTTAGCAGGTGTTCCTGGCGTCCGTCGCGGTAAAGTCACGGTCATCGGTGGCGGTGTCGTTGGAACAAACGCTGCGAAGCTTGCGGTTGGTCTTGGTGCAGATGTCACCATCATCGATGTCAGTCCGGAACGCCTCCGTCAGCTCGATGACATTTTCGGGAATTCAATCAATACACTGATCTCAAATCCGTACACGATTGCGGAAGCAGTCGCTGAAAGTGACCTCGTCGTCGGTGCCGTCTTGATTCCGGGAGCAAAAGCGCCAAAACTCGTCACGGCTGAGATGGTCGAGCGGATGAAACCGGGCTCTGTCATCGTGGACGTTGCCATCGATCAAGGTGGAATCTTTGAAACCGTCGATCGGATTTCGACACATGATGATCCGACATATGAGAAATTCGGTGTCGTCCATTATGCTGTTGCCAACATGCCGGGTGCTGTTCCCCGCACCTCGACACTCGCTTTGACGAATGCGACACTTCCTTATGTTCTGGAACTCGCAAACAAAGGCACACACCGCGCACTCGCTGAGAATCCGGCTCTTGAAAAAGGTCTGAATGTCGCGCAAGGGTTCGTCACGTACGAAGCCGTTGCACGCGACTTAGGTTACACGTATAAATCCGTTGAGGATGTTCTGCACTTGCACGCTTAATCGCATCACATGCAAATAAAAAACAGTCCGTTGCTTCGCGCAACGGACTGTTTCTTGTGTCAGATATCCTATATGATGAAAAGATAACATGACATAAGGTGGATTAGATATGACACATACGTTACACGCACATTCAAACGACATCACGATTCCCTTTGCGGAACTTGATCTCTTAAATCACCTGACTTCTGAAATCGAGGTGGATAGACTGCATGAGAAAATCCAATACCTTCAGAAGTTAGCACCGACCCATCCCCTTCTCGGCATCGCACAGGCCTATACTTTGTTTCATGCGAAAGAATTTTCAGCGGCACGTCAACAAATCGAGCTGGCGCGAGACAAGACGGGAGATCATGTCCGGGCTCATCTGCTTCTCGGTTTGATGAGCGAAATAGAGCACTTTCAACATGAGGCAGAACAACATTTCTTGACTGCCCTCAAGCTTTTCCCGGGCGAACCGATCGTCCATCGTTACCTTGCCGTTCATTATTATGACCGGACATTTCATGGGGAGGCTGCACATCACGCTCTCCAGTATTTGAAAAAGATCGGTCCTGACAGAGAAGGGACACTGATGATGATCGATATGATGCAGTCGATGCCGGATCATGACGACTATGTCTTGGAATCACTCTACGCAACACTGCTCGAAATTCCTGAACATCGGCACGATATGGTGTTTCATGCCATTGCCGCTAATAACGCTGAAATGCGGTATGACGCCTTTTGTAAGACACTTGACGGTGAACCGGACGAAGCAACCACTGCGCGGCTCGATTCGCTTCTGTCTTTGATGGTCGAACACAGTATGTGGGCAGCCATCCATGATCAATCCGACGAACGGATGTACCGCAAGATGTTCACCGATATGTGCCGCGACTTGACGTTTCGTCATGCCGGACTGCGATCCGTTCCGTTGTATCTGTCCATCCGGTCGCGGTACTGGATCAATCGCCTGCAGCACCGCGGATGACTTAAAGCGCAAAGGCGACGAGGGCACCAATCGTCAATGGAATCAACAGGTTGTCGGTGTCCCGGTACGAAACGGCTTCAATCAACGTGGCGATATTGGCCAGTAAAAATCCGTAGCTGACGGCGAGCCAAGACGGTAATTCATAAAACAAAAATGTTACTGTCAAGACAAGAAACGAGGCGAGGAACATCGCGATGCTTCCCTCAAACGATCGCTTTATGTTTCCGCGGGTATAAAATGTTTTTCCAAAACGTTTCCCGACGAGAGCGGCCAATCCGTCTCCCCAGGCCAGAACCATGCTTCCCGCGACGAGAGCCATCGGTTCCTGTTCGAAAAATAACATGACTAATAAGGCCAAGGCGACTGGGTAATACACCGTCCCGTATGATACTCGCTCGACTTGATTCATCTGTCCGTCGCCTCGTTTTAAGGTGATGAGATTCACAACCGTAAAGAACAGCAACGGGACGATGGCAATGTACCACTGATCGATCCAGGCAAGCGCCAGAAAGACCCAATGTCCGACCGCGATATGAATCCATTTCCGAACCGTTTCGGGTTGTGCCTGTATTTTCCGTCCTGTCCACTCCAATCCGGCTAAGACGATTCCGACGATGACGATTGTTCCAATTGCAGCAATCCACTCCATACGAATCCCCCTTTTTCTGATAGTTCCATTGTACTTCGTTCGATTGGCGTTTGCTCTTTCGAACCTCCATTTGTTAACATAAGGTCAAATGACGTTCTAGAGAGGAAGTATTCTGAATGTATGATGCTCAAGCAGTTCAAACGTTATCTGGCTGCCTGCTTCGTTTAAAAGAAGGCAAAGGAATCGGTACACTCGTTTCTGAAGAGGAAGCTGAGCTTCCAAAAGTAATGACACGTCTCAAACAGTTCGACCCAACAAAAAATGGGTTGTCCATTAATGAAATCGTCCATCTTGCCAATGCATTGATCGGGGAACATATGTC
>CABFOE010000364.1_pt1 | contig 9714 bp, 12 predicted proteins | sample 3521981 | NCBI WGS metagenome assembly CABFOE01 (sample SAMEA5312457, study PRJEB27640) | indoor metagenome | biome: indoor environment; feature: uncontrolled; material: polymer tiles stone | place: Germany | collected 2014-07-07 | reverse complement strand
CACATGTCCGAAGTCATCGAGGAAGACGGACAGACTAAACTCAAAACTCGTAACGGCATGATCCTTCCCGTAAACGCCTCTCCTTACATCGTCCGCAACCAAATGAAAGCAACCGGCGAGCTGATGGCTCGTTACCAGCAATTGAACGCGATGACATTAGAGGACCGCTTTAATGCAATCAAATCGTAAAAAAAATGGGTTGGGCGATGAATTCGCTCAATCCTTTTTTGTTTGTGCCGATATATAATAAGATGAAGAATTTATCAAGAAAGGAGGTTCATCGATGAATATCCAGATGAATCCAACCAGTCCGACCCGTTCGGCTGCCCCGACCGCCTTGTCGGAGACAAAAACCTACAGCGGCACCGTCCTTGAAAAGACCGGTCCGAACACGGCACTCGTCCAGGTCGGTCGTGAGAAAGTCGAGATGACCTTCACGGGTGAAGTTCCGGAAGGCACCTTTCAATTTAAGGTTAAAGGCCAAACAGCAGAAGGTTATCTGATTGAACAAATCACCGACCAAGCAGAAGTCCCGCCGACCGGTCCGACCAAACCCGATTCGTCTGGTGTCGATGCGACCTTACTCGACGAACTCCCGCCGGAACTGAAACAAGCCGTCGCCCGGTTGCTCGCGACCGGTCAACTGCCGCAGACCCCGGAGACGGTTGCCAAGCTCGTCGCTGCACTCCAAGGGACATACAAGGACTTGGTCCTGCAACTCGTGACGCGGCCGTCTGACAGCGCCTTACCGGCAGAAGCCGATGCCTTGATTGCCCAGTTGCTCGGCTCGACCGATTCGTTGGTCGACGTCTTACCGGAGCGCCAGGCCGTCCTCGAGAAACCGACGCTCAGCAACGTCATCGCGCTTGACGTCGCCCGAGTGACGCTGCCGACGCATCGTGACATCGATCAGGCGACACCGGTTGCCCTCCGGCAAATCGCGGCACACTTACCACCGGACGCCCAACCGGACATCCTCGCCCGAATCGACCGTGGCGAACTGACGCAAGTGCGCGAACAACTGCAGACTTATTTTCCGAGTGAACGCCCGGTGCTTGCGGAGCGACCGGCGCCAAGCAAACTTGATCAATTGACCGCCGTCATCACCCAAGCCCAGCAGCCAGTTTCAGAAAAAGCGGCACCACTTGCTCCACCCGTTCGCTCGAATCTGACGGTCATCGCCGAGGTGACACCACGGCTCGCGGAAGTGACAAATGATTTCCGGAGCCAGCAGCGGACGATCGTCTCGCAACTGCGTCAGATCGAACCGCTGATCGAGGAACGTCCGCTCCAGATGGCGCAAGTCATCGAAAGCACGGCGAACCGCCTGCGCCAGACGTTCCAACAGACCGATGCGATGTTACATACAAGTATGCGCGATGAAAAACAATTGATTCAACTGTTATCGAAACTAGAACGGGGAACGGAACTGGCGTTTCTCGGACGCGGTGCGGAAGCAAAGGCTGTCGTCCAAGACGTCCGCCAAGCACTCGAAGCCTTCCGCTTCGCTCCAACTAATGTCCGGACCGCCTATTTGCCGGAATTGAACACGATGCCGCGTCCTGTCGTCGCGAATACGACTCCGGCGCCAACTCAAGCACCAGCACCTCAGCGACCGATTCCGTATGAGCCGGGACAAAACAGTCCCCGTGCCTTACAGGAAACCGTCCAAAAAACGCTTCAGCTGCAGACAGCTGAATTAAAACTTGCGACACCGGCCGCCAACCCGGAAGCCGCTAAATTGCAGACGTTCCTGACGACGCAGCAACAGGTCAATAAACCGGACAACAACCAGCAACTGCAACAACTGTTGCTCGCCCTGCCCGTTCAACTCGTCGAAGGGACAGCCGGACTGCACGTCCACTTACAAAATAAACGACCGGATGAAGTGATCGACTGGGAAAACAACACGCTGTATGTCCAGCTCGAGACCCCACGGCTCGGGGACATCGGCGTCCGGGTCGAGACCGTCAACCGGAAGATGCAGATTACGATCGAAAATGATTTCCCGCTCCTCGAGCGTCTGGCGACACCGTTCCTCGAACGGACGACCGACGCCCTGCAGGCGACGGGTTACCAGGACGTCAAGATTCGTTTTGACGCCTTTACGAAGGAACAGACCACCCCAACAGCCGTCAAACCGGATGAGACCCCAACCGGTTACGATTACCGGATTTAAGGAGGAGCCATGTATCAGAAAATTGATTTAAAACATCGCAAATCAGCGGCCGTCCTCCGGTACGATGAGGCGTCCGGCAATGCGCCGATCGTCGTCGCCCGGGCGACCGGTGCCGCAGCCGACCGGATTTTACAGGAAGCCCGGGCCAGCGGCGTCGCGATCGAACAAGACACGTCGCTGCTCGGTCACCTACTCGACCTCGACCTTGGAACAGCAATTCCCCCACAACTCTATGACGTGATGGCGGAACTGTTACTGTTGATTGAAGAACTGGATCACGCGAAAGGACGGAACTCATGACCGAACAGGAACTGTACCAGATGACACCGCAACAACTGACGGAGACGATGCTAAAAGGACTCGTCCTGCAATATGAACAAGCGATCCTCAGTCGCGACGAACGACGGTTCGATGCCGTCAACAGCCGTCTGCAAAAAGCTTACCAGCTGCTTGAGAAACTGCAGACCGGACTGAATGACGAAGGCGGCATCATCGCAGCGCAACTCGATCAACTGTATTACTACTTAGCCGAACAGACGTTACAGGCTTACATCAAACCAACACGCTTGGAAGAATTGTTGCAACTGACGGAAGAATTGCTGGTCACCTGGCAAGCAGCCAGTCTGAAGAAAGACCGTCCCCTCGTCCGGGCGGCACACCATGAGCGTTACGAAGGGATGGACTATTAATGCGGATTTCAAACAATGTACAGGCTTTAAAAGCCTACCGAAACTTAAGCGCCAATCAGCTGAACGTCAAGACGACGATGGATAAACTGTCGAGCGGTCAAAAAATCAACCGCGGTGCCGATGATGCGGCGGGTCTCGCGATTTCTGAAAAGATGCGCAACCGTCTTAAAGCGCTTGATAAAGCGGAACAAAACGTCCTTGACGGCATCTCGATGGTTCAGACGGTCGAAGGTGGACTCAGTGAAACGCACAGTCTGTTGCAACGGATGCGGGAATTGGCCGTTCAAGCCGGTAATGGAACACTCGCAACGGAAGACCGGACAGCAATTCAGGAAGAAGTCAACCAGTTGACGAACGAAGTCTCACGGATTGCCGAGACGACACAGTTTAACGGCAAAAAATTACTGACAGGCAGCTTCAGCACACAAGACAATGCCATCTTCATTCAGACGAATGCCGGTGCGAGTGAAGGCATCGCTTTAACGATTGATGATATGCGCGCACTCAACATCGGGATCAGCACGACCGTCAAACCGAATACCGATGCCAAGGCACTTGATTATCCAAGCGTGGATGCAACACCGGAATACGCGCTCAGCGTCATGACAGGCAGCGATGCCGATCAAGCAATCAGCCGCTATACACAAGCGATCGATACGATTTCCCAGCAACGGGCAAAACTCGGAGCGATCCAAAACCGGTTCGAAGCGACATCATCTGTCCTCAGTATCAGCAAAGAAAATCTGACGGCCTCCGAGTCACGGATCCGCGATACCGATATGGCACGCGAGATGATGGAGTATGCGAAATACAACATCCTCAACCAATCGGGCATGGCGATGATCGCCCAAGCGAATACCTTGCCGCAAGGCGTTCTGCAACTACTCAACTAATGAAAGGTGGAATCACCGATGGACATCCGGCGCATCCAAGAAACAAGCCGCCTGCAGACACCGAAGACCGGACCGCGTGAGGTCGAAGCCTCAACGACGTTTTCGGCCTTGATGCAGGATAAACGGGAACACAAAGGCTACGAACGCCTGCAACAAAAATTGATGCTCGTTGAAGAACATGGTCAACTGCTGGCGGAAAGCCAGACGATTGAGCATCTCGAAGCCTATAAAGAAAAAATCAAAGACTTTCTGAAAGATGCTCTTGACCAATCACAACAACTCGAGGAAAAACGCGGTTTCAACCGTCGCGGCCGAACGAAAATCTATAAGGTCGTCGAACAGGTCGACGCCAAACTGCTCCAACTGACGGACAACGTCATTTCCGGCGAATCGCGCCGTCTGGAGATTTTGGATCAAATCGGCGAAATCAAAGGGATGCTCGTTAACGTTTTTGTCTAAATTCACCTTGAGGAGTTTGTTGAATGCCTGACCTGTACGCAAAAAAATGCCGCTGCCCTTATTGTCTCAAAGAAACGGAAACGCAACGCGTCTTAAGTCGCCATATCCGGACCGATCGAACCGACTTTGACGGCTTTATCCATTACCAGGGTCCGAATGTCTATTATTACGAACCGGTCCAATGTCACCAGTGCCGCTTTGTTTTTCACGAGTCTTTCGAAAAATTGCGCCCTGACGTCCGGAAAACATTGACCGAAGTGTTGCCTCTGCTCCCGGTTTTACCGTTTGCAGTGACCGAACGCTCGACTAAACAAGCCCTTTATCTGTATAAATTGTGTTTATATATGGCACAAGTCACACTCCAAAAAGACAGCATCCAAGCGATGCTCGGTGTCCGCATTTCCTGGATGTACCGATTACTGGAAAACACCGAGCAGGAACTGATTTGGATCGAACGATCCGTCAAAAAATATGAAACACTTTATCTGGACTATACAGATGCAATCCGGACAGGTATTCCCCATGATGTCCTGCTGCTACGGATTAGTGATCTTTACGCCGTTTTGGGCGATACAGAACATGCAAAACAATGGTACAGCGTCATCTTCCAAAGTAAGACGGTATCTGACCGGATCAAAAAAGATGCCCGAGACCATTGGGAACTGTATCGCGAAAATCATGCAATCTGACTCCTCCCCTGTTCGTCTTTGATCTGCTGGACGAAACAGGGGTTTTCTCTTTGGTTGACGAAACAAAACAACAGAACATTTTTCAGAAAGGAGGCAAACGCATGACCCGGACCTTTGTCATCAGTCTGTATGTACTGGTACTGTATCCTGTCTTGTTTTTGACATTCAATCCGGCTGTGACGCCGGTCATCGCCGGAATCAGTACGTTGATCGGCTTAAGTTACTGTGCCCGGTCGGCATATGTTCAGTTCATCAGACCGCGGCCGAGGCATCCGTATCGGCTGATCGGTCACGCGATTCTGTTGTTTTGGCTTGGCATCGTCCTGAACTTCAGCTTGGCGCTCTTACCGAGCCGCTTACATCCCGTCTGGTCCGATGCCTTGGCCAACGTGACGTTGACCCTGTTTTTATTTTTGACCGCCCTCGTCCTGGCCCGGCTGATTGACTGGTCGTCGTTCCGACAAAATCGCCTGCTGTATCTCGACGGTTTCATCTTGTTCGGCATGTCGTTCGCCTTCGGATATGTACTGATTCTGCAAAATGTACCGGAATTTGCTCGGACACCACTCGAACTGGTGGCGATGATGGTTTATGCCGTCTGTTTCTTGGCTCTTCTGTTCACATTTCTGATTCTTTATACAACCGGCTTACGGGACACGGTACGGCATCGTCTGTTACTGCAATCCGTCACGCTGTTTTGTGTGACGAACTTCGGCTACTATACGTTTCTCGTCCGTGATCAACTGGAGATCGCCGTCTTCTTTTTACCGCTTTATCCAATCAGTTTAGCCGGCTTGATTGGTTATTTCCGAAACGTTCCGCCCGTCGTCGCCAGTCAGCGGACGTTATCACGTCCCTATCTTCCGTATATCAGTCTCGCCTTGCTCTTGATCTGGATCACCTTTTTTGAAGTCCCTGGCATCGTCTATATCTTAGCAATCACGGTCCTGTTTTCATTGTTTTTGATTCGACAATTTTTCTCCGAACGCCGCAATCAACAACTGTTTCAAGAACATGAGATTGTCGAGCTGGATCTCGCCCGCCGCGTGAAAGAACAGACGTCACTGCTCGAGTTACGAAAAGAAGAATACCGCCGTCTGTTTCTTGACCATCCGGAACCGATTCTGCAGATCAATCGGACGGGTTCGTTGCACGCGATGAATCCAACGGCAGCCAAGCAGTTCGGTCAAGACTTACCGGATCAGTTATTGCACCAGTTGCGGCAAGAGGTCGCAAGTCTCACGTCCAGTCGGAAACTGCTGTTGCAAGATGGCAAGTTGACCTATGATACGACATTAATTCCGGTCCCGGAACATGACTATGTCTATGTCCTTTTATCTGATATCACGGAGACGCTCGAGCAAGAACAGTGGTTGGAGAGCCTCGGCTACCACGATGCCTTGACGCGACTTCCAAACCGACGCTATTTCGAAGAGCAGCTGGAAAAGCAACTGATGCAACTCGATATCGGCTCATTGTTGTTTATCGATCTTGACGGATTCAAACAAGTTAACGACCAGTACGGTCATGACGCGGGGGATTACGTTCTCCAAGAGACAGCCAATCGTCTTCGGCTCCATCTCCGGGATTACGAGGTCGCAGCGCGACTCGGTGGTGACGAATTCATCGTTTTTCTGGTCCGCTCGAAGCCGGAGACGATTCAGTATACCGAGATGCTCATCGACCAGCTCAATCAACCGTTTTGGTTCAAAGACACTGCGATGTCGGTCACGCCGTCGATCGGGATTGCCCGATATCCAGACGACGGGACGACGACAAGCTTGCTGTTGATCCGGGCCGATGAAGCGATGTACAGCGTCAAACAACACGAAAAAAATGCTTATCGGTTTAAATGAAAAGAGGACCTTCCACGGTGGAAAGGTCCTCTTTCATTACAACGACTCACGTCGATATTTTTCTTCTTCATACGCATCCGGTAAATCGGAAATCGGACGTTCGGCTTCTTCCCAAGATTCCGACTCGACATCCGGTTCGATGAACTGATCGTACGAGCCGTCAGATCGATAAAATGGTTTGACGACCTTTCGTTTCTTGTCTTCACGTTTTGTCACGCGAGATCCCTCCCTAAGTCTAGAAAGTTACTGACGAGAATCAAAATACGGTGAAAAACTGCCTTCGACTTCTTCATACGGATCGACATACGATTTCCGACTCGTTTTCGTCTGACGCAATTGATTGATTTGTACCCCTAATTTAGCGGTTTCTGACGATAATTTCAAGTCGATTTTTTGACTGTCGGCGACAAGCTCCTGAATGACGGCTTGATTGGCACCGGCCAGTAAGTTGGAGTGCGCTGCGATAAACGCTTCCCGTTCATTCAACAGGTTCTGAATCTTCAGTAACCACTCATCGTAGACCTCTTCGTCCGGCGTCTGCTCCAGCAGTTCCATCAGATGTTTCGTCTTCAGACGGAGCGGATCCAGCGGACTCATCGTTGACGCGCGAGCTTCATCGCTTCTTTCCACGTCTCCCGGAACTCTTCTGCAAAACCGATTACTTCGTCAATTGCCACAACATCATTTTTGACATTAGCGTCGATTAGACGACCTTGCATATAGTCGTATAAATTATTTAAGTCTTTGGACAAAGCAATCGACTGGTTAAGCGTCAGTTGGAGTTCCATAACGATAGCCTGTGCCTTCTGAATGTTCATATTTTTTTGCTCAATCAAATTCTGTTCAATTGCCCGTTTCGCAAGCATTGAGAACTTAATCAGTCCTTCATACAGCATCAACGTCAAATCTTGGGGTAAAGCGGTGGTCACTGAGTTCGTTTGGTACGTCGCATATGGGTTTGCCATCTGAAGTCCTCCTTATTGTCCTAAGTACGAAGCGAGCGTCGCCGACTGGCTGTTCGCTTGGTTCATCGCCTGTTCCATCGCCGCAAAGCGACGGTAATAGCTGTCTTCTTTTGTTTTTAACTTGTCTTCCCATGTCAACATGCTCTTATCGAGATCGGCCAGTGATTTACCGAGGCGGTACGTCGTCGCGACGGCACCATCAAGTCCGGCGACCTTCGAGATTTTATCACGCATCGTTGTGGCGAATCCTTGAATTTGACGGACAAATCCGTCAAGTCCGGCGGTACTCGGAATCGGATTGCCTTGAGCATCCTTCGCCGGCTCCGGAGCATCTGCTGTAAATAACTTATAGACACCTTCCGGCTGTTCTTCGAGCATCTTCTTCAGTTTCGTTTCATCAAGTTTGAGCTTCCCGCCATCACGGAAGTCACTCGTTGATGTGATGCCGATTTGCGACATGTATTGTAATTGAATCGTATCTGTTCCTGATGTATACGAATAACCGGTATCAATTTTCGAAGAAATCGCACTACGAAATGAATTCATCCCGTCACGCAGGAAACTGTCATTTTTCAAAACACCACTAATGGCTTTTTCTTCCCACTTCTTGACTTCATCTTCACTTAACTCTTTCCGTTGCGCATCCGTCAACGGTTGAAAGTCGCGGTACTTTTCTTCGCGGACCTTCTTATTCATTTTGTCGATCAAGTCATTGTATTTATCAACAAACTTCTTGATGGAATCAAAGTTTGCTTGCGTATCGAGTTTCGTATTAATCGTTGTCGCAGTTGTTGAGGTCCCGTTTAAGGTAATCGTCAAGCCATTTTGCGTAAAGGTATTCGTTTTTTGTTCCAGCGCGGTTCCACCGATGCTATAGATGGCGTTCTTACCTTCGACTGCTGTCTTGACAGGTTCTGTACCAACAACCGGTGTGTTTTTATCGGTCCATGAAATTTCGTTGGATGCAGCGAGCTTTCCCGTACTCTGACGTGTCAGAACAAGCTTCCCCGTAATGTCATTAAAGACAGCACTTAAACCAAGCGAGTTATTGCTGTTGATTTTCGATACAAGGTCACCAATCGTTGCCGTTCCGTCAAACTCCATCGTCACCGGCGTTCCAGCCGTTCCGTCCACCTGATAGGTCGCTAACTCTAGTTTCATGTTCCCGGAACCATCTTTTGCGACTAAACCACTCGCATCCAGTTTCGTCTGACTGGAAATTGCTCCTGTCGCGGAAGCATGGCGTGAAATGACAAACGAAGAGGCCGATGCGAGTTGTGTCACGCTGTCGATTGTGACACTGCCTGCTGTCGCTGCCGGATTCGCTGTCACCGAAACTTTTGCAGCGTCCGAGCTTGTCGCTGTCTTTGACGTATAATTTTTTGATAACAGCATATCACTTGCTGCCGTTCGTAAATCGAGCAGCCCCCGGTTCATTTCACGGTAAGCATCGCGTTGCCATGTTAAGGTTTGTTTCTTTTGCGAGAGCCGATCAACAGGCGCGCGTTCTGCCTGCATCAATTGTTTGATCATCGTTTCCGTATCAATTCCACTCGCGAGACCACTAAGACGTATCCCTGCCATCCAATCAGTCCTTTCCTTTAAATCCGTTTATCGATTAATTGATTAAATTCCATGAAAGCCGCAAAAAAATCGAGTTCTTTTTTACTTGGTATTTCTTGAACGACGTGGTTCTCCGCATCGACGACCTGAATATAAAATTCATTCAATTTTTCATGTTTGACAAACTTTAGTCCTGTTCGTTGTGCTTCGAGCTGAACATTCGCTTTTTCGATGGCCGTTTCAAGTTTCGTGATATGTTGTGGCGTCGGCAAAATGACAATGCCATCCTGTGCCAAATCCTGTTGATTCGCTTCGACGAAGACATTGCGAGTCGCTTCGTACGGTAAGACATTTTCAGGCAGGTGAAGCCGGACTTCCGTATTAATGGAATTCATGGACAAACACTCCTTTTTCTTCTCTA
>CABFOE010000046.1_pt1 | contig 9754 bp, 8 predicted proteins | sample 3521981 | NCBI WGS metagenome assembly CABFOE01 (sample SAMEA5312457, study PRJEB27640) | indoor metagenome | biome: indoor environment; feature: uncontrolled; material: polymer tiles stone | place: Germany | collected 2014-07-07 | reverse complement strand
GAATTTCATACCGCAACACTTATCCAGAGAGGTGGAGGGACTGGCCCTACGAAACCTCGGCAACAGACTCATTATGAGCACTGTGCCAATTCCATCAGACGATTGTCTGAGAGATGAGTCGAGTGGATTCTGCCTCTGTGCGGATCCAGGTCTCTTCTTGTTTCTTAAGAAGAGGCCTTTTTGTTTTTTAAAAGGGGGAAAAAGTGGTGATTACATTCAAAAATGTAAAAAAAATCTACCAGACCAACGAACAATCGATTGCTGCATTGGACGGTGTCGATCTCGAAATCCGAAAAGGTGAAATCTTTGGCGTGATCGGGTTCAGCGGGGCTGGAAAAAGTTCTTTATTACGGTGTGTCAATCTTCTTGAACGTCCGACATCCGGTAGCGTGACAGTCGACGGGCAAGAACTGACGACCCTTTCGGCGAAACAACTGCGGGAAGCGAAACAAAACATCGGGATGATCTTCCAACATTTCAATTTGCTTGATTCGAATACGGTTTTTGCGAATGTCGCAAAACCACTCGTCCTAAAAGGGATTAAAAAGGAGGAAGTTCACCGGCGCGTCACTGAGCTGTTGGCGTTCGTCGACTTAGCGGACAAAGCCGATCATTATCCGGATCAGTTATCGGGAGGGCAGAAACAACGTGTCGGAATAGCGCGTGCATTGGCAACCCAGCCGTCGGTTCTGTTGTGTGACGAAGCGACATCGGCGCTTGACCCGCAAACGACACAACATATCCTACGATTACTGAAACAGATCAACGCGGAATATGGCATCACGATTTTACTGATTACACACGAGATGGGCGTCATCCGTGAGATTTGTGACCGGGTTGCGGTCATAGAGGCCGGCAAGTTGATCGAATCGGGTACCGTGTTCGACGTCTTCTCGAATCCCCAGACGGCGACGGCGAAAAACTTTGTCCGTTCCGTCATGCAAGATGAGATTCCAGCGTCAGTGCAACGATTGATCGAACAGCGGGATGCCGGACATCATGTCTATAAAATCAATTTCCTTGGGGCGCACACCGGGCAACCGCTCTTGTCGCAAGTCGCCAAACGGTTTGATGTCGATGTCAACATCCTGCACGGCAGCATCACGGAACTGCAAAATATCCCGTTCGGCAGTCTGCTTGTTGAATTGATCGGCGATACGGCGGAAATCGCGCGAGCCTTGCAATACATTGATCAGTCGGATGTCAACGTTGAGGAGGTGCTGGCAGATGCTAGTTAACTACACGGATATTTGGACCGCTTTTCTGCAAACCTTGACGATGGTCGGATTGTCGCTACTCTTTTCGACGCTGATTGGGCTGCCGCTCGGAATTCTGTTGGTCGTCACACGTAAGGGAGCATTGCTCGAACAAGTACCGCTCTTCAACGTCTTAAGCAGCGTCGTCAATGTGTTTCGGTCGGTTCCGTTCATCATTTTGCTCGTCGCGATCATTCCGCTGACACGGCTGCTCGTCGGGTCGTCGATCGGCACGAAGGCAGCAATCGTTCCGCTGGTCTTTTATGCGGCACCGTACATTGCCCGATTGATTGAAAGTTCGTTGCTCGAAGTCAGTACGGGCGTCTTGGAAGCGGCGGAAGCGATGGGTGCGACACCGTTACAGACGATTTTCCGTTTCCTGTTGCCGGAAGCACTCAGCTCGCTTGTCCTGAACTTGACGATCGCGACGATTGGCTTGATCGGGGCATCGGCGATGGCCGGGGCGATCGGCGGCGGCGGCCTCGGGGATTTGGCGATCACCTACGGCTACCAACGATTTGATACGACCGTCATGATCATCACGGTCGGGATCCTCGTCATCCTGGTGCAAGGCTTACAGACGACAGGTAATCTGTTGGCACGAAAAATTCGGAGACACTAAAAAACATAGAGAAGATAAGGGAGAGATGAACGATGAAAAAAGGATTAGCGATTGGTGCAGCATTGACGACGGTATTATTTGCAGGGTGTGCAGCGTCCGGGGAAGAGGATCAAAATACAGTCAAGCTCGGCGTCAGCAGTTCGGATACGCAAGTTTGGGAATACGTCGCGAAAAAAGCGGAAAAAGAGGGGATTACGATTGAACTCGTTAAGTTCTCCGATTACGTGCAACCGAACCTGGCACTCGCGGAAGGCGAGATCGATGCGAACTCGTTCCAGACGATTTCGTACTTCAATGCCTTTAAAAAAGAACATGACTTAAAGCTGTCGCCGATTGCGACGACCGTCATCGCACCGATGGGGATTTATTCGGATAAAGTCAAGGACGTCAAAGATATCCCGGTCGGCGGAAAAATTGCCGTCCCGAACGAGGCGACGAACATGGGACGGGCACTCCTGTTGCTGCAGGAAGCGGGCTTGATCAAATTGCCGGACGACTTTGACGGGAACGGAGCCGTCGACAAAATCGTCGAGAATCCGAAAAAACTGAAGATTGTCCCGGTCGTCGCCGGACAGACGCCGCGTGTCCTGCCGGATGTATCCGCATCGATCATCAACAACGGAATCGCCGTGGATGCCGGCTTCAATCCGATCAAAGACTCGATTCTTCATGAAAATGCAACAGCGAAACCTTACATCAACATCATCGCGACACGAACGGAAGACAAGGACAAAAAGACGTTGAAGAAAATCGCTTCACTGTACCAACAGGAAGATGTCGCGGAATTCATCAAAAAAGAGTACAAAGGAAGCACGATTCCGACGTTCGTCCCACTCAGTGACATCGGCGAATAACTAAAAATCCAAAGGAGCGTGACCCAAATGACGGTTCAGACAAAACGGGAAAACTTGATTCAAACAATTGAGCAGGATATCGAACAAAAACGTGAGTCGTATCTCGAGACGAGTCACCGGATTCATGCGACACCCGAGATTGGGAATGAGGAATATTTTGCCTCTCGTCATCATGCGGAACGCCTGACGGCAGAAGGGTTCACGGTTGAGCTCGGGGTCGCGGGACACGACACGGCGTTCCTGGCCCGGAAGACTTCGGATAAACCGGGGGCGACCGTTGCCTTCCTTGCCGAATACGATGCGTTGCCGGGGATTGGTCACGCCTGCGGTCACAATATCATCGGCACGACGAGTGTCGCAGCGGCGATCGCACTCAGTAAAATCATCGATGAAGTCGGGGGCAGTGTCGTCGTGCTCGGCACACCGGCAGAGGAAGGGGGACCAAACGGCAGTGCGAAAGGCAGCTTCGTCAAACATGATCTCCTGACGGGGATCGATGCGGCCCTGATGATTCATCCGTCCGGACAAACGCGGATTACCGGTTCCTCGCTCGCCGTCGATCCACTCGATTTTGCCTTTACCGGCAAGCCGGCTCATGCGGCAGCTTCACCGGAAGAGGGCATCAATGCACTCGACGCCATCATCCAACTCTTTAACGGCATCAATGCCTTACGCCAGCAATTACCGAGCGATGTCCGGATTCACGGCATCATCACGGATGGCGGTGATGCGCCAAACATCATTCCGGAGTACGCCAAAGCCCGCTTCTTCATCCGGGCGACGACGCGCGAACGGTTGAATGACGTGACGAAAAAGGTCAAAGCCGTTGCCGAAGGGGCGGCGCTTGCGACCGGAGCAACGCTTGAGGTCATCGCGTTCCAAAATGAGGTCGACAATCTCCTGTTCAACCGGACGTTCGACGAGATTTTCCGGGAGGAAGCAGTGGCGCTTGGGGAAGACGTCCAGACGGATGAACGCCCGGGTCTCGGTTCGACTGACGCCGGCAACATCAGCCAGGTCCTGCCGACCATCCATCCGTATATCAAGATCGGAGCGGATGATTTGGTCGCCCACACGGAAAGTTTCCGGGAAGCGGCGCGGTCGGAACAAGGCGACGAAGCCTTGATCACCGGCGCAAAAATCCTGGCTCGGACGGCGTTACGTCTGTTGACGGACGGCCAGTTACTCGGGACGGTCAAACAGGAGTTCCATGACCGGAAAAACGGCTATTTGGCGTAACAGGTAAGGCGAAAAGTATGTTTCTGTCCGACGGATGATGTTTTTTTAAGTCCGTCGGATAGCGCATACTTTTTGTCGGAAATGGAAGTAAAAACAAATTCTTTTTTGTATTTTAAAATAACCTGTGCTAGTCTTGAGCTGTACAACTGAATAACCAGTTCTTCGGGGTAGGGTGAAAATCCCAACCGGCGGTGATGCGATTTTCGAATCGACGAGCCCGCGACCCATAGTGTACGCACTATGGCTGACTTGGTGTGATTCCAAGGCCGACGGTAAAGTCCGGATGGGAGAAGAACGAAAAAATGTGCTTGAAACCATTTTCTGAAAAAATACATTCAGAGAAAGGTCTATTTCTGTATGCTTTTAAACAGAAAAACAAGACGTTTCTTTCGTGAACCTTCAATCATGACGCCCTGCAAATGCAGCGGCGTCTTTTTCTTTTGAAAGGAGCGAAATCATGAAAAATAGAATGCATCATGCGATGCAATTGGCAGAGATGTTAGACGGACAAACAAGTCCAAATCCAAGTGTCGGCTGTGTGATCACGAAGCACGGACGGATCATCGGTTTTGGAGCGCACCGGTTTGCCGGCGGTCCCCATGCCGAAGTCGAAGCGTTACGGATGGCGGGAGAGGCGGCACGCGGCGCCGATCTGTATGTCACGCTGGAACCGTGTAACCATCACGGCAAAACGCCTCCTTGCACGGAAGCAATCATTGCCGCCGGTATCAAGCGCGTGTTCGTCGCGACGGAAGATCGTCATGCGATCGTCGCGGGGCAGGGCATTGCACGTCTGCGCGACGCCGGACTGACGGTCGAAGTCGGATTGCTGCACGACGAAGCGGTTCGTTTTTATACACCGTTTTGGCAAAGTATCGAGCGAAAACGACCGGCTGTCACGGTGAAGATTGCTCAGACGCTAAACGGAATCATCACGACAGGCGAAAAACGCTGGATTACGTCAGAAGCCGCGCGAACGGCAGGACGCCGGTTGCGGGCAACCCATGACGCCATCTTGGTCGGAAGTGAGACGGTTTTAATTGATGATCCGGCTCTGACGTTACGCAGTGAGGAGGGAATCGAACCGATTCGTGTCCTCGTTGATCGACGGGGGCGGTTGTCGGAGACGTTTCAGGTTTTGCATGACGGCTTGAATCCGACGTACTGGCTGACGGAACAGCCGCGAATCAGTTCCAAGCCGAATGTCACCGTCCTTGTCGGCACGTACTCGACACCGGACCAGATTCTCGAGACCTTATACGAACAAGGCATCCGCAGCCTCTTGATTGAAGGCGGACCGACCATCCAGTCGGCGTTTTTGGCAGCCGACCTTGTGGATCGAATCGATGTCTATCAGGCACCTTCCGTCTTGAAGGGAACCGGTGGTTTGACGGATACCGTCGAGGTCGAAGATCGATTTGCACTGACAGACGTCGAGCCGATCGGTCAGGATATCCATCTGCGGTATGAGCGGAAAGGAGAATGGACATGTTCACAGGATTGATTGAAGAAGTCGGCACGATCAAACGAAAAGTCCCGCGGCCGAACGGTCTGGCGCTGGAAATCGAAGCCCGGCACGTGCTCGAAGGAACGAAAATCGGTGACAGTATCGCGGTCGACGGCATCTGTTTGACCGTCACGGCGATGACGGCAACCGGATTTACGGCGGATGCGGTCCACGAAACGATTCGGGCGACAGCACTGCAGACATTGCGCGTCGGTACACCGGTTCAACTGGAACGGGCGATGCCGGCGAACGGACGATTCGGCGGTCACTTCGTCAGTGGCCACATTGACGGGACGGCCCGGCTGTTAAGCCGTCGACCGGACGGTGAAGCGCTGGAATACCGATTTGAGACCGCTGACTGGCGCAAATACTGTATTCCGAAAGGTTCGATTGCGATCAACGGAACCAGTTTGACGATTCAACATGTCCAAGCGGACAGTCTGACGATTTCGCTGATTCCACATTCACGCCAAGTGACGACGTTCGACCGCTTACAGAGTGGAGCGCTCGTCAATATTGAGTGTGATCTGATGGCAAAACACTTGTATCACTTTACGCAACAGGAGCAGAAAACTGATTGGTCGGCATTTTTAGGAGGCGGAGCAGGATGAACGGATTTGATCTCATAGAAGAAGCGATTGAAGAGTTAAAACAAGGACGTCCGATCATCGTCTGTGACGACGAAAATCGGGAAAATGAAGGCGATTTGATCCTGCTTGCGGAACACGCGACACCGGAACAAATCAACTTCATGATCACTCACGGCAAAGGACTTGTCTGTGTACCGGTCAGTCCGCAACTGGCAAACCGATTGGAACTGAATCCGATGACGGACGTCAACACCGATCCGCACGGAACAGCCTTTACCATCAGTATCGACCACGAAGAGGCGAAGACCGGTATCAGTGCGGGCGAGCGGGCCTTGACGATTCAACGGATGCTGACGGATCGAGCCGGTCAATTCAAGCGTCCGGGACATATCTTCCCCTTAATCGCGAAAGAAGGCGGTGTCCGGGAACGGCGGGGTCATACAGAAGCCGGTGTTGACTTGGCACGACTCGCCGGAAGCGCAGAAGCAGCCGTCATTTGTGAAATCATCTTAGAAGACGGGACGATGGCGCGTGTGGACGACTTGTTGACGTATAAAGAAGTCCACGGACTGAAGATGATCACAATCGACGCGCTCGTTTCTTATCTGGAACGTCCCGTTCGACGCGAGGCCGACGTCTTGCTGCCGGCGGATCACGGAGCATTTCGGATGCTTGGTTACACGACGCCGGATGCGAAGGAACACGTCACCGTCTTGTCCGGTGAGGCAGAAGACGGCATGCTCGTCCGGCTTCATTCCGAATGTCTGACGGGAGACGTTTTTGGCTCCAAACGCTGTGATTGCGGTCCGCAACTCGACGCCGCCCTCGAGCGAATCGGTCAAGAAGGAGGCGCCGTCCTGTATTTACGACAGGAAGGACGGGGCATCGGCTTGATGGCAAAGTTAAAAGCGTATGAGTTGCAGGAGCAGGGACTCGATACGGTCGAAGCGAATCACGCGCTCGGATATGCGACGGACTTACGCGACTACAAAGTCGCAGCTGCGATGTTACATGATTTAGGTGTGACGAAGATTCGCTTGATGACGAATAACCCGGATAAGCAAAAGGCCCTTGAACAACACGGTATCACGGTGCTCGAACGGGTGCCGCTTGAAATCACGCCGATTCCGGAAAATAAACATTATCTGCACACTAAACAAACGAAACTCGGGCATCTGCTCGACATCCAAGGAGGACAATAACATGGTATTCGAAGGCTTTTTAACGGGTGAAGGACTACGTGTCGCAATCGTCGCGGCACGTTTTAATGAATTGATCACATCAAAATTAGTCGGAGGCGCAAACGACGCATTCCGTCGACACGGCGTGGCAGCGGACGCCGTCGATACGGCGTGGGTACCGGGAGCGTTTGAAATTCCGCTCGTCGCAGAGAAGCTCGCGAAAAGCGGTAAGTACGATGCGGTCATCACGCTTGGAGCCGTCATTCGCGGGGCGACGTCGCATTACGATTATGTCTGCAATGAAGTGGCAAAAGGGGTTGCGAGTGCGTCACGTGAGACAGGTGTTCCCATCATTTTTGGTGTCCTGACGACCGACTCAATTGAACAAGCCGTCGAACGTGCAGGTACGAAAGCGGGCAATAAAGGATACGAAGCAGCTGTTTCGGCAATCGAAATGGCAAATCTGTTGCGGACGATCTAAGGAGTGGAACGTAAGGCTAGAGACCTGTTTCTGATGGAAGCAGGTCTCTTTTTTGTCGTCCGCGCAGGACTTTGAATGCTGTCTCCCTAATGGAAGGAGAAGGACTTTTTCATGAAGGAGGAAAGGTACATGATCAGTCTTAAAAAATCGTATTATCTGCCGGGGATCTTACTTTTCATTGCGATGTACTACCTGTGGATTATTCTGTTGGAGGACAGGCCGGCGCTTTCGGCTTGGGGAAACAATCTATTCTCCATCATCGGTTGCTTCGTAGCAACAGTTCTCTTGCTTCAGGCGCACCGGACATTCCGTCAACAAGAAGGAAGATTTTTTCTATATTTGTCGTTCGGGACAGGGAGTTATCTGATTGCCGAATTGATTTGGATGTCTTATGAAAATATCCTGCGTGTGGATGTCCCCTTTCCAGGCGTGTCGGATGTTTTTTACATCTTGCAATCGGTTTGCTTTTTAGCCGCTTTTTTACATTTGATTCGCCGGCACGTCACGAAAAACCGGCTGATCAGTTTTATCTTCGATATTGCCATCGTCATGACGGTCGCCGTCACCTACAGCTGGTTTTTCTTGATTCGTCCCTTGTTCGATACACCGTTTGCGTCACGTGGCGAAGTGATTTTTGCGTTTGCTTATCCAATGTGTGACATCGTGCTTCTGTTTTGTATGATCAGCATTTATTATCTGTTTGAGAAAAAAGAGTGGCGCGAACGGATCCGTTTGTTCCAGTTCCTGTTCATCGGACTCTTATTGCAGGTTATTGCCGACACGATGTTCGTCTACATGACGACTGTCAGCGGAAATGAAGCGGTTCGTTTGATTGATCCGTTGTTCATCCTCGGATTATTGATGGTTGGTGTAGCGGGTCATGTCAACAAGTCGGTTAATGCGAACGAGCCGAATGTCAGTCAGCAACGGAATACGGTGCAACTGGGGAAACTGTTTTTGCCGTATCTGCTCGTCATCATCCTGTTTTCAACGATGGCCCTGTATGCACGGCGCGACGAGGCCTTAAACGGGTTGATGATTGGCTGCGCAATTACGATTCTGTTGATTTTAATCCGGCAAATTTTGATGATTTTGAGTAATCACGAATTAATAGAAGAAATTCATCATAAGGCAGGTGAACTTGAAGAGAGTGAAGAGCGGTATAAATCGTTGTTCACGTATCATCCGGATGCCGTCTACTCGCTGGATCTGAAAGGGCGCATCAAAAGTGCCAATCTGTCCTTTGAAAAATTGACGGAGCAAAGTGCGGACCAATTGGTCGGCAAATCCTATCAACAGCTGATGGAACAGCAGGCAGCAGCTGATGAGGAGATGACGGCGCATCAATTTGAAACGACATTTCGCAAATCGGGCGGGACGGATGTGTTACTGAACGTGACAAACATTCCGATTCGTGTCCGGGACCGGTTTGTTGGCATCTATGGAATCGGTCAGGATATCACACGGGTGCGGGAAAATGAATTGAAAATTCGCCGCCTCGCCTACTACGATCATTTGACCGGAGCGATCAACCGAACATACTTTGAAGAAGTGCTTCATCATTTGGTGGAAGTCGAACAGGACGATGAAACGATTATCTTGTGCTTCATCGATTTGGATGACTTCAAACTCGTTAATGACTCGTTTGGCCACCACGTCGGAGATCAGTTGTTGATTCAAGTCGCAAGCCGCTTACAGGAGGTGACGGAGCCGGACGATCTGGTTGCGCGTCAAGGGGGGGATGAATTTACGGTCATCTTACGTCATGTCGCATCGGAAACGGATGGACGGATTCGGACGGCCCGACTGCTCGAACGGTTACGCATGACCTATATGATTGATGAGATTGAACTGATTTCGAATCCAAGTATCGGCGCCGTCGGTTATCAGCGGACAACGGACAAGCCGATCGTGACGTTGTTGAAACAAGCTGATTTAGCGATGTACCAGGCCAAATCAAGCGGCGGGAAATCGATTATCTTCTTTGAAGACATTGCGGAGAAAGCGTCGTACCGATTGCGGCT
>CABFOE010000819.1_pt1 | contig 10104 bp, 7 predicted proteins | sample 3521981 | NCBI WGS metagenome assembly CABFOE01 (sample SAMEA5312457, study PRJEB27640) | indoor metagenome | biome: indoor environment; feature: uncontrolled; material: polymer tiles stone | place: Germany | collected 2014-07-07 | reverse complement strand
AGTATCCGTTGCTCGCGGAACACATCGGTTCGTATTTGGCCCGGACGCTGTTTTATACGTCGGATTTTGCCCTCGGACCGGTCGCGAAAAAACAGATCGCCCGTCAGTACTACAATCCGGATCTGTGCGACATCACGGAGAAACTGATCTTCACGGACCCGTTTTATGACGCGGAAACAAATGCGATTGAAGCAGGACTGGAAGCGGAAGTCGACCGGATCTGGAACGACGCGGAGCTGAAACGGGAAGTCGCAAAGCTCGAAGCACTGTTCATCACGAAAGGTGACGCCTTGCTGCACGGCGACTTACATACAGGCAGCATCTTCGCCTCGGCGGAAGAAACCAAAGTCATCGATCCCGAGTTCGCGTTTTACGGTCCGTTTGGGTTTGATGTCGGTCAGTTCATCGCCCATCTGTTTTTTGCCGCTTATCCGGACTATGACCGGTTGCGCGAAGAACGGATCAAGGACATCGATACGTTTTGGCTGACGTTTGCGTCGACGTTCAAGGCGTTGTGGGAGCGGGAAGCGGTGGAGCCGTTCCGTTCAGCGGACGGTCTCGTTGAGGATGTCCTCAGTACGATTTTACAAGACGCGCTTGGATTTGCCGGATGCGAATTGATTCGCCGGACGATCGGACTGGCACCGGTCGCGGACTTGGAACAGATTACCGATCCGACCGTTCGTCTCGAACGAAAACGTCATGCGTTACGCCTTGGTGCTGCGTTGATCAAACGCCGGACGGAATGCAAGACGTTTACGGATTTGCGGAACTTTGACGTAACGGAGGAACTCAGCCGATGAGCCAATTCGTTCAGAGCATCATCTATGAAAACGGGACAGTGACGATCTTGGACCAAACCCGTCTCCCGGAAGAAGAACGGTATGAAGTCATCCATGATTTGGCGCAGGCGATTGAAGCGATCAAACAACTGCGTGTCCGGGGGGCGCCGGCAATCAGTTTGTTTGGCGGTTTCGTCCTCGTGCAGGAAGCGTTTCGGACAACAGGATCGCTTGACGAAGTGAAACAGGAACTGTTGACGGTGTCGGCCCGATTACTGGCCACCCGGCCGACCGCCGTCAATTTGCGGAACGTCCTCGACGAACTGAATCAGCTCATCGTTTCGGCAAAGACGCTTGCAGAACTGCCGAAACGTCTGGAACAAAAAGCGGTCGCGCTTTATGAAGCGGATGCCAAGACGTCACGGCAAATCGGCGTGCATGCCTTGGAGCTGTTTCAGGCCCATGACCGGGTGTTGACGATTTGTAATGCCGGATCGATTGCGACAGCGGCTTACGGGACGGCACTGGCCCCGTTTTATCTCGCCAAGGAGCAAGGCATCCCGTTATCCGTCTATGCGTCGGAAACACGGCCTTTGTTGCAGGGGGCACGTTTGACGACATGGGAGTTGCAACGGGCAGGGATTGACGTCACCTTGATCACGGACAATATGGTCGCACATACGATCAAGGAAAAGCAGATCACCGCCATCATCGTCGGAGCGGACCGGATTACCCGAAACGGCGATACGGCCAATAAAATCGGGACGTTCCAGCTGGCATTACTCGCACGTGCCTTCGGAATTCCGTTTTACGTCGCCGCGCCGCTGTCGACGTTTGACTTAACGAGTTTATCAGGCGACGAGATTGAGATCGAAGAACGGGCAGCGACGGAAGTGACGCAGTTTGCCGGACAGGTGACGGCGCCTGCCGGTGTACCGGTCTTTAACCCGGCGTTTGACGTGACACCGCACGAGCTCATCACCGCCATCATCACGGAACTGGGCGTCATCGAACGGCCGAGTGTGGAAACGATCGAACAGACGGTAGGACAACAGACCATTTAAACAGACAGGGGAGATCCAGATGAAAAAATTAGCATTTGCTGTACTTGCACCGGCGGTCTTGCTGGCTGCTTGCGCCAATAGTGAAGCGACACCGACGAAAAAAATCAGCGGTGTCCCGGAAAGTGTTCAAGGAGACGTCAAGATTGCCGTCATCCGCAATCTTGCGTCCGATGATCATACGAAACAATTTTTGGACGGTGCCCGGTCAGAAGGGGAAGCGCTTGGTTTTAAGGTCAACACGTTCATCTCCGAAGGCAATGACGTCAAGTTCAAGGAACTGGTGGCACAAGCCGTTCAGCAGGATTATGACGGACTGATCATCTCGCACGGAAAAGAAGATTATGCCTACGACATGATCAAACCGGCAATCGACAAAGGGATTAAGGTCGTGACGTTTGATACGGTGACGAAGAAAAAAGACCAGACGTTAAAAGGCATCACGGAGACGTTCCAAGATGATCACAAACTGGCGCAACTTTCACTCGATGAAGTGACAAAAGTGAAGGACGACAAGCCGGTCCGGGTCATCAAATTATGGTTTGGTCCGGGATTTGCACCGCTGGACCGCCGTCAGGAAATCTATAAGACGTATGAAGCCGACGGCAAAATCAAGACGCTTGAAACGGTTGGACCAACGAACTTCCAGGATGTCCAAGGCGATATTGCGACGAAGATGAACGCGATTCTCGCCAAATATCCGAAAGGAAGCATCGATGCCGTCTGGGGAGCGTGGGACGAAGTGGCCAAGGGCGCCTATAAATCCTTAAAAGATAACAAACGTCAGGAAATCCCGTTGATTTCAATCGATGTCTCGAACCAAGACATCAACTTGATGCGTGAGAAAGGCAGCAACTGGGTGTCAACGAGTGCCGTCGATCCCCACTTGATCGGACAGACGGATATGCGTCTGCTGGCGAAAAAACTGGCCGGTGAAAAAACACCGGACAGCTTTGACCTGGATGCTAAATTAGTCGAGCAAAAGGCGCTCAAAGCAGATACGACGATGTACAATCTCGATACGATCATCAAAGGCTGGAGCACGTCCGAGAAATTCAACGAACCTTGGATGGAAAAACTGCGGAAAGCGAACGCTTCGAAATGACACAGTCCGATGTGACCAACCGGCTCGAGATGCGTGGGATCTCAATTGAATTCCCGGGTGTCAAAGCGCTGGATGAGGTGGATTTTTCCGTGCGCCGCGGGGAAATTCATGCGCTCGTCGGAGCGAACGGAGCCGGTAAGTCGACGCTGATGAAAGTATTGGCGGGAGCGCATACGTCGTATGACGGGACGATTTCGTTTGAAGGTGTGCCGTTGACGATCGATTCGCCGCGTGCCGCCAAACAGGCGGGGATTGAAATCGTCTACCAAGAGGTCGATACGGCACTGATTTCGTACTTGACGGTCGCAGAAAACATTTGTCTCGATTTGTTGACGAACGGACAGCTCAAAGGGGTCATCCGGCAACGGCGTTTTGAACAGATTGCACTGGAGGCGCTCGGGAAACTCCAGTCTTCCATCGATGTCCGGCAACGGGTTAGTGAACTGCGTCTTGCCGACAAGCAGTTGGTTTTGATCGCTCGGGCACTCGTCCAAGACAGCCGTTTTTTAATCCTGGATGAACCGACGGCTCCGCTCAGTCAACGGGAGACGGAACACCTGTTTCGGGTCATCAAGGAACTGGCGACGCGTGAACAATTGGGCGTGATTTTCATCTCGCACCGCCTTCAGGAGTTGTTTAAGATCTGTGAGTCGATTTCCGTCATGCGTGACGGGAAACTGGTCGCCCGCCAAGCACTGGTCGGACAAACGAAAGAGACGATCGTGGAACAGATGCTTGGAAGACGTTTGCAACCGACGGACCGGCAAACAAGACCCGTTGGACAAGCGTTGCTCGAACTCGATCAAGTATCGGTCACGGGACAGCTGGATCAGCTGTCATTGACGGTCCACGCAGGTGAAGTGATTGGGATTGCCGGACTTGTCGGAGCGGGAAAAACCGAGCTCTGTAAGACGATTTTTGGGGCGATTCCGACTGCGGCAGGACAGATTCGAGTAGCCGGCGAACCGGCAAAGATCCGGTCACCGCACGAGGCAGTCAGCCGCGGGATTGGTCTGGTTCCGGAAGAGCGGCGGAAAGAAGGTATCCTTGTCACGGATCCGATTTACCAAAACATGACGGCGGCGAGTCTCAAACAATTCGTCAATCGGTTCGGTTGGGTCCAGACCGGTCAGGAACGGACTGCCGCCAACGACATCATCAAACGATTGGCGATTAAATCAACGGATGAAACGCAACGCGTGGCCGGACTTTCGGGCGGGAATCAACAGAAGGTCGCGATCGGTAAGTGGCTCCTCGCCGACGCATCGGTCCTGCTGCTCGACGAACCGACGAAAGGCGTCGATGTCGGGGCGAAACGAGAAATCTTCCACGTGATTCATCAGCTGGCTGAACAGCAAAAAGGGATTCTTTATGCTTCCAGTGAATTCGATGAATTGCTGACGGTGACGGATCGGATTTATGTCATGTATGACGGCAAAATCGTGTTCGAGACCAAGACCTCGGAGACGACCGAAGAGCAATTACTGTTATACGCGACAGGGGGGACAACGTCATGAACGAAGTATTGCACGAACCAAGCACGGAACAGGAACACAAAACGGACCGGCAACCGGCCGGTAAACGAATATTACGCTTTTTGAATGATTGGGGGATCGTCCTCGCAATCCTCGCACTCATCTTCTTTTTTGCTGTAACGGCACCAAGCTTTTTACAAGGGGCGAACCTGATCAACATTTTACGCAGCATCTCGATCGTGACGATCATTGCGATCGGTTTGACCGTCTCGCTGACCGTCAACGGCTTTGATCTGTCGGTCGGTTCAACTGCGACATTTGCCAGTTCGCTCGTCGTATCATTTTTTGTCTGGTACAGCCTCCCGCTTGGCTTGTCGATTGGCTTGGCGATTTTGATTGCCTTAAGCGTTGCGCTGGTGAACGTGCTGTTGATCGTTAAATTCAAGATTCCCGACTTATTTGCGACACTGGCGACGATGTTCATCTTTGAAGGGGTAGCGATGACGTATACCGGTGGCGGATCGATCAGTGCCGGGATGCCGCGACTCGACGGGACACCGACGGTTGGGATGATTCCGGAAGGATTTTTGACGATCAGTCAGGCGCCGTGGATCATTTTCATCATGCTGGTCGTCGTTGCGGTAACACATCTGTTTTTGAACCATACACGACACGGCCGCTTCTTATACATCATTGGCGGAAATCCGGAAGCGGCACACTTGACGGGGATCCCGGTGCAACGTTACCGGGCACTGGCCTATGTAATTGCCGGGGGGCTCGCAGCGGTCGGAGGCATTCTCCTCGCTTCACAAGTCGGCTCGTCGCAAATTAACGCCGGATCCGGCTATTTGATGCCGGCGGTCGCAGCAGCGTTCATCGGTTCGTCGTTTGCCGGACAAGGGAAACCGAATGCTGTCGGTACACTCGTCGGAGCCTGCTTGGTCGGGGTGCTCGAAAACGGACTGGTGATGTTATCTGTCCCTTACTATTCCTTGAACATCATCAAGGGAGCTGTCCTGGCACTGGCCTTAGCCTCAACCTATTACCGCTATCAGAAAAAATAATCAAAAAAGTAGGTTTAACTTCTAATAGAATCGGTAATATTCAGTATATGAAAGGATGGTGATGCACATGAATGATTACCAATGTATAGGGAACGATCGCATGTCGCTTCGAGGAGAAGAGGATCACCGGACTTGACGAAGGCAACATGACAATAGACACGGATTGATACGTGTTTTACGTGCAGATTGCACGGCTCAAGAACGGTTTATGAGATGTGATCGTTCCTGAAAGCAGGAAGGGGGAGTCGCAAACAGCGACCCCCCTTTTGTGCGTATTGAGGTACCCGTATTCCTTTAAAAGAAACAGCGGATATGAGATGATATAAAAAGTCAGAAAATTCAACTACTAAATAGCAAGGGGCCAGACAATGCGAACATATACAAAGGAGATTCAAGCGATCATCGACAACGTAGAAAAAGTAATCATCGGTAAAGAAAATGTGATTACGCAATCCTTAGCAGCATTACTTGCCGGAGGGCACGTGTTACTGGAAGACGTACCGGGTGTCGGGAAAACGATGCTTGTTCGGGCGTTCAGCCGTTCGATTGGTTTGACGTTCAAACGGGTTCAATTTACACCCGATCTGTTGCCGTCCGATTTGACGGGCGTATCCATGTATAATCAAAAAACGAGTCAGTTTGAATACCGGCCGGGTCCTTTGATGGGAAACATTGTCCTGGCGGATGAAATCAACCGAACATCACCGAAAACGCAATCGGCGTTACTGGAAGGGATGGCGGAAGCGAATGTGACGGTCGATGGAGAGATTCATACGCTTCCAAATCCCTTTTTTGTCATGGCAACGCAAAATCCGATTGAACATGAAGGAACGTATCCACTCCCGGAAGCCCAACTCGACCGGTTTTTAATCAAGGTCAAAATGGGGTATCCGGATTTCCAGCAGGAGATGAAACTGTTGACGCGGTTTGAGCGGGACGAGCCGATCGAGACACTTGAATCGGTCATCACCCGCGACGAGTTGTTGCGGATGAAGGAAGAAGTAAAGGGCGTTCATGTCTCGCAACCGGTCAAAAAATATATCGTTCAACTGGTCCAGGCGACACGCAGTCATGCGTCACTTTATCTCGGTGCCAGTCCGCGTTCCTCGATTGCGTTAATGAAGGTCGCGCAAGCCTGGGCCTATATGGAAGGACGGACCTTCGTCCTGCCGGATGATGTCAAACATTTGTTGACGCCGGTGCTCTCACACCGTCTGATTTTGACGGCAGATGCCAGGTATCATGGACAGACCGCCGAACGTATTTTGGAACAGGTGAAAAAGGAAGTTGCCGTGCCGATCCAGCAAGACGTGGAGTCTTTATGACACGATGGCAAATCGGCTGGCGTTATGCCGTCTTGCTGATCACGGTTACGGCACTCTGGGTCTACGCCCGGATTGACGGCGGAAACGTCGCGTCCCTGTTGTTGTACGTCATGGCAGGATTGACGATCTATTGGACGCTGTTTTTGATTTGGCCGGTTACGCAAGCAATTGCGACGCGTGAGGTATCGAACAAGATGTTGATTGCCGGGACGGATATTCCGGTCTCTCTGAAAGTCCGGCGGAAGTTTCCGTTTCTTGTCGGCGCTGTCGAAGTGACGGAAGTTGTACCGGAGGAACTGAGTGAAGAAGAACTCAACATCCGGCATCCGTTACGGGCACATTACCGGAAGGTCGAGCACATCGATTACATGATTCCGTCGATTCGGCGGGGACTCTATCAGATTCCCGGTTGTATGCTTGAAATTCGCGATCCGTTTGGTTTGTTTATGCGTAAAAAACTCTATCCCGTCGAAACGTATCTGGCGGTGGAACCTGCCCGCTTGGCCGTGCAACTGCCGCATGAGGACGATCGTGGGGACGGAGGAATCTCACCGGTCTCGCTTGATCTCCGGCAGTCGTCCTTCACGGTCGTTGGTGTCCGGGAATACGTCAGCGGGGACCGGATGAATCAGATTGACTGGAAAGCAACCGCAAAGCGGCAAGGCTTGATGACCAAAACGTTTGAACGGGAACAGGAACGCGAGACGACGATTGTGTTTGATGAAGGGACGGTGAGCGACGATGACTTCGAACGAAGCATCTCGATGCTCGCTGCAGCGACGGATCAACTGAACAAACGTCATTTGAATTACCGGATCCATCTCGTCGGACATGGTGTCCAGTCGTTGTCGTTGCCGCTTGAAGGCGCGAAGCTGACCCATTATTTAATGACGGCGCAACCGAGTCGGACCCGCTCGTTCATCGAGTCGTGGGAGTACTCTTCTAAAGCGTTACGACTGAACGGAAACGTCCTGTTCATCACACCGGACCTCGAATCCAACAATGAGTTGTGGATTTCAAAAGTCCGACAGGAAGCGACGGTTCATGTCTATACACCCGAGAGGAGGGAAACCCGATGATACGACGACTGATTTGGAATTTACTCGCAGGACTCCTGTTTGCGAGCTTCATGCCGCCGTTACTTGAGTTGACGACGTTCGAAAGTGTCGTTCCCTTCCTGCCGCTGTTATTGACACCGCTGTTGTTGTCACATCTGCGGCGCAGTTGGTTTTTACTGGGCAGTCTGTTCGCGCTGCTTCTATCGTTTTATTTCATTTTGATCCCGGGTGAAGCGCCATGGAATCTGTTCCGGGAAATCGCAGGGGACGTCAATCGGGTCATCAACGGAGAGCTTCCGGGACGACCTGCATTTGCCTTCTCGATTGGACTGATCAGCTTTTTGATCGGCTACCTGGCGCGCCGGACGTTTCCGAATCGCGGGTTCGTCTTTGGTCTCACGCTTGGTGTGATCGGCTTTATTGCCTATTGCGACACGTGGACGGACTATTCGGGTGAACAGTTCATTATCTATCCGATCGTCTTGGCGCTGCTGTTGCTCTATGCAACGGAAGTCAGCGAACGGCCAAAGGCGTCGTATGTCCGACCGATGAGTGCTTTGTTGATCATTGGAGCGACACTGGTCGCAGCCGTTCAAAGCCCGGTCATCACGGCGACCTGGCAGGACAGTTGGTACGACTGGACCGATGGATTTGAAAGTGAAGGGACATCGTCCAGCCAAATCCAGAAGGTCGGCTACGGCAACAACGATGAACAGTTGGGCGGTCCGTTTCAGATGGACGACCGGGAAGTATTCCAGGTCGAGAGTGAAGGGAGCCGCTACTGGCGGGTTGAGACAAAAGACATCTATACCGGAAAAGGATGGGTGTTGTCGGAATCCGAGCCGGAAATTGATTCCCGGGGATTTTTCTCGCACTTTGGCGATGAGGTCGAAACACGACAGGAACGGGCGACCTTTGAACTGTCGCGCGAACTGCCGTTTGTTCCGTACAACGGGGACAACGTCCGTTTGAGTGTAGACGAGCAACGGCAAAACCTGTTGATTGATCCGGAAAATCAAAAGATTTCTTATCTCGATGATGCCGAACGGCAACAAAATTATCAGATTCAATACACGTATCCGTTGTTCACGGAAGAACTGCTCCAGACGGACGAGCCGATTTCATTGTCCGCGATGGAACAAGACCGTTACTTGCAATTACCGGATAACCTGCCGGACCGGGTCCGTGATCTTGCGACAGAGATTGTCGCGGATGAGGACAGTCCGTGGGATCAAGCAAAAGCGATTGAAAATTATTTCGAACAGGAAAACTTCGAATACAACACGGAACAAGTCGCCGTCCCGGAAGAAAATCAAGATTACGTCGACCAATTCTTATTCGAGACGAAGCTCGGCTACTGTGACAATTTCTCGACGTCAGCAGCTGTTCTGTTACGGGCGGCCGGTCTTCCGGCACGCTGGGTGAAAGGGTTCACGGGAGGCGATTCCGATGTCATCGGGTCAGCCGTGACGAGTTACACCGTCCGGAATAAAAACGCCCATTCCTGGGTCGAAGTCTACATTGAAGGGCCGGGCTGGGTACCGCTTGAGCCGACCGTCAGTTTTGACGGGGCCGGACAGTATACGATCAATCAGGAAACGGACAATGAAACCGAGCAGGCGAATCCGCAGCGCGATACGGAAACCGATACGGAAACCGCGACACCGGAACGTCCGCAGGAAAATCTGTTGGACGAAGAACAGACAACGACAACGACACAAAACGATCAACAATCGATTCCGGTTTGGCCGATTGTCGGTCTGGTGGTTGGAGGGCTGTTCCTCTATCTCTTCCGCAAAGCGTTGATGCGGACAGCGGCGATTTTATTCTTCCGCAACCAAGTGAATCGTCCGGAAGGATACCGACGGATGTACCGTTACTTGTTACGCCGTCTCGATAAAAAAGGCTTCCACTACAAGGACGGACGAACGCTTGCCGAACTTGCACATGAGGTCGACGATTACTACGAGACCTATGCGATGCGTCCGTTGACCGATGCCTATGAACGGATGGTCTACGGAGGGGAATCGTTATCCGCTGACAAAAAACGTGAATATTTCGAAAATATCATTCGACGGATAGAGGGTTGATATTTTCGAATTGATACAGTTACAATGGGAACAACGTAAATCATACATGCATCTCCTTTGTATATACTCGCGAATATGGCGTGAGAGTCTCTACCGGGTCACCTTAAACGACCTGACTATGAAGGAGCAGACCCTTCGTATACA
>CABFOE010000229.1_pt1 | contig 10135 bp, 10 predicted proteins | sample 3521981 | NCBI WGS metagenome assembly CABFOE01 (sample SAMEA5312457, study PRJEB27640) | indoor metagenome | biome: indoor environment; feature: uncontrolled; material: polymer tiles stone | place: Germany | collected 2014-07-07 | reverse complement strand
GAAAAAATCCGTCCATCGTGCGACGAGCCGTCTTGGTAAAGATAACCGCGCAAAATCCCTTCCTCCTCGAACCCGAGTCGTGTCAGCAATTGAACGGATGCCTCATTTTCTAAAAATGTCACGGCACCCATCCGGTGTAATGCCAGTGTCTCAAACGCATATTCCAACACAGCTTGAATCGCTTCTGCTGCATAACCACGCCGCCAGTGCGCAGGATCCAGTTCAAAACCGATCTCCGCCTTTTTGCTGTACAGGCTCAAATGATTCAGACCAAGCGTTCCGATGAACGTCCCGCTGTCACGGATCAGGATACCCCAACGAATGCCTTGTTGCGTGTCATACGTCTGTTTGAAAGACGCGATGATGTTCAAGGCGTCGTGTTGCGCGCGCAACGGATTCATTCCGTAAAAGCGGGTCACGTCTTCATTTGCGAGAATATGAAATAGAGCCGGTGCATGTTCAGGCGTCACTTCCACCAGTGCGAGACGGGATGTTTCTAAAGTGGGAAAAGGCATATTGATTCCTCCAGTTTGGATGTTTTGATTTCGGTTTGAATCTTTCGTCTAACTTGTGTCTTTTCAACACGTCACCGCACATCACGCAACGGTTGAAGCACGTCATGGTTGCCGGTGTCGTCCTATACTAAATGTATAGAAGCGCGTGTTTTGTGTAATGAAGGAGTGACTGATCATGGAAGAAGTCAATTTACTCGTTCTTGCCACGCAGTATATGTTTTGGGTCGGATTCGTCGGAATGGCTGCCGGGACACTTTATTTCCTGGTCGAGCGAAACTCGCTTGCACCGGAATACCGTTCCACGGCAACCGTCGCTGCACTCGTCACCTTTGTCGCTGCCATTCATTATTACTTCATGAAGGATGCGGTCGGAACGTCCGGTCTGTTATCGGAAATCGATGGTTTCCCAACCGAAATCCGCTATATCGATTGGCTCGTCACGACACCGCTGTTGCTCGTCAAGTTTCCGTTGTTGCTCGGTCTGAAAGGTCGGCTTGTCCGGTCCTTGTTAACGAAACTAATCATCGCCGATAGCATCATGATTGTCGGCGGCTACATCGGTGAATCCTCAATCAACATCGCCGGTGGGTTCACGCAACTCGGACTATGGTCGTATCTGATTGGTTGTCTCGCCTGGATTTATATCATCTATCTGCTGTTTACGAACGTCACGAAAGCCGCTGAAAACAAACCGGCTCCGATTCGCGATGCCCTCTTAAAAATGCGGTTGTTCATCTTGATCGGTTGGGCGATCTATCCGATCGGTTACGCCGTCACGCTGTTTGCGCCGGGCGTTGAAATCCAGCTCGTCCGCGAATTGATTTACAACTTTGCCGATTTGACGAACAAGGTCGGGTTCGGTTTGATTGCCTTCTTCGCCGTCAAAACGATGTCGTCCTTATCGTCGCAAAAAGACAACACGTTAACCTCTTGACGAAAGGTTTAAACCAGTTTCGCCAGCAGGCGGAGCTGGGTTTTTTTGATTTAATTACTTGTGTTCTTCCAAGTGCTTAAACCCATCCAACCGATCATCTGGCGTGCTCGGAAATCCGCTCAATTCAACGGTTCCGTTATCCTCAACCGAATAGGTGTAGGTGGCGTCGGCTTCGTTGGCAAACACGACGTCAATTTTATACGGATTCAGGTGTTTGTATCCTTCTTTCCAGTACGGGACCGTCGTTAACGTAAAGCGTTCATCCGGATAGGTTTTCTCGAGATGCAACTCGACTTGTTTCGCATTATAGGCAACTTTCTGATCGACGAAATAAGGATGGACGATCAAGTAGACCCCGTATGCGACACAGATGAGACCCGCGAGAGTGAACATCATTGCGCGTCCACGTGACTTCAGCTTTATTCCGAGCAGAACGATTGGCAACACGATTACAGACAGCAGTATCCATTCAATGAGTTCATGTGGTCCCATATCCGTACCCTCCTTTTCATTCTTTCTACACTATTACGGTTCCGCCTTCGAAATCCCTGCTTTTTCCAATGAAAAAACAGGCATCCGTTTGGATACCTGTCTCACTCCTTATACTTGAAAACGACTTGATAATCGTTTCAAATCTTCCGCCATCGTCGCCAGTGATTGCGACGCCGATGAGATTTCCTGCATTGAGGCCATCTGTTCTTCCGTCGAAGCCGAGATGTTTTCCGTTCCGGCAGCCGTACTTTCCGTCACCGATTGAATCTCCCGCATGACGGCAGCAATCTGTTCACTGCCGGCGGCCATCTCTTGGACGGCACCGGATACTTCTTCGACTTGATCCGTCACATCCCCGATCGATCGTTCGATTGCTTGGAACGAAGCACTCGCTTCTCCGGCCACTTGAATCCCGTTCGTCATCTGTGCCGTCACCTTCTCCATCGACGTAACGGATTGCTCCGTTTCGCGCTGGATGACTTGAATCAAGCTTTCGATTTGTTTCGCAGCAAGCGCCGACTGCTCAGCGAGCGTCTTGACTTCCGCTGCGACGACTGCAAATCCACGTCCTTGTTCGCCGGCCCGGGCCGCTTCGATGGCAGCGTTAAGCGCCAACAGGTTCGTCTGCGCGGCAATCCCGGTAATTGAATCGGTAATCTGTCCGATTTCCTGCGACCGGTTGCCGAGTCCGACGATGACTTGCCCCAGTTCCGTGAAATCGGTGTTGATCCGTTCCATCTGCTGACCGAGTTGGCTGACGACCTGTCCGCCGTGCATGACTTTATCCATCGCGTCACTCGTCACGTCCGTCATTTGTTGCGCGTTGCCGGCGACTTGATTGACACCGGACGTCAAGTCTTGCACCGTCCGTGATGCACCGGACACCTGGTTCAATTGTTGACCGGCGCCACTGGCGATTTCCTCCATCGTCACGGCGACCATTTCCGTCGCCTTCGTCGTCGCTTCCGCATTGGTACTCAATTCGTCTGACGCCGTCGCCACGTGTTTTGACGTGTCCGTCATTTCAATGATGACGTGGTGCAACTGTTCCGTCATCGTGTTGAATGATGTCGTCAATTGACCAAGTTCGTCTTTTGAAACGTAATCACCGCGGACCGTTAAATCACCGTCACCGGACTGTTTCATCCAGCCCTGCAGTGAACGGATTGGTTGTGTAATCAGACGCGTGATATAGATGGCGAGACCGGCAAACAACAGCAAGGCGATAATGAAAATCCCAAGCATGATGTAGAGTGCGGTTTGTTTTTCATGCTGGTTCGACGCATTCAGGTCTTTTGCCTGCTTCGTCATCGACATCATCAGACTTTTCGCGGAGTCCGCGACGTTGTCCCGCGTTTTTTCCAAGCTTTCCGTATAGACACGGTACGCTTCGTCTTTGTTGTCTTGGACGGCTAAGTCTTGAATCGTACTCAGACCATTGTCGTAAGCAAGAACATTATCTTTTAACGCTTCCACTTGTTCTTCCGATTGTTTTGTCGGTACCGCAGTCCGCTCGAACTTATTGAGAGACGAACGGATTTGTGCCTGCCGCTGATCGATCTGGCCTTGTAATTCTTCGACACGCGCCGGATCTTTCGTCAACATCATCTCGACCAGAAACGAGTCGAGCGCACGGGTGTCAATCCGGATTTGTGCTACCTCTTGGACCGGTATCAGGTTTTCCTGATACATCGTTTGTGACGCATTCGCCATCTGATTCAGGAAATAAAGTCCGGCACTGGCCAGCAGAATCATCGCAATGATGGCTGTCGCAATCAACAGTTGAATCTTTCTTCGAACACTTACGTTTTTCATCTATGTATCCCTCCCCCTCCTTTATCGGTAATTTAGCTGAAAATTTCAGTGTTTTTTGATTTTTTGACACCTCCCCCTTCCATTAATGTGTTCGGTCGAGGTCTCGCTTACGACAAAAAATGCCGGATTCGATATAATCAGAATCATACAGAAACCAAAGGAGTGAACGCTGTGCAGTCTGTCTCAAACGAAATCACGCAGTTCCGCGGAACACATTATGAGTTTGGTCGCGAACAAGGACGCTACGTGAAACGAAATGAACTGCTTCATAACCGCGAAGACAACTGGAAGATCCGTGTTCCACGTTTTCAAGTCGATCCGGCAGAAACAAAAGAGATGTTTCTGCGATACGCCCCGCATATCTGGGACGAGTTACTCGGCTTGCAGGATGAACTGGAATTATCACTCGCCGATACATTGCTCCACTTTGGTCATTACCGGGTCGAAGGACCAAAAAGTGGCTGTTCGATCATGACCGGTGATAATTTCCTCGTCCGCAACTACGATTATCATCCGATGACATACGACGGCCGCTTTTCCGTCTTCCAACCGACTGACGGCGGTTCTGCCATCATCGGACCGGCTTCCCGCGTCACGGGACGAATGGACGGGATGAACGAACATGGTCTTGCGATGGGCTACAATTTCATCAACCGCCGCCGCCCGGGCGATGGTTTCGTCAGTTTCATGATCGGCCGGATCATCCTCGAGATGTGTACGTCTGTCGATGATGCCATCTCGCTTGTCAAAGAGATGCCGCACCGGGGATCGTTCAGTTACGTCGTTCATGACCGCTCGAACCGGTCATTCGTCATCGAGGCGACGGCACGGGACATCGAAGTCCGGGAGACGAATCTCTGTACGAATCATTTTGATTTATTGCAACACGAAAACCGCTTCCACCTCGACGACTCGAAACGGCGGATGATGGAGCTGAAGACGCACCAACACATGATTCAGGATGCCGAATCAGCGTTCCGTCTGCTGAACGATTCCGATAAAGGTGTCTTTTCCAATCTCTACAGCCACTGGGCGGGGACAATTCACACGTCAGCCTATTTCCCGTCGGACATGAAAGTCTGGTTTGCGTTAGGAGGCGACCAGCAACCGGTCGAGTTTGACTTTAAGGACTGGCTGGCTGGAAATGACTTTACGCTCTCGCACATCAACGGTGAAATCGAAACGGATATTCAGTTCGCCAACACCCTTCAGACTTGGCGCTGAAGATGCTAAAACCCCTCTGTTGTCCAATTGGAACAGCAGAGGGGTTTGTTCGTCAGTTGACCGTCATCTCCATATGTAAATCTGTCGTGACGAATCCCGTTGTTTCATACAAATGAATCGCTCGGGTGTTATGGGCGAAGACATGCAACTTGATTTTTTTGATGTTCATCCGACGTGCGACCTGCTCGAGCATCTGAATCGCTTGCCGCCCGTACCCTTTTCCTTGATGAGCGTCTTCGATTTTAAAATCAAAGATGAACGCCGTCCGCCCCTGTATTTCCTCACTGGCTTGAAACCAGATCATCCCGACCGGTGTCTGTTCCGTCTCGTCGATGATTGAAAACAGATAATGCTGTTTCGTTTGAATCCCGTCCGGCAACAACTCGGCATAGTCTGCCGTCGACCGGTCGACAGCCTCGACCTCCGCCCAGGTTCCTGCCTTGACCTTCTCTGCTGCGTATTCGTTGATCGCTTCCGGTAAATACGCGTCATAGGCTGCTTCCGACATTTTTTCAAATTTGATCATCATCCATCCTCCTTTGTTTCAGTTCGAACGGGTGTCTGTCTGCAGATCGGTCCCGATAAATGTGCTTGACCAATCCCGTGCGAGCATCGCATAGACAGCCAAATCATGATAGGTACCGTACAGCTGTTCCGCATCGCGTAAGATGCCTTCTTGCTGATAGCCGAGTCGTTCGGGAATCTTTCGGCTCCGCGAGTTGCCGACCGCACATTCGATGACAACACGATTCAGTTGCAACGTCGTAAAGCAATAGTCCGTGACAAAGGAAATCACCTTTGTCATCAATCCTTTGCCGCGCCCGTTGCCGGTCAGGTAATACCCGATGGAGGTTTGGCGTAACGTCTGATTGATTTCGTGTAAGGCGACCGTCCCGACGAGTTCACCTTCAAAATAAATCCCGCAGGTCAATCCGTTGCCCTTCGCATAAGCCGTCAACCAGGCTGGAATGATCTCGTCCCGGTATTCATCCGGTCCGGTCGTCCCGTCAACCCAGCCGAGCCACTCCCGCAGATGTTCCCGATTGGCGTCGACCAGAGCATACAATGCCTCTGCATCTTGACGCTCAATCAACTTCAAACTCAGTTGATCCGTGATGTGGTGCATGAACATCTGTCTTCACTCCTTATGTAACGTCTAAAGCTATACTTTAGACGTTGACCGTCAAAACACCTGCTTGAGAATCTGTTGTTGGCTGGATTGGGACAAATTTTTATGAATGACTTCTTTTGGTTTCGTCGTTAACGCCTGTTCAAGGAAGTTCGCTTGCGACCGTTCCCCGATGACGACAATCTGTTCCCAACCGAGGGAACAATTCAGTTTTTCAACCTCTCCCGACAATTCCCGGTAAAATCGTTCCGCCTGCTTTTCGACCCGATCCCGGAAATCATCCGTTTGACTGCTGCTTGAGGCCCCACTGCGGCTGCTCCGTCCCTGATAACGCCGCCATTGTCCTGTATCGAGATCCAGTTCATAGTCGTGCGTCGCGTCGACTTCGCCGAGCCGAACGTCGAGCACAGTCGCCGAATCCAGATTCGTCAGCACGATACCGGTCCGAGGGAATTGCTGATCGAGCACTTCGAGTTGATTGAGATTCGGTTTTGCATGATAACTGATTTCATCCGTCACATCGAGTTGCAAAAAATATACTTCATGAAGCGAGTCGTCGCTTGAGACAAAGGCGACGATGCTGCGGAGTAAACTCGTCCGCTCGTTATTGATCGCTTGTTCGAGTTTCGCAAAAGCCGATTCAACATCTTTTTTATTCTCCTGCTCCGTCAAAAGGCGTTTTTTCTCATTCCGTAAAATCGTTTCCCATTGATTCCGCTTATCCGGTGCCGTACTGAGATACACCGACAAGATGTGCGTCGAACCGTCAAAATCCTTTAGCCGTTTGATATCTTCTCCAAGTCCCATGATAATGCCTCCCTTTAGTAAATGAATGACGCTAAAATACCGGTGATGAAAACGGATGTGATCGTGACCGTCGAGAAGCCGGCAACGACCATCTTCGGTAAAATTTCGTCTTCAATGATCTGGACCTCGTCTTCCGTCTCCCCGATATTTTTAGCTGCTTCTTGACTGAGAATCAATGTACCTGGAAAACCATATAGTGACGTCAAACCGATTGCGATCGCCATCGGGTACGAATAACCGAGGAATTTCCCGGCAAGCATCGCGAACAACACGATCCCGAGTACACCCAAGATAAAGGCGATCAACAGCGGCACAAACAGTTCGACGAGATCCGCAAATGACGTGGTTGCGAGTGGTCCGAAGATGATCAATAGAATCGCGAGCATCATCAAGCCGTACGCGTCAATTCCGTTCAAGACGTTCGGCTTCAAGACACCGGTCGCCCGTAAGGCAATCCCGAGTAACAAGGCGATGACGAACGTATTGAGCCAGCCATTCGTCAAGCCGCTCAGGAACGACGAGACGATGACGACGACACCGACGACAAACAACGTTCCGGCCGTCGTTTGGAACGGCTCCGGTAAAATCGTTTGTTTTTCCGCTGATTCCGCCGGATCAAGGGCGGCTTTTTTCGTGATGCTGCCATCCCGGACCCCATCCCGGATCCGTAACGCTTCCTTGCGCAGGATGACCGACGTCAGCGGAAAACCAATCAACCCCTGCAACGCCGCAATCAAGACCGGAAAGACAGCGACCGAGATCAATCCGGCGTTCAATGCTTGTTCCTGAACGATGATGACGGAAATCGTTCCGCCGCTGACCGCGGCAATCGCGCTGAGGACATAGTTCGTATCGAGGAACAGCCGACCGATCGTAAAGAGCAACACACTGATCCCGATTACCGCTGACACCCCGATCAGAAACGTCTTCCACTGCCGTTTAAATTCATCGAGACTGATGAGCGTTCCGAGATGGACGATGATCATCCCGACGACGGTTTGTCCGAGTGGCAGCAAAGCCGATGTCGGCAGGAGATCTTCCGGGAACAGGTTGGTCTTGAATCCGATTAAGAAGATGATGGAGGCAACAAATAAGGAAGATAATAAGGCCTTTGTTTTTTTCGAGATATAATCGCTGACCGTCCAGATGAGCATGATGATCGTAAAGGCAATAATCGGTTGCATACGTATTCCTCCCTTTTAAACGACCGGTTGGTAGTTAAACCCGAGACCATGAACGTCGGCGACATTGTAAACGATGATGAAGGAACCGCGGTCAATTTGGTGGATTGCCCGGATGACAGCGGCATATTCGGAACGTTTCATGACGACCATCAGCATTTTTTTCTGTTCTCCCGAGTAACCGCCTTCGACGGTGAAGACGGTCATCCCCCGGTCAAGCGACGTCAGCAGGTAATTGCGGATCTCGTCCGCATGCAACTCACTCGTGACGAAGATTGCTTTTTTCCGTTCAAGCCCGATTTCGATATAGCCCATCACAAACGTCGTGATGACGATCGAGGCGACCGCAAACAAAAATTCTTCCAAACCAAAGACGAAAATGTTAAAGACGACAATCGTCGCATCGGTCAAAAAATAGCCGACGGACGTATTCAACTTAAAGTATTTGTGGAAAATCAACGGTGGAATCGTCGTCCCGCCGCTTGACGCTCCGAACCAATACAGCGTAGCAACACCGATCGCAAACAGCACACTGCCAAAGGCGACCGAGAAGAAGCGGTCAGAGACAATCATCGTTTCCGGAATGATTCCTAATGCAAGAGGCAACATCAGACTGCCGAGAACGGACTTTAAGAAGACTTCTTTGCCTAAAAACACGAAGGCAAACAATAACATCAACAGATTGAGAACCAAGACGACAATCGAACGGTCAATGCCCAACACTTCTTCCAGCAGAATCCCGATCCCGGTGACTCCACCCGCTGCAACATGATGTGGTCCTAAAAAGAGATTGATGCCGGCAGCGAGGACAAAAATGGCCAGGATAATCAAAACGGTTTCACGAAACAGTTTCATCACCCGGCCCCCTTACGCTGACGGATCTGGGAAGGACGGCATCTGCCGGACCAGTTCCAAGGCAAAAACGACGGCTTGTTCGAACTCGGTGATTGGAATATATTCTTCGACCGTATGAATCTCTTCATAACCGATCGACACATTGACGACGACTTTGCCTTTTTCATTAAAAACGTTGGCATCCGTGCCACCACCACTCCGTTCAAACCGGGCAGGACGACCGATGGTTTCCAGACAGTGTTTCGCATGTGCGAGCAACGGATGGTCGTCTTCGAAATGATAGCCGGTGATAAGTGGTGTCGCCTTGAAGTCGAGTTTAGCGCCGAATCGTGTCACCTCCTCGTTTAAAATCGTTTCGATTGCTTCGACCTGATCGAGACACTTTTGATGATCAAACGAGCGGACTTCCGCGACGAGCTCGAGGTGTTCCATGACGACATTCATCGCCGTCCCCCCCTTCACCTGACCGATGTTCGCCGTCGTTTCGTGATCGATGCGCCCCAGTTTCATCCGGCTGATCGCTTGGGCCGCGACTTCAATCGCCGAAATCCCTTTTTCCGGCTCAAGTCCGGCATGGGCAGCACGACCGGTCAGTCGGATATCCAATCGGTACATCGACGGGCTCGTCGTGATGATGCCGCCGACCGGTCCGCCGTTATCGAGGACATAACCAAATTTCGCCTGCAGCATCGACATATCGACCGCCTTTGCACCGAGTAACCCGACTTCTTCTCCGGCTGTCAGGATGAATTCAATCGGACCGTGCCGGATCTGCTGTTCTTTTAAACGTTTGACCAACTCCAACATGATAGCGATTCCGGCCTTATCGTCCGCACCAAGGATCGTCGTCCGGTCGGACTCAATCCGTCCGTCCCGTTCAAGCGGATGAATGCCTTGACCGGGAGACACCGTATCCATATGCGACGAGAAAAAGACCGGTTCGATCGACGTGTCTCCGTCGAGCCGGGCAACGAAGTTATTGGCGCCCAGTCCCGTCTTTTCTTTCGTCGCATCTTCTTCGACGGTCAGACCAAGCGCCTGAAAACGCCCGATCAAGTCCTGTTGAAACGGACCTTCCGCATAGGATACGGAGTCGATTTGAACCAGTTCCATGAATTCTTGGATCAGTCGTGTCGTTGACATCGGAGTCCCTCCTATTCATTCCGCCCATTTACGATTAGCC
>CABFOE010000287.1_pt1 | contig 10188 bp, 9 predicted proteins | sample 3521981 | NCBI WGS metagenome assembly CABFOE01 (sample SAMEA5312457, study PRJEB27640) | indoor metagenome | biome: indoor environment; feature: uncontrolled; material: polymer tiles stone | place: Germany | collected 2014-07-07 | reverse complement strand
TTAATCGTGACAATCGAAATATGTAGCATCCCCATGAGTGACGCGATGTCCCCCAAAATTCCGGGACGGTTGACGTTCAATTCATACTCCAGATACCACTGTTCGAATTCACTCACGCGCAAAGCCTCCCTTAGAATCGGTTATCCATCCCTCATGTTAAATGATTTTTTGAAAAATGAAAAGCATTCCCCTAAGCAAATTTAACGGATTACATCCAAGCACCGTCAATCTTCAGGACGGCACCATTCATATATTCCGACTCCCGGCTCATCAAGTAGACGATCGCGGAAGCCACTTCTTCGACCCGGCCAAAGCGACCTGCCGGAATTTCTGCAAGCGCAAGCTCACGGTCTTCCTCAGAAAAAACGGCATTCATCGGTGTATCGATCCATCCTGGCGTCACGGCGTTCACCCGGCCGTGCATGGCGCCGAGTTCTTTACTGTATGACTTGACGAAACCGAGTTGTGCCGCCTTACAGGTCGAGTAGACGACCTCTCCGGCAACACCGGTTTCTCCAAGCACACTGCTGACGACGACGATCGAAAGCGGAGCGGAGAATGCTTTTTTTCGTGTCAAGACCTGTGCAATCTGAATCAATGACTCGACATGTAAGGTCAACATCGCTTCTGCCGAACGAACCGTTTGATCAACCAGCAGTCCGCTGAAGCTCGTACCGGCAATATGGATGAACCCTTCGACGGAAGGGAGCGTCTCACAAAAGGCCGCCAAAGCGCTCCGGTCAGACAGATCGCCTGTGACGATTTCTGTCGTCACAGGCAACTGCTTCACGAGTTGTTCGAGTTCTGTCTTTCGTTGATGTGTATGCAAGACGAGCTCATGCCCGTCTTCCGCCAACCGTTTGACGGTCGCCCATCCGATGGCACCACTCGCTCCGGTGATTAAAATCCGCATCGGTTACGCGTATGGTTTGACGATTGAAATCGCACGGTTGTCGAGTGCAAACAATTCATCAAAACGGGCTTCGATTTCTTCTTTTGTGATCGAAGCGATCAAGGTCGGTAACGTGAACAAGTTCGTCCCCGCCAAGGCATGGCGCGAAAACTGGTTGGCGATGAATTCCGGTGAGTTGAGCGCACGCAAGAATTTACCTTGCATCATGTTTCGTTTGCGGACGACTTCCGTCTCCTCGAACTCCGGACGGACAGCGAGTAAGTTCTCGTACGCCGCAATGAAGCGTTCCGGATCTTCCGTTTCCATTCCGAACGTCGCAAAGGCGAACTCTTCCTCACTCGAATAATCAAAGCTGAACGTATCATCGATCAATCCGTCTTCATACAGTTCAAGGTACGTCGAAGATGTTTGATCAAACAACAGGTGCAACAACAGTTCACTCGTCAATTCCCGGCGCAACTGTTCCTCGCCGCCGAGTGACGTGTCTTTATAACCGATCAAGACTTTTGGTGTCTTGACGTCGAGTTCAAGTTCAAATCGTTTTTTGGCGACGGCGTTCGGCTCGACCCCGTAATCACGTTCGATTGCCGGTCGGTCGGAATAGTTCTTTTTCGCCTGATTCGCTTTGATTAAAGCAAGCGTCTCCGCCGGATCAATGTTTCCGACGACGAACAAGACCATGTTCGACGGATGATAGAATGTCCGGTAACACGTATACAAATCGTCCGCCGTGATTTGATCAATCGATTCCGGTGTTCCGGCGATATCAATCCGGACCGGATGCTTCGCATACATCGATTCGATCAGACCAAAGAACAGACGCCAGCCGGGATTATCTTGATACATCTGAATTTCCTGTGTGATGATGCCTTTTTCCTTCTCGACACTTTCCGGTGTGAAGTACGGATCCTGGACGAAGTCGATCAGCGTCTCCAGATTTTGTTCAATCAATGATGTCGCCGAGAAGAGATACGCGGTCCGCGAAAACGACGTGAACGCGTTGGCAGACGCACCGAGTCGGCCAAATTCTTGGAAAACATCTCCTTTTTCCGACTCGAACATCTTATGCTCGAGGAAATGAGCGATCCCGTCCGGTACCTGAACCCAGTCATCCCCTGTTTTAAAACGGTTGTCGATCGAGCCGTAGCGTGTCGTGAATGTCGCATACGTTTTTTCGTAGCCTTTCTTCTGCAGAAGATAAACGGCTAGTCCGTTGTCAAGCTGCTCAAAAAAGACGGTTTCGTCGGTATCGTGATACGTGAACTGTTCCATTATTCTTCACCTCGCAATAAGTAAACTGCTTCTAGTTCGATTGCCGCCGCCAAACGGACGACATCGTCTCGTGTTGCCGTCTCGATGATATGAATCTCATCTTCCAGCGTCAATCCGCGCATCTTCGAGCCGTTCAACCAACCAATCAGTTGTCCCGGCTGATCGAGAATCTGACGACGTGCATTGATCAGCATCGCTTTCGTCTGTGTCAATTCTTCATCTGTAAACAGTCCAGCCTTCAAATCCACCAACTGTTCGCCGATGATGGTCTCCGCCCGTTCCGCCTGCTTCGTCTCGACACCGGCATAGACATACAACGCACCGTTTAACGCGGCGTACCGTGAGGCGGCGTAATAGGCCAAACTCTCTTTTTCACGGACGTTCATGAATAATTTCGAGTGCGGGAAGCCGCCGAACAAACCATTGACGATTTGCATCCGGATGGAATCGACCGACGTCGGATCGACGCTCACCCGGTATCCTAAATGCAGTTTTCCTTGTTTAATCGGTTGTGTCTCGGATGACCGTTTGACACCCGCGACTTGTTTTTGGGCCGGGATGTAATGACTGACTTTTTCACCGTGCGACGGCAGGAAGGACAATGCATCTTCCATCTCGTCTTGTGTGACATGACCAACGACGAAAACATCGATCCGGTCCTCTTCCACCATCGACCGGTATGTATCACGCAAAGAAGATGGTGTAATCTGTTCAAGGGCCTCGAGTGTACCGAGTGACGACAGGGAAACCGCTTCTCCCGGCGCCATTAATTCAAGCAGGCGTTGCTGGGCAAAACGCATCTTGTCGTCATACAACGAACTGATCCGCAAAGCGTGCAGACGCTTCTCCTGTCTGACGAACTGTTCCCGGAATCCGCCTTCTGTCAGATCCGGATAAAAAATCATCTGTTCGAGTAAATCCAGTGCTTCCTCGAGCAGGGTCTCATGACGAACGAGATCACCGCGGACGATATCGAGTTGGAACGAGATGACATGTTCCTCCCCGAATTTCGAGGCATCCGCATACAGACCGGCGTCGTATAACGTTTCGAGTGGCTCGCGTAAAGCCTTCATCGACGGATAAGCCGCTGTCGATTTTTCCATGATATAGGGTAACAATGCCCGGCTCGTCAGTGTCGCTTCCTCAAGTGGTGCTGAAAACGTCACGAGGACGGTTGTCGTCTTGAACTTTTCGGTCGGAACGAGATGAAAGGTCGTTCCTTGTTTTTTCCACGTCTGAAATGACTGACTCATGCTTCTCCACCCTTTCGTTTAAATACGTGCGCACTCCGCACATATTCGATATCCGCTTTTTGATTAACTGCATTTTCGTACCGTGCTGCCGTAAAGAAGAAGTCACTCAAACGATTGATGAACGGCAACAAGTGATGGGCTTGCTCGACATCAATCATCGTCCGTTCGACGCGACGACAGACCGTCCGTGCAACATGCAGGCAAGCCGCTGCTTCCGTTCCGCCCGGTAAGATGAATTTATCAAGTGGCGGCGATAATTCCGTCAACGTATCGATCCAACTTTCGAGATCCTCTGTCGCCGTCGGACTCAAGCGTGATGCTTTTTGTTCGACGTACATCAAATCACTGCCGCAATCAAACAGAACGTGCTGGATGACAGTCAACTGCTCCTTGACCTCGATCGACGTCGCTTTCGTTCGGGCAAGCCCGACAAAACTGTTCAGTTCGTCGAGTTCCCCCATTAAGGTGATTCGGACGTCATTTTTTTTGACGCGTCCTCCGACGAGGGATGTATCTCCCTCATCCCCTGATTTTGTATAGATTTTCAAACCACTCACTCCTGTCTTATAGCGAAAGGAAGCGAATCATAAAGTTCGCTTCCTTTGTTTTTTTGGTAATTGAATTCGGAAAACAGATCCTTTCCCCAGTTCACTTTCGACTTCGACTTCCCCGTCATGTGAACGAACGACATTGGCAACAATCGCGAGACCGATGCCGGTTCCGGTTTTGCCGCGTGTCCGTGCTTTATCCGCTTTATAAAAGCGGTCGAATACAAACGGCACATCTTCTTCCGGAATTCCGTCTCCCGAGTCAATTACAGATAAAGATATTGTTTCCCTATCTTCAGCAATTTCAATCTTGATTTGCCCATCTTCCGTGTAGCGTAAGGCATTTCCGAGCAGATTCGTCATCACTTGATCCATCTGGTCCGGATCGGCTTCGAACTGGGCGTTCGGACCGACCACCTCAAAGGAAACGCGTTTTTCAAGACCCATCTGCTTGAATTTCTTAATCATTCGTTTGGCAAACGGAACCGCATCGATCGTCTCGATCCGTTGTTCCTGATAGCCGGCTTCCATCCGGGCAAGATCAAGGAGATCATTGACGAGACGCGAGAGTCGCTGCGACTCATCATAAATGATCGAGGCAAACTCTTTCGTCGCTTCGTCACTTTCCGTCATCCCGTCGACGATCGCTTCGGAATACCCTTGTAACATCACGAGAGGTGTCCGTAATTCATGACTGACGTTTGCGACAAAGTCTGCCCGCATTTTTTCGAGCTGTTGGGCTTCCGTCATATCACGCAAGACGGCAACGGCGCCGATCTGCTCTTCTTGTTCGAGCAACGGACTGACGATGATGATGTAGAAGCGTCCTTCCCGCTCGAAGGAAACCGTCATCTCTTTTTCCTTGCGCATGACCGTCTGGAACAGTTCAATCAGTTCGTCCGGTACAGGTGCACCGGCTAAAAAGGCTTCCGCCGGTGGATTGGTCGCGAGCAACTCACCCGAATCCGAGAACGTCAAGACACCATCCGCCATACATTTTAAGATTGAAGACAAGAGATGCCGTTCTTTATCGAGATCGGTGACGTATTGGTTCAGCTGGCTGCTCATCTCGTTAAACGCAAGCGCCAGATCCCCGATTTCATCCCGTGAACGTTGGGTCAGACTTTGATCGAACTTTCCTTCTCCCGCCTCAACGACGGCTTGGCGAATCGTCCGAAGCGGTGCCGTAATCCGTGTTGAAAGGAAAAAGGCAAAGACGGTCGTGCCAATGATGGCAAGCAGGACACAAAGCTGAATGATTTGACGCGCCCCTTCGTTGGCCTGTTCGATGTTCGTCAATTGCTCAATCAAATACATCGTCCCGCTTCCGCTTTCCGTGATGAACGGAGCCCGGTACGCCAGCGCCGCTTTCCCGTCAAACGTTTCATAATTCCCGATTGCGGTTTCCCCTTCTTCGCCGTCGACGGCTTTCCAGTTCTGACGTTCCAGTTCTTTGATGATCCGGCTCGCCTTCTCTTCCGAGATGTTCGTTTCGATCGTCTCGTCGGTCGTCGCAATCAGCGTCGCACCGTATATGTCGGTAATCTCAATCGCGGTGGCTGATCCTTCTTCGAGACCGCTATGGGCTTGAAACACCGTTTCGACCTGCTGGCCGAGCTTTGCCAAGTGTCCCCGTTCCTGCTCGATATGGAACGAATTGAAAAATTCGAGCAACAAAATCGTCAAAGCAATCAAGACGACCGAGACAAGTAATAAAATCGTTCCCCACAGTTTGATGACGACACTCTGTAACCACTTCATCGTCAGGCAGGGTTATTCTCGAACTTGTATCCGACACCCCAAACCGTCGTAATCATCTGCGCTGCATTAGGTGACAAGCGGTTCAACTTTTCACGCAACCGTTTGACGTGGGTATCGACCGTTCGTAAGTCACCGAAAAACTCATAGTTCCAGACTTCTTTTAACAGTTGCTCGCGCGAGAACACTTTATCTGTCTGTTTCGCCAGGAAATACAGCAATTCGTATTCTTTTGGCGTCAAGTTGACTTCCTGTGATTCGACCGTGACGCGGTGCGCATCATTATCAATCGTCAGATGCGGGAACACGATGACGTCTTTTGTCTTCGCATCGGTATGCAGGAACTTGGTCGCACTTGCCCGGCGCAGGATCGCCTTGACACGTAAAACGACTTCGCGTGGGCTGAACGGCTTGACGATGTAATCGTCTGCCCCCATCTCAAAGCCGTGAACCCGGTTCGTCTCTTCGCCTTTCGCCGTAAGCATGACGATTGGCGTCGCTTTCGTTTTCCGCAGTTCTTCACAGACCTGCATGCCGTCGAGTTTTGGCATCATCAAATCCAGTAGAATCACATCATATTCCGTTTCCAGTGCCATCTCGAGAGCCGTTTCTCCGTTATCCGCTTCTTCAATCGTAAAGTTCTCACGTTCGAGGTACATTTTCAATAAACGTCGAATCCGTTCTTCATCATCGACGACCAAAATACGCGCTTCTTCTGACATCAGTTGATTCCTCCCATGAACTAATCTGTCTAACTCTATCCTACTACTCTTTTAGTATACTATGAAACTAAAAGAATAGCGTCTCCGACCGCGGAATTGCCGCTCCCCGCACAAAAAAAAGGATGGACAGCGGAGTTTTCCCGTCGTCCATCCTTGATTAATGATCCGGTCAATCGATTTCACCGATCAGGCGTACGAGTGAAGACCCGCAACAACCAGATTGACGAAGACGAGGTTAAACATGATGACGGCAAACCCGCCGACACATAACCACGCTGATTTTTTTCCGATCCAACCGCGCTGGATGCGCATATGGAGATAAAACACATAAAAGAGCATCGTGATCAGTGCCCATACTTCTTTTGGATCCCAGCCCCAGTAACGGCTCCATGCCATCTGTGCCCAGATCATCGCAAAGATCAGTCCGCCGAGAATGAAGATCGGTAAGCCGATCGCAACCGAACGGTAGCTGATTTCATCCGCTGTCTCGAGATCGATTTTCCGAGCGATCGGTTTCAGACTTTCCGCCAACCGCTTCCGGAGAATGACGAACCGGAGCAGAATGTACAAGACGATTCCGCCGATTAACGACCAGAGTACCGTGTTGACTTTATTGGCGTTGAGGAAGTTCGGCAATTCTGCCACCGCTCCTGAGCCGGAGATGACTTTCCCGTTTTCAGGACCTGTCAAGACAGGCATCGTGTAGTCATGTTGCATCGTGGCACCGTTTTTCGCGACATACTCGATGGTCGAGTTTGTCCCGATTGCATTAAACAACAGACCAACGACGATGTAACCGACGACACAGGCGAGTGAAAACATGACGACTTCAAGCCACGTCCGTGTTTTCGACTCCTTGCTGAAGTCCGTCGCATGGATCAGGTACAACAAGCCGGTCGCAAAACTGACCGCCAGAATCCCTTCGCCGAGTGCAGCTGTCGTCACGTGGATTTTCAACCAAACACTTTGTAAGGCCGGAATCAACGGTTGGACTTCGTCCGGGAACATTGATGCGTAAGCGATGACGAGCAAGGCAACCGGCATCGCGACAAGTCCGAGGACATTGTTCCGGTAAATCCCGTAGACGATCAAGAAGCCAAGCACCATCATCATGCCGAAGAAGGTCGTGTATTCATATAAGTTCGAGACCGGTACGTGACCGGCTCCCGCCCAGCGTGTGAAGAAGTAACCGAGTTGGGCGATAAATCCAACGATTGCGAGCGAAAAAGCAATCTTCCCTGAGCGGGTTGGTCCTTTTTTGCCACTTGTCGCAACCGCAAAGAAGCCGGTACTGATCAAATACAAAACAAAGGATACGAGCAGTAGATTACTACTCAAACTAAGCAGATTCATTTCGATTCCCCCTCTTCCCGCAACTTCTGCCGGTCTTCCAATTGCGGAAGTCCCACTTCGGTCAATGCGAGATTGGCTTCTTTCTGAAGCCCAAGTGCATTTTTGTTCGTGAAGCCGGCAATTTTAATCTGCCCGTCCGCTTCTTTTAACCATAGTCTGCGGTGCGGCCAATACATGCCGATCAACAGACCCGTCATGAAGATGATCCCACCTGCGAACAGGAACGGTAACGTCAGATCTTTTTTGATTCGGACTCCAGAGATGTTCGAGAGTTCCGTACCTGCGAAGCCCATCTTGTATTGGTTCTCATCGCCGCCGACATTCAGTTTGATTCCGATCAGACTTCGTTCCCCTTCCGGATGTTCCGGAGATTTGATCGCAAAGACGAACGCCGGATTGACTGGACGTGATGAGTTCGTCGTCGGTTTTCCGTCTTTGACGACGAAGTCCGGTAAGAAGTCTTTCAGTTCAACTTCGTACCCGTCTTTTAAGGCATAGGTTTCTTTCGGATTACGTAAGTCGACCTTGATCGTATCGACGACTTTTCCCGTTTTTTGATTCTCGATGTTAAATGACATCGTCTTGAATTCAGGATCCGCCGCATACTGTTCCTGGAAGACTTGATAATTTCCGAACTCAAACGGCTGGTTGACCGCGGTTTCACCCGACTTGATTTTTTCAAGTTTCGGTTTAAAATCGTCCGTCATGCCGACCTTTTCATACAGTGTCATCTGCGTATCGTAGTTTTTCGGAACACTGCCACCCGCTCGTTTTAATGCTTCATTGAACTTCTCATCCTCTTTTGCCGGATCATAAAATTCGATGTTGAAGGCATTGTTCTCGAGATAGTATTGATTGTCCGTCGCTTCGACCGGCAACGTTTCCCCTTCACGAATCCAAAGCAACTCGTCTTCGTGCATCCCAGGAACGATTCGTAACATGGCACCACCAAAGAACAGCACCAATCCAATATGGTTGATGTATGGACCCCAGCGACCAAACCGTTGTTTTTCGGCTAATAAGGCGCCGTCTTTCCGGCGAATCTTATAGCCTTTTTTCTTGAGCAAAGGCTCGATTGCATCAATCTGTTGGACCGTACCAGTCGCCTCAGCGCCAAATCGCTGACCGCCCATAAAACGGTCGGACTGGATGACCGGTTGTTTCTTCAAAGCGCGGTAAAGCGGGAAGAAACGGTCAATTGACACGATGATGATTGAAAGAAGTAATAATGTAATCAATCCAATATACCACCAGGATTCAAACAAGTTATGGAATCCTAACGCATAATACATATCGCCGGCCGTCCCGTATTCTTTGCCGTAAAACTCTTCCGGCGGGATGGCTTGCGGAATGTACATTTCTTGTGGAAAGATCGTCCCGACCCCGCTTGCGATGATGATCAAGCCGATCAACCACAGTCCTACTTTGACGGATGAGAAGAATGTCCATGTCCGGTCAATCCACGACTGGTTTTTTCGTTTTGAACGAAGCTCGGCTTCCTCATAACGCATATCCAGTTGCTTATATTCCTGCTGCATCATAAATTCCCCCTCGATGCGTTACTCGTTTGCTTTTTTAATCATTTCTTCTAGTTTCGCTTGATCGATTTCACCCTCATACTTCTCGACGACTTTACCTTCTTTGTTAATGATGAACGTCACAGGTAAGTTGTAGATGCCGTACGCTTTTTCGACCGAACTGTTCGTATCCATCAGAATCGGATAATCGGTTCCACCGATTTCCTTGATGAAACTCGATACGCGAACCGGTGTTTCCCCGACATTGACCGCCACGAAGTTGACACCTTCTTTTTCCAACAGATCGACGTTGTCATTGATCAACGGCATTTCTTTTTTGCAAGGTTCACAGAATGTGCCCCAGAAATTGAGTAAAAGTCCTTTTCCTTTGTACTCATCCATCGTATGTTGTTTTTCCCCATACAGATCGACAAGCGCAAAGCCTGGCGCATCGTCTCCGGCAAGGACTCGTCCGTCCTTGTCGCGTGTCGCCTGGTCCACAAACTGCATGATGACGACCGCACCGGCGAATAACACCATCGTCATGATCATCAACCGCCAAAATGAACGTTTTTTCTTCTTTTGCTTTGCGGCTGCTAGCCGCTCATCCGGGTTTTGATTCGTTTTTTTCATGTCGCACCGCCTCCACCCATATTGTACTTGAAATCGCTTAAATGTTGACAGAATGTGAAATACGTTAATCGTTTTGTCACAAACAAAGAAAACTCAACCCGCAGGCTGAGCTTCTCGCTTTACAAATTAACGTTTTTTTGTGTTCTTACGTCTTTTCGTAGGGGGAGCAACCGGATCCGCCAGCTCACGCAATTGATTGACTTCTTTTTTTGAAAGTTC
>CABFOE010000675.1_pt1 | contig 10505 bp, 8 predicted proteins | sample 3521981 | NCBI WGS metagenome assembly CABFOE01 (sample SAMEA5312457, study PRJEB27640) | indoor metagenome | biome: indoor environment; feature: uncontrolled; material: polymer tiles stone | place: Germany | collected 2014-07-07 | reverse complement strand
TACGTCCATTTTTTGGCCGTAAGCATGACGGTTCGCATAGTTCTCCCAGTTTTCAAGATAATTCTCGATTTCATTCGCATCGACCGGAATATAGACAGCATCTTCACGCCGGTTCGTTGGTCCGATCCAGTTCGGCATTTTTCTAAATTCACCGGCCGAAACATTCGTTCCACGAGCTCCCTGCATCAGAATCTGATCGAGTTCAAGAATCAACCGTGTCGTAATGGGATAGCCGGCCTGAATCCGTTCCTGCCCGACGAATAAGGCGTGCTGATAGTTCAACACTTCGATGTGTTCCCACCTCTGTTCAGATCTGTGACTCTGTTCGACCATATCCGTAAAGGTGACATGTGTCCCTTCAATACGCATAGAATGGACGGATTCTTTTAACGCAAGGGTGTTGATCAATTTCGACTTTACGACAGATTGTTTGATTTTTTCATCCATTCGCCCAACTTCAGTAGAAATCGCTGCTAATTTCATCAATAATTTTGCTGCCTGATCCACTTGAATCGAGATTGGTAATTTTTGAATTCATTGATTCGCCATCCAAACGTCTCCTTTTAAGATAAAACATTGAATAAATTAACTCTATAATGCTTTCAAATTGCTTTAAAGAAGATTTTACACTTAATGTTTCTTTCAATGAATAAAAGTAAAATAACGGTTTAATCCTCTCATAACTAAAAGACCTCCCTCTTTTCAGAGATATGGCCTGAAAGAGGGAGGTCCATGTGTCATAGAAGGATCGACTGGTTTTAACCTCGATCTTCTTTAACAAACGAAGTTTGGTTCATTGCACTATTGCAGTTTGACAAATCGAAGGTCACTGCGATAAGTTTTGACCGTTTGTTTGCTGTAAGTGATATGCGTGAGCAGGTAATAGATACCTTTACCGTCTTTAGAAATTTTCCGTTCTCTTTTTAGAGATCTACTTCCTGTAATGCTTATTGGGAAAGTACCGGATTCGATAACGTTATGGATTTTATAGAATCAATGCTGTCCACCATTAATTTAATTCCGTTCATTTTACTGACATTCAGCTTAATGTGAACCGGATCCTCATCGTAGTTCAATTCGTACTCAGCGAGGACTTTGTTCGTTTTTGTATCAACGATTTTGAAAAATGTTCCTACTCCGTTATTTCCATACAAGCCAAGTTCCTTTGCAACCGAAGTCGGCGTAACCAGTACATCGGTTTCGAATGTAGTAAAACGCTCGTTTAAGTAGTACAGTGCTGCAGATTCCATCTCTGTCGAGTCAAAGATGACATTACTCACGCTTGTCTGCCCTTTTACCATCATCGTTTTGTTATATAGCACCTTGTCAAAAGTTGATTTCTCATACTTCAATGCCGACAAGCTGATCCCCTCTTTCGGAACACCTAGATCAAACGACTTCGTAGTGGATTTCAGCGGGAGATTATTTAAGCTTGCCGCTAAATCGAGCGGGATATAAGGTATGTTTTTCAAAAGAAGCAATGATGGAGTGGACTTATACGTCTTGTTCATGACGTTCCCGTTCCAGATTAACTGTTTTGTTGTTTCGAGCAGTTGGTATCCTTGTGATAAGTTTTTGACCTTGTCCTTTAACAGTTTGTTCTCTTTTAGTGTGGCCTGATGCGTTTTTTCGAGCTTCGAGTACTTACTCTTTAAGCTTTTGTGGCTGGAATAGAGCGCAGCATTCTGCTTTTTTAATGTGCTGACTTCTTTTTGTAAGGCTGCCTTCTCTTTTTTCAACTTATTGATTTGATCTTTGCTAGAAGCAGCATTAACCGGATGTAAAATCGTCGCCGCACCAATTACTCCAGCTAATGTACCAATCATGATTTTATTTTTCATCATTTTGTTCCCCCGTCTGTACTTTAATTAGTTGTTCACTTATCAAATCATTTACTTTTAATAGTTATTGCATTCAACCCAGCTTAGTTTTTAATATGATCATGACTACATCTTCAAGTCTTGACATTTCTAAAAATCCAGTTTCATTTAGCCTTGGTACTGCATTATGTTCAAGGTATTTCCAATCTTCGCGGATGGTTTGAATATCATTAGCATTAGCGATTTCCTTACTGGTGGAACGCATGAGAATGCGATAGGAATAAGGCCAAATGCCTGTTTTATGCTGTTGCATGATGAAGTATTCGTTTTGATCGATGTTCTTCCAAAAATTCAATCCACCTAACGTGGATACAGGTTTTCTAAATGGCATTTCATCGTCTCCTTCATGATTTAACCCAGAAATATTTTTTTGAATTTAAAGATATGTCTCAACATTCCTATGGCTTGAATACACTCATCTACAAAAGGAAGACCTTCTGGAATGACAAAATTAATTCCAAAAGCCAGCACCTTTCCAACAAAAGGTAAATACCATGTGATGAATGCCAGTAGAATAAGAAATCCATAATAAATCGGTATTAACATAAACATACTTGCTCGTTCCTACCTTCTGATCTTAATCGTTCGTTTCAAACACCAGATCATCGTGGTCATGAAGTCAGATTGGTGAATTTCTCAATCATATTTTTTTGAATTTTCAACAAGTGTTTGCGTTCCGGACTCTTGGAATCCGTTAACTGAGATATTCCTTCTACAAGGGCAGGACTGATTTCAGCAAGTTGTCCGAGTTGCGCTGTGACAACCCGATTCTGTTGGTCGTTTTGCAGTTTGACGGCTTGACTCAGCTTTTCTACTTCCTCGAACAGTTGAACGATTTTGTTAAATTGTTCTTTCGTAAATTCATTAATTTCCTTTGTGTGAGAAAGGAATTTATCTGTTTGACTGGTAATGACTTGTGCCGATTCTTCCATTCCGGATGTAATCGTTTGTTGGATATTTTCTGCCATAGCCTCTGCTTGCTCTGTTTGTTTTTCTAGTTGCTGGTCTACGCCTTCAAATCTCTCTCGTAGTTCTTCAGCTAAATCAACTTGTTGGTTAGTCAATGTATTCTCTAACGTATCTAATCCTTCCGTCGCTGATTGGACAGCTTCAATCATTAGTTTTCCAAGAGTGCTCACAATGACTTGACTATCTGTTAACTTTTCTCCAATTTCCATCAATTGTTCAGAAACATCGGTTTGCCCTGTTTTTGTCGTTTCATATATTTCTTCGAAGACATTTTGGATTTTTGACAAGGAATCCTCTAACGAGTGGGATTTCTCATTCAATTCTTCAGCCACTGATTGGATAACCTCTGTCATTTGTTCGATTGCTAGTTTTCCAAGAGAACTCATCATAACTTGACCATCTTCTAACTTTTCTTCAATTTCCATCAATTGCGACGATACATGCGCTTGCCCCATTTTAGTCGTTTCATGCATTTCTTCGAGGACACTTTGGATTTTGGATAAGGTATTCTCTAACTCTAATCGGGAAGTTTTTTCTTCTTCCATGACTCGTTGATTGGAGGACACGACTGTTCCTAATTCCTGATGGAGCGTTTCCTGCCATTGTTGAGTTCGCGTTACATTAGATTGAGTAATGGATCGAAGTCCTAAGATACCGGCAATTATACTTGTGACGACTAAACCGTAAGCAACACCGGTTACGTCAGCTAATGGGGAAACAAGCAACCCAAGTAAACCAACTGCAATCGGCAGGGCATAGATATGTACATTTTTCATGAATGAGTTCCACCTTACTTAATCCACTGATTATATTTTTTGAGTACGCCAATCGTACTATCGCTGATCTTTTCTTCTTTTAATAAGATTGACATTTGATGTTTACGCTTGATGACATCTTGATTTTCAAGTGCGGTCAACATCTCGCCAAGGAATGCCGTCTTTTCGAAAACAGAAAGATCATCCATTTGTTGAAGCACGTGTTTTAATTCTTCTACATAGTGAGAATATTCACTTGCCACTTGACGGAGTAATAGATGACTCAGCATAAGATAGTGATTTTCGACTTCAATCAATTCGCTTGTCACGTAATCCCCACACTTTCAATTGTTCTAATGTATGTATTCTTGAACCTCGGTTCTCCTTCAGTAACAGGAACTGTTGGATTTCCCTTAATAAGATTGGCATCCATTCCGGAAAAGGTGGATGATTCTGAAGCCAATACGTATTCAGCATCTCTGCAGCCGCTTCATCCAGTTCCTGACTTAAGCTCGAATTTTCCTGAGGTTGAGAAATTTTTAATAGGAAGCGTTTAGGAACTTCCGGAAATAATTGATGATCCGGTCTTTCACTCACTTTATTTAAAGGAACCATCGTATCGTCTAACAAGTCGTTGTATGAAAATTGTCTGATATTCGTTTGACGGACATTCGAAAAGCGATGGAGTGCTAAAATTTCCTGTTCACTCACTACCTGACTGATTCGTCCGTTCAAAAAATAAGGGCGTGACCAGAATGGAAGCTTTGTCGTCGTGAACAAAGTGATGCTCGCTCCTTCATGTAACTTTTCGAGTTCGTGGGCAGGACAATACGTAATACTCATCCAGTCCAATGCTGGATGAGTATGCTGCTCTTTCGTGAATACATGAAGCTTTTCGTCAGGCAATGAATCGAACAGATCCGTCATCGAATAAATGACTTCCGGTTCGCCCGTAAGATACACATGTCGCTTCTTGTCGACACTAGTTGAGGTATCCGGGAAATCCGTCTCCCGAATCGCCTTCCACATCGAAGGGATGCCTGTCGGATTTTCTTGCTGATCAAGCTGATGCGCCAACCAAACTAGTTCAGACTGATACAACATGAGATCCACCCGAAAGGATTACATCAATCACATTCAAATGTTGCTTCAGCATGGAGATTTCTTGATCCAACTTATCGGTCCCCTCTTTTTTTAACGCTTCGACCTGTTCGATTTGCGCTTCCCAATGCGCTAGTTCCTGATGCAGTTGTTTTGGCAGCATATGATCGAGTACATGTAACACTTGTCCAAACTCTGTCTTGAACCATGCTGTTAATTGACGTTCTTCTTCTTGTAACAATTGTTTCAGCTGTTGCTCGATTTCTGAATCAAGATGAGCTTGTGCTGCCTGTTGTTTTCTATTTTCATAATCCGTTTCAAGTTGTCCCATTTTCTGTTCTGCCGTTTTTTCGACTTGAACACGGCGTTGCTCCAACTCTTGGCGAAGACGCATATTCGATTTTGCTTTTTCTTCCATCGACTTCAACTGTCTCATTTTTTCGTCACGTTCTGATTCGAGTTCGTATTTGCGGGCATAAAATTCTTTCCGGTGGTTCAAATCTTCTCGCTTCGGCTGTTGACGGGTGCTATCAATATTCTCGCCAATTTTTTTAGCAATCGATTGGACCGGACTCGTGAACTGGTCGAGCGCTTTTGCTGCTGTCAGCATGGTATTACTGTTGGTTCCAGTGGTCTCTTTGTTCGCTTCAGTCATGGTCTGAATTCCGGTGACTACTGCTTTTTCTGCCACTTCAAGTGCCACTTTTTTCGCCGCTACTTTCATCGCTTCTTTGGCTGCTGCTTTCGCAGCGACTTTCCCACCGACTTGGACTGCTGCTGATCCACCTGCTGTCGCGACCGCAAGACCAACTGTTAATGCCATATCACCGACAAACCCGATTGCTGAGGCGATTTTAGTCGCTTGATTAGCATCAAACGATTCATCCAAGACGTATTGCGGAACAAATTGTTCGATCGTTCGTTCTGTCAGTAATTCGACGTCTTCCTTCAGACGTGCCCGTTCGAAATCATGTTCATCATCTTCCGGTAACTCTTCTAGTTTGCGTGCCGCGACTTCGATTTTAGTGAGCTGCTTCTGGCGTTCTTCTTCGTATTGCAGTTGCAGTTGTGCCAAGTCCGGTTGTTTGATTTGTAAATGAACTCCCGTTTGCTCGATCGGTTGAATGGTGATCTCAATTTCTTGACCTATGATGCCTTGTACCTGTCGTTCGATATGTCCAAAGACTTCATTTCGTGTCGAGACGATTGCTGACTCGACCTGTACCGTCAAGACATCAAGAGACTGTCCTGTTGATGCCAGTTGCAGTTGCTTAAGTCGCGTCTCCAACGTCCGGTATTGTGTGCGGACATACTCACTCAGTTCCACCTCGAGCTTGTTTACTTTATCGTGCAGACCTTCCAGCTTCTGTTCAACTTGAATTTGAGCTTGTTCAAATTGAAGTTGGATGTCTCGCTTTTGAGCGTCGACTTCTGTCGTATCATCATTCGTCGCCTGCTCAAACAACTGAATCTGTTGAAGAATCCGTTCTTGCTCGCGGTTCAAGAGTTGTTCGAGTGCATGCTGAAAACGAGTCGCTTTAACTTGCTTGATCCGCTGTTTAAGCGGTTGTAAAAAATCAACTTGCAGACGTTCGATCTGATAACCGGTACGGGCACTGACTGCATAAACCGGATACACTTTACCGAGTTGTCCTTCTAAGTCTTCTTGCACGCGTTGTGTCATTTCTTCAATGGTGACACCTTGCGCCTCATCAATGTGATCAACCTTATTGATGACAAAATACAAGTTTGGCTGATAACGTAAGATATGTTTGATGTAGACGACATCTTCTAACGTCAACCCTTGCCATGACATGACGTACAAGACAGCATCTGAAGTAATGAGCGCTTCTTCCGATGCCTCGACGTGGGCTTGGAACTTCGTATTACGTCCCGGCGTATCAATCAATGTAATGTCTTTCAGCCAGTCGGGTTGTGACTTCCGAATAATCACACGTTCAATTGCTTGGACGTCTCCGCCTGCCTTCAGGGTCCGCATCTGTGCTACGTCGATTGGTTCGCACGTACCATCAAACTTTAGGATTTCGACGCTGTCTGCTTCCCCGTAAAGGATATGTGTCGGAAGAGCTGTCGTTTCATTCGTATGGGTCGGTAGGAACTCCGGTTGTCCGAGCAATGCATTAATCAATGCTGACTTCCCGACACTGAAGGAACCGAAAACACCTAACGTCATCGCTTGTTCTTTAGCCTGTTGTTCAATCAGTTGTAAAAACCGCTGATCTTCCTCGCGTAGTGGCAGTTGTTTGACTTGAGTTAACATTTCATTCCCTCCTAAATTCTTGTCATCATGAGTGACATTTTTTCTTCTTCGACTTTTTCTTTTAGCACACTGATTTCCTGCGCCAGGCGTTGGCGCTTTTCTTGCGAACTCGATAGTTGTTCCGACAACTGCGCTTCGCGTTGCGTTGCAGAAGCAAGCAGTTCATCTTGAGCATTGATATACGCTTCGATTTGAGACTCAGCAAGCTTCAATGCATCGAGCGAATTCAAGAAATCCTTGTACTCACGACGGGTTTGTCTGACCATCCCATCCAAGCTCCTGGTGACGTTTCGTTTTTCTTTTTTCAGCTGGCGCTCTGCATCTTTAAATTGCGAATTCATCTGTTCCATCAACATACGATTACGCTGTTCACGCAACTCACGTTTTTCGTCCCGATATTCTTCCATATCCGTAAAGGCTGTCTCTTGTTTCGATAATTCAATTTCAAGAGCATCTCGTTTTTGCTTTTGCTCTTCACTCAAACGATTTTGTTCTTTTACCAACTCATTTTTTTGGTCGACTAACTGCTCATACTTCACGTTATCCTGCTCAACCATACCGGTCTTATCCCACCAGAATCGACGTTTTTTGATTGTGTCGTACTTTTCGATCGTTTGAGGTGTTCCTTGAATGAGTTGATCTTGAAAACGCCGTTCTTCTTGAAATCTCCGTTCTTGTTCCTCTTTGTCTTCTCGTTTTAAGCGGAGTTCCGTCTCAATCTGAATCCGTTTACGTAATGCGTCTTTTTCTTCCGACAACTCTGCTTCTTTTTCTTTGATTTGACGGGAAACTTCTTCCTCTACTTCTTCGCGCGTTTTCTGTTTTACACTCTTTTTTCTGACTTCAAGCTGAATGCCTTTTGTATCTGCGGTTGCATCCATCTTCACTTCGAAGTCATTTAACTCCTTGCGCATGACATCGTTCAGTTCTCCAGCCAATTCTTTGATTTGTGATTCAAACAATCCTTGATATCCCGTGTTGAATCGTTTGAGTTCATCGTTCACCTCGTCAGCCAAACGATTTAGATCATGAATATCTTCAATCGTCTCTTTTACTTCAGCGATCAGACCTTCGAATTCAATTGCAAACTGTTTTTCATTTTCTCGAATCGTAGACGAGAACAGATTTTTTAGACGGATGACTTCTTTTTTTAATTGCAGATTTCGAAGTTGAGCCTCTTCGCGTGCCAACTGATGCATCTTCTCCAAGCTATCCAGATCTTCCTCGCTTTCAAGCGTCGCCTGATATCGTTCGAGTTCTTCTACTAAATGATCATAAAAATGTTCAATCGCCGCATACGGAACATCTAAGAAATCTTTTGTTTTTTCTCCATCGAATAAGTATGTTTCGAGTCGTTGCTCAAACTCTGAGAATCGGGAATCGTTCAACAACTGAACAGCTTCAGCAGTTTCCCAGTGCTTCGTCGTAACGGAGGCATCACGAGACTTCAACGCCTGTAAGGCACTGACCGGATAGACGATTGCTTTTGCTTGCTCGATTTGTTGATAATCATTCGAACGCAGGGCGTGCTCGAGTTGATCTTTTACTTCTTGAACTTGGTCCGTCGGTACACCGTCCAAACGGTTGGCGACAAAGAAGATCCGGTCAATCGAGTCCGATAAATCACGTAAAAATTTGATTTCCGTCAACTTGCCGGGTTGCTCCATATTAAATAACAAAATACTAGCATTCGATTTTTTAATTTGTGTTTTCGTGATTTTTTCATGCTCAGGATTCAACGCCTGCAAGCCCGGTGTATCTACAAGAACGACGCCGTTTTCGAGGTACGGTGATTCAACGTAGAGATCGACATGGTGGATCTGTTCGCTGACCTTGACCTTTTCACTCATCTCTGTGACATAGTCCGTTAATTCCAGGTAGGGCACATCAATCTCTTTTCCGTCTTTGAAGACGACCTTCGCGATCGGTTCTCCTGTATGATTCGGTAGTTCCTGTAAATGACGGATAAAGTTGACCGTCGCTGTCGTCGGTGTGACTTTTGACGGTAGAATTTCCCGTTGGAGCAAGGCATTGATGAAAGTCGACTTTCCTGTCGAAAACTCGCCGACGACGACAATCTCAAACCGCTCGTTTTCCCAGTTCGTTTGAAGTGTCTGTAGATTGTCCATCAGTTGTCCTACCGGTAAGACGTCTTGATACGCTGATTCAATTTTCTTCCCGATTGCATAAGCATCTGCAAATCGGCTTTGCAATTCGATTTTTTTCTCCATGAATTGTTGCCGAACCATAGTAACACTCCTTAAAGTACCTTGATTTTTTGAATTGCCACCTCTTTTGATTCGCGGACAAATTGTCTGAACGCTTTTTCGATTCGCTGCGTATGCTTGTCGAATCGTTCATGTTGGAAGTCGAGCAGTTCCTTCCACTCGCTTTGCATCTCCTTGATCTTACGATTGTGTCCTTCTTTGACGATGTTCGAGTTATTGAGTACAGCATCATATAGGGCCATCATCAATTCCTGGGCATGTGCCTGCTTCATGTCTTCCAGTACTTCATACTCTTCTTCTAACGCGTGTTTGTCACTTTCGACAGTATCAATCCTTCTTTTGAAGTCTTGCTCGACAAGGCGTTTCTTTTTTTGATGAGTGTCATGAATCGTCCGGTATTGTTCATCCCATCGCTCTTGATTCGAATAATCGTATCCAATTAATTCCTTTTGTTTCCAGATCAAGATACCTTTTTCCCGGTAAAGTTCATGAGGTTCCGGTTTTACACCCAGCTCCTGTTCTTTTACTTTCTTTTGATTGTCGACTTCTTGTTTCGCCGCTTTTCGTTGAAATTGTAATTCGTGTTCGAGGCGCCGAAGTTCCTCTTTTTTTTGTCGGATTTCTTTTTCGAACGAGACGTAGTCTGCATTTTCGCTCTTGTACTCTTCGAACACTTCGAATGTTTCATCCAAACGATAGGGCGTCAGGGTCATCTCTTTGATGATTCTTTCAAAGTCATTCCACTGAATATCCACATTCGTCCCAAACTGTTGAAGCGATTCAAAGAAAGACTGATCGCCTTGCTGGACATTTTTCTCAAAGGACATGATGAAGCGTCTCGCAAGCCTTTCCATGTCTTGATGCCACAGGTGATACGATTGTTCGACATCGTTCAAGTGTCGAACATACCGTTCTTTTAAGCCGTCAATCTGCGTATAACTGGCTGACATGCTTTCTTTTAATGCTTCTGCAAACACCCTATATTTTTGCTGGACGGTCTTCAGTACAACTGCACCATCTTGTTTCCATTCATTTTCATAGGTAATGCTGAGCGTCTTTAAGTCATATTTACGACCTTTAATTAATACAAGTCCTTCTTGCTCGACCTTGTCATAATCCAGTTCCGTCAAAACAATTAATCGTTCCAGTCGTCGCTGTCGTTCTTGTATTTTCACCTTTTCATTAGATTTTTCTTCTGTTTCCTGCGCTTCAATTTCGTCTAAAATCTGTAAATAATCGCTCTCAATAGAGCGAAGTTCAGCCTGTTCGTATTCCTTATTCTTCATATAGT
>CABFOE010001113.1_pt1 | contig 10572 bp, 7 predicted proteins | sample 3521981 | NCBI WGS metagenome assembly CABFOE01 (sample SAMEA5312457, study PRJEB27640) | indoor metagenome | biome: indoor environment; feature: uncontrolled; material: polymer tiles stone | place: Germany | collected 2014-07-07 | reverse complement strand
GCTGGACCGATGCGGCGCAACCTGACCGTGATGCTGGATGAACTGGGTTTAAATCAGTTGCTTGAAATCCCTTCAACAGCTGCTTTATTCCATACCTATCAGGAACTGTTGCACATGACTTCCATCCTCAGACATCCGGTTTTTTACCGCGATAAAAACTATACGGGACATCAACCAAAGATTGACCGAAGCCCGTTATTGCAACACTATGCGTATGAACATTTTGCCGCTGAACTGAATCAGTTACCCCATCCGGTCATCCTGGTCCCGTTCGGACGGGTCGTCGAGTCGACGGTCCGGACGTTGCTTCACCAAGGACGAATCAAGAAGCACACCGTATTGTTCGGCTTCCCCCACCCATCCGGTGCGAACGGACACCGGAAGCGGCAATTTGAAGAAAATAAGGATTATTTGATGAAGCAGCTCGAGAAGTATTTTTATAAGCATTAAAAAACAAGCAAACTATCGTCTCAGTGTCACTACTGAAACCATTAGTTTGCTTGTTTGATTTATCTACCGATATGAACAGAAGTGAATACGAATTTGTCGTAACGATGCCGGGAAAAGGAGTATTCAAACGGTTTGCCATTTCCAAGAAAAACAACCTGTTCCACTTCAATGACCGGATCGGTTTCCTCGTTTCCCAAATATTCACGGTCCCACTGATTTGGCTTGTCGGCCCGAATCATTTTATGTGAACTTGTAATCGTATAACCAAGCACCTCTTGGATGTATTGATAAATTGAATTATCCAATATATCTTTTGTTAACCCTGTAATTAAAGAAGACGGCATAAACGTATGTTCAATCACGTAAGGTTCATGATCCACGTAACGGACACGTCGTATTTCATAAACCGGATCTGTTTTTTCGATCATTAGATGCCGTGCGACTTCCGGCTCGGGGAACCGCACTTCAAATTGTAAAACTTCGCTTTTGACTGCCCGTTCGCCGAGTACTTTTGTTAACCCTTGTGATTCTTTATTTAAGACGTTGATTCTTCCCTGCGAAAAACTAGACGGCAGGATAAAGGTTCCTTGTCCGCGTTGTCGATAAATGATTCCTTCTAGCACAAGAATTTCAAGCGCACGTTTCATTGTCATACGGCTTACTTCAAATTCTTTTGCCAGTTGAATCTCATCAGGCATGGCCTCTTCAACATCATATCCTCCATTAAGAATTCTTTTCCGAAGTTCATCTGCAATTTTTTCATACTTCGGTTGTTTTTTTGTAGACATGATATCACCCCATGTATAGACATATATAAATAATATAACAAAAAAAGATAATCAAGGCTAGAGATGCCTTGATTACCTTTCGGGTCATTTTTCAAAACCTTGATCTTCAATTAACTGTTTAAACCAATATCCACTCTTCTTGACTGTTCTTGTTTGATTTTCCAGATCCACTCCCACGAATCCATAACGGTTTTTATACGCGTTGCTCCATGACCAGTTATCCATGAACGTCCATAGATGATACCCTTTGACGTTTGCGCCTTCTTCCAACGCCAAATGAAGCCACTTCAAATGCTCTGCTATGAAGTTAATCCGGTAATCATCTTGGATACTTCCTTCTGCATCCCGGTACTGCTCTTCCCCTTCAACCCCCATCCCATTTTCAGAAATGAAGCATTCCACATTGCCATAATTTTTTCGTAAATTCGTTAAAATATCATAAATTCCTTTTTCATAGATTTCCCAGCCACGGTAACGATTCATTTTTCGTCCCGGCATTTCATAATAATCGAAGAGATGTTCCGGCATAAACGGTGCGGACGGATTCGGGAGATGCTCCTTCACTTTGACACGTCTCGGTTGATAATAATTAATGCCGAGTACATCTACCGTATAAGTCGCAATCGTTTGCAGATCCCCTTCTTCAACATGCGGTAATGCTTTTTGCGTTTTTAATAAGTCGACTAATTCATCCGGGAATGTACCGAGAACGGACGGATCCAAGAATGAACGATTAAAGAGGATATCTGCCAGATGAGCGGCTTGCAGATCAGCCGGATTCTGACTTCTTGGATAAGAAGGTGTCAGGTTCAAGATGATGCCGATTTTTCCTTTTAAATCAGATGCTTTATACGCTTTAATGGCTAGTGCACTTGATAAAATCGAATGGTAAGCCACTTGCACAGCCCGTTTGAAATCAACGACGTTCGGATAATGGAAATCGTACAGATACCCACCTTCTACAGGAACAATCGGCTCATTATGAGTGAACCATTTCGTAACCCGGTCACCGAATAATTCAAAACACGTTTTGGCATACTCCACATAACTCGTGACGACTTCACGATTTTCCCAACCGCCTTTTTGTTGTAATTGCAACGGCATATCGAAATGATACAGATTGACGAAAGGTTCAATTCCAGCATCAATCAGTTCATTGATGACACGATTGTAAAAATTGACTGCCAGCGGATTAATGTCTCCCTCTCCTGACGGAAAAAGCCGTGACCAGGAAATCGAAATCCGAAATGAGTTATGTCCCAACGCTTTCATCAAGGCGATGTCTTCTTCATACCGATGATAAAAATTTGATGCGACTGTCGCACTCACACCATCAAAAAAGCGATTTGGTTCTTGTTCATACCAATAGTCCCAGATGTTTGGTCCTTTTCCATCTTCATAGGCAGCACCTTCCATTTGTGTCGCCGACGCGGCAGTCCCCCACCAAAAGTCGCTTGGAAATGTGTAACGTTTTGTCTGAGTCATCATGTTTTCTGTTTGGTTCATCGCATCCACGTCCTATCTATAAGTTTTCACTCAACCGATCTGTTCGTTTTTCTCTTTTATCGAATCTGCTTCCTCACGTTCCTTTTTCAAGTTCAAGCGATCAATGAACACGAGGAATGGGAACCAAACCGCCATGATGATTGCGAAGTTGACGAGTTGTAACAAACCGCCTGCCAGAGAATTCGTTGCCATCATGCCGCTGATGAACATCGGTACCGTCCAAGGAACAGCGACCCCCGTCGGAGGCGGTACAAGACCGGATGACATGGCAAAATAAGTGACGGTCACAGTAATTAAAGGCGCGACAATCCAGGGAATCATGATCAAGGGATTCATGACGATCGGAAGACCAAAGATCATCGGCTCGTTTACGTTAAAGACACCTGGCCCAATCGAAAGCTTTCCGATTTGTTTTAATTGTTTGGAGCGCATAAATAATAGAATCGCGACGACAACTGCCAGCGTCGAACCGGAACCGCCGATTCCCACCGTATAGATTTCGATGAACTGTTTACTGATGATGTTCGGAAGTTCTCCATTCGCGGTGTACGCATTGAGGTTTTCTAAAGATAAAGTATTCCAGATAGGGTCCATGACCGAATTGACGATGACTTGTCCGTGTAAACCGAAGAACCAAAACAATTGAACAAAGAAAATCGCAATCAATGTCGGGATGAGTCCATTCCCTAAATTGACAAGTGGTTTTTGAACGAGGTTAAAGATGAGATCGTGTAAATTGGTATTTAAAAGAGAGGTGACGGCAATATTGATTCCGAGGAAAATCGTCAGTGTCAACAATGCTGGAACGAGTGCTGAAAAAGACTTGGCAACGGCTGTCGGAACACCGGCCGGCATTTTGATCGTCCAGTTTTTTTGAACGACGAACCGATAAATTTCTCCTGCTAAAAATCCGGTGATCATGGCAAGAAACATTCCTTTAGCCCCTAGACGATCTAATGGAATGACGTTCCCAACAGGATCAGCGACGTTCTCTACTGCGACAAAAAAAGGAGTAAGTAATAAAAAGGAAACAAGTGCGATGACTCCACCGAATACGGCCTCTACGTCATAACTTTTTGAAAGATAATAGCCGATTCCAAACACAACAAACAATGACATGATTCCCATGGTCGCCGATGGTGCATTTCCAAGAGAGGTCTTGAATGCATCGAGTACGCCAGGTGACATGAATTTTTCGAGAAACGGTAGATTCGCCACGACGACGATCAAAGAACCAAACATCGTAATCGGAAAAGCAAGCATGAATGCATCACGTAACGTCTGCAGGTAACGACTGTTATTTAAAAATGCCGCCATCGGCATCAAGAAACGACTCAACAGATCAAACCACTTACTATTCTCAGTCATTTCGAACACTCCTTATTATTTTTTAGAAAACTTGTGTTCCATCAATTCAATAAGTCCGGATGTTAAATCAAGCATGGTTTGTGTCGACATCAAATGATCCTCTGCATGTAATAACAAAAGTGACAGTGTCGTCGGTTCACCGTTTGCTTCTTTTTGAACCTGCCCAAAGTGAACCTGGTGCGCTTCTTGCAACTGGGCACGCGCATCTGATAACAAATGCTCGAATTCTTCAAACGACCCGTCTTTATAAATTTCAATCGCTTCCCGAATCGTACTTCGTGCATTTCCGCTGTGCAAAATCATCATGAAGGCCACTTGCTCCATCGTCTGTTCGTTAGTTGGCATGTCATTCACCCCATCAATTTTACGGCTTGTTCGTAGGCCGCTTTTCCGTCAGCCATTCCGTACGCCATCATGTCAATGACCTCGACCGGCTTATCTGTTGCTTGTTGAAACTTTGATAATAAAAAGCGCATCTGGGGTCCAATCAAAATGACATCTGCTCCTTCGATTTCTTTCATCGCTTGATCTTGACCCACCGCCCAAATCTTTGCTTCTTCTCCGATTCCTTTTGCATGTTCCTGCATTTTTGTCACAAGAATACTCGTCGACATCCCTGAACTGCACGCTAACATAATTTTTTTCATTCCAAACATCCTCTCCGATTTGAAATCGCTTACAACTTTGATTATACGGATTTATTTATCCATGTCTATACTTGATAATTATTTTGTTTATTTTTATTTTTTAAAAGTGTAGAGTTGTTTTTGATAACAGATCAAAGGAGGAGTATGTATGAACGAGCCGATTGTTTTCAAACCCCTTACAAAAGAACGTATTTGGGGTGGTCAGCAGCTTAAACAGCATGGTTTTGCCATCTCAGATGATCAAAAAATAGGAGAAGTTTGGACACTTTCTAGTCATGAACACGGAGTGACCCTGGTTCAATCCGGTCAATTTTCCGGGTTTTCTTTAAAGGAATTGTGGTCAAATCACCCTGAAATTTTCGGAATGGACACTTCATCCGAATTCCCGCTATTGATGAAATGGATTGATGCATCCAGTCATTTATCCGTACAAGTTCATCCGAACGATACAGATGCTCAACGCCTTGAACAGCAGCCATTCGGCAAAAATGAATGCTGGTACATCGTCGATTGTCCCGAGGATGCATCCATTATTTATGGTCACACGTTTCAATCACAAGCTGATTTTGATCAGGCGCTCGAGGAAGGAGTACTCCAGCAACATCTTCAATATGTGCCTGTTTCCAAAGGTGATTTTCTCTACGTTCCAGCAGGGACCGTTCATGCCTTGACCAAGGGATGCGTCGTACTCGAAATTCAGCAAAATTCGGACACGACTTATCGGTTATATGATTATGACCGCCTTGATCCTGCAGGTGTTCCGCGTCCACTCCATTTGGAACAGGCTCGGCAAGTCATTCAGTTTCCGCATTTTCACTACCATGAACCTCCTGTACAGCTCTCTCCGTTTCAAAAATCATTGACTCATACCCCTTACTTTTTTGTGGAAGAATGGACCGTTCGAGATAGTCATGTGATTCCGGCACGTTCCTTTTTCCAAGTCATTACCGTCATCGAAGGAACGATTCGCTTGAACCATGATCAGTTCACAGCAGGTGCAACCATTCTTTTGCCCGCTCAGACAGAACAGAAGATTTCAGGGAACGGTCTTGTGTTGTTGACCGGTCCTTCTTCTCGCACGAATCGTCCCTTGCAAATTGGTGTAGATTTAGGCGGAACACAAACGCGTGTCGCCGTCATCGATCAAGAAACAGTGGTCAAACAACTTTCTTTTCCGACTCATCCTTCAGCAGGCCCGGCGAATGCAATCAATCAACTCAAGTACGCCATTCAACTGTTCAAACAGGAATTTGACATCACAAGAATCGGAATCGCTGCACCCGGTCCACTGGATGCCAAAACAGGGTGCCTCCTCTCGCCTCCCAACCTTCCGGGTTGGACACGCGTCAACCTGACAGCACCTTTACACTCTGCATTTGATGTCCCTGTATCTCTTGAAAATGACGCCAATGCAGCCTCATTTGGCGAAGCACTTTTTGGTGCCGGGAAAAACTTCTCCTCGGTTTATTACGTGACTGTCAGCACAGGAATCGGCGGTGGTTACGTTTATGAAAAACAATTGATTCGGGGCGCCAATGGATGTGCGGGTGAAATCGGTAATACCATCATTGAGTTCTCCGGTTCTCCACATCCTGTACTGAATACAGGTTCGCTCGAAGGCTTAGCGAGTGGAACCGCGCTTCAGTTACGGGCACGTGAGAAACAAACATCCTCGATTGTCACATTATTAGAAGATCCGGAGGAACGAACCCGTTTCATCGCGTATTTAGCGACGGGTCTGGCTAATATCATTCATACGGTCGATCCGGACGTCATCGTCATCGGCGGGGGTGTTACAGGATCTGCTGATTTGTATTGGGAACAACTGTTAGCGGCTGTCAAAGAACGTGTTTATCCGTCACTTCGTCCTAACATCAACATTCGGTTGGCAACACTGCAGGGTCATGCCGGCGTAATTGGCGCCGCCCACCTGAAAGGATTTCACTTAACGGAGGAATCAACTCTATTTTTATAAGCAAAAAATCCTACATGATAAAAAAACAGACTTGAAACTATTTTCTGAAATATGATAAGGTTTTCTTATGAAAAGAATATGACTATTCTATCGATGAGGTAGAGGCGCGGTCTTAATGAGTACTTGATCTGAGGATGACAACAATGACGATCAACGAAAGGTGATGCCGCCGAAGTATCGTCATGTGTCAGACGTGACGAAGCTGGTCGAATTGGGAAATACCCGTTCGATTGCCATACGTATGTTGTATGGAGCGCTCCAATTCGGCTAAGAAAGACGCATCCAGCAAGGGTGTCGGCTTTGTTGCCGGTGCCCTTGCTTTTTTTCTGTGCAACGGGTCTCATCTTCTAAAAAAGGAGGAGGAACCACAACCATGGTCAACTATTCAGATTCCATCGTCGCGCTTGCGCCGGCGGTCATCGCCATCGTCTTGGCGATTGTTACACGAAAAGTCGTCATCTCACTCGGTGTCGGTATTTTAGTCGGAGCGTTATTGCTTCACGGCTTCAATCCGATCGATACCGTTGTTTATCTCGGGAAAAATATCTTCAGTCTGTTTTGGGCAGACGGGGCTTTAAATGAATGGAACGTCTTATTACTCGTCTTCTTACTGTTACTCGGTGTCTTGTCGACACTGATTCAAACATCAGGTGGTGCCCGTGCCTTCGGCGAATGGGCAACAACACACGTCAAGACGGCGCGTGGCGCCCGACTCGCCGCTTTCGGCTTAGGTATCTTAATCTTCATCGATGATTACTTTAACAGTCTTGCCGTCGGAAACGTCAGTCGACCGTTAACGGACCGCCGCGGTGTCTCACGGGCCAAACTGGCGTATATCATTGATTCAACTGCTGCACCGGTCTGTGTCATCAGTCCGTTATCCAGCTGGGGTGCCTTCATCATCTCGATCATCGCCGGGATCTTGACGACACATTCGATCACCGATTACTCAGCGTTCAGTGCCTTCATGATGATTGTGCCGTTAAACTTCTATGCCATCTTCGCTTTGTTGCTGACACTCTACATCGCCTATACGGGAATTGCCGTTGGACCGATGCGGACGCATGAATTACGTGCTTTACAAGGCGAGTTGTTTGACTCCAACAAAGGTACTCCGATGGGAATGGCGGAAGAGGTCAAAGAGCACGATAATGGAAAAGTCCGTGACTTGGTCGTCCCGATTATCGTGTTGGTCATCGCGACTGTCACAGCTCTTCTTTGGACGGGTGCTCAGGTGCTTGCCGCTGACGATCGTACCTTTACATTGATTGGTGCCTTCGAATCAACGGACGTGACACGTTCTCTCGTCGCAGGTGTCGTCATCAGTTTAATCGTTGCCTTCTTGATGTTGATCGGTCGGAAGATTCCGGCACGTGATTACCGCATCAGCATTTGGGCAGGAATGAAATCGATGTGGCCGGCGGTCGTCATTCTGTTGTTCGCTTGGACGATCATCGCTGTCATCGGCGACATGAAGACGGGGGATTACCTTGCCAGTTTCGTCAGCAAATCCATTCCCGCTTCTTATCTGCCGTTCCTGTTGTTCTTAATCGCGAGTATCATGGCATTCTCAACCGGAACAAGTTGGGGCACATTCGGTATCATGTTACCGATCGGTGCTGACCTCATCATGGCGGTTGAGCCGAGTCTGTTGTTGCCAACACTTGCCGCAGTCCTTGCCGGATCCGTCTTCGGTGACCACTGTTCGCCGATTTCCGATACGACGATTCTCAGCTCGACCGGTGCCGGATCGCACCATATCGATCACGTCACGACACAATTGCCGTACGCGTTGATTGGTGCCGCAACATCGGCTGTCGGATACCTTATGCTCGGTGTCACCGGTTCGTCTGTGTTCGGATTCATCGGTGCGCTTGTCGCCTTCTTGATCTTCCTCGTCATGTTGAACGTTCTTTCACGACGCGGTGAAGTCCCGTCGCAACTTCGTTCGGAATAACGGAAGCCTGTAAAACAATCATTCTATTCAAAAAGCCGGACCGATGATTACATCGGATCCGGCTTTTTGTTATGGCTTTTTTGTTCAGACCATCAACGCGCAGACTTCATTCGCAAAGGCAACCGGGTCTTCGATCGGCAATCCTTCAATCAATAACGCTTGTTGATACATCAGTTTGGTATACCGTTCGAATTTCGGACGATCTTCGGCATAGGCCGTCTCAATCGCTTGGAACACATCGTGCGACGTGTTCAATTCGAGAATTTTCACGGCTGCGACATCTTGGTTGTTCGGCATCGATTTGAGGATTTTCTCCATTTCGATTGAAACCGCACCATCCGTCGCGAAACAGACCGGATGTGACTTCAAGCGTGTTGAAGCTTTAACCTCTTTCACCTGTCCTGCCAGTACGTCCTGCATCGCTTTGAACATCTCGACTTGTGTCTCCGTCGTTTCGGCTTGATCCGTCTGCTCGATGCCGAGATCGCTGCTCGTGACGGACTTGAATTCTTTTCCGTCATAGTTGAGCAGCATCTGAATCGCAAATTCATCAATCTCTTCCGTGAAGTAAAGGATATCGAATCCTTTGTCCTTGACGAGCTCCGACTGCGGCAATTTATCCAACCGGTCCGTGCTCTCTCCTGACGCATAATAGATGTACTTCTGCTCTTCCGGCATCGCGGCGACGTATTCTGCGAGCGTCACCAGTTTTTTCTCTTTTGCCGAATGGAACAGGACGAGGTCTTTGACCGTATCCTTTTGCATGCCGTAATCATTGTAGATGCCGAACTTCAATTGACGGCCAAAGGCTTGATAAAACGTCTCGTATTTCTCCCGGTCGTCCCGAAGCAATGCTTCAAGTTGTGTCTTGATTTTGCTTTGGATGTTTTTGGCGATCAACTTCAACTGGCGATCGTGCTGCAGCATTTCACGCGAGATGTTGAGTGACAAGTCTTCTGAATCGACCATCCCTTTGACGAAGCTGAAATGATCCGGCAGCAGATCACTGCATTTTTCCATGATCAAGACGCCGTTCGCATACAGTTCAAGCCCCTTCTCGAACTCCTTTGAATAATAATCGAAGGAAGGCTGTTCTGGAATGAACAAGATCGATTGATAACGGACGGCTCCATCGGCACTGATATGAATGTGCTTGATCGGCGCATCAAATCCGTAACGTTTTTCCTGATAGAAGTTACGGTAGTCTTCATCCGTCAGCTCCCGTTTGTTTTTCCGCCAGATCGGGACCATGCTGTTGACCGTTTTCATGACCGTGAACGTCTCTGTTTCTTCTGATTCGTCGACCGGACGTTGCTCCGTTTCCTCCATCTCGATCGGATAACGGATGAAGTCCGAGTATTTCTTGACGATACTCCGCAGGCGGTGCGGTTCCAGGTATTCATCGTAGTTCTCTTCGTCTTCGTTGGCTTTGATATGAAGTGTGATGTCTGTTCCGACGGTCTCTTTTTCGACCTCTTCGATCGTATACCCGTCGACCCCGTGTGACTCCCACTTGTAGGCGACGTCACTGCCAAACGGTTTCGTGACGACCGTCACGGTGTCGGCGACCATGAAGGCGGAATAAAAACCGACGCCGAACTGTCCGATGATATCATGACCGTCTTGCGATTCATTTTCTGCCTTAAAGGCGAGCGATCCGCTTTTGGCAATCGTTCCGAGGTTTTCTTCGAGCTCTTCTTTTGTCATTCCGATTCCTGTATCGCGTAAAATCAGTTGACGGGTTTCAGGGTTCGGCTGAATCGTAATTTTGTAAGCATCCTTGTCGAACGTAATCGTCTCGTCCGTCAACGCTTTGTAGTAAATCTTATCCATTGCGTCACTGGCGTTCGAAATCAACTCACGTAAAAAGATTTCCTTATG
>CABFOE010000966.1_pt1 | contig 10890 bp, 14 predicted proteins | sample 3521981 | NCBI WGS metagenome assembly CABFOE01 (sample SAMEA5312457, study PRJEB27640) | indoor metagenome | biome: indoor environment; feature: uncontrolled; material: polymer tiles stone | place: Germany | collected 2014-07-07 | reverse complement strand
TGGATTGAGGTGGATCGCATATGTTGACAGGACATCGGTAAATTGCCGAACACTCATGTCAGGCTGCAATCGCAGTGAAGGAAGAGAAACGTCCTGAAGAAAGACTTGATGGACATCTTCGATTTTTGCCGGATCGTTGTGAAGGACGGACATATTCGTCAGAATCGCTTCAATCAACAGGATCTGTTCGAACGAAAGTCCTTGCGCGGATAACCATTCGGAAACGCTCGGTCGCTCCTCCATTACCGGATGAATCCACCCTCTGCATGAATGATCTGCCCTGTGATCCAGGCGGCGTCTTCACTGACGAGGAAGGCAATGGTCCGCGCGGCATCACTCGGTGTACCAATCCGTCCGAACGGAAACTGCGGTTGGAGCTGCGTCCGGACGTCATCCGTCATCCACGTCGAATCGGTTGGTCCGGGATTGAGCGCGTTGATTGTAATCCCAAGCGGCGCGACAGCGAGCGAAAACGAAGTCGTAAACGCTGAAATCGCCCCTTTCGTCGCTGCATAAGCGAGTTCATCCGGCATTGGACCGAGATCCTGTCCGGACGTCATGTTGACGATGCGACCATTCTGTAAACCGGCTTGCTCGAACTGGCGGGCAAACAGGACCGATAACAGCAACGTGCTCCGGATGTTGACGGCGTAGTGGGCATCAAGTGCTGCAATATCTAAGGAAGCCAGATCGGTCTGCGTCGAGTGAGCGGCATTGTTGATCAGGACGGACGGTGTGCCGACTGTTGAGAGCGTATGGGCAAAAACACGTTCTGCCGCATCGGGCGCCGACAGGTCGATTTCAAGCGCTTCGCTTTGGGTACCGTTTGCCGCCAGCTCTGCTTGAAACGTCTTGATCCAGGAAGGATCGGCTTTCCAGTATGTAAAACAAATTGTCATTCCTTGAGCCGCGAGCTTCCTGCAAATCGCCGTACCGATATCATCGGGATGGCTCGCACCGGTAATGAGTGCGATCCGGGGTGAGTATGACATAACAACGCCTCCAATATAAATCCGTCTATGTGTGTCATTGTACCGTGATGAAAAGAAGGGCGTCCAGAAAAAAAGAGGGATTTTTTTACAAAATGTAATAGAATCCATCTGTTTCCAAATGCTATGATGAAAAAAGAGGTGGTTCAAGGTGCTGAAACGGAAATACGCGGCGCGCTCGTCGTGGAAGCGGATGATTGAACGAAATTACCGGGAGCTGTACATGGAGACGGAATCATTCACCGGGTATGTAACACGGCTTGATATGATTCAGGTGACGCACCCGTTGCATGTTCGGTATTCAGAACAGGTGATTCAGCTTGTTGGCGACGGCTATTCCTGGCTGCAACAGTTTCCGAGCGGAAAAAAGCATGTCGTCACGACGATGTTTAATGAACGCGGAAAAATCGTTCAAACGTATGTCGATATTTGTCTTCGTCACGGACGGGATGCGAACGGGATTTTTTGGGATGACTTGTTTTTGGATCTTGTGCTGTTGCCGTCGGGAGAGTGTTTGATCCTTGATGCGGATGAGCTGGAAGCGGCATTAAGAGCGGGGGAAATCAACCGGGCACAGTATGATGAAGCATGGCGGGAGGTCGACCGGTTGCGCGAACAAATACGGACATCGGATTCTGTGACCGGTACGCTTGCTTATGCGCACCATGCCTTACTGAGCAATTCGTGATTCGAGCAAGCAAATCCCGTTGAGTGTCAAAACAATCAACGGGATGATGGAAGGGTGCCGCTAGACGATTTTGTTGTTGTTATGATAGAGGACGAACAGAACGATGCTGATGACGGCTAAGGCGATCACAATAAGCACCATCATGACGTTTCATCTCCTTGCGCTTTCGAAAAAAACATGGCACATCCCTGTCCTAGTCTTTACCCTGTATTCAGAAGACTGAGTGAGCAGGCCGCAGAAAATTTTTAACAGATTGAGTTGACTGACGAGAAGTCTCAACCTAAACCATCAAGGAGGTTGGAAATATGAAACAGGCGTACATATTTGATATGGACGGGACGTTATTTCAAACGAATCGTATTCTTGGTCATGCCTTGGACGACGCGTTCACGTTCTTGCGCGAGCAGGAACGCTGGAGCGGAGAGACTCCGCTTGCGAAATATCAATCGATCATGGGAGTACCGTTGCCGGAAGTCTGGCGGACACTGTTGCCGACGCATACGGATGACGAACGGATACTTGTTGATCAAATCTTTCAAGGCGCGTTGATCACCCATATAAAACAAGGGCATGGTGCGTTGTATCCGGGTGCCGAAGCGACACTCCGTGCCTTAAAAGCAGCGGACCATCCTTTGTACATCGCAAGCAACGGCTGGAACAACTATTTAGCTGCGATCGTGACGTATTATGAACTGGATCGTTGGTTAGACGGTGTCTACAGCATCGAAGACGTGGCGTCGTTACAGAAAAGTGATTTGGTACGGCACATCTTGTCAAACCATCAGTTGACGCAAGCGACGATCGTCGGAGACCGGATTTCTGACTTTATGGCGGCACGGACGAATCAATTACCGGCCATCGGCTGCCGTTTTGATTTTTCGAATGAAGCAGAACTGGCAGAAGCTGATTATATCGTCTCCGATTTACGGGACATCCTAAAGCTGAGTCTTGCTTCGCTCTCGAAATGAGATGATCTAGTTTCAACACGACACAACCGGTGCCTCCTTTAAACGCAAGGGGACACCGGTTGTGTTGAATTGTGTCATCTCTTTTGGAAAAGCGCTGTCCACAGACCCGATAATCCAAAGACCGGATCAGTCGGTGCAGCTTCCTGCATCAACCGGATTTCAAGGACGTCAAACGTATCGAAAATCGAGCGGAGTTTGTCTTCGGTGAAGCCGAGACCGCCCTGCAGACTGCGTTGACGGTAAACGTCCCAGTCCGTCATGTCGGACCCGCCGTACTGACCGCCCTCGACGAAGCAGGTTAAGGCAAAGCAACCACCCGGTCGTAACGCATCCGTGACGACGCGGATGTAGTCGTGTCGTCGGTGCGGGGCGATATGATGGAAACAGCCGGAATCGTAGACGAAGTCGTAAGCACCGTCTTCAATCGAGAGCTCAAACAAGTTTCCTTGCCGGAACCGGACATTAAGTTGCCGCTCGTTTGCCCGTTCATTTGCCCAATCAATCGATGATTGCGCAAGGTCAATCGCGTCAACCTGACTTCCACGTTCCGCCAGATACAAGGCATTGCGTCCGGGACCACTTCCGAGTTCGAGGACACGTGTCAGCGGAAGTTGTGTTTGTTCCACGTAGGCGACAAGATTCTCATCCGGTTTATCGACGAAAAAGGGAATCCGTTTCGTCCGATCTTCATAAAAGCTATCCCAAAACGCAGTCGGTTCCCGCAGTAAAGCATCCAGCATGTTCAGGATATCGTCCTGCGTGCGAATCGTTTCCTTCATCGTGGTTCCTCTTTTCTCGCCGGCAGATTTCTCAAACGGACCGCAGTTGTCAGTATGTCTTCCAGATGTTCCGCCCGCTTGTCGATGAAGGTCGCCCAGAACGTTTCCCCGATTTTTGCCAGTTCGTCCGGTGAATAGACGCCGGGCTCAAAGTGACCCCAACAGCCGTCCGTTGTCAGTTGATCACAAAAAACATAATCAGCGACCGGGTAATGGGACAGCGGAACGTCTCCCCCCATCGGTTTTAAATCGACGAGTTCCGGACAAAGCCACATTGCCGTCGCGACGGACAACAGACCGCCGTGACGTTCGTTTAACCCGTCCAGTCCGGCAACGTGTAACGCTTCCTCAAAAGCCTGATAACGGTGGGTCGTGATGACGACCAGTTCCGGATACTTGAAGTTGATTTGTTTGACGAACGCCGATTCCCAGTAGGCACCTCCGTGCCCGTTGCAAAGGACAAATTGATTAAATCCTTGACGGAACAGATTGACGATGATTTCTTCAAGCATCGCCGATAACACCGTCGGACTGACGGTGACGGTTCCCGCTTGATTGGCATGTTCTTCGGAGGTATTAAACGGCAGGGTCGGTAAGACATAGGCGTTTAAGCGTTCGCCGAAAACGGTCGCATACCGCTCGGCAATCAATGTATCAAGATGCATCGGCAAATACGGTCCGAACTGTTCCGTTGCACCGACCGAAAGAATGGCAATGTTCGTCTGGCTGTCTTGAATGACTTGTGTACTGTTTTTGTAGCTGAGCATGCATCAATTCTCCTTTATTTATTCGAATACTTGACGTAATTCGATTTGTCCTTCGCCGTGACCTTGCGGATCCGGCATACGTCTGGCCCAGGCGATCGCTTCCTCTTTTGACGCCACATCAATCAACAGGAAACCGGCAATCTGCTCCGCCGACGGTTCAAACGGTCCGGATGTGACGTCCGCTTGTCCATCGGGTTGTTGATACGTAAAACGGAGCGCTTCCCGTGTCGGGTGAAGTCCTTTTGCCATGACCCGGACACCTGCCGTCACCAACTCTTGATTAAAGGCGGCCATCGCGTCTTGGAGCGATAAATCCGGGAGTAAATCGGCTTCCGACCGGTGAGACGCTTTGACGAGCAACAGGAATAACATCAATTAACCTCCAAACAAAAATAGAAAATGGTGATGACTGTATCACTTATTTAGTATTCGACAAACAGTAAAAAATTCCTGCTGTATCAACTAAAAAATGGATGTTGAAAATTTCGATGGCGAGTAGATAAGGAAAATGATTGCCAATTTAATCGTATTTAATTAGCATGGAAATGGAAGTTATGAAATCAGAAATGGTCATGAAAGGGAACTGGAAGATGGTATATGGCATCGGGTTATTTTTGTTAGGGGTCGTCGGATTGACGGCGCGCGGGTTGTATTTTGGGATCTTCGATATCACGGAGTGGGCGAGTCTATCATTGCTTCTGCCCGCCGCCTCTGGAGCGGGGTGGATCGAACGGATCCAACAAAAGCGGGACGGGACCTTTTGCGGCTTAGATGCCGGATACGCTTCACGCCTCGGTGAACGATTATCGACAGGGGTGAAACAGATCTATCGGGCGGATGTTGCGTTCGGTACGTATCGGCGGATATTTCATAAACCGTGGCACCGCTGGTTCATTGCTTTTCCGAAGGTGGAAGGATTTTTTCTGAATTTGGTGTTCGACGTGTCAAACCAACAACTGCAGCTAGTCGAGAAACCGAATCAACGGTTGTGGAGCAATCAGACGGAATGGTGGATCGAGGAGGGGGGAGAGACTGTCGGTGAAATCAAAACGGATAATACGTTCCGTCATGCGGCCGCGTTCAGCGAAGTGTTGCAGATGACTTACCGAACGGAACAGTATCAGATCCGGTCATCCAAGTTATCGCGGCGCATAGAGGTGTTGCGGCAAGGCGCAACGATCGCCACGAGCAAACGGAAACGGAATCTTTTGACGTTTGATGTTCCAAAGCAGGATGCGCACGTCGCGCTCATCGCCGGAATGGTCTTGTTTCGTTTCCATTATCGGGAATGAGACGCCTCCCGGATGAAGTGCGGAGTGTGATATCCTAAGACAAAGCAAGAGAATCAAAAACAGAAAGCAGGCGATTTGTGATGAGCAATCCACTGAGTCAACTCGCATGGACCTTCGTCTCTGAGTGTGACATCCCGCATGACGTGCAAGGATTATTGATTCAAGGCGAACAGGCATTGTCCGCCTACAAGACGATCCGTGACGTCGCCGTCTTCACGACCCATCGGTTGATCATTCGGGACGCGCAAGGACTGACAGGGAAAAAGGTCGAAGTCTACTCGATTCCCTATAAGTCGATCAACATGTATTCGACGGAAAACGCCGGCGGGATGTTTGACATCAACTCGGAAGTCCAACTGTTCACCCGGGCCGGAACGATTAAGATCAATCTCAACAAAAAGGTCGACGTTCGCAAAATCGATCTGTTGATTGCCAATGCGATTTTATGAGGAGGAAAGCGTAATGAAAAGAACGTTCAAGAAAAAACGAGTGATCCTCTTATTGACGTTGCTCGCCGCTATCTGCCGACCGAAACGAGTCCGTTAATTTTATTTCAACTCCCGTAATTCATGCTCACATGTACAAAGCGTAACGACGGGCAATCTTCATATGCTGAATCCGTCACTCTGAATAACAGGAAAACAGCACGAAAACGCTCCGCCAAATAAAAACGGATCCATCAAGGACCCGTTCCGCAACTGACCGTATAGTGATGATCTTGTTTTTTGCTGTAACAAATGGTTGGTGTCATCCCCGTCTCGCTGTCATGATCGTACCAGAGGACGTCGTACATGCGCCCGTACTCCGGATCGACCATTCTTCTGTCGAGAAGGGCGCTGTAACTCTGATACGGATGTCCTTGTTCGTACAGATAATGGCGAATCGCTCCGCGCTCTGTATCGTCCGAAAAGACGACCGGCGACAGCAATGGTAAGACGATCAATAAGGTGAGTAGAGAACCACCCATCCAAAGTCCAATTTTTTGCCAACGCTTCATTTGTAAATCACTCCATTTTAGTTAAAATATTGAATTTATATGTAAAAGCAACGACCGACAGTCACTCGATTGTCGGTCGTTCTGGTTTACCCGGTCTTTCGCATCGATTCAAACAAACGTCCCTTGTAGACGTCTGCGATCGTGTTCAAGAAGGACTCGGAAAATCGTTTTGGGAAAAACGGTTTCGCATAAAAGTACTGATAGGCCCGTTTTAAATCGTCCCATTGTGTACACGGATCCGTTTGTCGGAATCGCGCGACATCGATGATTCGGGTGCCGGTCGGTGTCAATAAGATGTTGCGTAAGTGAATGTCGGATGGATTCAAGCCGACCGATCGTGCTTCTGCTAAAGCCTGATCGACGGTCTGGATGACATCGTCCGTAATGAGCGTGCCGCTGATCAAACATTCGAACAACGTTTGCCCTTCGATGTATTCGATGACAAGATAATCCGCGCCATACTCGTATTGTTTGGCATACGTCGTAAAAGGGCTTAATTGTTCATAAATCGATCCTTCGATTGCTGCCAGATGTCGATGCGACGGGAAAAACTTTTTGATGACCCGGTCCGTTCCGATGATCCGAAATACAAACGCACTTCGACCCGTTCCAATCCACTCCAGTTCATCGGGATAAGAGGAGACCGTATAGCCATCTTGTATCTCTGTCAGATGGATCGCAAAAGCCAGTTCGGAATCTGTCTTCACACATGCCACTTCCTTTCTCTTCTTTTAATTATACGCTGTTTGGTGTGAGAAGGTTTCATAAAACGACTCCTGTGTGAAAGTTTTGAACATTTTGTGATATGCTGAAAATGTACAGCAAATACCTAGCTCAGGGGGTTCTTTTATGAATACATTACAACAATGGCGTGACCATTTTGAAGCGCTTGGTGCCTATGACGAAGCAGTGGCTCTACTTTATTGGGACATGCGGACGTACATGCCGGATCAATCGGCAGAAAACCGTTCCAAATCGATTGGATTCCTGTCGACGGAGAGTTTCCGCCGCCGGACCGGCACAGTGTACCAGACGTTGCTGAAGGCAATGGGACAAGAGACGCTGACGGGGTTAGAGGCGATTTCTTACGAAAAAGCGAAACAGGCATACGATCGGGACTCGAAGATTCCGGAAGCGGAATATCAGACGTTCATCACGTTGATCTCGGAAGCCGAAAGTGTCTGGGAAAAAGCGAAGGACGCGGATGATTGGGATCTGTTCGCCCCGTACTTAGAAAAGATCGTCGCCATGGAACGTAAATTCGTCGAGTACTGGGGATACGGGCAACATCCGTATGATGCGTTACTTCATGATTATGAGCCGGGGATGACAGTCGCGGAACTTGACCCGTTGTTTGCGGAACTCCGTCAAGCGATCATCACTCTGTTAAAAGAACTGGACGGGAAAACGTTCCCGACGCTCGACTGGTCAGCAAGCCGAAAGACGCAGATTCAATTGAATCACGATTGGTTAAACGATATCGGCTATGATTTCACGGCCGGCCGCCTCGATGAGACGGTTCATCCGTTCCAGACGACCATCAACCGGAAGGATGCCCGTGTCACGACGAAGTATGATGAAAATGATTACCGGAACTCCGTGTTCGGGACGATGCATGAAGCGGGACACGCGACATACGAACAAGGCATCGCTCCGGAGCTCGATGCGCTCGGACTGGGAGAAGGCGCGTCGATGGGGATTCATGAATCGCAGTCGTTGTTCTTTGAAAACTTCATCGGTCGAAACCAAGGATTCCTCGCAGCACGCTACGAAGGACTGCAACAAGCGATTCCTTCGCTAGCGGATGTTCCGTTTGAGACGTTTTATGCGGCCGTCAATGAGGTCAAACCGTCCTTGATCCGAATCGAGGCGGACGAATTGACCTATGCCCTCCATATCATCATCCGCTATGAACTCGAAAAACGATTGATTACGGGTGAACTGGAAGTCAAAGACTTGCCGGCTGAGTGGAACCGTCTCTATAAAGAGTACCTTGGAGTCGATGTCCCTTCAAACGCCAAAGGGGTGTTGCAAGACGTCCACTGGTCGGGCGGATCATTTGGTTACTTCCCGAGTTATGCCCTCGGACTCGTCTACAGTGCGCAGTTGAACGAAGCGTTACGCCGGGATGTGCCGAACGTCGATCAGTTGATCGCGGACGGAACGCTTCAACCGATTAAAGGGTGGCTCAATGAACACATCCATCAACACGGAAAAGCGAAGACACCGGCTGAATTGATTCAAGCGGCAACCGGACAATCGATTTCCGTCCAACCGTTGATCAACTATTTGACAGCGAAGTACACGCGGGTCGTCGAGGCATTATGATGCGTTGGTTTGCCCATCGGGGAGCCAGTGATCAGTTCCCTGAAAATACGCTGGAAGCCATCGAAGCGGCGATTCCGTTCGTTGACGGGATCGAATTTGATGTCCACTTTTCACAGGACGGTGTCGGTGTCATCATTCATGACGAGACGGTCAACCGGACGACCGATGGAACGGGACGCGTCGTCGATTTGACGCTCGCGGAACTCAAACAGCTGAACGCCGGTGCACGCTTTAAAGGAAGCGGCGGACCCGTCCGGACGACGATTCCGACACTCGACGAAGTCTTGGCGTTACTTGCTCCGACAAGCGTTATCCTGAACATCGAGCTGAAGACGGATACGATCCGTTATCCGGGTCTTGAAGCCTATACACTCGAACGGTGTCGTGCCCATGGTATCGCAAGCGACCGATTGATTTTCAGTTCGTTTAATCATTATTCAATCGCGACCGTCCGCGAGCTCGATCCGGCGATTGAGACAGCGATTCTGTTTCCTTATCCGCTGTACCATCCGGAACAGCAGGCAAAACAACTCGGGGCAAAGGCGATTCACCCGGATTACCGTCGCGTCACGCGAGACGACGTCATCCTTGCGCATCAGGCGGGAATCGAAGTCCGCGTTTATACGCCGAAAACCGCGGCTGATGTCAAACAGATGATGGCGCTTGGCGTCGATGCCGTCATCGTCAATGATCCAAAAACGTTTAAGGCGAGCTTGTCCATCCACTAAGGAGGAAGCGTCATGCGCAAGGAGCATGTGTTAATCATACTAGCGTCAATCACGGCGCTCGTCATCGGTCTGCAGATTGGTTTTGCCAGCCTGCCGGCGCCGAAACCAAAACAGGTCGAGGAGTCGGTGACGAAACCGGATGATTTTCAGGCAGGACTGCGTGACGCAAAAACCGAATTAAAGATGGTACAACGCTTTGCCTTGACGAGTACGATCAAGCATGACCGTTCAAACGAGACGTGGATCTACGCCAGTCAAACCCCGACCCGCATTGCGGTCGATTGGTATTATGTTTCGAGTTATCCGGAGAGCAACGTCCAGATGACCCGAAACGACGTCTCGCGAATCGTGACGTACGACCGGTACCTCATCGTCGTGCGTCCGATTTACGGGGTTGTCGAAGACAGTGAACTGGAACAGTTTGCGCTGCGTTTTTCAAGTTATTTTATGACGCTAAAACAACAAAAGGAGGATGACGATGTCAGGTAAAATCATTCTGTTGATTGGTGGATCGGGCAGCGGAAAGTCTTCCTTGATTAAACGGTTACGCCATGAATATGAACGTGTCCGCTTTATCCCGTCCGTCACGACACGGCCGAAACGTCCGACGGAACAGGATGGGGAGAGTTATCATTTCGTCGACGTCAAGACGTTCCAGCAATTGATTCAAGACAATGGTTTCATCGAGTACGCGCACGTTCATCGCGCCTGGTACGGAACACCGCGCCAAGCGTATGAAGATGTGCTGGCGTCCGATGGAATCGTCATCAAGGATATCGATCCCAAAGGGGCAACCGCCTTTAAAACGATGTTTGCCGATCAAGTAATCACGATTTTTGTCTCCGTTCCGCCGGACTTGATGAAAGAACGGCTGTTGATGCGGGGTGATACGCCGGAGTTCGAAGCCCGGCTCATCGACTATGCCGATGCGTGGAAAGAGCGTGATCATTACGACTACATGATTGAAAACATTGACTTTGAACAAGCTTATGCCGATCTGCTCGGCATCATTTCCGCCTATATTCCGGGACAACCGTCCGAATCGTAACAGCAGGGAGTCTCCCTGCTGTTTTTGACTGTTGCAAAAGGAGGTACTGATGGACCCGATTTTAGACTGCTTACAACAACACCCGGCTTTAAAAGATTTTACGGGTTGGCGGCGCCTTCCGACCCGGTATGGTATTGATCCCAAATATACAGCGCAGGACGAAACAGGAACGTCGATCTTCCACATCAATCCGTTACGGGATGTGGAGCGAAAACAGCAAGAGTTCTGTCTCCTGCAACAGATGCATCAGGACGGTTTGGCGGTGCCGGAACCGCTTGACCTCATCGTGATACCGGGCATGTCTTG
>CABFOE010001114.1_pt1 | contig 10930 bp, 8 predicted proteins | sample 3521981 | NCBI WGS metagenome assembly CABFOE01 (sample SAMEA5312457, study PRJEB27640) | indoor metagenome | biome: indoor environment; feature: uncontrolled; material: polymer tiles stone | place: Germany | collected 2014-07-07 | reverse complement strand
TGATCACTTACTTTGCGCCTGAGTCGTTCGCACCCACGGGGGAAAGTTAGTCCAGAGAGGTCCTAACCCTTTAAGCTGCGATTGCCAGACCGATTGAAGTTCACGATTTGAATTATAGCGAGTATCAAAAAGATACACAAGGATAAATTTCAAATTTTAATATATTTCCATCAAAAAAACGCTCTACCGACTGGTGTAGAGCGTTTTTATCGATATTTTTTTATTTTAACTCGAGTTGTTTTTCTGTCACTTTTGTCGCTTCGATATGGGCACCGACCAGGTGAACAAGATCGACGACGCGACATGAATAGCCCCATTCGTTATCGTACCAGGCCAGCACTTTTACATGCCGTCCGCCCATCACCATCGTCGACAGCCCGTCCACGACGGTCGAACGTTCTTCCCCGTTAAAGTCGATTGACACAAGCGGCTCCATCGTCAGACCGAGGATGCCGTCAAGCGCCCCGTCTGCCGCCTTGACGAACGCTTCATTGACTTCCGCGACCGTCGTATCACGACTCACTTCGACGACAAGATCGACGAGCGACACATTTGGTGTCGGGACACGCAACGCAAGCCCGTTTAACTTCCCTTCCAAATGTGGCAAGACAAGCGAAATTGCTTTGGCTGCTCCTGTCGACGTCGGAATGATGGATGAACCGCAGGCACGTGCGCGACGCAAGTCCTTATGTGGGTTATCGATGTTATTTTGATCATTCGTAAAGGCATGTACTGTTGTCACGAGACCGGTCTCAATCCCGAATGCCCGGTCAATGACCTGAACGACTGGCGCAAGGCAGTTCGTCGTACAAGAAGCGTTCGAGATGATGTCATCCGTCTCATGATCGTACATGTCGTCATTGACGCCCATGACGATTGTTCGTAACTCTCCTTTTGCCGGTGCTGTAATGACGACTTTTTTGGCGCCGGCAATCAAGTGTTTCCCCGCACCCGATTTCGAATTAAATTTCCCGGTCGCTTCGACGACGATATCAATCCCAAGTTCCCCCCACGGTAACCGTTCCGGATCGCGCTCACTGACGATTTGGATCTGGCGACCGTTGACCATCAACGCCCCATCCAGAATCTCGACCGGATAAGCAAATTTTCCATGGACCGTATCATACTTGATTAGATGTGCCAGTGTCTCCACTGGATAACTCGCATTGATGGCGACGACCTCGCTTTTCCCCTCAGCGATGAGGCGCCGGAATACCATTCGACCAATTCGACCAAAACCATTGACTGCCACCTTGACTCCCATTTTCGGATCCCCCTTCAATGTGACGGATGTTGCTCCGTTTACAGATAGAACTATATCATGAAATGTAAGCGATTTCATTATGTAACGCAAAAAAAGTGAGAGAAGTTGGTAACTTTCTCCCACTTGAATGCTGAAACCCGTTTTCGGATAAAAAAATCAAAGGCATGTCAGAGATTTCTTTGCTTGTCTTGGACGGATTTTAACCACGTATCAATTTGTTGATATAACGCTTCATGTTTTCCTTCGTTCCACAAGACATGGTCAGCAAGACGTTTTTTCTGTTCGATATCAAGTTGTGAATCGATTCTTGCCTGGGCCTCTTCCGCCGACAGTTGATTCCGTTCCATCAACCGTTCTTTTTGTAAAGACGCATTGCAATAGACGACAACGACTTGATCCACGAGCTGTTTCCAGTCCCCTTCGAGCAACAACGGGATATCAAATACAATCAAGGACTGCCCTGATTGTTCATACTGATCGGCCAGTTCAAGCATCTGTTGTCTGATCTTCGGATGCATCAACTTGTTTAACAGTAATCGTTTTTCATTATCGTGAAAAATGATATCCCCTAACTTGGACCGGACCAGCTGTCCGTCAATGAAAGCCGTCGGAAACGCTGCTTTGACTTCCGGATAAGCCAGTCCCGTCGGTTCGATGACCTGACGTGCCACGAGGTCGGCATCGATGACAGGGATGTCCTGTTGTTGCAGATAAGCAGAGACGGTGCTTTTCCCCGTTGCGATACCGCCCGTCAATCCGACTCTCATAACGAAACCTGTTGGCACGTCGGACAGAAGTGCGTCCCTCGTCCACCGACCTTGATTTTTTCAATCGCTGTTCCGCACCGCGGACACGGGGCACCGGTTTGCCCGTATACCGCCAGTTGCAACTGAAATTCTCCTTTTCCGGTCGGTGACACATAACTCCGAATCGTGCTTCCTCCACTGTCGACGGCTTTTTGCAAGACCTCGACACCGGCGACATGAATCCGCGAGATATCGTCGAGTGTCAGTGCGCCCGCTTTCGTCAGCGGATGGACCCGTGCCGCAAACAACGTTTCATCCACATAGATGTTTCCCAATCCTAAAAAGATTGATTGATCGAGCAATGCGGTTTTAATCGGACTGCGTTTTTTTCGAATCAGATTTTCAGCCAAGACTTCGGCTGTGAACGTCGGATCAAACGGCTCCCGCTCGAGTTGGGCAAGCGGTGGAACCTGCATCGCCGTCTCTTTATCCCGTAGCTCCATCGTCCCGAATTTCCGGACATCGTTATAATGTAATTCCGAACCGTCCGTAAAGCGGAAGATGACATGGGTGTGCTTGTCCTTTTCAATCGCTTGCGGATAAGGAAAATACTTTCCTTCCATCCGCAAGTGACTCACGAGATAAAAACGTTCGAACGAGAACAGCAAAAATTTCCCGCGGCGGTCGACCCGCTCAATCCGTTCTTGATGTAACGCATCAACGAACGGGGCAACGTCCATCCCGCGAATCATCTTCGGATGAAACACTTTTACAGAAGAAATCGTTTTTCCGGAGACCGTCCGTTCCAAACTTCGTCTGACGGTCTCGACTTCAGGTAATTCAGGCAACTTATTTCCTCCTCTGGCAACTTCTTATTTTGTTTCGTACCACGAATGTCCTGCATCGCCGTCCACGCGTAACGGAACCGACAAGTCGACCGTCTGCTCCATCGCTTGTTTGACCAACGTTTTTAAAGCATCCAATTCTTCGTCCGGAGCCTCAAAAATCAATTCATCGTGTACTTGCAGTAACAGGCGAGCCTGCAACGGTGATGCTTCCAGCGCCGCATGAACATCAAGCATCGCTTTTTTGATGATATCGGCCGCTGATCCTTGGATCGGTGTATTGATCGCTGTCCGTTCCGCAAACCCTCGTAAATTAAAGTTTTTCGAATTGATGTCCGGAATGTTGCGACGGCGGTTCATCAGTGTTTCGACAAAACCGTTCATTCTCGCCTTCTCGATCGCCTCATCCATGAACAGCTTGATTTGCGGGAAGAGTTCGAAATAACGATCGATAAAGTCTTGTGCTTCCTTCCGGGAGATGTTCAGGTTTTGCGACAACCCGTAATCACTGATGCCGTAAATGATGCCGAAATTGACCGCTTTCGCTTGACGACGCATATTCCCCGTCACATCATTTGGCGCGACGCCAAATACACTGCTGGCAGTTTGTGTGTGAATGTCCGCATCGTCTAAGAAGGCTTGGACCAGTGTTTTATCTTCCGACATATGTGCCATGACCCGTAACTCGATTTGTGAATAATCGGCGGCATAGAGCGACCAACCGGCTTCACTCGGAACAAAGGCTTTGCGGATTTTTCGACCCTCTTCAATCCGGACCGGAATGTTTTGCAAGTTCGGATTGACGGAACTGAGTCGTCCAGTCTGGGCAATCGTTTGGGCAAAACGGGTATGGATTTTCCCGTCTTCTTTGATGACTTTCTGCAATCCTTCGACGTATGTCGATTGCAGTTTTTGCAACTCACGGTACAACATGATATGGTCGATGACCGGGTGCAGCGGTCGCAATTTTTCCAGTACGTCAGCTGCCGTCGAGTAACCGGTCTTCGTTTTCTTGAAGGCGGGCAACTCCAGTTTCTCAAACAGGATGACGCCGAGTTGTTTAGGGGAGTTGATATTAAATTCTTCTCCGACTTCACCGTAAATCAGTTGTTCTAAATCCGTTAATCGTCCCCGGAGGTCTTCCTGCATGTCCTGTAATGTCGCGACGTCTACGCGAATCCCTGTCCACTCCATCTCCGCGAGGACACCGGACAACGGCCGCTCTAACGTCTCGTACAATTCAAATTGTTGATTGGTCTTCAGCTCTTCTTTCACTTTCGGGAACAACAGCTCAATCATCCGTGCTTTTTCCGCCAGGTACGGGTGCAACAACTCGTCTGTCGGAGCGAGACGTTTGGCGCCTTTCCCTAAGACAGCTTCTTCGTTTGGTGCCATCAGCATATAATGTCCCGCGATTGATGCGAGTGTCGTACCGCCGCTTAAGTTCAGCAAATAGCCGGCGAGCAACAGATCGTCAAAAGCCGTTAACTTCAGATCATGTTTCCGTAAAGCAAAGGCAACTTGTTTGGCATCGAGGCAGATCTTTTGGTGATCCGACTCGATCCAGGCACGAAATGCCGGATCATTCACAAGTTCCGGGGAAGCCACATAAATCTGATCCGGTGTTGCGATCCCAAACCCGATGATGTCTTCTTCCATATAATCTTCCCGCAATTGTTCGACGACGAGCACAGCATCCGTCACGCCTTCTGGAAGCGAAGTAATGGTTTGGACGTTCAACTGCTCTTTATCCGCTTCTTCGACGACCGGCGCAAACCGGTTCGTCAAGGATTTAAAGCCGAGTGACTGGAACAACGAATACGGCACTTGTGTATCGACATCACTGATCTGTAAGTCATCAAGCGTGACATCAAGCGGAACGTCAAGCTTAATCGTCGCGAGTTCCTTCGACAGCCGTGCCAATTCTTCATTTGCAATGACTTTCTCTTTTTGTTTTCCTTTTAAGTCCTCGACATGTTCGTATAGTCCTTCGACCGAACCGTAAGCAGAAATCAATTTGATGGCCGTTTTTTCACCGATTCCCGGAACACCCGGAATGTTATCGGATTTATCGCCCATCAATCCTTTGAGATCAATCATCTGCATCGGCTTCAACCCGCCGTAAGTTTCGGCAAACAGTTCCTCCGTCATACAGAGGACGTCTGTGATCCCACGTTTTGTAATCAACACTTCGACTTGATCCGTCACGAGTTGAAGTAAATCCTTATCTCCCGTCACGATCCGGATGCGATCAGCCGGCATCGTCTGCGCCAATGTTCCGATCAAATCGTCGGCTTCATAGCGGTGAAGTTCCATCATCTGAATCCCGAGCGCCTCACAGATGTCGCGGACGATCGGAAACTGTTCCCGCAGTTCAGACGGTGTTTTTTCCCGGCTGCCTTTATACTCCTGATAGACATCATGGCGGAATGTTTCACTCGAAGCATCGAATGCGACCAGCATATGTGTCGGCTGTTCTTCCTCCAGCAGTTTCAGCAGCATCATCGTAAAGCCGTAGGCAGCATTCGTGTTGCGTCCTTGCGCGTCCGTCATCGGCGGTAAAGCAAAAAAAGCTCGATACGTGAGTGAGTTCCCATCAATTAATAAAAGTTTGTTTTCCATCATCTACGCCCCTTTGGAAGATTTTCTGTTCTTATTGTATCACTCTGCACACATTTGTTCGCTAAAAAGACGACAAAAAATGACGACCGGCTAAAAAGCCGATCGTCTTGGCGTATCCTGACATGGGAGCTGAACCAGTCGGGACACAGATGATGAAGAAGGTATCTTTAGCATACGATTCCTCTGTAAAGGGAGTGTGAACCCTTATCCCTTTTTCGGTAAACGAATCGTAAAGGTCGTTCCTTTGTTTTCTTCTGATTCAACTTCAATCGTTCCGTGATGAAGATCGATGATATGTTTGACGATCGCGAGTCCAAGACCGGTCCCGCCGGAATTTCGACTCCGCGCCTTATCCACGCGGTAAAACCGTTCAAAAATCCGTTGCGTTTCTTTCGGATGAATCCCAATCCCGTCGTCTTGAATCCGAAGCATAACCTCTTCTTCTCCGTCCTCCAAACTAATCCAAACGTTTCCTTCGTTTGGCGTATAGTTGAGTGCATTGGCGACGAGATTGACGACTACCTGCTTCAAACGGTTTAAGTCTGCCCGGATAAACACTTCTTCTTCCGTTTCAAGATGAATCGTCATCTGCTTCTCGGCTGCCTTCCGGCGTAATAACGTTTCCGTTTCGCGAATCAAACTCGTCACATCAACAATCGTCGTCTCCAATTGATAATTGTCCTGTTCGAGACGAGACAACTCGAGCAAGTCCTCGACGAGCGTCTGCATCCGATCGGATTCGTCGTGAATGATGTTTAGGAACTGTTCCCGGATTTCCGGGACATCCTGTGCCCCGTCCAGTAAAGTTTCGGCAAACCCTTTGATCGATGTCAACGGTGTCTTCAACTCATGACTGACGTTCGCGACAAAATCTTTGCGCATCTGTTCCAATTTTTTAATTTCCGTAATGTCGTTGAACACAACCGTCGTTCCTTGGACACGACCGTTCTTGCCGAAAATCGGTGCAGCGCTGACCATGAAGGTCCGACTGTTTAGTCCAAATCGGACACTCGATTGTTTCCGATTTGGTTTCTCCGTGAGATACACATCTTCAATGACTTGACTCATTTTTTCATTCGGTAAGACACGGTAATACAGTTTCCCATTTGATTTTTCATGGATGTTAAACATTTCCCGGTACGTCCGATTGACAAGCAGCACGTAACCTTTTTCATCAATCAACATCAAACCGGCACCCATGTATTCAATCAATGACTCAAGTCTTGCCCGTTGCATCGCTTCACCTGAAGAGGCATTCTCTAAATTCCGGGCCAAAAGATTAATCGATTTCCCGAGATCACGCGATTCATCAGGTGCCGTGAGCTCATAAACACGCGATTTGTAATTCCCGTGAGACAGCTCGTATAAGACTTCGGTCGCTTCTGCAATCGGACGGAGAAAACGTTTCGTCGAACTGTATACAGCAAAAAAGATGATACAAAACGAAGTAATCAGTGAGAGGACAATGACCGTCCAAATGCGGGAATAGATGATGTCCAAATCTTTTGTATAGCGGATCAAACTGATATAGACTTCACGGTCCTCTGCGGTTACGACCGGTTGTGTATATTGAAGACCCGTCTCGTCGACCTTCGATTCAAACGTCCCCTCATCGGGGATGGCAGAAAAATTGATGGCACGGACGTTCAGTTTTGTCACATCAATCGGTGTACCGGCAATGATTTCACCCCGTGAATTAAAGAGAATCATATCAAAATTCGACTCAGCATAGAGCCTGTCTACATACTGAGCCATCTCCGAAACCGAACGATCCCGCAACATCGTCTCCACGAGCGCTGTCTCATCTGCCAGCTTTTCTTTTTCGTTATTGACATAAAACTCTTTAAAGGATAGACCAAGTAAAACACCCAGCGCAATCAGAACCAGACTGATGAAGGACAACATTTTTAAAATAAAGCGTTTGCGGTATCTGCTCATTCCGCTTTCGGCTCCTCCATCTTATACCCGAGCCCGCGGATTGTTTTAATATAAATCGGTTTTTTCGTATTCGGTTCAATTTTTTCACGGACATGACTGATATGGACGTCGACGATACGTGTATCCCCAACAAAATCATAATTCCAGATCGCAGACAATAATTGATCCCGTGTCAGGACACGCCCTTTATTTTTTGCAAGATACACCAACAATTCAAATTCCTTTGGTGTCAATTCCAGTCGTTCGTCCGCTTTAAACGCTTCGTAATTGTCTGGAACGATTTTGACATCTCCAATAAGAATCGTCCCATCCGTTTCCTCTTCCGTAGCGGTTTGCTGATTCATCCGGCGTAAAATCGCTTTGACACGTGCCACGACTTCACGAGGACTGAACGGCTTGGTCAAATAATCATCGGCGCCGAGTTCGAGTCCGAGTACTTTATCAAATTCGTCGTCTTTTGCGGTCAGCATCAAAATTGGTGTATTGATTTTTTGTTGACGTAATCGTTTACAGACTTCTAGTCCATCGAGTTCCGGCAACATAAGATCGAGTACGATTAATGCCGCGTCTTGCTTTTCGGCTAATTTCAGACCTGTCATTCCATCATGAGCCGTTTCGACTACAAATCCGGCTTGTTCTAAGTTAAATTTCAAAAGTGTGGCGATTGAGAGTTCATCATCAACAACGATTATTTTATCTTTCAAAACAGTTGGCCTCCTCAGCGTGTTTCATCTTTGAATGAGGAATTCCGTGGAATCCACTTCTTCTGTCTTCATCTTAACGACTTTTGCTACTAAACCACAAATCTTTCTGTCGTTTCTTTACACAATCTTTAAGGTCGTACACGTTCTTCCAATAGTTTCCCGTGTTGAAACAACAAAATTGGGGAAACAGTTACATATCGTCATCATGTGGAGGAATAAATATGGAATGGAACAACCCGTTATTTGCAGCAATCACCGCTTGGTTTATTGCCCAAGCCGCAAAACTCGTCACCGGTCTAATTAAGACTAAGAAATTTGATCTTGAAATTATGTTTGCCTCAGGCGGCATGCCTAGTTCACATAGTTCGACTGTCGTCGCACTGGCTGTCGTGATTGGTTTTCAAGAAGGCTTTGGCTCATCGTTGTTTGCGCTCGCTACGATTTTCGCCGTCATCATCATGTATGATGCGACCGGAGTCCGCCAGGCCGTTGGTCTTCAAGCCAAACTGCTGAATGATTACTTCAAAGGAATCCGTCATGAAACACCGTTGCTCAACGAATTGGTGGGACATACCGAGTTCCAGGTCTTCGTTGGTCTGTTGCTTGGTCTAGCCGTTGGTTTCCTCTGGCCCGTCCTGTTCTTTTAATCTGTGACACATTCCGGATAAATCAAAAGAAATGTCTTCATACAAAAGACCGCTTCCGATATTCGAAGCGGTCTTTTTGCTGATTTCTGTTATGGTTTTAAGATGACTTTGATACACCCGTCCGCATGATCGTTAAACGTTTGATAGGCATGAGCAGCCTGTTCCAAATCAATTTTGTGGGTGATGATATCGGTTGGATCAAATTCTTGATTGATGATTTTTTGGAACAATTCCGGCATCAGATGAACGACCGGTGCTTGCCCCATCTTCAATGTGATATTTCGGGTGAAGAAATCCCCGAGCGGGAATTGATTGTATTTTTTCGCATAGACCCCTGTCAGTTGGACCGTTCCGAATTTCCGGACAGCGTCTTTGGCGATATTGATGGCACTCAATGTTCCGCCTTGTAATCCGATCTTTTGTTCCACTTTTTCAAGCGCGGACATCTTCCCGTCAAATCCGACACAGTCAATGACGACGTCTGCCCCGCCCTGTGTTAGTTCTTTTAAATATTGACCGGTTTCCTGATGATCTTGTAAGTTGACGGTCTCGACCCGATTCGTCATCTTCGCATGATTCAGACGATACACTTGTTCATCGACCGCAATGACCCGTTTTGCCCCTTGCATCCAGGCGAATTTCTGTGTCATCAATCCGACAGGTCCTGATCCCAAGACGACGACGGTATCCCCTTTTTTGACACCGGAATTGATGACGCTCCAGTACGCCGTCGGAATAACATCCGACAAGAACAACAACGCTTCGTCTTCCAGTTCACATGATTCAGGAACGACGAGCGGCATGAAGTTTCCAAACGGGACTTTTAAGTACTCTGCTTGTCCACCGGGATGTCCGCCGAACTCTTCCGTAAATCCAAAATAGCCGCCTGTATCGACATGTGGGTTCCCATTGGAATTATCACACTGACTCTCCATATCGTGATCACAGTAGAAACAATGACCACACGCAACGTTGAACGGTAAGACAACCCGATCGCCCCGCTTGACCTTCGTCACGTCAGGACCCACTTCTTCGACGATTCCCATCGGTTCATGTCCAATGACATAATCCTTTTTCGCCGGCATGTTTCCTTGATAGATGTGCAAATCTGACCCACAGATGGCAGTAGACGTAATCTTGACGATGATATCATCATTTTTCTCAATCGACGGATCCTGTACATCTTTCACTTCGACATTTTTGGTACCTTGATAAGTGACAGCGCGCATGGTGGTTCCCCCTTTGATTTTTCAAAAATAGCGTACTTTATTCGTTTACCCCAAATAAGCAGCATTTATGTTACATGTTTTTTACAAAAAGAGGAACCTCAAGCAAAGTCACCTATCTTTCATTGATTTTAGTTCGCTTCAAAAATCCATACAAAAAAAAGGTGAGCCTGATTTAATAATCGAACTCACCTTTACATCCTACTTTTAAAAATCATTGCTTCACAGAAGCGAAAGAACGGAACGAACCGTCGAAACGGATTGATCGAGTGCCTGCTTCTCTTCCGGGCTGAGTTCCAGTTCCAATACTTGTTCGATCCCATTCCCACCTAAAACAGTCGGAACACCCAAGTACAAGTCCTCGTACCCATATTCCCCTTCAAGATAGGCAATCGCCGGTAAAATCCGCCGTTGATCCTTCAGGATGGCTTCCACCATCTCGACGATCGCTGCCGCTGGTGCGTAATACGCCGAACCGTTCCCAAGTAACTGAACGATTTCACCGCCGCCTTTTCGTGTCCGTTCGACGATGGCAGACAACCGTTCCGGTGTCATCAGTTTCTCCAGCGGAATTCCACCCGCGTAGGAATAACGTAACAACGGAACCATATCGTCGCCATGCCCGCCGAGCACGAATCCGGAAATATCCTTGACCGATACATTCAGCTCCATCGCAACAAATGCTCTGAAGCGGGCCGTATCGAGCACACCGGATTGTCCGATGACCCGTTCTTTCGGAAAACCGGACGCTTGAAAGACGGTATACGTCATCGCATCGACAGGGTTCGTCAAGACGATGATGATCGATTCCGGGGCATAGGTCACGATTTCTTTCGTGACCGCTTTCATGACGTTTGCATTCGTACTGACAAGATCTTCGCGACTCATCCCGGGTTTTCTGGCAATGCCCGCCGTAATGACGACGATGTCAGAACCTT
>CABFOE010001319.1_pt1 | contig 10951 bp, 10 predicted proteins | sample 3521981 | NCBI WGS metagenome assembly CABFOE01 (sample SAMEA5312457, study PRJEB27640) | indoor metagenome | biome: indoor environment; feature: uncontrolled; material: polymer tiles stone | place: Germany | collected 2014-07-07 | reverse complement strand
AACTTAAAAGAAGTCGAAGCGAAGCTTGAAGGCATTCGCAAAGACAAAGATGAAGCGGTTCAAAGCCAGGAATTCGAAAAAGCAGCCAGTCTCCGTGATACGGAACAAAAATTACGGGATGAATTGGAACGTTTGAAAGAAGAATGGCAGAACAAGCAAGGCAATGAAAAACTAGAAGTGACAAAAGATGATATCGCGCAAGTCGTCGCCAACTGGACAGGTGTTCCGGTCACGAAAATCGCAGAAGAAGAAACGGATCGTTTATTACGTCTCGAAGAAATTCTGCATGGACGTGTCATCGGTCAAGACGAGGCCGTCAAATCGATTTCAAAAGCCATCCGCCGTGCGCGGGCAGGACTAAAAGATCCAAAACGTCCGATTGGTTCGTTCATCTTCCTCGGTCCAACTGGTGTTGGTAAGACGGAACTGGCACGAGCAGTCGCAGAAGCCATGTTTGGTGACGAGGATGCCATCATCCGCATCGATATGTCCGAGTACATGGAGAAACATGCAACAAGCCGTTTGGTCGGTTCTCCTCCAGGATATGTCGGATATGAAGAAGGCGGTCAGTTAACGGAAAAAGTACGCCGGAAACCATACTCGGTCATCTTGCTGGATGAAATCGAAAAAGCACACCCAGAAGTCTTCAACATCTTACTTCAAGTGCTTGATGACGGTCGTTTGACGGATTCAAAAGGCCGGACGGTCGACTTCCGAAATACGATCATCGTCATGACATCGAACGTCGGGGCAAGTGCCCTTAAACGCAATAAATATGTTGGATTTGCCGTCTCAGATGATACCGATCGTGAGTACAAAGACATGAAGGGCAAAGTCATGGATGAGCTCAAAAAAGCTTTCCGCCCTGAATTCTTGAACCGGATTGACGAAACCATCGTCTTCCACTCACTTGAGAAAAAACACATCGAAGAGATCGTGAAGTTGATGGCGAAAACACTGGAACAACGACTTGCTGAACAACAGGTGCATTTCGAGTTGACACCAGCAGCCCTCTCGAAAATCGCAGATGTCGGATACGATCCGGAATACGGAGCCCGTCCGATTCGCCGAGCGCTTCAACGGGAAGCGGAGGATCGTCTATCGGAAGCATTGCTTGCGGGAGACATTCAAAAAGGTGAACGCGTAGCACTTGATGTCGAGAACGGTGAATTTATCGTCCGTCGTCATCAAGCTGAACCGGCAACGACTGAGAATAAGTGATCAACAGGGTCCAGCTTTCGCAAGTATGAGGCGAAAGCTGGATTTTTTTCTTGATAAAGAGAAAGGATGAATCGATTGGCTAAACTGAAGACGAAATTTGTCTGCCAAAGTTGTGGAACGGAATCTCCAAAATGGATGGGCCGTTGTTCAGGCTGTGGCGAATGGAACACGATGGTCGAAGAAGTCGTAGAAGAGAAAAAAGCCCGTCGTGGTTCTGCTTTTGTGCATACGACGACAAAGCAATTAAAACCGGAACGCTTGTCGAATATCGTTTCGCAGGAAGAAAGCCGCGTCTTTACCGGAAGCAGTGAGTTTGACCGTGTGCTCGGTGGGGGAATCGTTCCCGGATCGATGGTACTGGTCGGAGGAGATCCCGGAATCGGAAAATCGACGATTTTACTCCAGACAAGTGCCCGTCTCGCACAACGGGGCGAAAAGGTGCTCTATATTTCAGGAGAAGAATCACTGAAACAAACGAAATTACGAGCTGAACGACTGGGATTACCGACACAGGATTTGTTCGTGTTAAGTGAAACCGATATGAACATGATCGAACGGGTCGTCGATGAAGAAAACCCGGGCTTTTTAATCATTGACTCGATTCAGACGGTGTATATTGATGAGATCCAGTCGGCACCGGGCAGCGTCACGCAAGTCCGGGAATGTACAGCGATGCTGATGAAAATCGCGAAGAGCCGCGGAATCGCCATCTTTATCGTCGGTCATGTGACGAAACAAGGTTCGATTGCGGGTCCCCGTCTGCTTGAGCACATGGTTGATGCCGTATTGTATTTTGAAGGAGAACGTCATCATACGTTCCGGATTTTACGTGCCGTCAAAAACCGGTTTGGTTCAACCAATGAGATCGGGATTTTTGAAATGCGGGAATCGGGACTCGAAGAAGTCTTGAATCCGTCGGAGATTTTCCTCGAAGAACGGACGTCCGGTGTTTCCGGATCGACCATCGTCGCCTCGATGGAAGGGACCCGAACAGTCCTCGTTGAGTTACAGGCGTTGATTTCACCGACCTCATTTGGTAATCCACGCCGTATGGCGACAGGCATTGATCAAAATAAAGTGGCTTTATTGATGGCAGTTCTGGAAAAACGGTCCGGCTTGTTGCTTCAAACCCAGGATGCGTATCTCAAGGCAGCGGGTGGCGTCAAATTGGATGAACCGGCAATCGATTTAGCGATTTGTGTTGCCGTCGCCTCGAGTTTCCGTGATAAGCCAACACGTCCGACTGACGTCGTCATTGGCGAAGTCGGTTTGACAGGAGAAGTCAGACGGGTATCCCGGATTGAACAACGTGTCGCCGAAGCAGCCAAGCTCGGTTTCACGCGGGCGATCATTCCGAAAAACAACCTCGGGGGTTGGACCTATCCTCCCGGCATCACGGTGATCGGTGTTGAAAGTGTCGATGAAGCCTTACGTGAGACAATTCCGTTTTAAGCGGTTTCAACTGCGGGAAAAGATGGGGAAGGTGTTAAAGAATTGTAAACAGTTTCCCCACCTTAAGCCGTAGGTGAATCAAATAAATACATGTTACAATGAACTTAAAATAATAGAAGGAGGTGGGAAGATTGAAAATCGTCATCAGGATCTTTTTTGCGTTACTAGGTCTTGCGCTTGGTATCTTGTTGCTTCCTGAATTATTTCAACTGATTGAAGCAGCGACGAAGACGGCTTTCCCGGAATGGTTGATGACCACATACGTAACAGGAACGATTGGTGCACTCATATTTTTATTAATTGGATTATTCATTACGGATTCTGTGATTCGACTTCTCCGGTTTTTAGAAGAAAAATTAGTGAAAGCACCTGTCGCCGATTTGTTTTTCGGCACATTTGGTCTATTGATTGGTCTTGTCATGGCCTTTCTCGTCAGTATGTTGATTGAACTTGTCGGTATTCCTTTACTGAGTAACGTGTTAACGATGATTGTCGCAGTCCTGTTCGGCTACCTCGGATTTACCGTCGGTTACCGGAAGCGTCATGAACTGACAAAAGTCTTCTTGCGCAACAACAACAATCAAACTGAGAAAAAAGCGGCGGCCGAACCCGTCGTCGTCGCAAAATCGAACAGCAAAGTACTCGATACGAGTGTCATCATCGACGGTCGGATCACGGATATCGCCAAAACCGGATTCGTGGAAGGCAAATTGATTGTCCCTCAATTCGTCATCGGTGAGTTGCAGTATATCGCCGACTCATCCGATACACTGAAGCGGAACCGTGGACGCCGCGGGCTGGATGTCCTCAAGGAATTGCAGTCGATTCCCGGGATGGAAGTTGAAATTTATGACGGTGATTTTGAAGATGTACCGGAAGTTGACATCAAGTTGATAAAGCTTGCCGAACTGATCAAAGGAATCGTCGTCACCAACGATTACAACTTAAATAAGGTCTGTGAAGTCCGGAATGTACCGGTCTTGAACATCAACGATTTGGCGAATGCCGTCAAACAAGTGGTGATTCCGGGTGAAGAGATGACGGTCCTTGTCATCAAAGAAGGAAAAGAGCAAAAACAGGGAATTGCGTACCTCGAGGACGGGACGATGGTCGTCGTCGAAGAGGGAAAACATTTGATTTCGAAGACGATTGGTGTCGTCGTGACCAGTGTTCTGCAAACGTCTGCAGGTCGGATGATTTTTGCGAAACCACAAGAAAAATAAACAAGGGACTGCCAAATCTGTTTTGGCAGTCTTTACTTATGTGAAAAGAGGGAATTAGATGAAAGAACATACATACCGGATCGTCATTCCGGCTGCCGGAGCAGGAAAACGGATGGGGGCGGATCGAAACAAGTTGATGCTGACATTACGGGACCGATCGATCATCGAATGGACACTCGATGTCTTTGAGCAGGATCCGGCGTGTCTTGAAATCATCTTAGCCATCAATCCGGTCGAACAGATCTGGTTTGAAGAGATGACGGCACAGTATCAAACACCGATCCGTCTCGTTCCGGGCGGCCGCGAACGTCAAGAAAGTGTCCAGCGTGGACTGGAAGTCATCACGGAACCGGGAATCGTCTTGATTCATGACGGGGCACGACCGTTCGTGACAATCGAATCGATTCAGCAGGTCGTCGAAGCAGCCGAACAGACCGGGGCTGCAATTTTAGGTGTTCCGATCAAGGATACGGTCAAACGGATTCAACACGATGTGATCGTCGAGACAGTCCCCCGTGATGAGTTGATGGCAGCCCAGACACCGCAAGCTTTTCAGCTGGAAGTGATTCGGACCGTTCACGAAAAAGCGGCAACCGAATTTTTAGGTACGGATGACGCAAGTTTGATAGAATGGGACGGAGGAACGGTGACTTGGGTCACCGGACAATACGAGAACATTAAAGTGACGACACCGGACGACTTATTGTTTGGTGAAGCGATTTTAACGAAACGAGGGAAATGATGATGATTCGAATTGGACAAGGTTTTGATGTACATGCATTTGCAGAGGATCGGAAACTGATTTTAGGTGGGATCGAGATTCCACACACTAAAGGATTGCTTGGTCACTCGGATGCGGACGTGTTGTTACATACGATTGCGGACGCGGCACTCGGAGCCATCGCAGCCGGTGACATCGGGAAACATTTCCCGGATACGGATCCGGAATTCAAGGACGCGGATTCGGCGAAGTTGTTGCAAGATGTTTATGCGCTTGTCAAAGCCGAGGGGTACGAACTTGGTAATCTCGATGCAACCGTCATCGCACAGGCGCCGAAGTTACGTCCGTACATCGACACGATCCGGGCCCGGATCGCGGAATTGCTGGAAGCGGATATCGAGCAGATTAACGTCAAGGCAACGACGACGGAATGGCTCGGCTTTACGGGACGGGAAGAAGGAATCGCGTGTCAGGCTGTGATTTTGCTGAAACGAATCGAAGAATAAGGTATACTAGGTAAGCGAATTTTAGACTAAAGGAGTGGATCGGTAATGGCAGAAGTACGTGTACGTTATGCACCAAGTCCAACGGGACACCTTCATATCGGGAATGCACGAACAGCATTGTTCAACTACCTGTTTGCACGGCACGCAGGCGGCAAGATGATTTTACGAATTGAGGATACGGATCAGAAGCGAAACATCGATGGTGGTGTTGAAAGTCAGATGAAGTATCTGGAATGGCTCGGCATCGACTGGGACGAAGGTCCGGGTCGCGGCGGGGAGTACGGTCCTTATTTCCAAATGGAACGACTGGATCTGTACAAGAAGTATACGGACGAGTTGCTTGAAAAAGGCCTCGCATACCGGTGCTACATGACTTCAGAAGAACTCGAAGCAGAGCGGGAAGCCCAGATTGCCCGCGGCGAAGCACCCCGTTATTCGGGTGCACACCGCAACCTGACACAGGAACAAGAAGAGGCGTTTGTGGCAGAAGGCCGGACGCCGTCGATTCGGATCCGTGTCCCGGAAGCGGTCACGTATACATGGAATGACATCGTCAAAGAAGAGGTCTCGTTTGAATCAAAAGACTTCGGAGACTGGGTCATCGTCAAAAAAGACGGGATTCCGACGTACAACTTCGCTGTTGTCATCGATGACCACTTGATGGCGATCAGCCATGTTCTCCGCGGAGACGACCACATCTCGAACACACCAAAACAGATGATGATTTATGATGCGTTTGGTTGGGAGTACCCGACATTTGGTCACATGACATTGATCGTCAACGAAGAACACAAAAAACTGTCGAAACGTGATCAATCGATCATTCAATACATCGAGCAGTACAAAGACCTCGGTTACCTGCCGGAAGCGTTGCTCAACTTCGTGACGTTGCTCGGATGGTCACCAGTCGGCGAACAGGAAATCTTTACGAAAGAGGAGTTCATCGACATCTTTGATGCATCTCGTCTATCGAAGAGTCCGGCTGTCTTTGATCAACAAAAACTTGCGTGGATCAACGGTCAATACATGAAACACCAATCGTTTGAAGAAGTATTCGAAGCGAGCCTGCCGTTCTTACAAGAAGCAGGACGTGTCTCGAGTGAGCCGACGGAAGAAGAACTCGTCTGGGCGCAAAACTTGGTTGGCCTGTACCGCGAACAAATGACACACGGTGCGGAAATTGTTGAGCTTTCAGAGATGTTTTTTGAGGATGAACTGGTGTATGATGAAGAGGCAAACACTGTCTTGGCAGGAGAAACGGTTCCTGCTGTCTTGAGTGAATTCGCAGCACAGTTGCGGACGCTTGAGGAATGGACACCGGAAGCCATCAAAGGCGCGATCAAAGCGACTCAAAAAGCAACCGGACAAAAAGGGAAAAATCTGTTCATGCCGATCCGTGTCGCAACGACCGGACAAACACACGGACCAGAGCTTCCAAACACGATTCAACTATTAGGAAAAGACCGCGTACTTGCGCGTCTGGACGCATAAATAAAGCGTAGATGAGGAAAGTAGTGACGATGTCTGTTGTACAGAGACAAGCTTGAACGGTGAGAGAGCTTGAACGGACGCGTTCGCGAAATGCCCCTCTGAGTGCTACCCGAAATCAGTGAGAGTAGGCGTAGACGTATCTCCGGCGTTAACGGACCGGAGAGGGATGACCCGTTCATCCAAACAGAGTGGGACCGCGCTGATTAGCGTCTCTGTGCAGCGATGCACGGAGGCGCTTTTTCTTATGGAGAGGAGAACAAACATGACACGGATGCGTGAAGATATCCGAAATGTATTTAAGCAGGATCCAGCTGCCCGGAGTGCGATGGAAGTGGTGTTGACCTATCCCGGACTGCATGCGGTCTGGATGCACCGGCTGGCTCATCGCATGTGGAAGATGAATCTGCACCTGGCTGCCCGGATGCTGTCGCAATTCAGTCGTTTCATCACGGGAATCGAAATTCATCCCGGTGCGACGATCGGCCGGCGTTTCTTCATCGATCACGGTATGGGAGTCGTCATCGGCGAAACGGCCATCATCGGCGACGATGTGACGATCTTTCAAGGTGTGACACTTGGAGGGACGGGGAAAGAAACCGGAAAACGGCATCCGACGCTCGGCAATGGGGTGTTGGTTTCTGCTGGAGCACGTGTACTGGGTGATATTACAATCGGTGACTCCTCAAAAATCGGTGCGAGTTCCGTTGTGTTAAAGGATGTTCCGGCGAATGCGACAGTCGTCGGTATTCCCGGACGAGTCGTCATTCAAGACGGCATCAAGGTCAATGCGCCGCTTGATCACCAACTCCCGGATCCCGTCAGCGAATGCCAGGAACGAATCGAGCTGGAACTGGATCGGTTAAAACGTGAAATTGAACGAATAAAAGGAGGACGCCGCCATGATACAACTGTACAACAGCATGACCGGAAAAAAGGAACCATTTAAACCGTTAGAAGAGGGAAAGGTCAAGATGTATGTCTGCGGCCCGACCGTCTACAATTACATCCATATTGGAAATGCCCGTCCGGCAATCGTGTTTGATACGGTCCGCCGCTACTTCACGTATCGCGGATATGACGTCAAGTACGTCTCGAACTTCACGGATGTGGATGATAAAATCATCCGCACAGCAAACGAACTCGGTGAAGACTACCATGCCTTGACGAAACGGTTCATCGACGCTTACCACGCGGACACAGGTGCCTTGAACGTTCAAAAGGCAGACATCCACCCGCTTGTGACGGAAACGATGGACGATATCATCGCCTTCATCGAAGTGCTCGTTGAAAAGGGAAATGCCTATGCCTCGAGCGGAGACGTCTATTTCCGGACACGCAGTTTCAAAGATTACGGACAATTGAGCCAACAGTCGATTGATGAGCTCCGGTCCGGTGCCCGGATTGAAGTCGGCGAGAAAAAAGAGGATCCCCTTGATTTCGTGTTATGGAAAGCAGCGAAACCGGGCGAACCGGCTTGGACAAGTCCATGGGGAGAAGGACGTCCCGGCTGGCACATCGAGTGCTCGGCGATGGCGAAAAAGTATCTCGGCGACACGATTGATATTCACGCGGGCGGACAGGACTTGAAGTTCCCCCACCACGAGAATGAGATTGCCCAGTCGGAAGCCTGCAATTCGCAAAAGTTCGCGAATTACTGGATGCACAACGGATTCCTCAACATTGAAAATGAAAAGATGTCAAAATCCCTCGGTAACTTCCTGACAGTCCATGAAGCGATTCAAGCGGTTGATCCGATGGTCTTGCGTTTCTTCATGTTGTCGGTCCAATACCGTCATCCGATCAACTACAGCCGTGAATTGATTGATCAGGCGGCAAATGGTCTGGCCCGGATCCGGGAATCGGTCGCAAACGTCGAACACCGTTTGGCAATGACCGCGAACCTTGGGACAGCAAACGAAAAATGGTTGAAGCGGATCGAGGAAATCAAACAACATTTCATTACATCGATGGATGATGATTTCAATACAGCCAATGCTGTGACGGATTTGTTTGATTTATCAAAAGAAGCGAACCTCTATCTTGGCGAGGACCAAGTCGCAACGGAAGTCCTCGAACAATTCTTAGCGGTCTTCCAAGAACTCTCAACGGTTCTCGGTGTGACGTTGACGGTCGACAAAGGATTACTTGATGAAGAGGTCGAACAGCTGATTCGTGATCGTGACACAGCACGAAAAGAACGTGACTTCGCCCGGGCGGATGCGATCCGTGATCAATTGCGTGATCAAGGCATCTTGCTTGAGGATACAGCACAAGGGATGCGGTGGAAGCGCGGATGAAGAACTACAAACAATTAAATGCGTTGGCGCTCGCTTATATGGGCGACGTCGTCTATGAGATGCATGTCCGGGAACGGCTGCTTGATCAAGGATTCGTCAAACCGGGTGAGTTGCATCAAGCCGCCATTCGTTATGTTCGTGCGCAAGCCCAAGCCTTTGTCGTGACACATTGGTTAAACGAAAATACGTTGACAGAAGAAGAACAGGCTGTTGTCCGTCGCGGAAAAAATGCGAAGTCTGGATCCGTCCCTAAAAGCACGGATGTCCACACGTACCGCTATGCGACGGCATTTGAAGCCTTGTTGGGATATGTCTATCTTTCAGAAGGAGGAGATCGTCTTGAAGAACTCATCGGACAAGCGTTCGAATTACTCGAAGCCGAAGCAGCGGACGGAAAATAAATCGGTTCACCCGTCGCGGAAACCAAAAAACGACAAGCCGCACGGCGAAAAAACGAAACAGAAGAAGGTCGAACCAAAACAAGAAGATTCCATCGTGATCGAGCCGCTTGAGGAAGGGCAGGATTTCTTATACGGACGTAATCCGGTCCTTGAAGCATTGCGGACGGGCCGTGAGATGAACAAGCTCTTTATCCAAGAAGGACAGCAGAAGGGACCGCTTGCCGTCATCCATGCGATGGCGAAAGAAGCCGGTGTCCAGACACAAATCGTCCCGCGTTCGAAATTACACGGGCTGACAGGCAGTGACAACCACCAGGGTGTCGTGGCTGCCGTCGCTGCCTACGAATATGCGGAGCTCGATGACATCTTCGCGCTCGCAGAGAAGAAAGACGAAACGCCGCTGATGATTTTGCTCGACGAGCTGGAAGATCCACATAACCTCGGATCGATTCTCCGGACGGCGGACGCCGTCGGTGCCCACGGGATCATCATTCCGAAGCGCCGGTCGGTCGGATTGACACAAGTCGTCGCCAAAGCCTCAACAGGGGCAATCGAACACATTCCGGTTGTCCGCGTGACGAACTTGACCCGGACGATGGAAGACTTGAAGAAAAAGGGCATCTGGTTTGTCGGAACGGATGCACGCGAAAGTGATGATTACCGAACGCTTGACGGGACGATGCCGCTTGGAATCGTCATCGGCAGTGAAGGCAAGGGGATGAGCCGACTCGTCCGTGAAAAATGTGATTTCCTCGTGCATCTCCCGATGGCAGGGCACGTCACATCACTCAATGCATCGGTCGCAGCCTCGTTACTGTTGTATGAGGTCTACCGGACGAGAAAGCCGTATTCGCGATGAAATATGACCGTCTGATCGTTGATGGCTACAATATCATTGGCGCATGGCCGGAATTCCGGACATTGCGGGAGCAGGATTTTGAATTAGCACGGGAACGATTGGTCGATGCGATGGCCGAGTATCAGGCCGTAACGGGAATCAGTGTGACGATTGTATTTGATGCCTACTTGCAACCGGGACGAGAATCCCGGATTAAGAAAAGCGGGATCGAAGTCATCTATACACGTGAAAACGAGACGGCGGATGAATGGATTGAAAAAACAGCAGCGGAATGGTTGCAGGACATCCGGGTTAAACTGACTGTTGCGACAAACGACTTCACCGAGCAATGGGTCATTTTCACACTGGGTGCGTTGCGGATTTCGGCACAGGAGTTACGCCGGGACTGGAAAGCGGCCGTTGTCGTCATCCGGGGTCAGACGACGATGTCGAAGACCAGCAAAAAACCGCGGTCGACAATCGATATGCCGGCGGATGTCATCGAACGTCTGGAAGAAATCCGACGGCGTAAAAATTCAGATTCATAAGATATTCGGACAAGCAGGGTTCACGATACAGTCGTGGATCCTGCTTTTTTTAATCGTCATGTCTGTTGAAACTTCACCCGACCGTTCAGGGAAAAAGAGGTCATGCCAATTTTCATTGTCGTACGATAGGAAATTATTGTATAATTAGAAACAATCGATTAGTTGGCTAGAGAAGCTTGGAGGGATGAAGGATGAGTTTGGTTTCGTTCGACCAGTTTGAGTGCATGACCGATGAGGCGCTTGTAGAGCAAGC
>CABFOE010001212.1_pt1 | contig 10976 bp, 12 predicted proteins | sample 3521981 | NCBI WGS metagenome assembly CABFOE01 (sample SAMEA5312457, study PRJEB27640) | indoor metagenome | biome: indoor environment; feature: uncontrolled; material: polymer tiles stone | place: Germany | collected 2014-07-07 | reverse complement strand
TGCACCCGACGCTTGAAGCGGCATTTTTGATTGCGACGGACGGGACGCCGCTTTATTTACCGATCAATGAAACGCTGGAGACGTTACGCCGTTATCCGGAAGTTCCGACGATCGGGCAAGCTGTTCAAGTCGGTCAGACCGTACTCGTACAGGTCGTAAAAGAAGGGGCAGCCCCGAAACAGCATAAAGTGACACAAAACATCACGTATGGCGGACGATTCCTCGTCTATTTCCCGTACGGACGCCGTGTGCGTTTCAGCCGGAAGCTGGATTTGGTCGTCCAACAGCAACTGGCTAAAGTGATTCCGGTGGCGGAAGAGGAAGGGATTTTATACCGGACAGAAGCGGCGCAAGCCGAAGTCGAGGTATTGATGGCGGAATTGAAGCAACTGCGTGCACGTCATCAACATATGTTACAGCAGACGACACTTGAACAGGATGAGCCGTTGATCATTCAAGAGGCGAAGCGGTTGAGTCATGTCACAGAGGCACTCGTCACGAACAGAATGGAGAAAGAGCGCCTGGAGCAGATGGGGTTTCAGGTCGAACGTCCCGTCATCAAAGGCCGCCTGCCGATTATGGAACAGGTGGACCGGACGATTGAGAAGGCGCTGGACCGGGTCGTGTGGCTCGACGGCGGGGCTTACCTGCTGATTGAAGAAGTCGAAACGATGACCGTGATTGATGTCAACAGCGGCAAGACGGTTTCCGTCAAGGAACAAAAACGGACGTTTGATCAAATCAATGAAGCGGCAGCGGTTGAAATCATGCGTCAGCTCCGTCTGCGAAATATCAGCGGGATGATTGCCGTCGATTTTTTGAGGGGATCCAGTAAAGGACAGACACGGGTGACACAACTGTTGAAGGAACGGGCAGCGCACGAATCGAAACAGATCGAAGTATACGGTTTTACGAAAATGGGTTTATGTGAACTGACACGTCAGCGACACGGGAAGTCCTTGTTCGAACGGTCACGGGATCATGGTCAGTTGTCCCGGGTCGCCATCCACCGTCAACTCGAGCCACGGTTGATGGAACTCGCGATACACGCGGAAGCAGCGGTCGTTCGCGCTCCGCTCGCTCTGCTCAGTCCGTTGCTTCTCGCCGAAAGTCCTCTTGAATTACTTCTGATAGAAGGTGAACCGGGCATTCTGTTTACCGGTACGAAAGCCGACTGTGACGATTTTGTCAAAAGACATTGAGAATCCGGCAGAACGTTATTGACAATAGTCAACTTCATTTGGTATTCTGAATAACGTTAGTTCGTTTGGAAGCACCCAAATGACTACAACCGCACAGACCGGGTCATAAAGCATTCGCTGCCCGTGATGGCGAGTCTGAGTTCCTAAGAGGAGGTGCACGTAATGTACGCAATTATTAAAACTGGTGGTAAACAAGTTAAAGTCGAAGCTGGCCAAGAGATCTACGTTGAGAAATTAAACGCAGACGTCGACAGCACAGTAGAATTCGGTGAAGTCTTGATCCTTGGTGGTGACGATGTTAAAGTCGGCGCTCCACTCGTAGAAGGTGCGAAGGTCGTAGCAACGGTCATCAAACACGCTCGCGCGAAAAAGATCACTGTCTTCAAAATGAAAGCTAAAAAGAACTACCGTCGTAAGCAAGGTCACCGTCAACCTTACACGAAGGTCCGCATCGAGAAAATCGAAGCGTAAGCCATGATACGTGTCAAGATTCGACGAGATGAAGCGGAGTTAATCCGCTCCATCGAAGTGACAGGACATGCCGAATTTGCTGAGCCTGGTTTGGATTTAGTCTGTGCCGGCACATCAAGTGTGATTTTCGGGGCATACAATGCCATCGAATCACTCCTCGGGCAGGTCCTGCTCCTTGAAATGGCAGAACAACAAGAAGGTGGCTACTTTTATGTAGAACCGTATGCTGATTTAGCACCGGAAATCAGCGAACGCACCCAATTGTTACTGGAAGCGACATTGGTCCAACTCGGAACCATCGCTGAAAGTTACGGTGAGTATATCCAACTTGAACAAATATAGGAGGTGGATTCCACATGTTGAAACTTAATCTTCAGTTCTTCGCATCGAAAAAAGGGGTAGGTTCGACAAAGAACGGTCGTGACTCGCAATCGAAACGCCTTGGGGCGAAACGTGCAGACGGTCAAACTGTTTCTGCTGGTTCAATCCTCTACCGCCAACGCGGTACGAAGATTCACCCAGGTATGAACGTCGGACGTGGTGGCGATGATACACTTTTCGCAACTGCAACTGGTGTCGTTCGTTTCGAACGTCTCGGACGCGACAAAAAACAAGTCAGCGTTTACCCAGCATAAGTGATCGATGAAGCAGACTCTAGCCACTTTCAGGGGTTAGGGTCTGTTTTTTTTAGGAGGGAACGACTGATGAAGGATGAACAGGTACTGGATCTTTTGAAGTCACTTCGTCACGAATGGTTGAATCGGTTACAACTTGTTCGTTCATATAGCGCGATGGGTGACGAGGCGGCTGTTGAATCGATTTGTTCAATGTATCGGGAACAAGCGTCGCGAGAAGGACGACTTTCCCTGATTGGACTACCGAAAACGGCACTCGCACTGCAACGAGCAGATTGGACAGGCCTAACTGTCGAATATGATGTAATCGAAATACCAAAGCAGATCGAGGATTCACGCTTGGCGTCTATTCTTGAAGCTGCGTTTGACATGATAGAAGTGGGGAATGGAGAAGTATCCGTGACCTTCCATGAGGGCGTGACCATCGAGATCTATCGGGATCTACTAGATATGTCGCGCCTTAAAGATCTAGTGACGCCGATGGAGATCGAGTCACAGACAGAACATGAGTGTGTGATTGAAATCGAAAGTCTTCCTGCAGAGGAAGAAAAGTAATAGGAGGGATCTGACATGTTTGTCGATCAGGTAAATATTTATGTAAAAGCAGGAGATGGAGGACGCGGGCAAGTGGCGTTCCGTCGCGAGAAATACGTTCCAGACGGCGGTCCAGCCGGAGGAGATGGTGGGCATGGTGCTCACGTCGTTCTCGAAGTGGATGAAGGACTCCGGACCTTGATGGATTTCCGTTACAAACGTCACTTCAAAGCCGTCCAAGGTGAAAACGGGATGTCGAAAGGAATGCACGGTCGTAAAGCCGAGCATCTCGTCGTCAAGGTTCCGCCAGGCACGGTCGTGTATGATGACGATACGGATGCGGTCATCGCCGATCTCGTCCACCACGGGCAACAAGCGATCGTCGCAAAAGGCGGACGCGGAGGACGTGGGAACTCACGTTTCGCGACACCAGCCAACCCGGCTCCGGAACATGCGGAAAACGGGGAACCAGGTGAAGAGAAGTACTTGAAACTCGAATTGAAAATGCTCGCGGATGTCGGACTCGTCGGATTCCCGAGTGTCGGGAAATCAACGATGCTTTCGATCGTCTCAGCGGCGCGCCCGAAAATCGGAGCGTATCACTTCACGACAATCACACCAAACATCGGAGTAGTCGAAACAGAAGACAGCCGGAGCTTCGTCATGGCCGATCTACCGGGTCTGATTGAAGGCGCAAGCGAAGGGGTTGGTCTTGGTCACCAATTCTTACGTCACGTCGAACGGACAAAAGTCATCGTCCACGTCATCGATATGAGTGGGATGGAAGGACGCGATCCGATTGACGATTACAACATCATCAATAAAGAGCTTGCCGACTATAACCTGCGTTTGACAGAACGACCACAAGTCGTCGTCGCAAACAAAATGGATATGCCGGATGCAGAAGCCAATCTCGAAGCCTTCAAGGAAGCATTCCCGGACTTGGAAGTATTCGCGATTTCAGCTGCGACGCGTCAAGGGTTACGGGACCTCTTATTCCGGATTGCGGATCTTGTGGATGCGACGCCTGAATTCGGTCTGGAAGAGCTCGAAGAGAAAACAGCGACACCACGTGTCGTCTACGGATATGAAGCACCGGAAGCTGGATTTACGATCTCGAAAGATGAAGATGATTGCTTCGTCATCAAAGGACCACGGATTGAGAAACTGTTTACGATGACAAACTTCATGCGTGAAGAGTCGATCAAACGTTTTGCGCGGACGTTGCGTCAAATGGGTGTCGACGAAGAGCTTCGTAAAATGGGTGCGATTGACGGTGACGTCGTTCGAATCCGTGACTTCGAATTCGAATTCATCGAGTCGTCGTTCTAATCGAAACGGTCAAACAAGATTATTTGAGAAATGGAGTGTGAGAGCATCGTGGACCCACTTCCCGCGATTCAGTTCATCTGGTTCTTCGTCTTACTAGTTATTTCAGCATTCTTTTCGTCTTCTGAAACAGCCTTATCTAGTGCGAATCGGTTACGGATCTTACATCAGTCGGAAGAGGGCAACGCACGTGCGACACAAGCACTCCGTCTGTTACAACGTTATGAGGAGACGCTCACCGCCATCCTGATCGGAAATACACTGTCGAATCTAGGTGTAGCGATGATCGGCGGGTGGTTGGCGATGTCCTTGTCGACGGATCTGTTGATGCAAATCAGCATCATATTCCTGACGTTTTTGTTCATTTTGTTGTTTGGAGAACTAATTCCCAAATCGTATGCACGAGAACATGCGGAAACGTATGTGTTTTGGATCAGCAGTCCGCTTCATCTCTGTTTAGTCGTCTTCAAACCCTTTATTTTTGTATTCCTGAAGTTGCGACAAGCCGCATTAGTGCTGATTGGTGCCGATCCGAAAGGACCACTCGTCACGGAACAAGAACTCCGTGCACTCGTTGATATCAGTGAAGAAGAAGGCATCATGAATCAAGCCAGTGCAGAAATCGTTCATCGCGCTGTCGATTTCAAGAATGTCACGGTCGAGGAAGCGTTGACACCCCGAACGGACATTCAGGCAATCGATATTGATGCGAGTTTTGATGACATCTTACAGGAAGTCCAAAAGGGCGGCTTTTCACGCTTGCCGGTCTATAAAGATTCCATCGATCACATCATCGGTGTCTTATCCGAACGCGATTTTTTACGTGAATTCGTAAAACACGGACGGGTGGAGATTCGAGAGCTGATTCGGCCTGTCTCATTTGTCGTTCCACAAACGCATATCATGGATCTTTTGCCCGAGTTAAAGGTAAAGCAGTCCCATATGGCGGTTGTACTGGACGAGTTTGGCGGGACGGCCGGACTCATCACGCTCGAGGATATCCTCGAAGAGCTGGTTGGTGAAATTTGGGACGAACACGATGAATCACTGGAGTACACGAAACAAGTCGGAACGAATCGTTACGAGTGTCTCGCTGAATATGATATTGAAGACTTTTGTCATCAATTTGGTCTGACGATGCCGGAAACAGAAGCGCAATCACTTGGCGGATGGATTATGGAAGATGTCGGTCATATTCCGGAAGAGGGAACGCAGATGGTTTATCGACAAGTCACCTTAACTGTCTTACATGTCGAGAATCGTCGTGTTCGAACGGTCTTGGCAACATTTTCGGATGAACCACCTGTTGAGCCGATCGATGAGTCCGTCTAATTTAAACCATCAAAAGGTCCATTCCGTAAAAACGGGATGGACCTTTTTTGCATATGCGCATTTGCATAAAATACATGAACTAAGATCAGACATCCAGTTCTGAAACGAGGATGCCTAACCGGTCAAGGGCTTCAATCGCTGCGTCCAAAGCTTCTTCATTGTCGGCTTCGAGTGTATGGATATGGACACCATCTGTCAGGCTGGACAAGGGGGTAGCCTGTGTTTCTTCGAGCCGCTCAATCAAGGCGCGGACATCCCGCCGGCTTCTCAACATCAATTCACCTGTCAAAAACCCGTACACCGGATGTTCGACGATGACATCTCGCAAAATGACTCCTTCATCAACGATGGCATCACATTCGGCTTTCAATTGATCGTAACCGTGACGGCAGACGACTTTTCGAATCCGACGGGTTCCGTCGAGCACCGGATCATTTAATAAGTATCCTCTGGCGGTCGCGACGACCGGATATCCTTTTGCTTTTAACAACGATAAGTCTTGGACGATGACCTGACGACTCACCCCTGCTTGCTTCGCAAGTTGTGTACCGGTAACCGGACGATCGTTTTCTTGGATCATCCGCAGTAATCCTTGCCGGCGTTCTTCTCCGGACTGTCTTCTTTCCATGACGACTCCTGCCTTTCTCTTAATCTGATTCCTCCAGTGAACAAAGTACAGCGATACACTGATTGACTTCTTCGGTAGTGGTAGTGCGGCCAAAGCTCAGACGAATGAGTCCATGCGCGGTCGAATCTTCGTACCCGATCGCACGTAACGTCGCATTTGGACCATTTTCACCTGCCCGACAAGCGCTTCCTGCCGAGACGGCAATGCCGGCACGGTTCAGGGCAAGAAGGACGAATTGACCATCCCGTTGTTTTGTCCGGATGGCACAAATCGAGTCGAGTTGCTGAGGCGATTCAATGATTTGATACCGAGTAGATGGAAGTCTTTTTTTTAGCATACCACGAAATCTTTTACTCGATGCCTGGATCTTCTGATTTTCATCGCGGTAACGCTGACACGCCATCAAGAATGAGGCGATCCCGGGGACGTCGACAGTGCCGGGACGAATCCCGAACTCATGATGGGATTCGTAATACGGACTGAATAACGGGCGCCGCAAGTAGACGGCGCCAAGACCTTTTGGACCGTAGACTTTATGACTGCTGATCGTATAGGCGTCGACATCTTTTAAACAGACGGGTTGCTTTAAAAATCCCTGAACTCCGTCACAATGAACCAAAATATTATTTTGCCGACAAAATGCAGCGATCTCGGCGACCGGAAACACAAAACCGGTGTCGGAATTGACGTGTTGGACGGAGACGACACCGATGTCGTCCGTACAGGCCTCACGAAAGGCGTTCCAGTCAAATTCTCCTGTCGGTAACAAATTGATCGTCACCGTTTGACGGGCCAATCGTTTCAAGGGGAGCAGGACGGAATCGTGTTCCGAAGCAAGTGTCAAGACAGTTGTCTTCTTACTTTGGCGAAGCAAATGACTGAGCGCGATATAGTTTGCTTCTGAACCACTGCCGGTAAATAAGATATTTCCTTCGGTTAATTGGAGCCAATCAAGCAGTTGAGCACGGGCTTGGTTTAATAATCGAAGGGCATCATCCCCCGCGTCATGGAGCGAAGAACTGTTGCCGTAGGCGGTTTCTGCCGTTCTTTTGTATTGTTCCAACGCATCCGGATGGATAGGGGTCGTTGCAGCATGATCCAAATAAATCATCAGTTATCGTATCCTTTCATCTTGTCACTCAGCTAAAAATATGCCAAACTTATTGTCAAGTCAATAGTAAACAAATAATACAGAGGTGTAAAACAAATGTCTTTACATAAAGAAATCGAAGTGGATTTATTAATTATCGGGACAGGACTGGCGGCAGTTTCGGTTGCCTTACACGTCCCGGCGTCCATGAACGTCCTGCTCGTCTCAAAAGGAAAGAAGACCGAGACGAACTCGATGCGGGCACAAGGCGGCATTGCGTCCGCCTATCTGGAACAGACTCCTCTCTCCCACCAAGCGGATACGATCCAAGCGGCAAAAGGACATACCGACGAGGAGATGATCACGTTCATTACAGAAGCCGGCCGGCATGTCATCACCGAACTGGAATCGTTTGGCGTGACCTTTGATCGGGACGCATCCGGACACTATGCACTCGGACGCGAAGGCGCCCACAGCCTGCCGCGGATTTTCCACAGCGGCGGCGATCAAACGGGTGAACGGATGATGACACAATTGTTGCAACAACTGCAGCACCCGATTTTGGAGGAGACAGTGGTGACGGAGCTGTTGATGAACGGTCAACAGGTTGTCGGAGCTGTTGGATACCAAGGCGAAAATCCGATTCGGATTTCTGCGCGAGCTGTAGTTCTGGCGACGGGAGGGATCGGCGGCTTGTTTCTGACGTCGACGAACGATCCGAGTCTGACGGGAGACGGTTTAGCACTTGCCAGTCAAGCGGGAGCTGAACTAACCGACTTAGGATACATTCAGCACCATCCTACGGTCCTGGTCCATAACGGTAAAAGCCAAGGATTGATCACAGAAGCCTTGCGGGGAGCCGGGGCTTATTTGATGACAGCAGACGGTCGGCGATTGATGGTTGACCATCCGCAAGGGGACTTAGCGGCACGGGACGAAGTGGCTGCCGTCATTACTGCAACGAGAAAAAACGAGCCGGTGTATTTGAATACGACCATGGTTCAGGCGCTCGATCAACGATTCCCGACGTTTGTTAAAAAATGTGAATCATTGAACATATCACCCGATCTTGTCGAAGTGACGACAGGTGTTCATTTCTTGATGGGGGGAATCAAGACGGATCAAGCAGGACGGACGACGGTGCCCGGCTTGTATGCGGTCGGGGAGACAGCCTCGACCGGTCTGCACGGAAAAAACCGTCTCGCTTCGAACTCGCTTCTCGAGTGTTTTGTGGTTGGGAAACAACTGGCTCAGCAGCTTCAGCTATCGGAGCGACAACCATTGCCGAACGGACGTGTACAGGACGACGAAACCCGTGCTGTCGAATCCTTGCTGACTGAGGTTCTGCAGGTAGAGTTGCATGAAAAATTGCTCGAGGATGCCCTGCGAACAATCGAGCTGTCGTCAGACGGTCAGCGGACAGGACGGCAAGCAGAAATCAATCAGTTAAAAACGAGGACGGCCCGGTTGTTGTTAGAAGGGGCGATCCGACGCGTAAAAGGAGAACAAGTACATGAACAAATGGTTACTGCGGCAACAACTTGAAGGATTTTTAACGGAAGACATCGGTCATCAAGATGTGACCAGTGAAGTGTGTCTGACCGGAAACGAGCAGGGGGTCGGACGATTCATCGCTAAAGAATCCGGCGTCTTTTGCGGCGAGCTCGTTTTAACCGAACTTGCAGCGTTGCTCGGAGTGGAGCAGGAGCTTTTAGTCAAGGATGGACAAGCGATTGAACAGGGACAAGTCCTTGCCCGGTGGTCCGGACATTTGCGATCGATTTTGACAGGCGAACGGGTCGCCTTGAATCTGATTCAACGCACATCAGGAATTGCGACGCTGACACATCAGGCGGTTCGACAAGCGGCGGGACACGTTCGGATCTCAGACACCCGGAAGACGACACCCGGATTGCGGATGCTTGAGAAACATGCCGTCCGGATCGGTGGAGGATTTAACCACCGAGGGCGCCTCGATGACGCAGTCATGATTAAGGACAATCACATCACGGTCGCCGGATCGATTACGGCAGCCGTGGAACGGGCGAAACGACAGATTGGTCATACGACGCCAATCGAGGTCGAGGTCGAGACAGCGGATGAAGTCGAAGAAGCAGTGGCGGCAAACGTGGATATCATCATGCTCGACAACCGTTCGCCGGAAGAGGTCAAGGTGTTACGGCAACGCATACCGGCTCACATCACCGTCGAATTGTCGGGTGGGATTACCCTCGACACGTTACCTGCTTATTGTCAGACCGGTGCCGATTACATCTCGCTTGGTGCGTTGACGCATTCAGCGCCCGCACTGGATATCAGTATGAAAATCGTAGGAGGAAAAAAAGATGAAGCTTGATTTGTTTACCGATAACGGCATTCCGAAAACGTATTTGGCAAAATCAGATGCAGAGCTGATTGCTGTGATTGAAGGTGTGAAATCCCGCATGGGCAGTCGATTATTTTTACCGGCCCATCATTATCAAAAAGATGAAGTCGTCCAGTTTGCCGATGCGACAGGAGATTCGCTTCAGCTCGCGCAAATCGCGAAAAAGATGACAGCGGCGGAGTATACCGTGTTTTGCGGCGTTCATTTCATGGCGGAGACGGCAGATATGCTGACCGCGAGTGACCACACGGTCGTCTTGCCGGATATGCGGGCCGGATGTTCGATGGCCGACATGGCAAATGGTTTTCAGACGGAACGTGCCTATGAGATTTTATCGGAGCGTCTCAAACGTTCCATTCTCCCGTTGACGTATGTCAATTCAACGGCGGAAATCAAAGCGTTTGTAGGTCGCCACGGTGGCGCGACCGTCACTTCGTCCAATGCCGTCCGGATGGTCGAATGGGCGCTTGCGGAACGAGAGATTTTGTTTTTCCTGCCGGATCAACATCTGGGCCGGAACACGGCGCATGCACTGGGCGTTCCGCTTGAACAGATGGCGGTCTGGGATCCGATTGCGGATGAGCTGTTGTTTGACGGCGCAGATGACGAGATTCGGGTCATCCTTTGGAAGGGTCATTGTTCGGTCCATGAAAAGTTCACCGTCGGTCAAATCGAGCAATTCCGGAAGGCAGAACCCGACCGGACGATTCTCGTCCATCCGGAATGTTCGTTTGAAGTCGTCGCGGCTTCTGATTTGAACGGTTCGACGGCGTACATCATTCAGCAGATTGAACAGGCGGAACCGGGAACGAAATGGGCGATCGGAACAGAAATGAATCTGGTACAACGCTTGGCAAAAGATCACCCGGAGCTCGATATCGTCTCGTTGAATCCGTTCATGTGTCCGTGCCTGACGATGAACCGGATTGATTTACCGCACCTTGCGTGGTCACTTGTTCAGATCGAAGCAGGAGAGCCGGTCAACATCATCACAGTGGATTCGGAGACAACCCGGTATGCGGTCCTCGCGCTTGAGCGGATGCTCGAACGTTCTTAAAATCAAGTCATATAAAAGTCGTTTTAGACAGGTGAGGATGGCAGATTTAGAATCTGCCATCCTCGCTTTTTTATGTGACTATTTAGATTGCGCGATTGCTACGTTTACGGAATTACATTTTGAAGAGCTTCCTCGTTATATGCTACAATAACACGAGAGTTTCTTAATGGATGGGAGCGTTCTAAAGTGATAGAATTCGTACGCGGCGAAGTCGCTTATGTCTGTGCGGAATTCGTGACGATCGAGGTCGGGGGGATTGGCTACAAAATCGTAGCACCGAACCCGTTTTTTTATCGGACCGGAGACGAACAG
>CABFOE010000775.1_pt1 | contig 11033 bp, 13 predicted proteins | sample 3521981 | NCBI WGS metagenome assembly CABFOE01 (sample SAMEA5312457, study PRJEB27640) | indoor metagenome | biome: indoor environment; feature: uncontrolled; material: polymer tiles stone | place: Germany | collected 2014-07-07 | reverse complement strand
GGGAGGAATGGAAGATGAGTAACGTATTTATTATTGGGGCGAACGGAAAAGTGGGTCGGCATGTGGCGAAACAATTGAGCGGGTCGGTGCATGATGTGCGGGTCGGTTTGCGCTCACCGGAACAGTTCGCAGATTTCGAAGCACTGGGGGCGACACCTGTCCTGCTTGATCTCGAACAGGATGTCTCGTCGATCACAGACGCCATCAATAACAGTGATGTCATCATCTTTACGGCAGGCTCCGGTGGTCATACGGGTGCCGATAAAACCATTCTGATCGACTTGGATGGCGCAGCAAAATCGATTGCGGCCGCAGAACACATTCAAGCGAAACAATTCATCATGGTCAGCGCGTTAAATGCCGATTCACCGGAAACTTGGTCCGACAGCATGAAACCGTATTATGTCGCGAAACACTATGCCGATCGCCTGCTTCGGGACAGTTCCCTCGCCTATACGATCTTGCGCCCGGGTGGCTTGACGGACGATGCAGGAACCGGTGCCGTGACGACAGATCCGGCATCAACGGACAAGACGACGATTGCCCGCGAAGATGTCGCGCGTGTCGTCATCGCTGCGATTGAACAGGAATCGGCGTATCGCCAAACGATTCCCCTGCTTGAAGGAACGACACCGATCGCTGATATTTTTGCGTAATGTCAAAATGAGCTCAATCCATTTGGATTGGGCTCATTTTTTTAGGAAGCTCGCTTCATTTCAACGATATGCGCCTGATCCCGACGAACAGCCGTCAAAATCAATGTAACAGCAACTGCGACCAGCAAGATGACCGTCAGACGAAGAACAAATGACGAGATATCTCCGTCAAAGTAAATCAATCGGGTCAGTCCGGCGACCGCATTTGGTACCGGCAAATAATGACCGATCGTCTGGTAAAATGGTGCCAGCATCGACGGGGGCACAATATTTCCTGCCGTCATCAGCTGGAACGGAATCAAAGCGACGTTGACGAGTGGCGCAATCGGACCGAAAATCGTGAAGTTCATCTGAGTGACACCGATACAAGTCGCCGTCAGTAATACCTGGAACGCCCATACTTTTAGAAAGGACGCTTGTATCTCCGAAAAGGCAAACGCAAGCGACACCATGACCAGCGGCACAACTAACAGGACAAGACCGTGCAACAGCTGTTTGCTCCAAAAGAGCGACCACTTTGCATGTCGTTTTTGCAGGATTTGCGTCACGAGATTAAACTGGATGCCCATCGTCATGACCGCAATGTAGATGACGAAACCCAGTAAGATCGGCAGCATCGAGGTCGAGAAATCAGACACTTCATGTTCGACGATGACGTCAGAGACAACCGTAGGTGTACCGTTTAAGGCTTGGGTGATTTCCGTTGTTGCCTGTTTCAGGATGCCGTTCGCAAATTCAGCATTTGCCTGATTGACGTGGAACGTCAGCTTCGGTTGATCCGTATCCGTCAGACTCGCGACGAGGACCATCTCGACTTCCCCGGCATCCAATTGCTTCAGCCCCTCTGCTTCCGACCGGACAGATTGGACCGTGAACGGACTCTCCTTCTGCAAGTTTTGATACAAGCCGACTGTCGAATCCGACTTGACGACAGCGACACGCAACTGATCCAGACGATCCGTCGCCCCTTGGTACCCCGTCATCCAGACGACAAGAAATAAGATCGGGACGATCAAGGCAAACATCAATCCCACTTTCGTTTGTGTAACCGAAAAAATATCTTTAAAACTCTTCATGTGTTCCGCTCCCTTTTATATGCATTACTTATAATAGCATATGCAACTATTGATCCAAAAAAGAGAAACCAGTTACGTCACGTTTTGGTAAATGGTTTCAAGTGTCTTGATGAATTGTTTGATTTCTTTTTTGGACAATCCGGAAAAAGCTTGCTGTTGCAGCTGATCGAGCGTCGGTTCCAACAGTCGGATGACCTGGACGCCTTCTTTTGTCGTCAATAGGATGAAGGCCCGTCGGTCGCGTGGATCCGCCGAACGGATGACCAGTCCTTTTTTGACGAGCTTATCAAGGATTTTCCCAACCGTCGTTTGGTCCCGTTCCGTCAACAGCGCCAACTGTTTTTGCGAGATCCCCTCTTGTTTATGAAGCTCACTCAACACCGAGAACTGTTCCGGTGTCAGACCGTGTTCTTCCATCCGCTTGGTGGCGGCACGTTTAAAGGAATGATAGCTGCGTGACAGTTGCATACCAAGTGACCAATCCGTTTCTTTCACTGGAACTCCCCACCTCAAGAATAATAGTTGCACTACTTATTAATTGAACTTATTTACTATATGCCGGATGAGGTGGTTTGTCAAACGGATAATTGATTCTCTCTCCGTTTGTCGTTATAGACAGCATTGCGATCTTTCAACCGTTGCATCGCAGCCATAACTTTATCGAAATCAGATATATCGTTTGGTGTATTCGACGTCGTCAAAATATGCGCTACTCTACGATACGCAATGGTTTTTCCATATCCCATTAATACATAGACAGCACGGTTGTATTGTTGATTTTCTTGCCAATCCACATCACCATACACAACACGATAAAAAGCATCTTCACTATGTTGTGGTGCAGGAATATCAATATAGTCGATTGGAGTTTGATGAATGGCCATGATTTCACTTCCATTTCTGAGTTTTGTTCAAGACGTAAACGATTTAATCGCTTCGATATGCGCATCCTTGACGTGTTGATCGACTTGCGACTGTTGTTTAAGTTGCTCATAGACGGCATCGACTTGTGATGGTGTCAGCCGTTTGACCGTTGCCAAACGCTTGATTGTCCGGCGTAACTCATTTCGTTTGATGACATGGACGTGACTGGACTCAATCGTGATTTTTTTCAGTTCACACCGTTCACTGAAGACGATGACCGATTGAAACACCTGTTGCTCCACCGTTCCCGCAAAAAACTGTGCCATGCTTTTTAAGTGCTGCTCGTTTTGTTTGATCGGGTTGTAAAACCGTTGTTTGTATCGGTTCTTAAACATTTGCGTCCATTGCCGATCCGCTTCTTTTCCAAAAATCCACCCGCTGTAATTTTTCGACTCGAGAACGTAAATACCACTCTCATGAATGAAGGTGACATCGATTTCCGTCATTCCCTTGCCCCGTGCTTTTGGTAAATAGGTATTGATGACGAACTTTCCGTATCCTCCAACCTTTTCGAGCTGACGGGTCGTCAAGTATTCGCCCCAAATTCCTTTATCGCGAACTGCCTTTAGAAAACGTTCCTGCGTGACCTGCTTATATGTACTTTTGTCGAACGATCGGCGACGGAAGTAAAACAAACTGCCGAGCGTGACGGCAAACCCGACGAACATGACACTTCCGATGAGAAGTAACGCCGGAATCAATGCAGCTAGCAAATCTTCCACTCATTTCATTCCTTTCTTTTTTAAATCCTAAATTTTCCACTATTACAGAATAAACGGAATTCTTTTCAATTTCCACTAATTGTTACATTCATTTCACTGTGGTACGGTAAAGAAAAGGAGGGGTAGGGATGTTTGACTCATTTTTCTCAATTTGGCTGCCTTTGATCCTGCTGATCATCGTGTGGCAATCTGTTTCGCAACAACTCGCAAAACTTCGCATGACCCAACAGCAAACACTACGTGAACTGACACGTCTTCAAGAACATCTCGGCATGACTGATGCCGCAAGCAGTCACAGCCTACTGAATGAACAGATTGAGCAACTTCTGTCTGATCATGAGACGGTGGAAGCGATTAAACTGGTTCGGGATACTCTCGGATATCCATTACTCGAAGCCAAACAATATGTCGATGCGATCAAAGAAGCATCGTCAGACAGGCGCTGAACGAATAACAGGCAAGTCTTCCGAGAGGAGGACTTGCCTGTCTTGATGTTTAACGGACCTTCTCCAGTCGGGCCGCTTGAATTTGATACACTTCGTCACACAGTAAATCGATGTCCTGCTGGTGGTGACTGGTCAGGAAAATCGTCCGCCCTTCTTCTTTATACTGCACGAGCAGTGTCCGGATCCGTTCGACACTATCCGTATCAAGGGCATTAAACGGTTCGTCGAGTAACAAGACCTGTTGATTTTCCATGATGGCTTGGGCAATCCCGAGTTTTTGTTTCATTCCAAGCGAATAGTGTTTGACCTTTTGCGTCAAATTCGGCGCCAGTCCGACTTGTTCCATCGCCCGGCGAATCGCCGCATCATCGATTTTATTTTGAATCCGGGCCAGTTCCTTTAAATTCGTGAATCCGTCCAGTTGACCGATGTAACCCGGTCGTTCGATCAAGATGCCGAAGTCTTTCGGAAAGCGGTGTTTCCCCGTCAAGGCTTGCCCGTCGACTGCAATCGTTCCCGCGTCCGGAAAGACAAACCCGCATAACATCTTGAATAACACCGACTTGCCGGACCCGTTGATACCGGTAATGCCGTAAATCTTTCCCGGTCCGAACGAAACGTTCATGTCGTGAAACAGTTCATGCCCTTTATATTGTTTGCTGACGTTCGTTAATGTAATCATCATTTTGCCTCCTTAATGATTTGTTCGGACATGTTTTCGAAAAACGATCTGGATGACGATATAAACGAAGAGGCTAGCTCCAACCAGTTGCAGACTGATTGCGTAAGCGGAATGGTCAAGCAGCTGAACCGTTCCATTTCGTCCAATCGGTATCCAGTCCTGTTGAACGAGCGGCAACAGTGCAACCATTCCGCCGCCAATCCAGTAAATGCCTTGGACGGTTTCCCGTGTCCAGTACAAGACGAGAAACAGAATCAGACCGTACACGATGAGTTGGAGTGTCCCGTTGACGATTGTCTGGTAAAGAATCGTCGCGAGATCAACCGACAAACCGTTCACCTGAGTCGTCCACTCGACGCCCCGTAAAAATGCAAACAGTGTCGCTAAACTGACGAGACCGATGACCATCCCGGTTGCTGTCACAACAAGCCGCGCCAATTGTTTCGAAAACCATCGATTCAACGACCGATGCCGGATGATGTGATAAAGTCCTTGATCGATGACGTCCCGTTCATATCGTTGCGTCAGCAGGTAGGTATAACCAAAAAATAAGACGGCATGATTCAAATATGCCTGCAGCGTGAAACCATCAGACCGGACGCCGCTGAATGCGGTCAGTAAGTAATCACCATACGTTTGTCCCGATGGCTGAACGAACAAAATTAACAGGCAACATGCGATGTAAATACTGATTGTAATAAACTGCTGCGGGAAGCGGAACCGACGATCCAACAACACGACAACAGTTGTCAACAGAACAATACATCCCAGCCAGTAACTCAATTTTTGATTTCCCAGTACGTTCGGTAACGACAAGACCAGAAACAAATTGAGATAAAGACCTGACGTAAACGATAACAGTGTACCGATAAAGGAAATACTCGCAACGACATACACCAGTTTTATGCGTCTGGTCAGCACATACACCAGACCGAGCATCAGATAAATCAGCAAACCGCCGACAAATAAAAATCCAAGTTGCAGACAATGGGCAAGCAGCGGCGAAATGTTCAGAAACACCGAGTCTTTTGGGATGTAAAATACCTGTCCGGCCCGTGCCGCAAGACTCCAATTCGTTTCAGCCGGTGCCTGCAGTGCAAACAGGTATCCGACAATCGCATACACTAATAACCCCATTCCCCACGATTTAGCGAACCGTCTGGTACTATGTATCAACGCACTCCGTGTATTCCGGAAGCGGATCAACCGGAAATCCGTTAAGTCCCTTTGTATTCGAACAATCGATAACAGAAGAACAAGCAACAAAATATCGTACATCAACAAATAGGTATTCATCGTCACTGCCGTCATTAAATCCCATTGATTAAATTCGATTCCTTTACCAAGCGCTTCCTGTTGATCTTGATACATCCAGATACCCGCAAATAGCGTCACTTGAAGCCAACAAACCGCATAGACGATCCGGCTCACAGTTCCCACTCCGTCCGCTTCATCCCCGTGATCATCAGTCCGAGCAACATCAATCCCAGGACACTGAACGGAACAAATATCGTCCACAACGGCATCGCAATAATGTTAAACGGGAAAATCGTGCTGACGGGCGAAAATTGCGGGACACTGAGCAGACCGGTCGCAAAGTTCAACAGGTGATAAAACAAAAACGGAAGACCGACTGCCAGAAATAATTTCCCGGACAACACCAACAACAGGTACGCAATTGTCGCATATACCATCGCATTAAGTCCGATCCATCCCGCATAAGCGATCATATACATCCCATCCGTCGTGAAGGCTTGGGTGAACGTCGTCAATGATTCTGGCCCCTGTTCATATGTCATCCAATGCAAGCTCGGCTCTACGAACCGTAAAAACAGCATCCAGCCGAGCATCGTCACAAAAAAGACGATAAACGTGATCAAGGCGTTGACGACTCCTTTGGCAATGAGATAGTCCTTTAGCGAAACACGGGTCCGCGCGTAGCGGATGAACTGATGATCGATTTCACGGGCGACCGTTGGCAGGTACAGCACACAACAAATTAACGGAAACGCGACGGCGATAATCGTTCCGGCAGATTCTTCGAACACCCCCTGCCACGTCAAGAATACGTATCCGGTCCGAACCTGGTTAAACTGTAACAGGATAATCAGCGGGAGCAGCAAAGCCAGACATAACGTCCGACGTGTCATGCTTCGTTTTAATTCCGTCCATATAATCGGTTGCAACTGCTTCTCCTCCTTTGGTTATGGTCGTTTTTTTGTGACGAAATACAACAAGATGCTGAGGGCGGGAATCACGATCGACAAGACGGTCGTCGTTCGCGACAGCCGATCCGTCCGGTGCCGCTGAATGATGATCCAGATTGCAAACAAGACATGTGCCGCCGATAATCCGAGCAAGGCAAATGCGAATCCAATGACGACCGTATCAATCTCATCAAATTCGACTTCCCACCCTTTGTCCGGTGCACCGCTAAGAGATGATGACATGAACGGTTGAAAAACAGAGGGTACGTTTTTTCCATAGCTCTGTTCAAGCGTCAATCGCTCGCCTTCAGTCGACGTACTGTATATCCGGGCTGCCGTGACCATCCACTCTTCTTCAACAACTGTCTTCAGCGGAGCGGAATCAGTTGCCTCCCATTCCTCCCCTAGTTGATATCGAATACCGCTTTCCGAAATATCCGATGTACTCCGGACGATGAAACCACTGAAACCAAACATCAGACTCAACACCAATACGACAATCCCGGCACGTAAAATCCGTTTTGCAAACAACTTTTGGATCAGTTGCAATTCATGGATCAATGCCTGCGATTGTTCTTCACCACCAAACCGATTGATGGCGATTTTCATTGCCGCCTGTTCCGAGTACCCGTCAAACACAAGCTCGGCGATGGTTTCCTCCAAGTGTTGCCGCGTTTCATCTTTCAGTTCCTTCGTTTCCGGCAAATCCGGATCAGCCGAGCGGTAGAGCTGATTTACATACTCATCTATCATCGGGGTCCCCTCCTAAAAATTGATCCATCAATCGTTTGACGACCTGCCATTCCTGCCGTTTCGTCCGCAGTAACGCCCGTCCCTCGTCCGTCAGATGGTAATACTTGCGGCGTGCACCGCCAGCCGCTTCATCACTCCAGTACGAGATGACGGCCGCCTTCTTTTCCAGTCGCTTCAGTGACAGGTAAAGCGTTCCTTCTTTTAACTCAAACGCATCCGCGCTTTTTTCCCGCACTTCTTTTGCGATTTCATACCCGTACCGGTCCTTGTCGACCAGTAACGCCAAAATCAAGGTGTCGATATGTCCTTTTAACAGCTCTTTATCAATTTCCATCTTCTCCCACCACCTCTTACATACAATGTAAAACAATGTACTCTATAATGCAAGGTACTTAATAAAAAAGAACCGCTTCCGCTAAAAAGCGGAAACGATTTCTCAACTACGCATCAATCTCGTGCTGCCAGACGATACAACAGATCAAGCATTTCGATGTACAACCAGATGATCGTGACGATCAATCCGAACGCTGCGACCCACTCCATCGATTTTGGTGCCCGTGCCTGCACTTGTTGCGAGATGAAATCAAAGTCCATCACCAGTGACAGGGAGGCAACGATGACGATGACAAACTGAATCCCAATCGCAAGCGGCGAGCTGCCCGTCATGAACGGTAAGCTGATGCCGAACAACGTCAAGAGTAAGTTGACTCCGTACAAGACGAGGATCGACAGGATGGCTGCCGTGACCGCCGAACGGAATCGTTGCGTCACCTTAATCATACCGGTCGAATAGACGAACCACATCGCAAACGAGACGACGAAGGTCGCGAGGACCGCCTTACCGACTAATCCAGGATACATGCTTTCGAACATCAGTGAAATCGCACCGACCGCGACCCCTTCGACAATTGCGTAGACCGGTGAAAGTACCGGAGCGGTCCGTGGTTTAAATGTGATAATCAGGGCGAGAATCAATCCGAGGACGACTCCGCCAATCAATGCAGGAAATAAGAATTGCGGGTTTGCGGCCAAGAAGAACCAGGTGCCGCCGGCTGCTGCCGTGACGAGGGCAAGTAAGAGGAAAATCTTACTCATCGTCCCTGCTTTTGTCATCGGCCGTTCGCCGGCACGCGCCGTCTCAAAACCACGGCGTAAGGCAGGGTTAACTTTAAATCGTGTTGCCATCTTGCGTTCACTCCTTCTATTTTATCTATTTCTTATTACGGTTGTTTCCCGGAAAAGTTTCAGCTTAACCAACTATTTAAGGCATTCAGCTGAAACATGACGACGGGAATCGATTCCTTTGCCGAGACGAGGTGCGATGTCGCTTGTCCGACTTTGCCTGTCGTCACGAAGGGCTCATCCGTCAACCCTTCACCGATTGGTCCAAACGGATCACTGTCAATCATCCGGTGACGGTACGTGATGAAGACCTCTTGACCGGCCTGATTGACTTTACAGCCCGACTCTTCATCCGGGCGGTCAATCCCATATTCGGCGTAATGCCAAACAGTTGTCGCATCCCACGGTGAACCGAGATGAAGAATCTGACCGTCCGCTTCGATGAATTTCTCAAGCGGTGAACCCGGACCAAATCCATTTTCAATCGTATGTCCGGCAACAAATGCCTCTGCCTCGTTTCCCCATGCCGTGACCGACCACATCGGATGGGCACTGCGTTTGACGTCCGGGAACGTCCGGAAAAGTTCAGGAACTTTCCCGATGGCGCGTGTCGGTGTCTTCGCCGGATCGTACGCCGGCATTTCCTGACGGATCGTCTCCCACCAATCTTCCGGTACGGCGGGACGACTCCAGTTTTTCGGGTCTGAATTATCGGTGCTTTGTGCCGCCATCATGATCAGACCGTCTGCTGTGACGACCTCTTGCAACGCTTCGATGATTGATTGTGCGCCGCCCGGAATCCAACCGATTTCCTTCATCGAGCTGTGGACGAACACTTTCATGCCCGGTGAGACACCAAGCTGTTTTAAATCTGTGATAAATCTTGATTTCGTGACCATTTGTCTTGTTTCCATTTCGCACTCCTCACTCGACGACAAGGCGAATCGTCGATCCTGTATTACCTTGCGTCACTTCAATTTTCGCATCGACCCGTGATTTCAGTTCCTGGACGTGGCTGATGATTCCGACCATCCGACCGCTTGCCTGAATCGATAACAGCGTTTCGATCGCCTGCTCAAGTGATTCCGGATCGAGCGTACCGAATCCTTCATCGATGAACATCGTCTCAAGCGATACGCCGCCGCTTGCTTCCTGCACGACTTCCGACAGTCCAAGCGCCAAGGCGAGTGAGGCCTTGAAACTTTCCCCTCCGGACAACGTCTTGACGTGCCGTGTCTGCGACGTATAGGCATCAAAAACGTTTAAATCGAGTCCGTATTTTTTTAATCCTTTGCCTGCTTCCGTCTTCCGTTCGAGCAGGAAACGTCCGGATGTCATCCCGTGCAAGTGACGGTTCGCCGCTTGCAGGATTTCATCGAAATAAGCGGTTTGGACATACGTCTCAAACGTCATCCGCTGGGCGTTTTCACCGACCCCGACCCGTGCCAGCTCACCGAGGATACCGTACCGTGCATCTTCCGCCTCGATTTGTTGCTGAAGACCCGACCAGGCATCGACCAGTTGTTTGATATGCAACCGTTCTTTTTCGATACCAATCCGGTAATCCGTCGCTGTGGCCAGTTCCGCTTCTGCTTGTCTGACGAGTGGACGAAGAGCCGTCAGATCCGGACGATCCTGTTGCTGAATCAGTTGTCGGATCCGCTCAAGACCGTTTTCGACCTCCTGCCGTTTCCGCCGGTCGGCTTCGAGTCTTTCCGCCAACTGTTCCATCATTTGTCGTGTCAGACGGGCCTGCTCGAATTGTTCGATCGTCTCGAAACGTTCTTCCTGCAGGCTCTGCTCCAAAGCACGTTTGGCTTCCGTCCGCTTCGACGTATGTGTCGTCAATTCTTCTTCCACGTGCTCAAGGCGTCCGGTCCGCGCCGCGACTTCTTGATCGAGCCGTTGTTTTTGAGTCTGTCCTGCTGTCCGTGCCGCTTCAAACTCCGCCAACCGTTTTGTCAGTGTCTGCTGTTCCGTTTCCAACTCGCGGCGTGACGGTGCATCCGGATTTTGATTCAGCATCCCTTCGAGCCGTGCCAGTTCCAAATGCAGTTTCGACTGTCGGTCCGTCTCCTCCTCGATTTGACGGTCTGCCTGTTCCAGTGCCGTCTCGATGGTTCGGAGCTGTTGTTCCATCTGCTGTTTTCGTTCCTGTTGCTGTTGCAGGCGGCTCTCTTGATTTTTTAAGTTGTTGATTTCTGTACGAATTGCGGTCACATCGTTCGGAACCGGCTGTCCGTCAGCGAGTGTCGTAAGTTCCTGTTCGAGTTGCCGTTTCCGTTCCGCAACAGTCCGGTACGTCGCCTGTAACTCCTGGTGCGCCGATTGCGCGGTTAAGTAGGCCTGGTGCAATGCTTCGACATCGAGCGGTTCCGTCTTGACGGCGAGTTGCGGATGCGTCGCGCTGCCACAGACCGGACAGGCTTCCCCGTCATGCAGATG
>CABFOE010001107.1_pt1 | contig 11141 bp, 22 predicted proteins | sample 3521981 | NCBI WGS metagenome assembly CABFOE01 (sample SAMEA5312457, study PRJEB27640) | indoor metagenome | biome: indoor environment; feature: uncontrolled; material: polymer tiles stone | place: Germany | collected 2014-07-07 | reverse complement strand
TTGTTTAGTTTCATCGAAGGATAACCAATAGCATAGAAAGAAACACTATTCTCTTCTCCATCATCTTCAATTTTAATTCCTTTTTTTTCATCATTCAAAGAAGGAAGATGATAAATTACCATATTATCTAAATCTTCAGCTTTGACGAGTGCTCCTGTTCTAGCCAAACCTCTTAATTCAGCATCTAGAGATGACAATTCACGTCTAATGTACTCTTTAAGAGACTGAATCGCAGTCGTCTTCTCTAAAAATTTTGTGTTTTCGATTTCTTTTGCAACTGATTCTCTCCAACCCATTTTATTCAACTCCATACTCAAGATCGACGTTCGTCGTCTCAAATATTATATCAATTTTTTACTCAATAACCATTTTTTTCAAAAAACTTCCCAACAACGCACGACCACTCCGCCCTCGTGTTTGATTCACGTTCTCTCTTGGCTGCGTCATACGTTGTTGGCAAGAAGCGAATTAACGCATTCGCTCGAGTTCTTTCTTCCAAAGATACTTCAACCAATCACTTTGCGGGATTTTTCTGACGGATCCCGTTCGTTTGTCCTTCCGATTCTTGTCTACCTTCCAGCAGATCACGAATGGCTTGCTTTCCATAAAATCACGCTCCTTTATATGTACAAATATCCGGATGAGAATAACAGCTGCAATGCATCTGGGGAATGACATGGAGCCATCATCACAATGATTGAGGAGGTCATCAACCCATCCGGATACTTCTACATACAAAAAGGACGCCCTGTCCGTTACAAGGCGCCCCGCTATGTGAGTAATCGATATTCAGTAGAACAGCACGACTTTCGCCGCACCCGCTTCGTCTACATGGAAAGAATATCACGTATAAAGCAAGTTTTTGTATCAAGATTGTATCAAAATTGTATTACGTTTTTTTAGCGTTTCCTTTTTTGTAAGGAGGTCACCTTATGAATCAAATCCGTTACGAGAATAGCGGATCGTGTCAAATCAGCATCTCGCTGGATGAGCTTCTTCCGATTGAGTCTCATCAGTTGTTGTTTGCTGATCAAAATCAGATTGTCGAGATCAAAGTTATGTCGATCCTGGTCGCCGAACAATATGACATGTCCTTTCGGTACCGGTCCATGTGCGGCTTCCCACACGATGAGATGTTTTGCTCGCCACTTGTTCGGATCAGCTATCTTGATGTCGACATAACCATCTCCATTGACTCGCTCCGAACCGACTGGCATGTAGTTATATGGACGGTGGCCTTTTTTGAACTCCGTTGGTTTCCAACCGCCACCCGATTTCCCTTTATTATGAGAGGTGCGGCCTCTCTTGAACTTGGCATCCACACCGCTGAGGAGTTTGTTGTTTTTCTTGTAGGCGCGTATCTGACCGGTCGAAAGGTTGATTCCAAAACGTTCGTTTACCAAGTCATTCAATTCTTCAGTGGTTCGTCCTTGAACATGCTCCTTGATGAAGACTTGTTGTTCTTCCGTGTAGCGATGATGCGCCATCTTATCAACCTTCCAACATAGGAGGCACGGTAGCATCCGCGTCCATGCTGTTGTAGACGATTTTCTTCGCATCCAGGACCAGTTGTCCGTTCTCGATGATTTTTTGCGCGACGTTCGCTACGGCTTTCGATCGATTGATTTCTTCGTTCAGTTTTTCCCCAGTCAGCTCTTCGTCATTCAGACGTTCCAGCTGTGCAAATAAATGATTATTAAGGTCTCCCAGTCTGTTCTTCATTTTGTTTCCTCCCCGCTCAAATCAAACTTTTATTGGTTATCATTATCTTTTTTATGATCTCGTACGATCTTCTCTAGCAAACTGATTGGAAGTTCCATCGACTCGATATATACAAAATTTTCTTCGTCAGGGTAATATCTCCGTCGGATTTCTACAAAGTCGTCTGAAATCTTTTCTACTTCATACATACCAGCTACAAACCCAGAACCTCTTGCTGCCATGATTTTCCCCTCCCGTTAAAATTTACTGTTTAGTCGCCGGATAACTCTCCACCTGCAGCAAGACGCCACCCAACTCCTCAGCAAGCTTTTTACATTCTGCTTTATTGGCCGCCCAGGTGACGCATGTCTCTTTCGCGCCACCTTTTTCATAGTAGATCCGGACCTACATGCTTAGTAGCCGATCAGGATACGTTCAAGGTTCGTGTCTGTCTTCGCGTCAAATGCTTTGATGATTTCCTCTTCCGTTACATCAAGCTGTTCAGCGAGGAGTAACAGGGCACCGAATGAGCGACGGATTGTTGCGGCTCTTTGACACTCCACCATTTCCAAGCACCTTTTAACTCATTGATGCATTCCGCTGCCTCGACACGATATGCGGTCGTCCGCTCCCAAATGGGTACACCGGTTAGTTTGTATTGATCGAGCACATGTTGGTCGAACTGTGCTTGTTTCTCGCACAGCATGAGCCATGTATTCAGTGTCAGAATCATGATTGTTCCTCCTTTAGCCGCTTGCGCCGCATGAATGGTGTCTCGAGTTCATATTGTTTGAACCAGTTATGAACCGTTGTTGCACTGCACCGGTTTCGACGTCCGATTTCCGCTAACGATAAATCATACTTCACGACAAGCCGTTCCAGCTCTTCACGCGGTGGCATCGGTACTTTTTGCACGGTGACAGTGACTGGCTCCGGTTTCTTCGGTCGCCACTCCGCAGCCGGGATTCGTTCCCGGTCTTCCGGTGGTTGCGGAGCGACTGACTTGTCTCCGTATCCTGGACACGGTACCCATTCATTGTTGATGCGGTACGCCATGCCAAACGGATGATGAAAGTAGCGTTTTGGTTCTTCGGGTGGACAAGGTACCTTGCGATTGACAAGTTCGATGCATGAGTTGTGCGACATTTTATTGATCAGCTGTGTGTGACCCATCGTGATTTGATTCCCCCTGTGAATGGTTAGTGGTGTAATCCTCCGTTTGAAGAATCGGATAATAAATCGTTTCCTTCGTCGATTGCTTATGAGTCGTGATTGGAGGTTGCGCTCGGAACGTTTGCTTGATTTCAGTCCGCTTTGCTTCCGTCTCTTCGCGGAGTCGTGTGAATGTTTCTTCGAATGCTCGGTTATTTTGTTCGTCTTGATCCGCTTTCCGCTGCTTTATCTTACTGTTCAATTCTTTTGCGACATCGATCATAAATAAAAACAACAGGAACGATGCGGCGATGATTAAAATCCATTGGTCTAGCTGCATGATTGAATCCCACTTTCTGAACGTTGAGTTAAAACGGCCAGGACGATGCCTGGCCTGTTCGGTTGTTTCGCTTTATGCGATGATCGTGAGCTTTTCTGTTTCGTTAAAATCGGATAGTGCTTCCATCAGGTAGTCCTCGATGTTGCGGATGGCTTCGTTCTTCCAAGCGCCACCATCAGCTTCGAATAAGGCGACACGTGGTCCGCTCTGCATCCGGAGGACGAATTTACTCTCTGGTTGATCGACTTCAATGAATGTCCGATAAGGAGCAAGCGTGACCGGATTGATGACTTTGACGTCCCCGACTGTCGCAACCCCCGTCTTGACTGTGACCGCTTGCGAGATGCCGTCATCCCCGACCGTCCGCACATTATCTTCCTTCATCGTGCCGACGATTTTTAGGATTAGCTGTTGATCCTCGTTCGGGACGAAGACTGACTGGAGCTTGATGTTGATATCTTCCGGATCATAGTACGAATCGAAACGGAAAGACGGGATGTAGGCGTGAGCTTGGATGTAATGGTTGCGATTCTGATCCCCATTGAGTTTGCTCATGACCGTGACCGTCTCCGGATCTTTAACATGAACGAGCAGTGATTCGTTTGTGTCGAACTCGCTCTTGATGTACTCGACGAGTGCTGTGAGCGTGTGCACTTTCAATGCACTTGCAGTTGGCGCTGTGATGGCATGGAGGTCACGGTCTGAAACAGTGCGACCATGTACCTCTGTTGTTTGGAATTGACCGTGATCCTTAATCCAGTTGAATGCGTCTTTGAGTAATGGCATATGAACATCTCCTTTGGGTTGTATGATTTTTTAAGCTTTTGCTGAACGGTTGCTGCGTAAATCGATGACATTATCTTCGTTCGGTACCGCAATTTCGTCTTCAATTGGCATTCCGACGTCATTGACGATCTCGCCGCCATCAGAAATCATCATCTGCCCAGGTGAACCTGACTTCAGTTCCTGACCGACCGCTTTTCCATCCGAATCAACATCGATGATAATTTTTGAACCAATCGTCCGCGCTGGTGTTAGAACTGTTTTGACACCAATATCGACCAGTGCTAGGTCGCGTTCTTCGTCTGCAGACAATGACATCGTAATCGTCACTTTACGTTTTTTCGTTGGATCCGTGTTTTTGTCAGCGATGTTCGCATAGACTTCGTTTAAAGCGATGTTGACGCGTTCAGCAAATGCACCGTTCGCAAATTCGTTTAGATTGATTTTAGGTTGTGGCATGAGGTTCCCTCCGATTAGTTGATTGTGATAGTACGATGTCATGGATCAGGAGCCGACCGATCGGCGTCCACTTCATCGTGTACGTGCAGTCCATATTGCCATTGCGATGCATGAACGGGTATTCGTTGAAAGTAACGAGCCCACGCTTGTGATGTGCCGTGCAGAGCTCCCAATTTCCGTTTACCTTGCGTTGGATACCTGCTGCTTCGAGCAATTGATTCAGACGTCTTGCTGACATTCGGTAGCCTTTGGCAACTTGTGTCGTCGTCATCGAGCGTTTGTCGGATAAGATGCGTTCGAGTTCCGGATCCATGCAGTCACCCTCTCCCTTTGAGTTTCAACTGCAGCTGGTCACCGGCATCCGTCCGGCGACGGAGCCAGTTCGCTTTGCATGTAGGACCGATACCATCAAGTTGACTGGCTTTCGTCTTCAAGCGTCTTCCGCAAACTGGGCAGTAGCCGGTCCGGGCTTTCGGGATGTCCGGATGCATCTCAGGTCACCGGACTTTTCAATGTCTCGACGAACGTCATCAAATCTTTGATCATGTAGCGCTCTGTCAAGAAACGCGGTCCTGGCATATCTTCTAGCCGTTGCTGCCACTCCGTCATCACGCTATCGATGACATCTTGCCCGTCTGTTTCGTCGTTAATCTCGTCACGACGTGTGTCGAGCTTGCTGATCATGTCGATGAGGATTGCCCGCTGGCCAGAACTGCCACGCGCCCCGAGCAAATGGTACTCGTCCTCTACTTGCCGATAAATTTTCTTGAACATGATTTGTCCGTCCATGTCTTTCGCCCCTTTTCGTATAGTGATTGATTAGTTCGTTTCGATTTGTAGCTGATCTGCGACGATCGAGAGATAGTCCAGCAACACACCGTCCTTTGAGACAACCTCTTTCGTATGTCCCTCGAACCAACTCAAGGGAATTGATTTCCGTTCTCGTTGATTGGCCCAGTCGAGCGCCGCTTGGCTCGGGAGGAAATAGGTCTTGCCTAATGTTTCAAAGTGGATCAGCAGGAAAGAAGTCCCCTCGAACTCCTCGACCCGTCTCAGCTCGTCGAATTGATGTGTTTCAACATTTTTGAGTGGGAAGGCTGTCTTACTTTTGGTCGATTTGGCGTCAAACGAGAGATACCGTCCTGCGTAGCTCCCGATGAAGTCCAGCCCACCGGATTTCTCGAACCAGTACTTGCGGACGCCCCCCTCTTTGTTGAGCAGGAACTTGACTTCTGGATGCGTCTTGCGGATGTGAGCAACTCGCTTAAGTCTGTAATGTCGGTTCGACATTTCGAGCATCGTCTCGAAGCGTTTGCCGCGATTGGCGTGATGTCTCATCTTCGTACTCCTTCCAGAATGGATTTGGCGTCTGATCAGAGAGGAACAGTGCGACGCTACGTGGCCGCTTTTGAATCAATCGCTCGTAGCGATATCGTTTGTAGTCGATGACCATGTCAGTCCTCCCAAACGCCGAAGCGATCGGCGACGATGCCGAGTAGTTTATCTTTCGCCTCGTAGTAAGTGTTGCGATTGCCGTAACGCATCATTTCGATGACGACGTTGTCGGTATACTTGAATTTTGGTCGGTACCGGAGATTCCAGATTTCGTTTAAGTCCGGATCAGTCTCGTCGAGTTCTTCGCGGATTCGCAGCAACAGACGTTGTTCCGCTTCCGCCTGCCGCAGTTGTTCAAGCAACATGACCGCTTTCTCGACACTGCTCGACGGGCGACTGTTCCGCTGCACCTCACTGGGTTGGTAGCCCGCCGTGATTGACGGAGCAGACCGTGCCTTGAGAGACTCGATTCGTGCTGGTAACGTATACAGGCTTTTTAGTTTGTTTTCGACGAGAACACGTTGTGCTTTGGTCAGCTTATGTGCGATAAATTCCATCCTGTGCCGTCTTCCCTTTCGTGTTAAAGTCGGAGCGGTCGCCATCCGTCCTTGATCAGTCGTTGCGTCTCGTGTTGTGTCGCATCTGGGATGTACAGCACTATGTACTGTTTCTCTTCGTAACGACTGAACAGGCGGGGCTGCGTTCCGCGGTATTTTATTCGTCGAGTCGGTCGGGCCATCGCCGAGTCACCTCATGTTCATCGAGTGAGCGACCTTCGAGCGTCCATTGCTTTCGCTCTCTCGACAGCATGACCGCGATACCAATCGGTCGGAGTCCGTTCTCGACTTTGATTAGTCGTCCGTCAACCAAGGTGTGTCGACGAATCTGATTGGAGATGAGCAAGATTTCTTCTTGATCCTGCCACTCGTGTTTCTTCCGGAAGACGAGGGTGTTCATCCATCCTCACCTCCTTCGCGTTCATCTTGTTCAGTCGAACGTACTAACCAGTCCGCTCGGTACTCTTCCGGCGAGAGTCGCTGGAAGGCTGCACGATGAAAGACGTCATCCGTACGGCTACGGACCATCTTGGTCAGATATCCATTCGCATCAAGTTCCATCCGGATGCATCCATCCTTGATCTCGTACTGAGCCCAGCGGATGTCTCTTGCGGCGATTCCTTTCATGGCGTCGAAGATGTTCATGTCCTTTCAGTCCCCTTTCGTCCAAACAGTTGTTGAAGTGCTGGATCGACATGCGCTTACCGTATAGTTGCTTCGCCGCTTCATAGTTTACGGCGTAGATGACGCATCCTTGCTCACGAGACTCACAGGTGGCGATGCCGAGGCTACACATCAGCTCCCAGTCCGCATTTCCTTGCATCGACCGGTAATAGTTACGCCATGGCTTCCGCCGCTTGTTCAGCCCGAGAGCATACCGTAACTTTCGAACCTGCTCCGTATTCAGACTGGCGATAATGTCCGGGAGACTCAGCCCCTTTCCGTCGCTTCGAGCGATTGCAGGAGTGCAGCGACTTCCGCGTCGTCCGGTACGTTTGATGTGAGGGCTACCTTCTGTTCTGCTTCGTAGGCTTGCTGTTTTTCTTTTTCCTTAGCAAGCCAGTCTGGCGCTTTCATACCGGATGAACCTTGACGTCGGTTACCGCCACGTGTGCGCTGACGTTCCCGGAACTCGTTTGCTTGGTGATGTGCTTGCTCGACGGTCTTGATGCCAGCTTGTTCCCATGTCTTTAAGATCCCTGTGATGTAGGCGTACTTCCGGACGTTCGAGAGTGTCGCGGTCTCGATTGCGAACTGGACCAGTTCGATGCCGTAGCTTTCGACGTCGTCTAAAATCTTTTCGATCGTGAACGGTGGAGCGAGTGGTTCAATACTTGCTTTGTAAAAGTCAATCAGTTTCGTCAGTGGGTCTTGTTTCGCGCCCGCGTCTACTACTACTTCTTTTAGTAACTTTGGTTCTTTAGTACATTCATTATTTAGTAGTGGCGGGTTTTCCAATATTGGTTTTTCCACTTTTGGAAAACCCGATTCTGGTGGAGCCACTGTCGGATTTTCCGATTCTGGTTCGTGTTGTCGCTCGTCATCAGGAAGTTCAACTTGTTTCGGCTTCTCAGGTGGAGTGAACGTCGGGAGTTCATGGACGACGAACTCCCATGATTTGAACTGACCCTTCTCCCGGACAGCGACCCGCTCGATATAACCGGCGTCGGTCAGTTCCTTGATGGCCGATCGTGTACTCTCTCTTCCATCCTTCGAACGATTGATAAGATCCGCCTCCTGAACCTTCCAATCATCCGGTAGCCCCATCAGATAGCTGTGCAGCCCCTTCGCTTTCCAACTTAACGTCTTATCGTTCAGCAACGTCTTATCGATGACGACGTAGCTGTCTCTCTTTTGAATCCGCATAATTGACATTTAAATCACCCCAGTGCTTTCTGTGACACGTTATGTGTTCGTTCGTTTGCTTCGGTGATACGAGTGGATGCAGCATGAATCGCATGCATCACACTCCATGCTGGCGTTCCCTCTGGTATCGTATTCGGGAAGAGTTCGTCCAATTTTTCAACGAAGTAGCGGATTGTTTCTGCTTCCTCCTTGATGACTTCGTACGGATCTTCCGCACGTTTGCGACTCGCTTGTACGATGTTCATGGTTTTCCTCCTGTCCGGAGCGTGATACACTTAAGTTCCTAGGCAAAAGTGGTCATCGCTCTCTTGAGTGGTGGCTTTTTTTCTTGTCCGCCTGTTCTTGCTCCAACTTTCGCTCTTCACGTCCTTCGATGATGAAGACGGGAATGACGGCAATCAGCGAGACGACCCAGACGGTCGCCATCATGACGAATGCTTCCGGTGACATGTACTCACCTCCTTTCCAAGTCAACCTCGTTCATCCCACCACCAGCCGCCGAATGCGATGGCGAAAGCAATCAATGCGAAACCATAGATGACATATGCATTCATTTCAGCTGGATCGGGTCCATTCGGAGCAAGTGCATGCTGAACGTGTCTTCCATGAGATGCAGGACATGTTTTTTATTGACAGCATCGATGACAAAAATCGGATCTTCCTGGACCATACGATTGAAATAAACCATTGCATCCTGTTCGGCCTCTCCAACCATTTCTCGTGTAACATCAGCGAGGATGCTTGAAACGACGTCTTCGACATTGATTAGCGGTAAGAGTGTCGCGTTTTCGTGGAACCGATCCACGAGCGTGTTGGCTAAGACATCAAGATTTTTATAGAGTGGCATGTGATTCATCCTTTCGTGTGCGGTTTTATTTCCAGACTTCGCCCCGACCCCAAGCATCGAGGTCGACCGTGTTGTACAGTTTCAGCTTCGAATTACGCGGTGTATGGTACGGGATTCCGTCTCGAATCGTGTATTTGTCCAGTGTCACGGCATCAATGCCGAGGTATGAAGCAGCTACCGGCCGTTGCAACCACCGGGCTTGCTGATCGGACAACTTTTGAACGGCACGATTCGCACTTTCCTCGAGCAATTGTTCGAGTTGTATTTTCGAGAGTGTAACGATTTCAATCGGATTCATGACGAGTCTCCTTTCACACGAGCGCTGGGCGCCAATGTGTGACGTATGAGAGTGCTTCGTCGAATTGGTTCTGCCGGATGTCACGATAAGAAGCAACTGCAAAAGCACGTTTGATATCACTGCCGAAACGACCGTACAATTTCGCTTTCGAGTCATATAAATCAGATGGCCGTTCGCTAAGTTCTTTCCAAAGATCCTCCGCACGGCGTTTCTTGGCTCGTTCGATGGCAAGTTGTTGTCCATAATCAAGGGTCATTCGTAAATCAATTTTTTCCGTGAGTGTCGTGATGGCCGCCTCCGTCTCACCTTGTTTCTCGAGCAGCTGGGCTGTCGCGGTGAACAATTCAGCGAATGGGATGTTTTTTGGAACTTCATACGATCCTGTGTTGCGGATTGACGGAAGTACCTCTTCCATCACCCAATTTTCGAAATCTTCTGCTGCCGGTAATTTAGAATTGATGACGAGGCGGTAGACGTCAGATTCTCGGATAACTCGCATTTCCTGTACTCGACCAATCGAATCAGTGATACCCCGTTTTAGGGCAGCACCTTTACAGTGACGATTGATGGCATTATTCGGTTTTTGATAACCAAGAGTAAAAGCTACATCGACAGCAACAAAAAGTGGCGATCCATTCTCCTCAACCATCCGAATGTTATTGCCCTTAAATACTTTAGTAAGTTGGTTCATAAAGAATGACCTCCTAAGATGATTTTCAGTTTTAGAAATCGGGTAATAATAATAAACGACTAATTATTGCTATTTCAGCAAGTCGTCTATAAAAAAATTTTCTAGCGGTTGATCATATAATTTCGCTAAGAAAAACAATTCTTCTATAGAAAATCTATAGATGCCATTTTCTCGTTTCGAAAGCATAGATTCGCTTTTAAATCCCAGTTTTTCAGATACTTCTCTCAGCATCATCTTTTTTTCTTCCCTTGCTTTTTTCAGCAAGGATGGATCAATTCTGGGTTGCTCTGAAATTGTCATCATCGTCTCTCCTTTCTGTTTTAGCATGTCCACAACCTAACTATAATTGCTGTTTTAGAAATTGTAAAGAACTATTATTGCTTTTTTAGCAATTTTATTTTTTCTGTTTTAGAAAAAGTATAAACTTTAAGGTGGGGATGATATGGAGTTGATGATGATGGAAAAACGATTCCGGAGTGAGCGACTTAAAGAATGCAGAATAAAACGCGGAATACAACAAGATGAGATGGCTCGGCTCTTAAAGACAAACACAAGCACGATGTCTCGTATTGAAAATGGGAAAAAACAACCTGATCCAGAAATGATAATCATGATGGCTGAACTTTTTAACGTTTCTACAGACTATTTACTCGGTCTCGTTGAAGATCCACAATCAACACATGATGAATATTTGAAAGAAGCTTTAAAAAAATACGAGTTCATCGGTTCATTTTTTAGCGAAGAAAAATTAAAAGAACTTCCCCAAGAGCGTTTAGAAAATGTACTGAAGTATATGGATGAACAATACAAATTAGCAAAAATCGAAGAAAAATAACCCCAGCATCAAGATGATTGCTGGGGCTTTTTCGCATATTTTTTTAAATTAATTATCTCTTCAATGTCTTTATTAGGGAACACCAAGTACTTGTTTTGTTCTTCATTCCAAAATGCGGTAACTTCTGTCCTAATACCATGCATCACTAACGTCATCTCTTTCAATTGCCGTTCGATCAAGCTCAGCGCCCTCCTATTGCGAACTAACGTTCTTATTATTATTTTTAGTATGCCTCATGCAAAACTTATTTTCAAGTATCATCCTGTTCTTTACAATC
>CABFOE010001058.1_pt1 | contig 11191 bp, 14 predicted proteins | sample 3521981 | NCBI WGS metagenome assembly CABFOE01 (sample SAMEA5312457, study PRJEB27640) | indoor metagenome | biome: indoor environment; feature: uncontrolled; material: polymer tiles stone | place: Germany | collected 2014-07-07 | reverse complement strand
GGAGCAGAACCGGTCTTTAAGAAATCGTATCCGGTCCAAGCGACCAGTGAACACTATGAAGGAACAGTAGTCTGGCCGAAAACAAACAATCAACAACAACAGGCAGGTGAAGCGAGCGGTGTCGCCGTTGGACCAAACGGAGACATCTACTACCTGCACCGGGCAAACGGGACGTACGGCAGTAAGGCGATGATCAAAGAGGCAACGATCGTCGTGCTTGACGGCGAAACGCGAACCGTCAAGCGGACAATCGGTCAGAATTTGTTTCAGTCCCCGCACGGGTTGGAAGTCGATGACGGCAACAACATCTGGGTGACGGACATCAGCTTGAACCAAGTGTTTAAGCTGAATCCAGAAGGCGACGTTCAAGCGGTTTATGGACAATCGTATCCGTTCGGAACGGAAGCGGGTCTTCAATTTCGCAACAAGCTGCCGAACTTCCCGGTCCGGTTGAACGCGTACCTGTTTGCCCGTCCGACCGATGTGACGGTGTTGCCGGACGGTTCGTTTGCAGTCTCGGACGGGTACCGCAATCACCGGATTGCGAAATTCGACCGGACCGGCAAGTTCGAGTGGGAAGTCAATCAATTGGGTTCGGCAGACGGTCAACTCAATTTGCCGCATGGCATCAGTAGTGACGACGCGTCGAACTTGTATGTTGCCGACCGCAACAACGCCCGGATTCAAGTATTTGACCGATTCGGTCGTCATCAGCAGACATGGGATCAACCGGAACTCGGTCGACCGTATGGGGTCGAAGTCGGACCGGACGGAAAGGTGTATGTCGCTGACGGCGGTGACTATTTGAATGGACGGACAGCGGACGCCCGCAGTCAAATTGTAGTGCTCGATCAACAAGGTACGATTTTGGAGCGATTCGGCAGCTTTGGCACAGAGCCCGGTCAGCTGCGGATTGCCCACGATCTGGCTGTCGCGGACGACGGAACGATTTTTGTCGCGGAATTAATGAATAAGCGGCTGCAACAGTTTACTCCCTCATCCGAATTAAGCCAAAGCAACTGAATCAAATGGTATACCTCAAAGTAACTGGTGTTCCAGTTCCTGTTTCTGACGGAAGTGATGCCGGGTATGCATTTCGATCAACTGATACCATTCACGGGCGGAAAGGCAGCTTGTCGAAACAACTCTTCGCCATACGGCGTTTTTCCGGCAGTTGAGCGAGTGGTGCGTGAAGCACAGGCTTCGACTTCGTCCAGATATTCGTGAGCGACCAGCAAGATGTGGTCATACATTTGACCAAGCGACCAGACACCCGGACGTGAGATGTAGTGCAATTCGTCTTCCGAATACCGATCAAGTTCTTGGTGCAGGTGAAGCAGACAGTCGATTCCTGTCATGTGAAGTCCTCCTTCGGCTGAACATCAGCAGGTTTCTTGACTATATCCTGACTGGCAACGGTCTAAACAAACCAAACAACAGGAGCCACAAGGAGAAATCCTCGTGGCTCCTGTTGTTAAATTAAGAGACTTTTGGTTCTTCTTCGACCGTCAGCGTATACAACGCCCGTTTCGCGCGATTCAAGACGATGGGTAACGTGATCAGTCCGATCAACAGGAAGCCAAGCGAAAAGACGATGTAGGTCGAACGGATCGAGAAGACTTCGGCGAGCATCCCGGTCGATAACGTCAGTCCGATGACCAAGACCGACTCGGCGACGTTGAGGACGCCGGAGAAGCGGCCCATGATTGAAACCGGGACATTGTTTTGATAAAACGACAAGAAACCGGTGTTGGCAAACGATAAGGCGAACGTCAACAGGAAAAAGCCGACCGCTGCCATGAAGAAACTGTCCGCCGTCGCAAACAGCAGGTAACCGATCGGTGTCGTGACAGCACCGAACCCGATCAAGAAACGCAGGCTGAGCCACTTCGTACACGTCGCGTTGATGACGGAGCCGGCGATGATCCCGACGCCGGCGATACTGACGAGGAAGCCGTATGTGCTCTCAGAAAACGCCAACACCCGTGTCGCGAATGAGGCTTCGAGAGAATCGAGACCGGACATAAAAATCGTCATCACACAAAACAGACCGTAGACGAGTGTGATGTACCGGTGCTTGTGCGTAAACCGCAACGTCTCTTTCCAGTCGTCGGCAATCATCCGGAAGCTGAGGCGTTCGGCCTCGGCAAACGTCGTTCGTTTCTCCAAATCCGGCAGGAAAAACAGGATCAGCGCAGACAAGGCCAGCGCACCGGCATTCATATAGATCGCAAATGCCGGTGAGCCGACAAGAAACAGGAGACCGGCAATCGTCGGTCCGAGAATGAAGCCACAGGATTGAATGAAGTTTTTTAAGGCGTTAAACCGTTGCCGGTTGTTGTGCGAGACGAGTTTCGTCATGTAGATCAGGGAAGCGGATTCGAACAAGGAACTGCCCATATTGATCAAAAAGACGAGGGCATAGAGGACAAACAACGAATCGATAAACGGAAGAATCGCAATCAGGACGGCTCGAGACACGTCAAGAAGCACCATCATGTTCCGTTTATCGACCCGGTCAATCAGGCTTCCCGACCAAAAGCTCGTCAACAGGGCAGCAATCGGGACAAGCATGTAGAGGACGGAGACGGCAAATGCCGAATTCGTCCGGTCGAGCACGATCAAGTTCAGCGCGATGAAGTAGACCCAGGCGCCAAGGTTCGAAATCCCGACACTCGTCAATAATAAAGCAGGGTGTTTCCATGTTTTGAAATCCATCCAGCATCGCCCCCAAAGTCAATCTGTTTTCGACAATTGTTTTTCGAATATATAGAAATTTATTACAATTGATATTACGGGACGGAGGGAGGCATTGCAAGAAGAAAATGGAAAAAGCCATCAAAAAGATGGCTTGCGGGAGGCATTCAAGGGAGAAAGTAATCGAGCGTAGCAAACAAGCTCGTCAACATAAAACAGATCAGCAACAAAGCGGACAACACGATCAAGTCGAGGTGTCGACGAAGTCCGTTCGTCAAGATAAAGAACAATGTCCAATAAGCGACGAACACGGTCAGTACAACGGATGTGACAGGCGCGTTGAGTGACGACAGTGCCGTGAATTCCGTTCGGAAGTCCGGACTCGTGATGGCGTAAAAAGCAAATCCGAACGTCGGAAGCGCCCCGAGGTACAGCAGCCATTTTGGAAACTTCATGAAGCGACGCCTCCTTTTTAGATGATCAAACTTCCTTGATTGTACAGGATAAAAAGGAAACAGAAAACGAACAAAAATGTAAGGAAGTGTCATTTGAGGATAATGATTCGGTATACTAACAGAACGAAAGCGTTTCAGGATGCTTGTTCTTACGATCGTGGACGTTCAAAAATCGGTTCATAATAAGATCCGACCCCTACGCCGGACGTCACGAAATCAGGTGCAACGAGTTGGATGAACCGTCAGCCGTCCTCCGCTTGTTGGGTGATGACGTCCCGGTAATCTTCTTTCGGGTTGCAGGATAACCGCTTAAAATCAATCCGGATGAATTGGTATTCGAACATAATAGCCCCTCCTTTAATCGTCTTGTATCGTACGAACGCAAATAGGAAATGGTTCCCAGAAAGAAAACCTGAAAATATGAATTCTAAACGAAGGAGCTAACCAAACAAATGATGAATTTAACGGCTAAACCCACCTTAATCGGAGAAAAGATCATTCTCCGTCCCTTTGCAATGGAGGACATTCCATGGATTGAACGATGTTTGCTCGATCCCGAAGTCCTGACATTAACCGGAAGTTCATCCGGTATTGACCGAAAGACCCTGCAAACGTGGTATGCCACAAGAAACGAACAACCGGATCGGTTGGATTTGGCCGTCATCGATCAGGAGTCGGGCGTACTGGTGGGGGAAGTTGTCGTCAACGACTATGAGCAACAACAGCAAAGCATGAATTTCCGGATTCTGATCGGACCGGACGGCAGAAATCGAGGTCTCGGAACAGAAGCGACACAGTTGTTGATGGATTATCTGTTTCGGCACACGGCTTTACACCAACTGACCTTAAGTGTGTTGGCCATCAATCCAAGAGCGAGGCACGTCTATGAAAAAATCGGTTTTGAAGTGACCGGTGTGGATGCCCGTGATGTAGAAGTCGAGGGGAAATGGATCGACTCGATCCAGATGGTCCTGACACGCAAAAAGGCACTCAAATTATAACGAGGTTCAATCATTGAAACTACATGCATTTTCCAAAAAACAACCCGGTCGTTATCCGAAAAAAGCGGATAGGACCGGGCTGTTTCTGTTTAACGTTGTTTTTGATCCAACTCTCGTTCTTCTTCGTCATCATTCCAACCAAAGCTCAGGTCGACGCGGCGACCGATGAAAGATCGCAAGAATAGGACGAACGTCATGACGGGTAACATCCACCACCAGGTGTCCACGATATCAAAGTATTGTTCGATGTATAACCAGATAAACAGCGTGCTGACAAATAAAATCGTTTCTGCTGTCGTGATGAATTCTCTTTTTGGTTCAAACATCAACTAACCCCCAACGTATGTGTTTAAGAATGAATCGTTTCGGTCGACGACTGAGTGACGGCGACATCTTGCTGGTCGAGCTGATCAAACAGAATCGTCCGGTTCCGTCCTTGTTGTTTCGCCGTATACAAGGCATCATCGGCGAGTGTGCTCATCCGTTGAATGTGCACATGTTTCCCATGGGCGATGCCGATCGAGGTCGTGACTTCAATCGCCGGGAACCCGTCGAGTTGAAACCGTTCCGTCGCAATCCGTTCACGAATCCGATTGGCGACCTTGACGACTTTTTGCGGGGACAGGTCATAGACGAGAATCATGAATTCCTCACCGCCGATCCGGGCCGTGATATCGTGCGGGCGGGTTTCTTCCTTCAGGATGTTGGCAAACTGTTGCAAGACGAGATCACCGTTACCGTGTCCGTACGTATCGTTGACATGCTTAAAGTGATCGATGTCGAGCGCAAGGACGTTGTAGATCCGTCCTTCTTGTTCGAGTCCTGCCGTCCGGGCATCCCAGACCCGCCGATTGTACAGACCGGTCAGGTGATCGAGTTCGGCTGACTTTTTGTACAGTTGGACCTGCTGATTCAAAGTCTGGAAATCAAGCGTTAACATGCTGGAGAGGACACCGACCGCAAGACCGATTGTCCAGGTCGACAGTAACAGCCGGAGTGCCGTGTCACTGAATCCTAAGTTGATCAGAACGGCGCATGTAATCATCAACAGGGCCCAGACGTTCAACGAAACGTTTTGCAGGAACGGCCGGTTCAACAACTTCCGGTGGATGTAAAGCATACCGCTGCTGATACCGAGAATCGCGACGAAGGCAACGAAGGCCTGTGGTGTGACCCCGAATAAAAAGCGGGAACTGGCGATGATGGCTGTCGCGATGACGAGCGGAAAACGAATGCCGTAAAATGCCAGTAAGACAAGTGGTAAATGCCGCAGATCCATCCGGAGGGACTCGTTGACTTGAATGCCTTTGAACATTAACAAGACACCAAGTAATCCGGTCGCCAGTCCGATGATGATCGACTTCATCGTATAGGATGAAAACTGGGTGGAATGGATGATTTTCGAGATGATATAAAATCCGGTGAACGCGATACAAGCGTTGATCAGTAACTCGACGATGAACATGATTTTCCACATCCTTGACCTTGATACTTTCACGATACCATGCTGACAAAAGTTGTCAAACGAGAAGAACGAATAGGGACAGTTTTGGGACGGGAAATCGAGATGGATCGCAGTTACCGATTTAAGCATGCTGCGAAATAAAATGCATGGAAAGAACCCGACTGACTGAATAACTCCTACTGGAACATTCGTCTGCCGGGTAACGTCTGATGAATCCCTCTACTAGAAGTATACCGCGATTGCCCTAAAGGAAACAGACTACTTTTCTGTCAAATCGCACCTTATACTACAAGCAAGAACACTGAAGAGAGGAAGGGGATTTTGATGACAGACCAAACCGAAGTACTGGACCGGGGACCGTTTTTCACGGGACAAAAGTAGCATTGAACGTCGGCGATCAGTTGGAGGCGCATTTTCCGTCCAATTATCAGGACAAACACGCCAATTACATCTATTTTACGGCAACGCTTGAAGCCGCCAAGTGGGGCGCCGAACTTGCAAAAGGGGACGGTGCCGAACACATCTATCTCGTTGAGCCGCTCGGGACGTTCGAAGATGATCCAAATTTGACCGACAAACGTTTTCCGGGAAATCCGACGCGGTCGTACCGGTCGCAGCAACCGCTTGTCATCGTCGCGGAGCTTGCGACATGGGAACGGCATACGGAAGAAGTGATCCAACAGATGAAAACGTCCCTCGCCAAGTTACGTGCAGAAGGTAAAAATGTGATTTTAGACTGACCAAACAGAAGTCGGATAACGTCTGGAAACGATTGTAAAAAGCCGGCGGAATCTGTTTTGAAAAAAGGGGAATGAAGGATTCGTTATGCCATCATATAAGCTGTTCAGACGTAGAAAAGGAGACAGCTTATGCAGACACGAACGATTCTCATCATCGAAGACGAAGTCGAAATTGCCGAACTCGTCTCGATTCATTTACGCAACGAAGGATTCGCTACGCTACTTGCGCATGACGGAAAGTCGGGTCTGACGTTGTTTCAACAGCGGTCGATTGATCTTGTGATCCTAGACATCATGATGCCGGAAATGAACGGTCATGAAGTGTTGACGCAAATCCGGCAGATCAATCAGACACCGGTCATCTTCTTGAGCGCCAAACAGTCCGATTTCGATAAAATCAGCGGGCTGGTGATCGGGGCGGATGACTATATGACGAAACCGTTTAATCCGTTGGAGTTGGTCGCCCGGGTCAATGCTCAATTACGGCGTGCCTTTCAATGGACAGGACAGGCGGCTTTATTCAAGGCAGACGTCATCAACATCCAAAACGTGAGTCTGGATGCAGATCAACGGACGGTGCTCGTGAACGAACAGAAGGTCAATCTGACACCAAAAGAGTTTGAGATCTTCTGGTTACTCGCGAGCTCACCCAATCAAGTGTTCAGTTCAGAAAAAATCTTCCAGCGTGTGTGGAAAGAGGATTATTTTGAAGGGGCCAACACTGTTATGGTTCATATCCGGACCTTACGGAAAAAGATTGAGGATACGAACAAAGCGAACAGGTTGATCGAAACGGTCTGGGGAGTCGGGTACAAGGTGAATGCGTAAATTCATCAACAGTTTCCGGACTCGGATCATCTATCTGTTCATCCAAAGTTTGCTGATTGCAGCAGGCGTCACGTTCGCGATCTATAAATCCCTGCAATACTATTACCATCACCACGTCTTTTATGGCGATACCTACATGAAGTACCGATTTTGGATGCGCGAAGTCGGCGATATTTATGTGTTTTTAGCGCTGTATATTCCCTTCTCCATCCTCGTTTTCTACTTATTGACGCGGACTTATACCAAATACTTCAATGAAATCTCGACCGGGATCCGCCAATTGGCAGCCGGTGATTTTTCGCATCAGATCGAGATTTCCTCAAAAGATGAATTCCGTCAAATCGCAAACGATCTCAACGAGGCGAGCAGTGGATTGCGGACCGCGATTCAAGCCGAGACGTTAGCGCAGCGCAGTAAAGAAACACTGATTGCCAATTTAGCCCACGATTTACGGACACCTCTGACATCGGTGACCGGCTATTTGGACTTATTGAACCAGCCGTCCATTACTGCCGAGCAACGCGATGCCTATACGAAGATTGCCTATAAAAAATCCCGGGATCTCGAGGAGTTGATGGAAACCCTGTTCGATATCTCAAAACTGGATCTGTCACTCAAGGCGACTGAACAGTCAATGGTTGACCTGCATGAGTTATTGCTGCAACTTCTGGACGAGATGTATCCAATGATCAGCCGAGTCGACGCTCGGATCGACCAACAAATCGCTCCGAATCTCACCGTTTACGGAAACGGAAAAGAACTGGCGCGGGTCTTCGAGAATCTACTCAGTAATGCCCTGCGTTACGGGGATGTGAGTCGACCGATCGAGGTTGAAGCAACCCGACAAGGTGAGGTCATCACGATTCATATTACGAACTACGGTCCGCCGATTCGCAAAGAAGACGTCCCGCATCTGTTTGATATGTTTTATACGGTGGATCAAGTCCGGAACATGCCGACGAAACAGACCGGTCTCGGATTGTTCATTGCGAAGACAATTGTCGAGAAACACGCAGGGACGATTGAAGTCAAACAACCGGATGGACAGATTCGGTTCGAAGTCACGTTGCCGTCCGATTTAAGAAATCTTTAAGGTTTTCCCCGACTTTCCTTTAAACCCTTTTCTTTACGCTGAGTGTAAGGAAGTAAAGGAGAGGGTCTAACATGAAAAAAACAATCGTCGTCCTATTAACGTGCCTCATCGTCTATCAATGGTATGTAAGCCGGACCCCGGCTTTGACACAATCGATTTCTTTAAAAGAGGTTTCCGTGCATCAGGGAGATCTGGTGTTAATCAACAAGCAGACGAAGATTCAACAAGATCCCCGTAATTTATCTGCTGTTGCCAAACAGGTCTCGGAAACAATCGTCGAGCCTGATGTACTGCTTGAGGATCATGTCGCAGCCGCTTTGCACCGGATGATGCAACGGGCGAAAAAGGTCGGCATCAATCACTTTCGAATCAATAGTGCCTACCGAAGTGGGAAAGTGCAACAGGCATTGTATGAAGAATATGGTGCGGACTTTGCGTTGCCTGCTGGACACAGCGAACACCAGACGGGTCTGTCGGTAGATATCGGCTCGACACGCGGGAAAATGAAACAATCGAAAGAGGGTAGATGGCTTGCTAAGCATGCGCATCAGTTTGGATTTATCATCCGTTATCCAAAGGGAAAAGAGAGCGTGACGGGGATCTCGTTTGAACCGTGGCACATCCGCTATGTCGGTCTGCCGCACAGTACGAAGATGTATGAGGAGAACTGGGTGCTCGAAGAATATTTGAATTACCTTAAACAAGAACATACCTATCAGATTCAAACTGCCGGTCATACCTATTTTGTGCAATACACCAAACACCGCGCACTCAAAATTCCGGATACGCCCGTTTTTCACGTGTCCGGGACGAATACAAAAGGTTTTATCGTCACGTCACGGTTACCAAAATGAGTGAGGAGGAATCGTATGTACCCGTCGAACGAAGCAAACATTCAGATTCAAGCCGTCAAATATGACGGGTCCCTGCATTGTGAGTGGGAAACGACTTTGTTGACCGAAACCGAGCGGTATCTGGTCGTCTACGGACGACCGGGCCGTGTTTTGCACCATCATACACGGAACCAGACCTTCATCTGCGACACGCCGTCACTCGAGTACTATGATTTGCAGGACGGCTATACCGTCAATCTTGATCTTGAGCAGGACGGACAAGTCCGCTACTACTGCAACATTTGTCTGCCAACAGAGCGGACGGCTTCCGGTCTCCGGTTCGTCGATCTCGATCTGGATCTCGTACGGAACACGGCAGGTCAATGGACGGTCGTCGACGAGAATGAATTTTTGGAAAATCAGCGGACGTATCATTATCCGGATGAGGTCATCGAGGGGGCAAAGCAAATGCTGCGCCGTCTGCAGAACAAAATTGAACAACAGGATTTTCCGTTTGACGGATTTTTGGAAAAGTGGATGCAGCGAGTGAACAAGAAGATTGATTCATAGGAATAATTTTTATTTCCGGTACGTGTATTCGGCAACATGGATTTCGAATTTGATTCTAGAAAGGTGAGCCACAAGCATGTTAAGCAACATAAAAAATACATATGGTAAAGAATACGATACTTATCAAAAATATTACCAAAAAACGATGCAGTTTATTTTGATAGTGGGTTTTCTAACAGCGCTGTTGGCTTTTGGAATCGCCTTTTATTTTGAAGAGTTTATCATCGAACAAGCAACTACTATCGCTGAACAAATGCAAAGTGATTCAAGCGATCAGAATCACGAGAGTCAATTTATGTCTACTTTTTCCAATAATATTTGGATTGGTGCCGTCATCATCATCTGTGGCTTGATACCAATTTTGGGAATACCGGTCCTTTATGCGCTCCTCTCTTTTGCTGCTGTCGGAATCATTGCGGGCTATGGCATGATTATGGAATATGACGTTCTTAAGACAATGCTCGTTTCTTTTGTCCCTCATGCAGTATTTGAGATCATTCCCATTCTATATTCGGTCGCGATTGGAATGTATGTGAATCGAAACATGATGAACAAACTATTCTTTAAGCGTCGAGACTCTGAACCACTAAGAAAAATGGTGGTTCAGAGTCTCATGGGTTATCTAACTGTAGTCATCCCTGTGTTCTTTGTCGCAGCACTCATCGAAAGTTTTGTGACGACACACTTGATTGAGGTATTTTTGTGACGTGACTTCCTATTTACAACAAATTAGGGCCAACCGCCGGATTTCAGCGGCCATCGCTTGATTGACAGGATGCAGTTGCTCGAGCCACTCGAGCAACGCGAGCGCGGATTGCGGTACCCGGTCGTACCCTTGCAGCACATCAGCAAACCGTTCCTGTGCTTGTGGGAATCGTTGCTCGGCCCGGCGTTCATTGCCGTACTGATCCGGATAATAGACGACTTCCGGCTCGAGCAGATGAAGGACGGACAGGAGTTGGGAAAAGGCATGCTGTTCGACGAGTTGCAGACCGGACAGCCGTTCCCCGCGGGCGTAGCGGCATAGTCCGACGTAGAGATTCGTCAAGGCCTCGTTCAGCGCAAAATCAAGAGTGTCCCGTCGAATCGAGGGTGGTGTTTGTTTAGAGACGGTTAGGTCTGTTCCGGGAAACGTCGGGTCTTGCCAAATGATCCGACCGGGAGAAAAGGCAATCTCCGGCATCTCGTCGAGTTCAAAAATCGCACACTCGCCGTAAATCCCATCGGCAAACAACAGCTTGAAGCCGTCGACCGTGTTTTGGAAAATGAAGCTGAGCGGATGGACGGATTCGAGCCAATCCAGTTGATCGAGGAACCGTTGTTTCTGTCCCGGCTTCGTGATGACGAAAAAATCAAGATCGGAATAGTCATCAAGCCGCTCCAATTCTTGACCGACCGAGCCGAGTCCAAGCAATAACCAGGCCTGTTGTGTGTGTGCGAGCTGGTGACCGATCTGGTTGAGACGTGTGAGTAGAGTATGTTGTCGTTGTGGCATCGAAAAGCTCCTTT
>CABFOE010001042.1_pt1 | contig 11301 bp, 8 predicted proteins | sample 3521981 | NCBI WGS metagenome assembly CABFOE01 (sample SAMEA5312457, study PRJEB27640) | indoor metagenome | biome: indoor environment; feature: uncontrolled; material: polymer tiles stone | place: Germany | collected 2014-07-07 | reverse complement strand
TGATGCTGCTGCTGAGTAACTTCGCATTTTCCGCCAAGTTGCGGACTTCGATTGCAACGACGGAGAAACCTTTCCCGTGTTCACCAGCCCGGGCGGCTTCAATCGATGCATTCAAAGCAAGCAAGTTCGTCTGATTCGCGATGTCTTCAATTCCTTGCGTCATCTTGACGATTTCATCCGACGTCGTTTTCAGTTGCTGAATGCTTGTCAATGATGTGCTGACTTGTTCCGTCGATTGGACGAATTGTTGCTCCATTTTTTCCATCTGCGTTTCATTTTCTGATGTCAATCCGACCAGATTGCGGCTCGTCTTTTCCGTTTGATCGGTTTCAGATAAGATTTGTGTCGCGCGACGACTCGTTTCCGAGATCGCACCTTCCGTCTGTTCGACAGTGCTTGCGACTTCCTGGCTGACACGCACGACGTCTTGTAACAGACGGCTCCGTGATTCGTTTGCCGCACTGACTTCATGTAAACGGGCATCCACATATTGACTCGTCACGATTTGCGCATCGAGATTCATCGCGTGGTTGAGCGCTAAAATGGCATTCGACAACTGAGCCGGATCGTGTTGGAAATGCTCGACGATTTTCGGAATCAACAATGTATTAAACGCTGCGTAAGACGCGATGAACCAGGTCACCGGGACGAAGTTGCGGTTATGCGTTTTCCCCATGCGGGTCCGCATCGCCAAGAACTTATCATCCATGTTACCGGTCAATAAACTGCCGAAGTAGTCAGCAAACACTTTTTTCAGCCGTTCCCGTGTCGATGAGTTTTGAGCAATCTGGACCATCTCTGGATGCAGAAGCAAATGATCGAGTACTTGCTCGAGGACTTCATCCAAGATGCTGTTGACGACAGGTGCCATCGCTTTTAAGGTTTGCAGGTGTTCTTCCGTGTAGCCCATGTATTCTAAGCGTCCTGTTAAGCTCGGATCACTTGTTTTCGTAATGAGTCGTTTGTCTGGAAATCCGATTGTCGCCTGATAGGTCGACGTCGATGATTTAGTTTTAAATGGATTGCGCACGATTTGCCCCCGATTTTCTTGGAATTAAGATTTTTAGTGTCTTGTTTGTTATCGGCTGTTTCTGGAAATCCGATAATCGTTTTCTATAAAATTTAGTTGTGGCTGATAAAACATTGACCTGAAACAAAAAAACTCACGGTCTTGGACCATGAGTGAAATGACCTCTTCTGAAATGAAGGGTACGTGCTATATGTGTCAAACGATAATTAGACAGGTTGATCCTCTTGAAAGGCTTTTTTGGCGTCGACGATTGTCCGCATCCGGCTGACACAACCTTGAACGAACTGAATGTCGATCGACGTAAAGCGGGTGACAGGTCCTTTGGCTGACTCAGCGCTGAATGTGAAGGTTCCGAGATTCCAAAGTTCGATTTTAAATCGTTTTCCTTTGTTGTCATCGAAGTGTTCTACGAATTCGATTTTCGGTACCATACGAACCCCTCCTTGTAGAACCATTCCCGTTTTTTTCAAAATAAAAAAGCCAAACTGCGTGTTTCAGACAGTTTGGCTCGAAATATTTAAGCGGATGGAACGTCGTATCCGATTTCTTCAATGGCGTCGACAAGACGTTCTGTCGTGACGTCTTCGTGTGTCACCGTGACATTGTTGTCAGCAAGTGAGACCGTTGCGTTGGTTACACCGTCCAATTCATTTAGTGCCGATTCGACACTCGCTTTGCAGTGGTTACATGTCATCCCGATGACAGGAATAGTTGTTTCTTTCATGATAGATGTCCTCCTTTAGATAATGGAATACGTTTTAAGCGTAACGCATTTGTGACGACGGAAACAGAGCTGAATGCCATGGCAGCACCTGCGACCCAAGGGGCGAGGAGGCCGAGGCAGGCGATCGGAATCCCGATCGTGTTGTATCCGAGGGCGAAAACCAGATTTTGCCGAATGTTTTTCATCGTCTGTTCACTGAGTCGAACGGCGGTGACGACTTGCTGCAGGTCATGCCCAAGCAGAGTGACGTCTGCCGCTTCGAGTGCGACGTCTGTCCCGCTGCCAAGCGCAATCCCGACGTCTGCCGTCGCCAGTGCCGGCGCGTCGTTGATGCCGTCCCCGACCATGGCGACCCGTCGTCCTGTTGCCTGCAATGCTTTGATGTGGTCCGCTTTTTCAACCGGTAACACATCAGCGAAGACGTGATCTTGCGGAATACCAAGTTCGACTGCCAGTTGGTCCGCGACTTCCTGCCGGTCACCGGTCAACAGGTAGACTGCCTTTGTTTGTTGCAGCTCTTGAATGACCTGTTTAGTGGTAGGTTTCAGTTCATCCCGAATGGCGTATCCGGCTTTGATTTCCTGATCAACTGCGACATATACGAATGTAGCGCCGGCAGCCGACCAGTCGGGGAGAGGGAGGTTACGTTCCCGCATCATGCGTGCCGATCCGACGATCACGTCACGCCCTAAAATCATTCCGCTGACACCTCGTCCGGCATCGACGGTGAAGCGGTCGATGTCAAAGACGACATCGCGTTCTTCTGTAATCGCATGCGCAAGCGGGTGTTCCGATTTTTTCTCAAGTGCTGCCGCAAAATCAAGTGCTTCCTCCTGACCAAACGTCTTGACGACGACAGGCCGGCCAACTGTCAACGTTCCCGTCTTATCAAAGACAATAGCGTCGACATGCTGTAACGATTCGAGTTGCGCACCACCTTTGAATAACACACCATGTTCGGCACCTTTGCCCGTTCCGACCATGATGGAAGTCGGTGTCGCAAGTCCAAGGGCACACGGACAGGCGATGACAAGCACGGCGATTGCCGGACGAATGGCTTCCGCGAACGAACCGGTCGTCCACCACCAGACCGCTAACGTCAGCAAGGCGATGGCGACGACAATCGGAACGAAGACACCGGAAATCCGGTCAGCCTGCCGCTGAATCGGCGCTTTTTCCGTCTGCGCTTGTTCGACGACGCGGATGATGTTCGCAAGCATTGTCTCCTGACCGACTTTTGTGGCTTCGATCACGAGATGCCCGTTCGTGTTCAAGGTGCCTTCGATGACGGTATCGTTGTTCGTTTTATGAACCGGAAGCGGTTCACCGGTCAACATCGATTCGTCGAGATAAGCATCGCCGGATACAATCTGTCCGTCCACCGGGATTTTTTGTCCCGGTTTCACGACGAGCTGCATCCCGGTTTGGATCTGATCCATCGGGACTGTCCGTTCGACGCCTTGTTCCAGGACAACCGCATCGGTCGCCTGTAAGGAAAGAAGACTTTTAATGGCACCCGTCGTTTGTTGTTTGGCACGATCCTCGAGGACTTTTCCAAGAAGGACAAGTGTGATCAAAACGGCGCTGGTCTCAAAATAGAGATTCGGCATCGCCGGATGGATCAGCATTTCCGCGACCGAATAAAAGTAGGCGGCTGATGTCCCAAGTGCCACGAGGACATCCATATTGGCGCTTCCGTTGCGAAGACTCTTATAGGCTCCGATATAGAACGGAGCACCGATGATGAATTGGACCGGTGTCGCCAGCGTCAACTGGAGCCAAGGATTCATCAGGAATGGCAGATGAATCGGACTATTCGGGATGTGTGACACCATACTGAGCAACAACGGCAAAGACAACAAGGCGGCAATCCAAAAGCGGTAGAGCATCCGGCGGTTTTGAACCTGTTCGTGCGGAGCCGTCTTAAGCGTGGCACTGTAGCCGACTTTTTTTATCTTATCGAGGATCGTCTGCTCTTCCATGTCGTCCGGAACAGCAATTCGAGCGGTCTCAAGGGGCAGGTTGACCGTCGCTTCGACACCGTCCATCCGATTTAAGACCTTTTCAATCCGTGCGGAGCAGGCAGCACAGGTCATGCCTTCGATGTTGAGTTCAATCGTTTTCGACATCTGAATCCCTCCTTACTTCTTGAGACGAGCGATGACGGCCATCAGTTCATCGACATACACATCCGTTTCCTCGTTACCGGTTGCAGCATCGTGCATACACATCTTGACGTGACGTTCGATGATCTGCAGCTCGACTTGCCGGAGTGCGGCCTGAATCGATGCGGTTTGGGTCAAGATATCGATACAGTAGCGGTCTTCCGCGACCATGTTGGCAATGCCGCGGACTTGACCTTCAATCCGTTTTAATCGTTTCGTCAAGGCATCTTGTTCCTCGGATGAGCGGGGAACAAGCGGGTGATCATGCGCCATGAGAAGGCACCTCCTTTTGGTTTTCTTTGTCTAGTTTGACTATATCATATAGGTATGGGGGGTACCAGTATAAAGATTCAACATAAAAAAAACCGCTTCATCCAAAAGGACAAAGCGGTCGTAAGAACTAAGTGATTTACTGATTTGAGACTTGCGGTTTGACGATTTGTTCGTTCAACGACCGGTTGCTGATGATGTCTTCGGCTTGTGTCGCTCGTTTGATGAAGAACGAGAGCACAAACGCAAGACCGGCGATAAACGTCGAGATGAAGAAGGCATAGTTGATGCCGTCGAGCGTCGCTTGCATGACGATTTGCTGCTTCATGGCAGCAGCAGCCTCGGCAGTCGGTTGACTCGTCATATTTTTTGCTGCTTCCTGCGCGAGTTCCGTCCCGCGTGTTTTCGCGTGGGTCGACATGATCGTGACGAGCAGAGCTGTTCCGATTGCACCAGAGACTTGCTGTAACGTATTGTTCATCGCTGTCCCGTGCGGGTAGTAACGGGTAGGCAACTGGTTCAGTCCGTTCGTCGAAACCGGCATCATGACCATCGACATCCCGAACATCCGGAGAGAATACAGGATGATCAAATGCGTATACGTCGTATCCATCTCAAGCTGACTGAAGTAGTAACTCGTGACGACCGTGATGAACAATCCGGTAATCGCAAGCGGACGTCCGCCAATCTTATCAAACAGTTTTCCGTTGATCGGCGACATGACCGCCATCAAGATGGCTCCCGGCAGTAACATCAGACCGGCATCGAGCGGAGAGATGCCGCGAATCGTCTGAACGTAGATCGGTAAAAGCAACATCCCGGAGAACATCGCGATCGTCACGACCATCGAGATGACCGACGACAGGGCGAACATCGGATACCGGTAAATTTTAAAGTTGAGCATCGGACGTTCCATCTTCAATTGACGCAGGATGAACGTGACGAGGGCAACAACTCCGATGATCAAGGCCAAGATGACATGGAGACTGTCCCATCCTTTAGAACCGGCAGAACTGAAGCCGTACAACAGACCTCCGAATCCGAAGGAAGACAAGACGACCGACGTAAAGTCGAGCTTGGCATTGGACCGTTCTTTGACGTCACGGAGTAAAACAAATCCGGTCACAAGAACAATCAAGGCGATTGGTGTGATGAAATGGAACAACATCCGCCAATCGTAATGCTCGATGATCCAGCCGGATAGGGTCGGACCGATGGCCGGTGCGCCCATCATGATGAGACCGAAGAAGCCCATCGCGGTTCCGCGTTTTTCAATCGGGAAACTGACGAGCATGACGTTCATCAAAAGAGGCATCATGATGGCAGATCCAGAAGCCTGGATCATCCGACCGGCAAGCAGGACCGGGAAGGTAACCGCAAAGCCGGCGAGAATCGTCCCGAGCGAGAACAAGGTCATCGCCAACAGAAACAGGCGGCGGACTGAGAATTTTTGAATCAAGAAAGCAGAAGTCGGGATTAAAATCCCGTTAACGAGCATGAAACCCGTCGACAACCACTGAACGGTCGAGGTTTCAATGTTCAAATCCTTCATGATCGAAGGTAGGGCGATGTTAAGTAACGTGTTATTTAAAAAAGCAATAAAGGCACCGATCATCAGTACGGCAATGATGCCATAGGGGGGACGAGCGGAAGCAGATTTTTCGTGTTGCATGGGTTTCCTCCTTAATGAACTGGCAGTACACATTTCTATACGGTCGTTCTATCTGTTGTCTATCTTAATCTGATTCAACTTGAATTACAAATATTAATAGCTAAGAAAGATAATTTTATTTTTTGTAAACAAGATGAATTGATAAGAGGGATCGTCTCATATAAAAAAAGCGTCACTCCTTTTGCTTTGTTGAAAACAAAAGGAGTGACGCTTTAATAAAATGCACGTTATTATCCGACGTGTGTCTTCAGGGCATCCATCGTAATGTCGTAATGCGATGTCGTCCAAACAGCGCGTCCGTCCTGAATAAACAGCACTTGCGGTGACTCATGCCGGACATTGTAATGTTCTGCGATATGATTCGACAAGGTCCGTGCTTCCTGGACCAACAAGTAAGCTGTCGGGACGGATGTCGTATCAGCATACTTCGTGTACTCGGAAAAACCAGCCGAACTGATCGGGCAGGTCGTACTGTGTTTACAGATGACGAATGTCGTATGTTCTGAAACAAATTGATCAAAGTCGGAAAGCGATTGTAATTTTCTTAGCTGTGTCATTCTATCATCCTCCATAAGTTCGTAAACGGTCACTTAACTTCAGATTCTCCCTGTAATCGACCGGACAGTCAATTAAAACGGGTCCGTCACTCAAGAAAGCTTGCTCGAGACAAGCAGACAGTGTGCCGTGTTCTCCGACACGCAGACCAAGTGCACCAAAGGCGACAGCGAGTTGCACGAGGTCCGGATTGTCGAATTCGATATAAGGCGCCCGTCCGTAAGCTTGTTGCTGTTTCCATTCGATCAGTCCATACGTCCCGTCGCGCCAGATGATGACGACAATCGGCAACTTCAGCCGAACAGCCGTCTCAAGATCCTGACCGTTCATTAAAAAGGCCCCGTCACCTGACGCACAGAGGACACGCCGGTCCGGATAAAGCAGTTTCGCGGCGATGGCACTTGATAACCCGTACCCCATCGAGGAAAATCCGTTCGAAATGAACAATTGATTTGGGCGTGTCGTTTGAAAATGCCGTCCGAGCCAAACTTTATGCGCGCCGACATCGGAAAAGACCATCCCGTCCGAACCGGTCGCCTGTTCCAATTCCCGGACGATGCTTTGCGGGTGAAGCGGCAGTGCCATCGAATAGGGGGCCTGAATTTCCTTGCGTAATCGATCACGGTCTTGTTGCCAACCGGACCAGGCACGATTCGGCACGTCTTCAGCAAGCAACCGTAACGTATCCGGCAAGGAACCAATCAAATTGGCGACGACCGGATAATATTGGTCCACCTCATGTTGATTCGTGTCGATATGGAGAACCGGTGTCCGGTTCGGGTTCCATTTCGACGGCGGCAGTTCCGTAATGTCATAACCAATTGCGATGATTAGATCGCTTTGGTCGATGATGCGTTGATTATAATCAGCGTTCGGCAGACCGATCGTGTGAGCAGCGAGTTCATGATCGGACGCAATCGTTCCTTTTCCCATCATCGTCTCAACGACGGGGACACCTAAACGTTCGACGAAGTGACGAAAGGCGTCCGTCGCTCCGCTCCGATTAATCCCGAATCCCGCAATCACGACAGGTTTTTCCGCTTGTTCAATCTGACGCAAGACGGCACTGTCCTTGACCGAGGTCGGATGCAGATATGTTGGAGCACTATCCACAAGCAAAGGAGTTTTGGCATCGACGTCAGCTTTGGCAATGTCTTCCGGGAAGGAGATATGTGTCGCGCCCGGTTTTTCGGAAGCAGCTTGAGCAAACGCCTGGCGGACGACTTCTGAAATGACTTCACCGGAAGAAATCGATGTACTGGATTTTGTAATCGGTTGGTACATCTCAACCAGATCGAACATCTGATGGGAGGCTTTATGCTGCCGCCACGTCGCCCCTTGCCCGGTAATCGCGACGACCGGAGAATGATCCATCGTCGCACTGGCGATACCGGTCATCATATTCGTTGCACCGGGTCCAAGCGTCGAGAGGCAGACGCCGGGGCGTCCGCTCAATCGACCGAACATCGAGGCCATGAATGCCGCGTTTGTTTCATGACGTGTCGTCACGAAGGTGATGTTTGATTTACTGATCGCTTCAAGTAACGTAATGTTCTCTTCGCCCGGCACACCGAAAATGTGTGTCACACCTTCTGCTTCGAGACAGTCAACGAACCGTTCAGCGGCATTCATTGGTCCAGACCGCCGATGGAGACATACTTCGTTTCAAGATAAGCTTCAAGCCCTTCAGAACCGCCTTCACGTCCGACACCGGACTGTTTCATACCGCCAAACGGCGCTTGAGCCGCCGAAGGAACACCGTCATTCCAACCGACGATTCCATAATCGAGATTTTCGATGGCCCGGAATGCGCGAGCATAGTTGTTCGTGAAGACGTAAGATGCCAAACCAAACGGCGTCTGATTGGCATAATGAACGGCTTCTTCATCCGAACTGACGCGTTGGACAGGGGCGACCGGACCAAACGTCTCTTCGTTCATGATCAGCATCTGGGGAGTGACGTCAGCAAGAACCGTTGCTTCATAATAGTAGACATCCTGATCCTCGTCGGCTTGTCCTGTTCCGCCGGTTACAATCCGTGCACCGGCTGATGTGGCGTCATCGACATGTTTTTTGACTTTGTCGTACCCGGATTTGTTGATCATCGGACCGATTTTCGTGTCGCTGTCGAGTCCGTTGCCGGTTTTCAATTTAGCTGTTTCCTGACCTAGTTTTTCGACGAAAGCATCGTAAATCGAATCGGATACATAGATGCGGTTCCCGCAGACACATGTTTGTCCGCCGTTGCGGAACTTCGATTTGATCGTTTCAGCGACAGCAAGATCCAAATCGCAGTCATCAAATACAAGGATCGGAGCATGTCCGCCAAGTTCGAGCGACATCGCCTTGATCGTCTCGGCACCTTGAGCCATCAATGTCCGACCGACTTCAGTTGAACCGGTGAAGGTGATCTTATCGACGTGGGGATGGGTCGCAAGCGATTCCCCCAAGTCTTTACCGCTGCCCGTCACGGCATTGACGACGCCGTCCGGAATGCCGACTTCCTGACAAAGCTCAAGCAGACGGAGTGCGGTCAACGGAGTGGCCGTTGGTGGTTTTAAGACAAACGTACAGCCGGCGACGAGTGCAGGTGCCAACTTCCGCGTAATCATTGCCGCCGGGAAGTTCCATGGTGTAATCGCAGCGACGACACCGACCGGCTGTTTGATGACATGCAGTCGTTTGTTTGTATCATGTGACGGAATGATCCGACCGTAGGCGCGTTTTCCTTCTTCCGCAAACCATTTGACGAAGTTCGCCGCATACTCGACTTCGCCTTCCGACTCGGCGAGGGGTTTTCCCATCTCGAGTGTCATCAGACGTGCCAATTCATCCTTTTTCTCAAGCATCTTCGCATACAATTTTTCAAGTAAGGCGGCGCGTTCATACACGCTTCGTTTCGACCATTCCGGAAAAGCCTTCCGGGCGGCTTCGACGGCATCGTTAACATCTGACTTTGTTCCGTTCGGTACACTGCCGACGACTTCCCCGGTCGCCGGATTTTTGACATCGGTTCGTTCCCGCTCCTGATTGAGCCATTGTCCATTAATCAAAAACTGTCCGTCCATCTTACAAAATCCCCCTTTTTTATTCGCATTGTTAAGGATATACCCGAAGATTGAAAAAAAGATTCATTTTTCCGGGAAAAGGTTGTGCAAAAGGCTAGAAATTGACCGATAAACAGTGTAGGATAATTCAGTAAATGTAATGTATTTCTGTTAGAAAAATTTTGTTTAAAAATCAAATTCGGCAATTGTGTTCGGCAATTGTGTAAAGTAACGGAATCAACCTTGAATCGTTGACATTCCAACTGGGTTTGATAAGATAAAGATAGGGTATTTGCGCAATCGGTTGCGCTATAAAAAACTAAACCGATGAATAGTATAAAACGTCGAGAATTTGTATAAAAAAACGGACAACAAAGACTGAAATACGAGAGGATTTATCCATAATGACACAAATGATACCGCGTCCGGAAACGGCACAAAAAACACTCACGCGAGCTTGGTGGAAAGAAGCAGTTGCTTATCAAATTTATCCACGCAGCTTTTATGATGCAAACAACGATGGAATCGGCGATATCCCGGGTATCATCGCAAAATTGGATTATCTGAAAGATCTCGGAGTCGATGTGTTATGGATTTGCCCGATGTTCAAATCACCAAACGATGACAACGGATATGACATCAGTGATTATGAAGACATCATGGACGAATTTGGAACGATGGCCGATTTTGATTTATTAATGGAAGAAGCACATAAACGCGATATTAAAGTACTGCTGGATTTAGTCGTCAATCATACGTCGGACGAACACCCGTGGTTCCTCGAATCCCGTTCGTCAAAAGACAACGATAAACGTGACTGGTACATCTGGAAGGATGCAGTCAACGGCGGTGAGCCGAACAACTGGGAAAGCATCTTCGGCGGTTCAGCATGGGAATACGATGAAAAGACCGAGCAGTATTTCCTGCACGTCTTCTCACGTCGTCAACCCGACTTGAACTGGCGGAATAAAGACATGCGTCAAGCGGTCTACACGATGATCAACTGGTGGCTTGATAAAGGGGTCGACGGTTTCCGGATCGATGCCATCAGCCACATCAACAAGGATCAATCGTATGCCGACTTGCCAAATCCACTCGGTATGCCGCACGTCCCTTCATTTGAGATGCATATGAATGTCGAAGGCATTCACGAATATCTCGAAGAATTGAAAAACGAGACGTTCTCCAAATACGACATCATGACAGTCGGTGAAGCGAACGGTGTAACACCGGAAGAAGCCGATCTTTGGGTCGGAGAAGAAAACGGCAAGATGAACATGGTCTTCCAGTTCGAACACATGGATCTGTGGCGGGCTGACGCGGAAAAAGGCGTCGACGTTGTCAAACTGAAACAAGTTTTGACGAAATGGCAAAAAGGACTTGAAGAAACAGGCTGGAACGCACTGTATCTTGAAAACCACGACAAAGTCCGCTCCGTCTCGCTTTGGGGTGATGAAGGACAATACTGGAAACAAAGCGCGAAGTCACTTGCGATGATGTATTTCTTCATGCAAGGGACACCGTTCATCTACCAAGGGCAAGAAATCGGGATGACAAACGTTCAGTTCCCGGACATCTCCGACTACGATGATGTCGCGACGAAAAACATGTACAACATGCAACTGGCATCAGGGAAAACACATGAAGAGATCATGGAAGTCATCTGGAACTCGTCCCGTGATAACTCCCGCACACCGATGCAGTGGACGAATGAACAAAACGGCGGATTCTCGGAACAGTCGCCATGGTTCGGCGTCAATCCGAACTTCGCGGATATCAACGTCGCGTCTCAGCAAACAGATGAAGACTCGATCTTGAACTTCTACAAACGGATGATT
>CABFOE010000247.1_pt1 | contig 11333 bp, 10 predicted proteins | sample 3521981 | NCBI WGS metagenome assembly CABFOE01 (sample SAMEA5312457, study PRJEB27640) | indoor metagenome | biome: indoor environment; feature: uncontrolled; material: polymer tiles stone | place: Germany | collected 2014-07-07 | reverse complement strand
AAAGAGCCGAAGCGGATTCCCGCCTCGGCTCTCTTTTTTTACTTTTTAATGAGACCTTCTTCAATCAAGAAGTCACGTGCGACATCTTCCGGACGTTCTTTTTCAACGTCCGCTTTAAAGTTCAGTTCCTGCATTTTTTCATCTGTGATTTTATCCTTCAACAGATTCAGGACTTCTTTCAGCTCCGGATGTTCTTCCAGCGTTTCCTGACGAACAAGCGGCACCGCGTAATACGGCGGGAAAAACTCTTTATCGTCCTCAAGGACTGTTAAATCAAATTTCTTTAACAAGCCGTCGGTCGAGAAACTATCGATGACATTTGTTTTTCCATTGGTTAACGCAGTATAACGAAGACCACCGTCAACCGGTTGGACGTCTTGGAACTTCATGTCTGGATACTTTTCCTTCAGTCCGAGGTATCCGTCTTCACGGTTCGCGAATTCGATCGTCGATCCGAGGATAAGACGGTTACTGACCGCTGCCATATCGGATACCGTTTTTAAGTCATACTTTTCAATATCTTCTTTTGTCATTGCTAACGCATACGTGTTATTAAAACCGATTGGATCGAGGACATCAACCTGACTTTTCGCCGGAATCATCTCCCCGACTTTTTTATAGACGGCTTCCGGATCGGTTTCGACGCCTTGTTTCAAGACATCGATTAGCAATGTTCCAGTGTATTCGACATACGCATCAATTTCACCGGTCTCCAATGCGCCGTAGGCAACTTTTGTTCCACCGAGGTTCAACTGGCGTTCGACCTCAAGATCGGTTTTTTCTTCAATTAAGTCTGCCAGCATGTTTCCTAAAATCAATTGTTCTGTAAAGTTTTTAGAACCGATGACAATTTTATCTTCTTTCAAGAACGAATAAGCGACCGTTCCACCAACCAAGAGGAATACGATACTCGCAATGGCGATTTTCTTTCCGGCCGACATCGCTTTCCGACGTTTACGCGCTTTGCTTTTGATACGACCGTCTGCAAGCGGGATACCGTTTGGTGCGACAGAGTACTCAATTCGACTGACGATGAAGTCGATCGCAAGGGCCAAGATACCGGCAGGAATTGCTCCGGCAAGGATTTGGTTGTTATCGACGGTTTGGATACCTGAGAAGACCAGATAACCAAGTCCACCGGCACCGATGAAGGCAGAAATCGTCATCAGACCAACAGCTGTAACAGCCGAGATCCGAATTCCGGCCATCATGATCGGTAAGGCAAGCGGAATCTGAACTTTCCCTAAAATCTGGCGTTCAGTCAAACCAATTCCTTTTGCCGCTTCCAACGTATCTCCCGGTATACTCGACAGACCGGTATACGTATTTTTAACGATCGGAAGAAGTGAATACAGAACGACCATGATGATCGCCGGTGTTGACCCAATCCCAATGAACGGAATCAGGAAACCGAGCAAGGCAAGACTCGGAACTGCTTGGACAACACTCGTCAAGGCGAGGATGGGTTTGGCAAACCGTTGATACCGTGTGATCAAAATCCCGATTGGAATCCCTAAGACGACGGCAATGACGACAGCAAATACAGTCAGTTGTAAATGTTCGAGTAAGAGGTCAAAAATTTGACCGGTGTTATTTTGTACATAATCGAAAAATCCATTCATTGTGCTTCCTCCTCCTGAATGAACTGCTCACTCAAGACGGAAAGTAAGCTACTTCTTGTAATCAGTCCACGTAATTGACCGGCTTTATTGGTGACCGGCAGATAACCTGTTTCTTCATGGTTCATGACTTCCAACACATCCAGTAAGGAATCCTGCTCATCAACCGCTACAAGTTCCCCTTCCATGACGTCTTCAATCCGAATCCCTTTATCCGGTGCCGTTTGAATATTCTTCAATTTGACGATTCCTTGCAAAATCCGGTCACGGTCCGTAATCAACAGACTGTCGACCTTCCGTCCACGCATGATTTCAATGCCTTGCAACAGCGTACGCTTCCCGCTGATGGAGACAGGATCTTCAATCATGATGTCTTCTGCTTTGATGAACGCCGGACTGCTCCAAATCTTATTTTTTCCAATAAATGATTCGACGTATTCATCTTTAGGGTGACGCAGGATTTCTTCCGGTGTATCGAATTGAACGATTTCCCCATCACGCATGATACAAATCCGATCAGCTAATTTAATCGCTTCATCCATATCGTGGGTGACGAATACAATCGTTTTTTTCACTTCTTCTTGGAGATTAAATAACTCTTCTTGGAGGTCATTGCGGGTTACGGGGTCAAGGGCACTGAACGGTTCATCCATTAAGATGACGTCCGGATCATTCATCAACGCCCGGGCAAACCCGACACGTTGCTGTTGTCCACCACTGAGTTCACTCGGATAACGATCAATGAATTGTTTTGGATCGAGACCGACCATCTGAAGTAACTCTTCCGTCCGGAGGTCCATCTGATCATGATCTTTCCCTTCAAGACCGGCAATCAATTGAATGTTTTCCCGAACCGTCATATGTGGGAATAAACCTGTTTGTTGAATGACGTACCCCATGTGACGACGTAATTCAATCGTATCGGTTTTCATGATGTCTTTTCCGTTCACTAAAATCGTACCTGATGAAGGTTCAATCAATCGGTTGATCATTTTAAGAGACGTTGTTTTTCCACAACCACTGGGTCCGATGAAGACGACCAGTTCGCCCTCTTTGATTTCGAGGGTCAAGCCTTTTAAGACAACGTTATCTTTAAACTGCTTCCCAACGTTTTTAAATTCAATCATCCATATTCCACTCCTTTTACTATTTCCATATACCATGTTTTCCCTGTTCATTTCATGATTAAACAATTATTTTATTTTTTTCAGTTTGAACCCGTAAAAAATCGGGAATTATTTCCCTCTTTTTTATTTTTTTTGCTGAAAAAGGGTAATAGATAAGTAGAGGCAGACGAGGCAGAGTCATCCGAGAAAAAGGAGGCGAACTACACATGCACAGCAAGTGGATTCGAATCATCATGATTGTGTTAATGTCGCTTTTTCCTTTCTTCAGTTATGGTTTGACAGCAGATGCAGCGAGTTCGACATTTGTCACGAAAGGATCGACGACGAGTAAAGTCGTCGCACTGACGTTTGATGACGGTTCAGATGGTGGCAATATCACGAAGATTCTCAGCATCTTAAAAAGTAACAACGTCAAAGCAACCTTTTTCCTGACCGGTGCAGGGGCGAACAATCACCCTCAACTGATCAAAAACATTGCAACGGCCACCCCGACGCATCAAATCGGGAATCACTCTTACACGCACCCTGATTTCACGAAATTAACCACAGCTCAAATGACAAGCGAACTGTCCAAAACCGAGACATTGATCAAATCACTGACCGGTCGGACGACTAAACCGATTTTCCGTGCGCCGTTTGGTGCCAGTAACAGTGCGGTTCTCGCTGCCGTCGGAAACGCCGGTTACACCAAAACGATTCAATGGAACATCGACACGACAGACTGGAAAGGTATCAGTTCGACCGCCATCTTGGCGCGTGTCGTGCCGAACGTCGTACCGGGTTCAATCGTCTTGATGCACACCGGTGTAGGGGCGCCGGGTACTCCAGTCGCTCTCCCTTCAATGATTTCGCAACTTAAAGCGAAAGGATACAAATTCGTCACGATTTCTGAATTGCTGCAACTTCCTCCGAGCGGCAGTAAAACCTATACCGTTAAATCAGGTGATACTTTGTACAAAATTGCCAATCTATACAATGTCAGCGTTTCAGCTCTTGCGAAAGCCAACAATATCACGAACTATAATCTGATTAACGTTGGTCAAGTTCTCGTCATTCCGGGCACTACGCCGCCGCCTGCGACCGTCACTTACACGGTGAAGGCCGGAGATACGTTATATTCCATCGCAACGAAATATGGTGTCACCGTTACCGCTCTCGCCAGTGCCAACAAGATCACCAATGTCAATTTGATTTCGGTCGGACAAGTCCTTGTCATTCCGAAGTAACTAAAAAACACCTTCGTCCGCTAAAGACGAGGGTGTTTTTGGGTCATTTTAAGAAGATGGAATGTTTTCCAGTACGAGATCACACTGGATCAAGTCGGCATACGTCTGTCGACGCACGACTTCACGGGACTCCCCGGCGTTGACGAAAACAACAGCCGGTCGTAAAAATTGGTTGTAGTTGCTCGCCATCGAATAGTTGTAGGCACCCGTTCCGAACACAGCCAGTGTATCTCCACTGACCGGTTCCGCCAGATCAGCTGACTCAGCGACCAAATCTCCTGATTCACACGCTGCACCGACAACGGTCACGTGACGTGTCTCCCCCTGGATTCGGTTGGCGATGACTGTTTCGTACACCGCTCCGTATAAAGCAGGACGGATGTTGTCCGCCATTCCGCCGTCGACGGATAAATACGTTCGGACACCCTGTACTTCTTTAATCGCCCCGACGGTATAGAGGGTCGTTCCTGCATTCGCGACGACCCAACGTCCCGGCTCAATGCCGATTCGTGGACGATCGATGGCGAGACGGGACGTCTCTTCTTCGATGATCGCCATCACCCGCTCCATCGTCTGTTCAAAATCAAGTGGCTGATCCGCTTGCGTGTAGGCAATTCCGAATCCGCCGCCAAGGTTGACTTCACTTGCGACAAACGCCGTCCGTTCACGAATCGTTTCGACAAACCCCATCATCGTCCGGGCCGTCCGTTCAAACAGCTCGATCTCTTGAATTTGCGAACCGACGTGACAATGAATGCCGAGTAAGACCAGATGTTCCACTGCTAAAACGGCTTCGATCGCTTCCAGGTAAGACTCGTCATGCGTCGAGAAACCGAACTTCGTATCGACACCACCGGTCTGAATTTTTGTGTGAGCCCCACCAATGACTTGCGGCACGATCCGAATCAGGACGTGGACCGTTTGACACGCTTCTGCGGCAATCTGATTGAGTTGGGCGATTTCGCCGTAATGGTCGATGACAATCTTACCGACACCTTCTTCGACGGCATAACGTAAATCCTGTGACGACTTGTTCGAGCCGTGGAAATAGATCCGTTCGGCCGGGACACCCGCCTTGCGGGCGATAAACAGTTCGCCGCCCGTTACGACATCGATTCCAAGTCCGTGCTGGACGACTTGCTGATATACGGCACCAATCGTCAACGCTTTAGAAGCAAACGAGGCATACGTATTCGGATATTTTTCTAAAAAGGCATCCCGTACGGTCGCCAGACGGTCTGTCAATTCACGCTCTGCCATGACATAAAGCGGTGTCCCGTATTGTTTCGCAAGCGTCGTTGCCGCCACACCATCAAGTTGTAATTCATTCTCTTGTTCCGTCAAATATTGGCTTCCGTACATCTGGATTCCCCCTTATAAATAACGATGTGTCAAACGCCACGAACGGGCACACATCTGCTCCGAATTATTGGCTGTGCCGGTCCGGGTGATATCATCGATTTCGATGCCGTCCCCGTACAGTACAACTTTGTCACCGATTTGAACCGTCGAATCGATGGCGATGAATGTATGACTCATGAACAATTTGCTGATGATCGGATATCTTTTCCCGTTGATGATGACCGGCAGCGATGAGCGTCCGCGGACGACCCCGTCTCCGTATCCAACCGGCAGAACAGCGACACGAATCGCTTCCGGCGCCGTATACGACGTACCGTAGCCAACGTGTTCCCCCGCCTCCACTTGACGAATCTCAACGACTTCCGTCGTCATCCGGAGAGATGGCACGAGCCAGTCCATTTTTTCAATCGGTGAGTAACCGAACAAGAAAATACCAGGACGGACATAGTTACAAAAAGCGAGACGTGGATCATGTTTGACGATCGTCGCGCTGTTTTCCGCATGCAGATACGTAAAGTCATGTTCCGCCCGTAATGGTCCGCCGATTTCGAGGAATCGTTCGACCTGACCATCATGATCGGCTCCCGGCTCATCCGCCAGTGGAAAATGCGTGTAGAGCCCCGTCAGGATAAGCTCCTGTTCGCGCACTGTCTCAAGTACCGCTAACGCTTCTTCAAGCGAACTGACACCAAAACGGTTCATCCCGACATTTACTTTTAGATGAAGTTCAATTCCTGATAACTCAGCCTGATGACGTTTCAGCCAGTCGAGTGAAGGAATTCCAAGTGCTACTCCATGCAACCGGACTTCTTTAAAATGCGACGCCGGATTCATCGCCAGGACATAACTGTCTGGAAAATTCGTTTTGATTTCAATTGCTTCGTAGACTTCTGCCACTGCGAAATGCCGGACACCGGCTTCCATCAATGTGGCGACCATCTCAATCATTCCTAAGTTGTAAGCATTGTTTTTGACCACGGCAAAAATCTGCTTATTGGACCGGGCGAAAACCGATGCGACGTTATGTCGCACCGCTTCCCGATCGATTGTAACGACAGTTCGTGAACTCATTATTCTGCGATGGCAGGTGTCACGTAAGTCAACCATGCCGCATATTGTGGCAATTGACCCGAGACCGCTTGACGGTAAAGACCAAGTAACTCATCTGCGACAGCCCGTGTTCCGCCGTTGATGACGATATGATCAATTTCACCGACACTAGTGATTTCTGCAGCTGTACACGTCAAGAAGATTTCGTCTGCGACGTATAACTCATCACGACCGATATGACGTTCGACGACCGGATACCCTTGATCCTGCGCAAGACGCATGATGACTTGACGTGTGATACCGTCAAGAACCGAACAGTCGAGTGAAGGCGTATAAATCGTGCCGTTTTTCAACATAAACAAGTTGGCGACACTCGCTTCACTGACATTTCCGTTCATATCAAGGGCAATCGCCTCATCAAATCCATCACGAAGTGCTTCCCCTTTTAAGAGTTGCGAGTTCATGTAGTTGGCGGCAGCTTTTGCTTGCATCGGCATCATCGTCGACGAAACGCGACGGTATGAAGCGACTTTCGCACGGATGCCGGCACCTTTATCAAAGTACTCACCGAGCTCCCAACAAGAAATTCCGACGTGAACCGTCGTATCTTTTGCCATCAGTGCCTGCCACGGTGTACCGAGGAAAACAAATGGGCGAATGTAACAAGATTCAAAGCCGTTTTTGGCGACAAGATCAATCGTCGCTTGGACGAGTTCTTCCACTGTATAAGGAATCGTCACGTGATAAAAAGCACAACTCCGGAACAGACGTTCAATGTGTTCCGTCAATTGGAAAATCGCCGGACCATCCGGTGTCGCATACGCACGGATTCCTTCAAAGAATCCACTTCCATAATGGATCGCATGTGACATGACGCTCGTATTTGCTTCTTTTGGATCATGAAAAACCCCGTCTAACCAAATCGCTTCACCATACTGTGTATCCACTGCCATGTGTTTTCCTCCTCTTAGACGTCAATCAGAGTGAACGTAAATCATCCACGAGTTGCGTCTTTTCTGCTGTTTTTTCGTCTTTCTGTTTGATCACGCGTGCTGGTGTACCAGCAACTACGCTACCGGCAGGAACGTCTTCTGTGACGACACTGCCCGCTGCGACGACGGCATCTTTTCCGACGCGGACACCTTCTAAGATGACGGCGTTCGCTCCGATCAAGACACCATCTTCAATGATGACCGGTGTTTTTGAAGGTGGTTCAAGGACCCCAGCGACCACTGCACCGGCACCCACATGAACGTTTTTACCAATCGTTCCGCGTGCACCAACGACGGCGTTCATATCAATCATTGTACCATCTCCGATCGATGCACCGATATTAATGATTGCCCCCATCATGATGACCGCATTGTCGCCGATGACGACATGATCACGAATCCATGAACCTGGTTCGATCCGGGCATTCAAATGACGTGTATCGAGCATGGGCACGGCACTGTTGCGACGGTCGTATTCGACGTGCACTTCAGTAATCCGGTCTGCATTCTCTTCTAAGAAAGTTGAAGCAAGTCCTGCATCGGCGAAGAAAATTTTGGATTGATCCGTTCCGAATGCCGTTGCTCCTTCAATCGTCAATCCTGCCAAGTCACCGTTGACGTACAATTTGACGGGCGTTTGTTTTTTCGCATCTTTGATGAATTTCGCAATTTCATAAGCATCAGTTAATAACATGTGAATCCTCCTGTGTGTAGAGCGTCTCCAGTGTATAGAGTCCCGCTGATTTTTGAATGAGTGCTTCCGCCGCTTTGATGGCGCCTGAAGCGAATACTTTTTTGGATAACGCCGTGTGTTTGATTTCGATCAACTCATCGACGCCGGCAAACAACACTTCGTGTTCGCCGAAAATCGTTCCTCCACGCATCGAATGCATCCCGATTTCGTTTGATTCCCGCTTTTCACGCGTCGACTCCCGTTCGTAAACCGGTTGGACATTTCGTAAATCCTGAATGGTCCGGAGCAACAGCTCTGCCGTCCCGCTCGGTGCATCGACTTTTTGATTGTGATGTTTCTCAAGCAGTTCGATGTCAAATGCTCCGGCAAGCGGAACGAGTGTTTTCAACAACTGTTGCATCATCGCGATCCCAAACGACATGTTATACGATTGGAAAATCGGAATCTGTTTTGAGGCGTCGCGAATCGTCTGCAGTTCGGCCTCCGAGAAACCGGTCGTCGCAATGACGAGTGGTGTCTTCGTTCTCATACCGTAATCCAGTAGATCCGGCAACAAGCTCGGGTGTGAGAAATCGATGATTGCATCAACCGATTCCGTCATTTCGGCGAGCGTGCCGTATGAGGGCACACGTTCCGCCGTTTTCGTTTTGTCGATGACAGCGACGACGGAATCCGGTGCCAGTTCATGCACGTAATGTCCGGTCGCTCCGTATCCGTGAATGGCGAGTCTCATCCAACCACTCCTTTATAACTCCGCATCGTCTCAAGCAGGTGCGTATGTCCCGCTTCCGACTGACGGACGAGCGGCAGACGCGGAGCCCCGACGGCAATCCCGATTTCTTCAAGTGCTGCTTTGACGGGAATCGGATTGACGTCACTGAACAAGGCGGAAATGACAGGCATCAGATCACTCTGAATCCGGCGTGCCGTGTCGTAGTCGTTTGCAAGCAGCGCTTCTGCCAAGGCTTGCGTCTCAGCCGGATACGGATTCGACAAGACGGAAATCACGCCTTGTGCCCCCCATGCCATGTACGGGAGAATTTGATCGTCGTTGCCGCAGAAAACGGCAAAGTCGTTTGGTAAAGCCGTCATCAGTTCACCCATGAAGCTGACGTCCCCACTCGCTTCTTTGAACGCTTGGATGTTCGGATGCTTCGCAAGCGTCACGGCAGTCTCAACTGAAATCGCTACCCCCGTACGTGACGGGACGTTATACAGCATGATCGGCAGCGAAACCGCATCCGCGACAGCCGTGAAATGCGCCACGAGCCCGGCTTGTGACGTTTTGTTGTAATACGGTGTCACGAGCATCGCTGCATCGGCACCGAGACGTTCCGCCGCTTGTGTCTTTTCAATCGTCTGCGCTGTATTGTTCGTTCCGGTTCCGGCAATGACAGGCACGCGTCCTGCCGTCACACGGACCGCCGTTTTCAGTAACGTCTCGAACTCTTCATTCGTCAGCGTCGATCCTTCTCCCGTCGTCCCACCGACGACCAATGCTTGAATGTTTGCCGCGAGTTGCTGTTCGATGAGTTGTTCAAATACGGTTAAATCCAGTTCACCCGTTGACGTGAACGGTGTTGCCAGTGCTGTTCCTGCTCCTTTAAACATGTCGGATTCCTCCCCGTTTCTTAAGAATGGATTGAACTTTCAAGTGCTTGGCGCGCCACTTGAACGGCGTTCGAAGCGGCCCCTTTTCGAATGTTGTCGGCGACACACCAGATGTGGAAGGTGTTCGCAAGACTCTGATCCTGTCGAATCCGTCCGACGTACACGTCATCCGTTCCACTGGCGTCAAGCGGCATCGGATACTGATTTTGACTGACATCATCAACCAGGACGACGCCGGGTGCTTGACGCAATGCTTCACGGATCGCTTCGACCGTCGTCTCCTGCTCAAACGTCACGTTGATCGCAACGGAATGAGCGTTCGTGACCGGGACGCGGACACATGTCGCACTGACCGGCAACTCCGGTAAGCGGAAGATTTTGCGCGTCTCATCAATCATTTTCTGTTCTTCTTTCGTATACCCATCCGGTAAGAACACATCGATATGCGGCAGGATGTTATCGTGGATCGGGTGCGGATAATTAACCGGTTCTTCGCCGCGACTGCCGCGGGCTAAATCCTCAATTCCTTTTTGACCCGAACCGGAGACCGCTTGATACGTCGTATAGTTGATACGCTGTAAACCAAACTGCTGAAGTGGTGCCAGGGCGACGACGGATTGAATCGTCGAACAGTTCGGATTAGCGATCAATCGATTGTCCGGACCGATTGACTGCGGATTCACTTCCGGTACGACGAGCGGGATATCCGCCTGCATCCGGAAGGCACTCGAGTTGTCGACGACGAGTGTTCCTGCTGCAGCGAGTAACGGGGCATACTGTTCACTGATCGTTCCGCCTGCTGCGAACAGTGCGACATCGATGCCGTCTTCTGTGATTTGCTCCGATAATGCTTGAATCGTAACGTCTTGTCCTTTGAACTGGACGGTTTTCCCGGCAGAACGGGCTGAGGCGTAAGCTGAAATTTGACGAACCGGAAAGTCGAGTTCCGCCAAGACTTGCAACATTTTTTGTCCAACGGCGCCTGTTGCGCCAATGACTGCTACATGATACATATGGTTTCCTCCTTACAGGTCAAATGCATTGGCGATTGCTGCGACGGTCCGTTCGATGTCGGCTTGGGCAATCGTATACGAGATGCTGATTTCTGACGTCGTGACTTGATAAAACGTGATGTTTTCCGCCCGGAATGTCGCAAATAATTTCGAAGCGACGCCTGTTGCGTCACGCATTCCGATTCCAACGACCGATAACTTGGCATGTTGGTTATGACGGTCGACTTTGACGGTCGGGAAACGATTGATGATATCCTGCAAGGCTTCTTCCAAAAACTCTTCTTCGTCGAGCGGACACGAGAACGAGAGGAAGATGTCACTGTCAAACGTCGTCTGACTGATCATATCGATGTTGACGTGACGTCCTGACAACAATTCAAAGATATCTGCGACCGCTGAGTTTGTCTGTGGTACGTGTTTGATCGATACCGTCATGACGTTTTTTGTCACACTGACACTTGTGACCGCTTTTTGTTCCATCGTTTCCGTTGCCTCCATGATCCAAGTCCCTCTTTCCGATTCAAGTGTTTTTCCGACAAAGATGTGTACACCGTATTTTTTACCTAATTCGACACTCCGCATCTCCATGACTTTTGATCCGAGAGCACTCATTTCCATCATCTCATCGTATGAAATGTG
>CABFOE010000190.1_pt1 | contig 11864 bp, 16 predicted proteins | sample 3521981 | NCBI WGS metagenome assembly CABFOE01 (sample SAMEA5312457, study PRJEB27640) | indoor metagenome | biome: indoor environment; feature: uncontrolled; material: polymer tiles stone | place: Germany | collected 2014-07-07 | reverse complement strand
AGAATATGGAATTGCTCGTTTAGTTTAGCATGAACTCAGAATCACGTCTGTTTAGACGCTCAAAGCAGGAGGTAAGCTGTTAGAGAGCGAACAAAGTGGGTATATCCATACATGAAGTGAGGTGTAAAATCATGGCACGATCCGTTAAAAACGTACCAAAAGGAGTGTGGGCCGGACTGGCGACGCTGTTAGGCGCTCAAGCGACTTTCCTATTCCTTGGCGCCCGTAAAACCGGGCGTAATCCGTGGGTATGGGGTGGCGCGGGGCTCGTTCAGTTCCCGCTTCCAGCCATCGCGTATTTCATTCTTAACCGGCAAGAACAGAAGAAAAAATAATCAAAAACAAGTCCGGTCGCGTTGCAGGCGGCCGGACTTGTTTGTTTTACGAAATATTTTCTTTGCGCACAGCAGTGTTTTTCCGGCGCGGGAATCCGAAAAGAATCGCAAGGGATCCGCACACGAACAGTAAGAACGGATAGAACAAATACGGAATCAGTTCCGGAGAAGCTGTTTTCGTCAACTCCGCCGCAATCAGCAACTGGGCGCCGTATGGGATGATTCCTTGAACCCCACACGAGAAGATGTCGAGAATGCTGGCTGACTTCTTCCGATCGATGTCATACGTATCCGCAATCTCCGCTGCGAGCGGTCCAGCCACAAGGATCGAAATCGTATTGTTTGCCGTCGCGAGGTTTGTCGCTCCGACAAGCGCAGCCATACTGAACTCTGCGCCGCGGCGTTGCGTGATTTTTCGAGTCAGTGTTTCTTTCAGATAGGCGATACCGCCGTTAAAGGTGATCAGACTGACAAGACCACCCATCAGTAATGTCAAAATCGAAATTTCAGCCATGCCCATCAATCCTTCGGACATCGACAGCACGAATCCACTTAAACCGAAGCTGCCGTCGAGCATACCGATGATTCCTGTCAAGGCGGTTCCGCCGATCAAGACGAGGATGACGTTGACGCCGAACAAGGCCAAGACGATGACGGACAGATACGGAATCAGTTTATAAAACTCGAAGGCCTTCGCGTCGACGACATCTCCGGCACCTGAAACAAATGCCAATATGATGACGGTCAAAATCGCTGCCGGAAGCACAATCAAGAAGTTCGTTCGGAATTTATCACGCATATTGGTTTTTTGCGTGCGGACCGCTGCAATCGTCGTATCGGAGATAAACGACAAGTTGTCCCCGAACATCGCGCCCCCAACGACGGCGGCAGCCGCGATGGCGACATTGACACCAGTCGCTTCGTGAATACCAAGTGCGATCGGGGCGAGCGCCGCAATCGTACCGGTCGAAGTCCCCATCGCCATCGAGATGAAGGCAGCGATGATGAACAATCCGCTCATTAAGAGAGACGGCGGTAAAAATGTCAGTGACGCGTTGACGGTCGCTTCGATGGCGCCGATCGCATCCGCTGTTCCGGAAAATGCACCGGCGAGTAAGAAAATAAAGACCATGATCATGATGTCCGGATTTCCGGCACCCGTCGCAATCCGTTCAACGGTTTGATTGATACTGCCCTTGGTCGTCACGGCAGCAAAAATCAAGGCAATCAATGCGGCAATCAGAATCGGGAACTTATAAAAGTCGTCATAAAAGATGCCGGCACCGATAAAGAGGACCAAAAAGACAAGTAATGGTAGAAGGGCCCACTTGTTTGGTGTAATCGTCTCGTTCATAAAATCACTCCATTTCTGCATGTACAAAAAAAGACTCCTTCGCAAGAAAGAAGGAGGTCTTTACTGAAAAAGACGCTCTTCTTATCTCTCAAGCCGTAGCTTGCTGGATTTGGCACAGTACGATTCAATCGTCCGCTGCCGAAACATCATTGGGCCAGTCCCTCCGTCTCTCGCGATAAAAAGAAGTCATTTAATTGTCTGAAATACGTTTTCTACCGTAACGTATCTTTTAATGCATGTCAACACTGCTTCACTGCAGTGCTTTTTTGAGTGTCGTGACATTTTCATTCATCAAGTCAAAATAAGAAGCGTCCTGTTGTTCTTTTGTGACCGATTCCAAGTTATGAATCGTGATGGCTTCAGCTCCGATTTCTTGTTGGATGACCCGGGCGACTTTTGGGGAAACCGTCTCTTCAAACGCAATATATTTCAAATCGTGCAGCTTGGCTTCTTTGACGAGGGCAGCCAGTTCTTTTTGCGAAGGCTCGTCAGACGGTGAGATGCCGGCGATCGGCAGTTGAGAAAAACCGTAGCGTTCCGCTAAATATCCGTAAGCGGCATGTGTCACGAGCAATTCTTTTTTGGAGCCGTCAGCAACTGCTTGCTGTAAGTTTTGATCGAGCTCATCTGCCTGCGTATCAAATTCAGCCAGATTTTTTTCGAACGTCGCTTTTTTGTCCGGTACTTCTTTTGCCAACGCCGTCGAAATCGATTGGGCCATCATTTTGGCATTGTTCGGATCAAGCCAGACGTGCGGATCGTACTTGCCATGATCGTGTCCTTCTTCTGCATGCTCATCTTCTGCGTGCTCGTCTTCATGAGCATGTTCTTCGTCGTGTGCGTCTGCCTCTCCATGAACGTGTACCGTGGCGCTCGCTTCAAGCAAATCGATGCCTTTACTTGTCTCGATGAACTGGACATCGTTTCCTTTGAGACTGGCTTTGATTTTTTCTGAGTACGGCTCAAGCGTCGTTCCGGTCAAGAGGAACAGATCACCTTGTGCGATTTCTGTCAGTTGTTTTGAGGTCGGCTCATACGAATGGGGATCGGCACCCGGAGGAACGATCATCTTGACATCAACATCAGCGCCGCCGATTTCTTTGGCAATCGCCGCTGTGGCGAACGTTGATGTATAGACGTTGAGTTTTTGGTCGGCGGCATCTTGATTCGAACCTGAATCAGATGATCCGCAGGCAGCGAGGAAAGTGGCGCTCGCGAACGCGACCGTGAAAGCGGGAATTAACTTTTTCATATGTGTAAAACCTCCAAGAAGTATTAAAACGTAATTATTCCGATTTGAACCTTTTCACTATAACGAATCCAAAACAAAGCGTCAAGTACAAGAGCGGGAAGAAGTTCGACTTCTAAAAAAATGGGGTAAAAGACTAATAAGATTAAAAATCGTGAGTATGCCCGGAGGTGATGAGGTGAGACGGGAAACAGCATGGTTGATGGGAGGGGCTGCGCTTTTAACGACGGCCGCTGCCGGTGCGAGCATCTGGAACAATTACGGTGCTCTTTTACGGTGGACGGAACCGGCGCTTCCGCTTGCGGAAACCCAACTGGCTCCAAGGACCGTTTTGTATAAAACGATCGGCGAGAAGGAGCTTAAACTGGATTTGTATTATCCAGTCGGTGAAGGACCGTTTCCGGTGGCGATTTATGCACATGGTGGAGCGTTTGTCAGAGGAGGCCGTGATGATCTCTTTTGTTTTACACCGATCGTGGAACGTTTTTTAGAGCTTGGCATCGCGGTTTGCAGTATCGATTACCGATTGTTTGAAGACGGCAGTTACTTCCCGGATAATTTGGAAGACGTACGCGACGCCCTCTGTTTTTTAAATCAGGAAGCAGATAATCTGCGGATTGCGCGGGGACGAATGGTCCTCTGGGGGGATTCAGCCGGTGCAGCGTTGATGTTGACGACCGCCCTGGCACCGATGGAGTTCATCGGTGACCAGAAAGCGGAACAACTCCCGCTGATCAGCGGCGTCATCGCCTTGTATCCACCAACGAACTTCTTATTATTCAAGTTCATCCAGACCTGGATTGCCCATATCAAATTTTATGGAGGAGGACGGGAGGAATGGCGTGCACTCATGACACGTGTCTCACCCGCAACTCATTTGACCGCCGATTCACCGCCGATCATGCTGTTGCACGGAAAAAAAGATCCGATCGTTCCCTTTACGCAGGCGCTCCATTTCATTGAAAAAGGAGCCGATGTCGGGGCGGATGTCCGGTTGTTTTCGTTTCCGAACGGAACCCATTCACTGGCCAGCTTTGCGCAGACGGAAAACCCGCTCAAAATTGAACGGCTGCTCGACCGGATTGAAGCCTTCAGCTGCCAAGTCCTTGTCCTGCCACCTCGTGAGCCTCTTCACTAAGTAAAGAAACATGATACAATCAGTCATATTTCTTTTTGAAGGAGACAATGAGATGACAGAAATTTGTTTAGTGCGCCACGGTCAGACCGATTGGAATTTAAACGAACGGATTCAGGGGCGGGAAGATATTCCGTTGAACGAAACAGGGCGGTGGCAAGCCGGCTTGAGTGCGACGTATCTCGCACAGGAGAAATGGGATGTCTTGATTTCCAGTCCGTTGTCCCGGGCGGTCGAAACGGCGGAAATCATCGGCCGTGCCGTAGGACTCGAGCTGACGGAAACGGATGACCGGTTGGTCGAACGCGAATTTGGGTTTGCATCGGGCAAGCCGATCGCCGGAATTTATGAAGCTGTCCAAGCCAATGATACGGACCGTGTCCCGGGTCTTGAGACCGAACAGGAAATTCAGGCACGTGTCTTCGCAGCTGTCGAAGAGTTGACACAAAAACATCGAGGAAAACGTCTGTTGATCGTCTGTCACTCGCACACGATCAAAGCCGCCTTATCCTCGATTGATGACACATTCAGTTACCGGACACCGCTTAAAAATGCGTGTGCCAACTATATTCGTTTTTCCGACCGGTATGAAATCGACCGGATCAATGTCGCCGATCACATCTTGGACTGGACGAAACGTCCTTAACTGATTTTCGGATTTTCTTGTAAGTACTGTTTAAACGTTTCCTTGGCGATGCTCGTGATATGAGCACCACGTTTGGAACGGCGGTCTTTATACTCCTGAATCAATGCTTCCCCTGTGAAATGATCTTCGACGACTTCGCGTAAAATCGATTCGGATAAGTCATTTTTCATCATCACCATTTTTCCGGTGAATAAATAAGAGGTGCCTTCGTTTAACGGTGTACACTCGAGTGGTGTGACGATCATGGCAGCCGGATCGTTATCCGGTCGTGAGATTGTGATTTCGATCAAGGCCCGCAGATTTTTTACGAACAGTTCATCGATGATCGGTTGATCATGTTTTAAGACGACGATTTCAGCCACCCACTGGGCCGTCTGATCGGTACTGACAGTCAATCCGTCTTTGATCGTGACCGGAATCGTTGTATCCCGACCGGACTCGTCCATTAAGATACGCAGTGTGCACAGTTTAAAGGTTTTCACGAAAACTCCTCCTTGCATGAATGTACGAAGATTTTCTCCAGTATACCGTGACCATACAGATGATGGGAAAGTTTTAACGAGGATTTTCAGGTGAACTATGTTTAAATGAAATTAGAAATCAGAAACAGGAGGACCGTTCATTATGCCGCAAGCACTTATAGGAGTATTAGGAATCATTGGAATCATTTTACTTGCCCATCATATCATTATGTATTGGCATGCTGAGCCAACCGATCGTCCGACGCTTGCCTACCGCATAGCGCTCCTGATTGCCTGTCTGCTTCTCATCAGTGGAAGCGACCACTTGATTAGTATTTTTTATGCCGATTCGTTGGCGGAGTTTGGTCAACGGATTACGTATATCGTCTTCATCGGAGGTGCGCTTGGTTTCGCGTGGTACTTTCGTCAACAAATGGAACAAGCGACAGCCCAAATGACACCAACACCAAACGAAACAGCCCACTTCAGTTGAAGTGGGCTGTTTTTTTAATTATTTGATGCCGCTTGCTGTACGTGTGTCGCGAATCATATCGAGCTTCAACTTCCAGAGGCGGTCGCTGAAGGTGATGGCATAGACTTCCGGCAGGCGGAGGCGTTTGTACTCTTCCCACAGACGGCCGATTTGCTGTTCGTGGAAATGGCGGCTCTCTTCAATCGTCGGGACGGTATAAATCATGTCGCCTTCCGTGAAGATCGGTGTCAGGAGACGCTCGACGTTGAAGTTTTCGATCCGGTTCCGGAACGACGGATCCCGGACATCGATCAAATCGATGGAATCAAGATCGGTCGGATCCTCGTCCATCAAAGTGATGTAGTCTCCTTTAAACTTGTTCGTCACCCGGTCGACGATCCGATACACTTCCTTGATGTGTGGTGTCGTCGTCTTCGCTTTCGAGGAAGAGACCTTGATGACAGGAGCAAGTTCCCCGTTTACTTCACGGGCGACCAACTTATAGACCATTCCCAGTGCCGGTTGTTCGTACGCAGTGATGCCGCGTGTACCGACGAGGAATGTGTTCGCCTGTGCTCCTTGAATCCGTAAATCCTGGATGACATACTCGTCCAAATCACCCGACAAGACGATGTCGACTTCCGGGAAACCGGCTTCGTCAAGCATTGTCCGAGCTCGTTTCGACAGATAAGACAAGTCACCGGAGTCAATCCGGATCCCGCGTAACTTATGTCCTTTTGCTGCGAGCTCTTTCGCGACGATGATCGCATTTGGTAAACCGCTTTTGAGCGTATCATACGTATCGACGAGCAATGTCGCCTGATCCGGATAATAAGCAGCGAATGTCCGGAATGCAGTCAATTCGTCATCGTGGAACTGGATGTCGGCATGCTCCATCGTCCCGCCTGAAGGAATCCCGAAGTCACGTCCGGCAGAGGCGAGGCTTGTCACGTCAAAGCCGGCCAGGTAAGACGCGCGTGTGCCGAAGTAGGCGGCGTCAATACCTTGTGCCCGGCGTGCTCCAGCTTCTAAGAACTTCGCACCCGGCGCCGATTGGCGGATCCGGGCATATTTCGTCGCGATGAGTGATTCATGGTTCGCGATGTTGAGGATGGCGGTCTGCAGCAGCTTGGCTTCGAAAATCCGTGCTTCGATGCGAAGAAGCGGTTCATTCGGAAAAACGATTTCGCCTTCCTTGACGCTTGAGATCGATCCCGTGAACTTGAAGTTCCGGAGCTCGTCTTTGAACTCGTCCGGGAAACCGATCATCTTTTGAAGATAGGTGATGTCTTCTTCCGTGAAATGAAGCGTCTGGACGTACTCGATGATATTTTCGAGTCCGGCAAAGACGACATATCCGCCTTCAAACGGATTCGTCCGGTAGTAGACATCAAAAACAGCACGTTCATTGTGACGCCCTTCCTGCCAATAAATGTACATCCATCGCGGAAGATAGAGGTCAGTATGAAGTGCAAGGTTACGTTGTAACATGAAGACAGATCCCTTCTTATTCGCCGACGACGTCTGCGCCGAGCGATTGTTTGAAATGTGTAAGAGCCCAGTCGTGTCCGACCGCATTAAAACTCGCGACCGCATCCGCGTGGACTACGATTTTATATCCTAGATTGTAGGCGTCGACAGCTGTATGCAACACACAGATGTCCGTGCAAACACCGACGAGGTGAACTTCACGAACTCCACGTTCCCGCAGGCGTAAATCCAAATCCGTTCCGGCAAAGGCACTGTAACGTGTTTTGTCGATGACATGATCCGCGACCCGTGCCATTTCGGCGACTTGCCCAAACAGATCCCGGCCGTGGGTGCCACGGATGTTATGCGGCGGGAAGAGTAACGTTTCCGGATGGAAGGTATCTCCTTCTTCATGGATGTCGTTTGCGATGACGACGTAGTCTGCGGACGAAAACTCGTCCATTAACGATGCGATGCGACCTTCGATGGCTTGGCCGGGTTTCCCGCACGTCAATTTCCCTTCGTCAGCGACGAAGTCGAACGTATAATCGATGACAATAAGCGCGCGCATGAGCGTCTGCCCCTTTCTGTATGGAAGATAGTGTTCTCTTTCACATTGTACTCTATCTGCGCCGGAAGACAAAAGGAAGAAATCGGAGGGGGGAGGTATAAGAAAGCGTAAAAGTAGGGTATAAGGTATAGGACGAAAATAATTGTGGAGGAGGAATATGGCATGAAAAGGTTGAATGAGTATGAAGTGGAAGAACGCCTGGAAGGATTGTCTGAATGGCGCGTGGTCGATGACGAAATCGTCCGTGTCTATACATTGGATTCGTTTCCGGCAGCACTGGATTTTGTACAGGAGGTAGGTTCGGTTGCTGAGCACCTGAATCATCACCCCCGCATCATCATCGATTATAAAAAAGTTACGCTGGCGGTTACAACGCATGATGCAGGCGGTCTGACCGGCAAAGACTTCGAACTCGCGGAGGCCTGTGATGCCATCTAAACTTTCCATCACATTCGGTAGCGGTAGTTTTGTTGATCAAATTCGTGCGCGTGATCCACACATTCGTGCGGCAAGCGGAAGCGGAGAAGCCCTGTTGTTTATCGAGACAGATGGGAAATCACCTTTCCAAAGTGGAAACACCTATACATTGCTTGAGACGCGCGGCAATTTTCAAGAACAAGGCAGCTTGTTCTATTGGTCGGTTCCGGCAGATCGAAACAGCGGCGACTTGTTCGTCCATCAGGTCATGTCGAATCCGAAAGTCCTTGGCGCTGAATATGACAGCTTTCAGGCTGTCCGGATTGCCCGCGTTGAACGTGGGGACGATTTGGTGTTGTTGATTCAGTTCGACAATGACGGGGATGCGACACGATATGCGAAATCAGTTGAACGACTGACGGTCGACCAGTATGCTGAAGAAGCAGGGAAGTCGTTTGCGCCTTCTCCAGTCATGAAACGGTACCAGCTTTTACAACCGCTTTAAGTTACATTAAGACCAGTCTAGGGGGAATAACAGATGAAGAAGAATTACTTTTTAGCAGCAACAGTCGGCGGAGCGCTGATCGGAGCAACGTTATCGATGCTTCATAAAGACACACGCCAAACACAACTCGCCGCAGTCAAACGGGCGTTTGGTGGAGCCGGGACACAACTTTCTGCCGTCAAACAAGATCCAAAAGGACGTTTTGAAGAGCTTCGTGCGCTGTACACGGACAACCAAGAAACGATCCACAATCTGATTGATGATGTAAAAGACTTGGCGGAATCGTTACGGAAATAAGAAATGAAAAAAGAACGAGCTGCCCTGAATTCCGACTAACGGAGATCAGGGCAGCTCGCTTTTTTTTGTAGAGGTATACAGACGTATTAAATGAAACGTGCAAGCAGACCGAAGACGGCGAAGGCGACAATGACATAAAAGATGATGCGCCCCGTCTGACCCGAACCACTCGTATAGACGACCCGACCGCTTGCTGCCGACCGCTTGCCGACATTAAACGGACGCGTGAACGGAGCAGCACTTTTTCCGAATACGAAACCGGCAAGGAATCCGAGGACGAATCCATACAGGTGACCAAATACGGATACGTTTGATCCGAGCAATGTGAAGATGGCGGTGATGGCACTGAAGATGTAGACAAGGCGTGCGTCATCCGCTGAGATCACTGTCCGTTTAAAACGACCGAGATAGACATAAAATCCGAGCAATCCTAAAATCGCTCCGGACGCCCCGGCTTGACCATAAAAGGGTTCGTTGATTTTCGTGAAGTACGTCAAGACGTTGGCGAGCGTACCGACGAGAAGATAAAACGATGCGAATTTCGCATGACCGATCATCCGCTCCAAGGCAGGGGCGAAGATGACCAAGGCAAACGTGTTGAAGGCAATATGCCAGAAGTCATAGTGCAGGAACGTTGCTGTGACGACCCGCCACCATTCACCGTTGGCGATGAACAGATTGATGGCTGAACCATAATTGAGCGGTGAGAAGCCCAAGTTGAAAAAGGCATTCAACTGTTCGATGACAAACAGAGCGACTTGGATTAAAATGAACAACGAAACGACCGGATAAGAACGTGTGAACGTTTGTAGGTTTTCCGTTCGACTAAACATGACAACACCTCGCTTCCCCTTCATTCTATATGAAGACAGCGAAGAATAGAACTGTGGAGGCGTCAGAAATGATTTTTGGAATAGGACTGGATCTGGTTGAACTCGAACGGATGCAACAGACACTGTTACGTCAACCGCGGATCGTACAACGGGTTTTGACCAAACGGGAGCAGGAACGGTTTGAAACGTTGTCCGGCGTCCGGAGCCTCGAATATTTGGCGGGACGATTCGCCGCGAAAGAAGCATTCGTCAAGGCCCTCGGAACCGGGATCGGATCTGACGTATCATGGCTCGATCTCGAAGTGTTGAATGAAGCATCCGGCCGTCCGGTCATGACGGGACCGTTTGAGGGCATCATTCATCTCTCGATTACCCATTCCGATCAATATGCGGCTGCACAAGTCTTACTAGAAAAGAGGAGTTCAGATGTATCGACCAACTTGGATAGAAATTGACCGGGAAGCCATCGCGCATAACGTGCGTGAAATCAAGACGCGCCTCGGTGACCAGTCGATGATGGCTGTCGTCAAGGCGGACGGATACGGGCATGGTGCCGTGACGGTGGCGGAAATCGCTTTGGCGAACGGGGCGGACATGATTGCCGTCGCTTTGCTGGAAGAAGCCATCGAATTACGGGAAGCGGGGATTCAGGCGCCGATTCTCATGCTTGAAGCCTTGCTTCCTGAACATGCGCCTGTCGCCTCGAACTATGATGTCGCAGTACCTGTCTTTTCAGCCGACTGGCTGCGGGAAGCCAAACGACATTTGACTGAAATCGATCATTTACGCATCCATATCAAAGTCGACAGCGGAATGGGGCGGCTCGGCTTACAGACGCTTCAGGAACTGGACGAACTGCTTGCTGAACTGGATTCTGATTTGCTGGAACTCGAAGGGATTTATACGCATTTCGCGACCGCAGACGAATTGACGAGCCGTTTGTTTGACCAACAGCAAACCCGCTTCCTGCAATTCGTCGAGCGTATGCCGGGTATCCGTTACATTCATGCTGCCAATTCAGCCGGCGCGATTCGACTGGCTGGTCAAGCACCATACAACATCGTCCGTGTCGGCATTGCGTTATACGGAGCGTTGCCGTCTGACGAAATGAGTGCTTATTATGAGTTCTTAAAACCGGCCTTTTCATTAAAAAGCCGTCTTCTGCAAGTGAAGCAAGTCGAACCGGGGCAAACGATCAGCTACGGCGCGACCTACACGGCACCGACGGATGAATGGATCGGAACGGTCCCGATCGGATACGCCGACGGGTGGTCACGTAAATTTCAAGGATACTCGTTGATCGTCAACGGATATCCGTGTGAAATCGTCGGCCGTGTCTGTATGGATCGTCTGATGATCCGGTTGCCGGAAGAATACCCGGTCGGAACGGAAGTGACGTTGATTGGAGCAGGTGCACCGATTGACGAGGCTGCTCACTGGTTGGGGACGATCAATTATGAAGTCCTTTGTCAGTTTTCGAAGCGTGTTCCGCGGATTTAGTTTTTGAAATGACATCAATATGATGGCAAAAAAATGTTATTTGTTTGAATTTTGATTGTATTTTCTGAATTTGACTGATATATTGAAGTAGAAAGTGAGTCGTTCGTTAAGGTTTCAGTGAATCTGGAGGTGCCATTATCTTGGTCCAACAACGGGAAAAGCAATTTGTTGAGCGAAATGTAGCGAAGGAGACGATTGGGATGAAGTCGAACCATACGACCGAAGAACGCAAACGTCAGCTACGTGAGGAATTGAAACGTGGTTACGAAGAGATGGCAGCGATCAATTTATCAATCGTTGGCGAAATGTTCCAGATTGAAACGGAGGCGGAGTTCTCGCTCCTACGTCAAGTAAGCGGGGTGTAAGCTTTGATAGTCAAACGTGGCGACGTGTTTTATGCAAATTTGTCACCTGTGGTCGGATCGGAACAAGGAGGCGTTCGTCCTGTCCTTGTCCTACAAAATGATATTGGTAACCGATTCAGCCCAACTGTAATCGTGGCTGCGATCACGGCACAGATCGACAAAGCCAAACTACCGACCCATGTGGAAGTATATCGAGAGCGACACGGATTAGAACGTGATTCGGTCATCCTACTTGAGCAGGTCCGTACAATCGA
>CABFOE010001219.1_pt1 | contig 11889 bp, 16 predicted proteins | sample 3521981 | NCBI WGS metagenome assembly CABFOE01 (sample SAMEA5312457, study PRJEB27640) | indoor metagenome | biome: indoor environment; feature: uncontrolled; material: polymer tiles stone | place: Germany | collected 2014-07-07 | reverse complement strand
TTATCAAGCAATGAAATCCGCCTCGCTTTCTACCACGTCTTGATCCGTCGTTGTCACCGTGAATTTGACATCGACTGCCCGGTTCACTGGATCAATCAGGACGTCAATCGTATCCACGACCTCGACCCGTTCTTCTTGTACAATGCCGCCGAATATCTCCGACTGAACATCTTCCTCGGTGATGCCTTTTCCGAGAATATTAAAAAACTCGATGCCTGTTTCCGGCTCGAGTTCGAATTCTCCTAAATTGGTACCAAGTGCGGTCCCGATGCACTGAGCGACTTCCTGTTTCCCGTCCGCGACCGCAATGTCATTTTTCCAGAACGAGATATCCCCGTTCACGATTTTAAAGTCTCTCATTTGATATCGAACCCTCCTAAGATGACCGCGTCATTTAAACTATGGCGCCGATAATCAGCAGGTAATGCCTTGTTCCCTTTTATGGCGTATTCGATGGCTCGTTCACCAAAGCCAAGCCAAACGATGTCGTCGACTTCCCAGTCCGGTTTAATAATGACTTTCGCTCCATCGATCTTCACTCGTTGGAACAATCCAGGCACATCGAGTAAGAGCGGTAAGTCTTCTCCGCCGTCGTCATCGAGTTCTTTCGTTTGGATAAGTGGCTGTACATCCCACGTATCGTCACCGTTTACCTTTTTGATCATACCGACCGTTTGCGTGTGCAAATGCAGTAACTTTTCTTCGATGTAATTCTCAACTAGGTTCAAACCTTTGCTCATACTCGTACCACCTCGACTTCCGTATAGTGATCAGATCCGCTTAACACATGTTTCCCGCGTCGGACCCGGAACTTCCCATTGGCCGTTCGACTCTTGATCGTGATGAGCGATGCGGTCGTGATGCGATACTGGAGCAACATCTTGACCTTGTACCCGCGTTCCTTATCCGTTTCGTAAGGCTCCGGGCTCCCAATCAATCCGGTTGCACTCGATAGCTCAAACGTCGTACTGGATGCCGCTTCTGCAAGCCGACAGATATACAGCCGTTGTTTATTGATGAAAAAGGCTGCACCACAAGCCCGTGCCAACTTCTCGATCTCGACAACGACTTTCCCGCTGACAGTGTATCCTTTTGGATAGGTGATATCTTTCGGCAGTTTAATCTTACCGATGGCGACGCCAAGTAGTGGCACCAAGTCCCGAATGATTTGGGAAGCGGTAACGTTCTTGCCGTAGGTTTTCTTTCGCGTCAGTTTGACCTTTGCTTTTTTGCCCGTTCCGGTCGTCGTTTTCCGTTCCGGCAGCAAGATGCCACCCAAGTTCGGTCCATCGATGACTTTGATGGCCGTGATCTTGTCGACACTCTCCCGACGTGTATTGACCGTCGAAACACGAGAACTTAAAATGACGCCCGATCCATCGGTCTTGTAACCGGCGGTGAGCGTCAGTTTGTCGTTGTGTTGAATGCGACTAATCGTCGAAGCGGACAGATTCCACACGTTGATCAGGGACTCGTTCGGGTTAATATCATCGTCGAACGTAATCTCATATTCCATGTGCAAATCGCTCATGGAAATCAAGATGTCGTCCGCGACGTTCAATTTGGCAATACGCCCGAAGGTTGTACTCATGCGTCATCCTCCTCCGGTGGCGTGTCCGTTTCTGCAAAATCATACAGGAACACGGTCTTACCGAGATTGTCCCAGGTTACTTGTGTCTCGACGCCTGACACGTCCAAAGCAATCAACTCCGAGATCGGCAATCGACTGTCTGCCATGTCTGAGAATAGTGGTTTGCCGTAAATAACCGGCTCCCCATACGTGATGACGTCCTCATCTTGCGTATACAGGTCAATCGTGAACATATCCGCTAAGCGATTGTAGCGGACGTCCATCAAATAGACGCTGTTGCCGAGCGTGATATCGAACCGATACGGGATGGCCTCCTTGTCGATGTCGATGTAATACAGGTTATCTTCTACGATCAATGGTTCCACCCCTTACTTGTACGGTATCAAAAACTTCTGCCCGGGATAAATGAGGTCCGGATCACGAACCTTGTCCTTGTTCGAATTGTAGATGGTCCGGTAATCCGGCTTACCATAATACTTCGTCGCAATATCCCACAACGTATCGCCTTTCTTGACGACGTAATAGCGGCTTTTCGAAGACGGCTTGCCCTTCGGCTTCTTCTGATTCGTACCCGTTCCCTTTTTCTTCTTCCGGACGACGCTCGACTTTGCCACACGGACTTCTTGCAGATCCATCGAAAAGATAAAGCCATTCGCAATCTTGTGGTTTTGTTTCTTCGTGAAGTTCGTAATCAACACGCTCTTGAGCCGCATCCGCCCGACATAGGTGACGGGCTTGCCGGCATATTGCATCTTCTTGAAGTATTCCTCTGCTTTGGCAGCGTTCTTCCCTGTGACCTTGCCGGTGAGAGCGAAGGTCTCCAGTTCCCGTTCGACGTGATCAGTGATGCTGACACCCTTTTCGACCGGGTATTGCGTTGCCTTGACAGAAAAGTTCGCGCCTTCTTCAATCACGCCAATCGTATAGCTTCCGAGTTTACCCATGTTACACCTCCGTCGTCCGCGGACTGACGCGTCCCATCGATGCGAAATACTCATCGAGAGCATCGCGAACGGAGTTCGCTGTCTCCTGCGGATTGCTTGATCCTGTAATCTGAATCGTGATGTTATTCTTGTTTGTCGTGCTGGATGATGAACTTCGTGCAATGGCAGCAGGTGATGGTGACAGCTCCCGCGTTGGTCGATAGTTGTTTGGACGGAGGCTGACAGGTGATACAGGCTGTGGTTTGTTCGTTCCCATTAGCATATTCATTTTTGTGCTTACCTTCGGAAATGCCTTGTCAATCGAGTCACTGATTGGACCACCGAAGTCGAGTTTATCGAGATCCGATAACGGACCGACCTTCGCAGGCGAGAACGGAAGGAAATCCCGGACTTTACCAACGACACTTTCGACTTTCTTCGAGATTGCTCCAGCCATCGAAGCAATCCCTCCAATCATCTGCTCGATTAATCCGCGACCGGCATTGTAAAACGAGCTTCCTAAATTTCGGACAACGTTCAATGCAGAAGTAAATCCGGACTTGATTGAACTGCCAACCTTACTCATGGCGCTCGTTATCGCTGAAATCACATTCGAGAACGCCGTTTTGACAGCGCTGACGATACCGGACAGAACCGACGTCACGGTAGAACGGATTGAATTCCAAACTGAAGTCACGACCGCTTTTATCGCTTGCATGACGCTGGTGACGATAGATCGTGCTGCTGAAAAACTGCTCGAAATAGAGGAACGTATCGAACTTACAGCCGCCGTAACACCTGAACGTAGCGCGTTCCAAATGCCTGTCACAATCGAACGGATTGCATTCATGACCGTATTGATAATTGTCTTATACAAATTGAAGTACATCCGTATTACGGTAGCAATACCGGAAGCTCCACTTGTGAAAATCCCTTTGATAAATGCCCAGGCACCTTTGATAATTCCCATTGCCATTGTGCCAAACGAACGAAGTGGTCCAAGGAACTTACCGATGAAGTAGAGGTTGATTAATCCCCAAATCATGGTGAGTGATCCGAAGAAAATCTGTTTTACACCTGCCCACATTTGAGTGAAGTTCCCTGTGAACAAACCAGTGAAGACTTGAATGACACCCATAATGACCTGGATTGCTCCATTGATGACATTCTTTATCGCATTCCATGTGCTGACGATAATCGATTTAACCAACATAAAAGCGACTTGAATAATTGGAACAATGACGACCATCGCCGCACGAATGACGGTCAGGATTACATTCCAAACATTCGTGGCAGCGGCCAGGATAGAAGAACCGTTTGCGGTCCAAAATGCTTGGAGCTGAGCAAGTTTTGCTTGCACGAATGTGGTCACGGCAGTGATTGCTTGCTGGATATATGGAGCAATGAAACCCCATACCGCGAGCGCCGCGGCTTTTATGGCATTCCATCCGGCAATGACACCCGTCTTGAAAGTTTCGGACCTTGTCCAGAGCAGATAGAAAGCAGCACCCAGTGCGACGATTCCGACAGCGACCAGAGCAACGGTGCCCAGTATAGCAGCGAATCCTGTGACAATTGGCATCATCAGTGGAGCGGCTGCCGCAATTGCCGTTCCTAATCCTGCCCAAAGACCAATTCCAATGGCGAGTGGTGACAGGATGACGGTCAGGATCGGTACAAGAATCATGAATGCAGAAATGAGTTTCGTGATGGTCGGATGCGCTTGGTTAAACTTGACAATCATTTCACCAATCTTACCGATGAAGTTGACGACAGGCGTCATGATTTGTCCGAACAGTGCAACCATCGGACCAAAAGCACCTACCCATTTGTTTTTCATACCTTCGACCGCTATACCTAACGGTGTCAAAGTCTGTTGGAGCTGTGCAATTTTACTTTGCGTTGCTTTACGTAAGCCTTCTAATTCAGAGGTAGCTTGCGTTTTTGCCATAGACATCTTTTGACGCCAAAGTGAGACGTATTTGTCCAGTTCGGGTCTCGACATGGAGTTGAGCGCTTTGACTTGCATCGCGCCTTTAGGTCCGATTTTTTGGAGTTCTTGAATCAGACCCTGGTCAACTCCCTTTTTAGCTAATCCCTTCATGTTAGATGCCCATGTTTTCATAGCCGTGACTTGGCTTTGCAAGGCTTTCATTAAACTGGTTTGCTTTACAGCTTTGAGCGATACCTTTTCAAACAAACCAGCGAAGTTCACGAGCTCTTGATACCGCTGATTGAATGCTTCCTTGTAGACATTCGTCAGCTCTGCTTGTTTCGCTCTGACGTCAGCTGGATTCGGACCCATTGCTGCCTTAAATAACAAGGTATAGAATACGGCCGCACCAGCCGCTGCAATTAGCGCTACGGCAGGGAACCGCATCATCCCTTGTTGAATCATCATCGTCATGTCGTTGAGTTTCTTCATGTTTGCTGTCGGTCCCAACAAGCGGAGTGCTGTTGCCGCTGGTGTTCCACGCATGGCAATCTTATTCAATCCATCGGCAATGCCGAGTAATGGTTTATTGACACTGTACAAAGGATTTCCCATTCGTGTGAAATTGTCACCGATCTTACTAGCTTGTGATGAACGGTTGAGCATGGTACCGACTGTCTGATAAAAGGACATTTTCGCCATTTCGTTTGATGCCATCATGCCATCCATCGTTTTCTTATGTGCCTTCCCCATCGACTCGATATTCTTCACGAAGTCCTTCGTGGTTCCGGCGTATTCGCTACTTGATTGCGCCAATTTGAAATAGCCGTGTTGCGTTTTAATCATGTCGTCACGATGTCCGTTCATGGCAACGCGTTGTTGGGCGAACGCCGAGCGAATCTCTGAACTCATCCGCTGGGCTTCCGGTGATGTACCACGATACACTTCACGGATGCGACGACCCATTGAGTCGAAGCCTCTTGTCACGGTAGTGGTCGAGTCCACTGCGTCATTTCCAAAGTTCGTAAACGAGCGGCCGGCTTGCTTGGCTTCTTGTCCGATCGTGGCGAATCCACGTTGAGTGGTATCGATTGCCTTGCCAGCATCCTGCGCCGACTGTTCGACATCGTTCAACGCTTGGTCTGCACGTATCAGACCATCTTCACCTTGTACCGTGACGTCAACATTAATTTCCGTATCGCGAGCCATATCATCACCCCCCTTTTCCGGTAGATTTCGCGACGTTCTCGTCGTATATATCTAGTGCGGCATTAAGCGTTTCCAGCTCGTCGTAACTCATTTGCGTGAGTTCTTGGTACGTCGCCGAGCAGTTTTCGGCGAGTAGCGGGCGGTAGAGGAGCCAGTCCCGTTTCGCTTTCTCGCGATAATGGCCATCACTTTCCCGCGAAGGGTCCGTTGAATACCTCCCCGGCAACCTCTAAGACTTTCGCGTAATCATCTGATTTCTCGTCGAAGTAATCAAAACTGACTTTAGGTTCGACCACAATATGCTTCCAATATTCTTCTTGCAATTTCGTCTGCATGACGACACCATTTTCGTTCTTTGAGCGGTCAGCCATTTCGTTAGCTGCACGAACGCCCGGGAACTGGAATGTATACTCGGTACCGTTGACTTCTTCTTTGCGCTGTTCAAATGCCATGATTAATTTCCTCCTGGTGGATGTAAGTTAGTTTGTTTGAATAGAAAAAGGGCAGCCGAAGCCACCCGTTGATTAATCGATTGTATTCACGTAGTCGAAAACGACGATTTCATATTCACGATCTTCTGCTGCCTTGCCGAGTGTACCTGTCGGAGCTTTGAGGATACGAGCTTCTGTGCCGCCTGCTTTCTCCGTCATACCATTCCGCTTGGAGACTACCCAGAATGGGAACGTCTTATCGCTGTTAGCAAGTTTCATCAAGAGTTTGTTTGACGGTGATGTCGCTTGGAGCGTCAGCGTGCAGGTCGCTGTGCTGTCATTTGTTTCTGATGTGATGACATCTCCCTGAGCGCCTGTTTCGTATTCAAACTTGTCCTCGTTCGGCTCAAATTCGATCATGTCTTCTCCGAAGCCCGTCAAGAAAATTTCATCAGCGGTAATCGTCGTTTTCTTTGCGTTATAAGATGCTACTTTTGCCATGATTTATCCCTCCTCAGTAATTGACTTGTCCTTTGATGTCTGCCGATTGAATCGCGCCGGCAAGTCGGAAGGTGAATTTAACGCCCTTAAGCTTACGAGATGCGCGTTCAGCCTCCGTCATGTTGTCGACTTCGGGAATCGTCACTGTGTAAATTGGTTTCCCTACTGCATCCTCTGCGACGATGTCCTGTTTCGCTCCTTGGAGCAAGACCGTTTCGACGGCTGTTCCGACGAGGTTCGCTCCACCTTGTTCGTATGGAATCTTCCGGTTTTTAAGGAATAAACCTTGTACGCGTTGCTCGATATTTGCGATGACCCAGTCATTTCCGATAATCACGTCCAAGTGCTCGCCACCAATCGTCTTACTTTCCGACGTCTGAGCTTCTCCGAACTTTTCGATGTACGTCGAGCCATTGGCAGCATGAATCCGAGCAACCTCTGGCGGTGTGACATTGACCGGACGCACATCAAAGAACTGTTTGAACTTCGCTGTCGCACTACCGGCAGGATCCGCGGCATATTCGCCGATGAATTCTCCGTCGATGTAGCGGGTGACGTCATCCGTGTACAGGACGTAAGCTCGTTTGACACCCGATGCTTCGAGTGCTTCGAGATCCGCAATGTCATTGACTCGTAAGATGGCTACCTTTGCCCCTTGTAAATCAATCGCTTCGACGAGTGCCTCTTGCTCTTCGACGTCCGCTGATGTTGTGAGGACATAATAGAATGCTTCACCCTTCAATTCCTCAAACACGACGTCTGGTGTACCTGATGTGTCGTCATATCCAGCAATGGCGACCTTCTCCGGACGGTTGTTTTGTTGCAAGATGGCGCGCGCGAGCTTATACGTTTCCGTCGTCTCTGCAAAATCCACCTTGATGAGATCGAGTGCATCATCGCCCTCGTATACCTTATAGGCGAAACCGCCTGTCTTCGCACCGATGATCAGCGGGAATGTTTCTGTTGTAAATCCGCTTGGTTTCAGTACGTCAATCGTTACATTCACGTCTTTTGCCATGAATTAAAGCCTCCCTCATTCTCTAAATTCGAGTTGTTCTATGTCTGCTTCCTCGAACGTGTCGATGACGCGGACCATTTCTTCCTTCACGCGGAACCGCACGTCAAAGCCGACACGGTATTCGTAAGCGTCCCCGAGGTACAGCGTCCGGTCTTGTGGATTCGTACACTCGACGACGATCAAACCTTTGCGTAATAACTCCGTCTGTCCGGTGAAGTCCAGGTACTCATGTGCAATACCGGCCAGTGTCCATGCGGCCGTTGAAGACTTGGCATAGAAATGAAGCGAAAACGTCGCCTCGATGTCGGTCGTCTTTCGCTCCTTCGTCTGCCCATTCTCTTCGAATCGTTCCAGATACCCGCTCATTGCCCCGTGTTGAACAATCCGTGGTGTGAGTACCTTATACGATGCAAAAGGCAACACCGGTCGCGGTGCAACCGTGTCGACTTCTGTCACCGTGACCCCGAGAGCGGCTTGTAACGGCGCGTAGAACCCTTTGATGATGTCTGTATAGGTCTTCATGCCGTCGCCTCCCTCGTCAGCCGGTAACGGTGGAAGTCAGCGAAGTCGGTATAGTCGCCCATGCTCTCGATGCGCCAGTTCGCCCCTTCATGGAAGAGGGTTCCTCGTGCGTCGAGCGGAGATAAGCTGTACACCAATCGATCCGCGGACGTAATGCGCCCACCTGACTCATAAATCGCGTTCTTGTCGACAGGAAAGAGGGCAACCGAGATCGTTTCCGTTTGCGAGGAGCCTTCCACCCACTCGCCCGTCTCCGGATCCCGTTGCCCTTCCGTCGTCCGTGTATACGGCAACCGCAGGCTATATTTTTTGATCAGACGCTCGAATGCGTAATATCGTTTCGGCATCGTGTCACTCCTTACTCCACTTCGTGCCGGATGGCACCAATCATGCGACCTGTATCGACCAGCGGATTACTGGACCCTTTCAGTTTCACCGTCGCCTTACTGTTCGGCGGACTCGATAGATCCCGCGCAAACTCCTGAATCTGCCCAGCAAGGTCAAGCCCGAGCATATCCAGTGCCGTATCAACCGGAATTCCTCCGTCGTAACAACCTTGGATGATGTCATCAACTTTGCTTCGCCAGTCCGCTTCTCTTGCGTCGAAACCGGCACGAATGAAAGACCGCTCCGGAATTCGGATGACGGTCGTCTCTTTCTTCAAATGGATTCCGATGTAATGGAGATAGGCACGCATCTTATCGGTCACGGTGATGTCCCAGCCGTACTCATGGACATAAGCAATCATCCCGATTTCTCCCTCTTCCAAGACACCGACTCGGATATTCCGGCCTTGCAATTGCCGTGAAACGCTGGCCATCTCTTTAAGACGTTCGTGACCATCGCCCCGCTTAACCTTGACGCCCATTAACGTCCTGCCTTGTAAAACTTAATCTGACTGTGAAAAGGTGCCCAGTGTGCATGAGCGGTTGCGAATACGGCGAACTGATCACTCGCTGAACCAAATGACTGCGACATGCCAGGAACCGATTCAGACGTCACTCCGGTTCCGCGCTCCGCAATCTCTTGCTGAGACTTAACCCATTCCGAAATCCCTAGTCTGACCGGTCCTGGTAATTCGAGTTTTCCGCTGATAGGATCAATCAGCTGCATGAAGTCGAGTTTGTCACAATACTTCTGTGCCGCTAGTAATCCGGATTCAAGGAAAAGTGCCAATTTCACATCTTGCGAGTCATCATCGAGCGGAATGCCGAGCAGTACTTTCAGTTCATCAAGCGTCATGTTGATCACCAGCCAATGCATCAAGCAGTTCTGCCTTCTTCATCGACTCGTAACCTTCCACACCGTTTTCTTTGGCCAATTCTTTCAATTCATCGACCTTGAGCTTGTCGAGTGAGTCATTTTCCTCTTTTTCAACGACTTTTGACCAACCGAGTTTTTGAAAAAAAGCAAGGAAACGGCGCACGTCCGTTTCCCGCTCCACTCCATTACGCTCAATCTTAATAAGTTCATTACTCATGGAGAATCACCCTTTCATTTCTTAGTTAAGGAGTCACGTCCGGTGTGAGAACAGCGAATGCCTCATCTTTCAGAACCATGAATCCGACGTGCATCGTAGCACGCATTGCAAACATGTCCCGCTCCCAGAGGTTGATTGGCTTGCCATCTTCACCGAGGACGCCTTCGAGTGTTGCTTCTTCCGAGATGCTGTACTCGATGCCTTGAAGGACACCGTAACGAGCGTAATCCCAGTTCCCGACAAACAATTCAGCAGCGGCATTCGCTGGGAAAGCGGCTTTGTTGATGTAAGCGATCGGAAGACCGAGGATATCGTTTGTTGCGCCATCACGTGGCTCATTCAAGAGCGGACGACCATTCCCATCTACGAACCCGCGCAATTTCGCTTTGAACTTCCGGCGTGTTGCGATTCCGTCTGGATCAATGTCGTTATCTTCTACCATTTCGATAACCGCATTGACTTGTTGGTATACATCACCTGCAGAATCGAATGGGACATTATTTCCCGCTGCAGTAGCCGCTGCCAAAACGTTTTGACCTGTTGCGTATGGTGAATTGACGCCAAAAAGAGCAGCCAAATCAAACGTCGTCAAGAACGCCTTAGCAATCTCTGAACGCATTTCGCTGAAAAACGTCGGGACCGACCATTTGAGCGCTTCTTTCGTAGCGACGACGATGACACCGAGTTTCTTCGCTTCCATTGTCGCTTTCAACCAAGTTGGTTTCGAGACTGGAATCTTGTTCCCCTCATCCACCCAGTAAGCGCCCACGCCTTCAGCAAGATACGTGAATTCTTTCTTCGGTTTCGTCATCGGTTCGTTCTTCGCAAGCGCCATGACAGCGGAGCCTTGAACCATATCTGCCATGATCAAGTTCGCTTGCTCAGTTGGGACTGATCCAGTTTTTGAATCAGACATAAGGACTGTGTCCGCTGCAGATGCGAAGTACTGGATGTTCAACTTCATCGGGTATTTTGCTTGTACTACTTTATTCATATATGTGTACCTTCTTTCGATTATTGTGGTTTTTTAATTTGGTTCTTGGCAATGATCGCCGTAAAGTCTTCGAATGAACCCGCGCCAGTGTCAGCACCTTTTCCCGGATTGTATCCGTTCTCTTTGAACTTAGCGTCCACTTGTGCTTTGACTTGCTTATCAATGAGACCTTGAAGCGTTTTGATGCGGTCGTCTGTCGCTTGATTCCGGACCGTCTCATCTTCTCCCTCGGCCGTGACGACAAAATCGAGTAGTGAATCATCTAATCCCGCTTTCGAGAGCTGTCGGACAGCATGGAAACGATTCTTTTCCGCTACAAGAGCCTGCTTCCCCTCGTCGAGTTCACGTTGAGCATCAGCGGCAATCTCTTCAGCTGACTTTCCTTGTTTACTGAGTTGATTGATTGTCGCTTGAAGCGATTTGTTCTTTTTGCCGAGGTCATTGCGTACTTGATCCTGACCTGCTTTGATGAGGGCATCGATTTGAGCCTGTTGCTCCGGTGTGAAGACTGCGCCTTGGTCGCCTTTATCGTCACCTGTTTGATCATCGGACCCGTCAGTTCCACTGCCTTGAGAACCAGCGTCTCCGCCTCCATCCCCGCCTGTATCAGCAGCAAAGAATTGTAGATTGAGTTGAAGCGGTAAAAGTTTCTTGAAATACATAGGTCATTCTCCTTTTTGCGTATCGATCACCGAGCCGGTTCCGAGCCGAATGTCGTATCTTTCCCGTATCGCATGCATCGAGCCGCATATGAATTTATTTGAGTCGGTCTTTCTTCCATTGTTCGAACGTCATGTCTGCCAGCTCTTGATGTGTTTTCTTTTCGACACGTTCGACTGAGTACGTTGCGAAGCACCTACAGTTGATATCATGTTCCGCTTTTTCTGATTGTCCTGGTGTCATGGCAGTAACGCCCTTGCCCAGATTGAAAGGTTGATCACTCGAGACCGTCTGGCCATCAAGGGCTACATGATTTGACCGGGTCGTCTTGCGGACTCTTGAGTCGCGGGACGTATTCCATTTCTTTTTCATGACGATCCCTTGATTAGTGGCCCGTGTGACTGCCTCTTGTTTCCCCGCTTCCGTGACACGATGTGTCTCTGTACGCGCAATCGTGATTGCCTTGCGGTAGTCATTCTCAACGACATCCTTCAGAGCAGTTGCCATCGTACGGTAGGATGAACCCTTGACCAGTTGCTGCGTCAATCGTGTCCGTAATTGATACACGACTTCTTTCCGATTCTTTTCTAAGGTTTCGTTGAGCGTCAATCCACGAATCGGATTATT
>CABFOE010000421.1_pt1 | contig 11983 bp, 9 predicted proteins | sample 3521981 | NCBI WGS metagenome assembly CABFOE01 (sample SAMEA5312457, study PRJEB27640) | indoor metagenome | biome: indoor environment; feature: uncontrolled; material: polymer tiles stone | place: Germany | collected 2014-07-07 | reverse complement strand
CAAAATAATCTTAACAGTGGCTCAAGTTTTCTTGAGTCACTTTTTTTAAAGGAGCGAATGAAGGGTGAGAACACGAGAAGATGTGTTGCAGTGGTTATCCGCGTTACTGGCATTTGGCATCAAACCGGGCTTGAGCCGAATGGAGGCCTTGCTAACAGAACTACAGATTGATCCGGATACGATTCCGGCGATTCATGTCGCGGGGACGAACGGCAAAGGATCGACGGTCGCTTTTTTGCGTGAGATGGGAGTGGCGCAAGGATTGCGGATTGGTACCTTTACGTCACCGTATATCATCCAGTTTGAAGAGCGGATCATGTTGAACGGTGTCCCGATCAGTGAAGCGGATCTGGTCGCGGCAGCCGTTGCTGTCCAGGAAGCGATCAGGAACATCGAGTCAACGGTCGGGACTGTGACGGAATTCGAAGCATTGACGGCACTGGCGTTCTATCATTTTCAGCAAATTCGTCCTGACTTGGTCATCTATGAAGTCGGACTCGGTGGTTTGTACGATTCGACGAATGTCCTGAAACAGCCGAAAGCCGCCATTATTACGTCGATTGGTCACGACCATCAAGCGATTCTCGGAGATACGCTCCAAGAAATCGCCTTACAGAAGTTTGGCATCATTAAACAAAAGACGACGGTCATTGCCGGTAAATTGCAGGAAGAATTAACGGTTCCGTTGATGGCCTATTGTGGCGATCGACAAGCGACCTTAACCTGGAGCCAGGAAGTGATTCGCGATTACCGGCTCAGTGCAACAGGCACGTGGGCAACCTACGAAGGAATTCCCGAGACGCGACTCGGTCTTGAAGGGGTGCATCAAGTACATAACGCGGCGAACGCCGTCGTCTGTGCCAAACAACTCGGTTGGTCGAAGACTGCGATCCGGCGTGGACTGCGGAATGCGACGCATCCGGGTCGGTTCGAGATCATCTCCCGCAAGCCGCGAATCATTCTGGACGGCGCCCATAATCCGGAAGGAGTTGCGGCACTCGTCGAACGGCTGAAGGAAGAGTCAAAACCCGTCATCGTCCTCTGTTCGATCTTACGGGACAAGGACCGCGAGGCGATGCTTGATCAGTTGCGGGAAGTGACACCAGAAATCTACGAGACGACGTTTGATTTTCCGCGGGCACGAACATTGGCAGAGTTAAAGCTGGACGGGGCAAATGTGATGGAACTCGACCAGTTCTTTGATCAGACGGATACAACCAACCAGACGCTCATCGTCACAGGATCCCTCTACTTCATCAGTACGGTCCGCACATTACTGAAGGGGCAGTCTTTTACAAAAAAGGGGAAAAAGTAAAAGTCCTTGTATACTAAAGGTGGGGTAATATAGTCCTAGATTTTACGATCTTATGACGAGGAGACGATTGAGATGAAGCGTTGGGTACGTCTGTTTGTAGTCAGTCTATTGATCTTTACTAGTTTTACGTATATACAGCAACCACATACAAAAGCGGCGACCGGGGAGAAGTTCAAGATTTTAGAAGTGCGCGATGCCTGGTCGACGACGAACCGGATTGATCCCGGGACGACGGTGACATCCATGTTGACAGGACTGGATATGAGCCGGTACGAGATTAAGATGATGACAGTCAAGGAACTGAATGCGTCGCGTTTCCCGCTTGACGGAGCGTTTGATGCGATCGTTTTTGATCCGTCTGCATTTTCGGGAACAGATCGATATTCGATGACTGTTTCCGATACGAAAAAAAATCATAATACGAACAAGATTGAAAATGATATTACAAAGCTGAAAGCAAACGAGATTCAAAATGTATATGTCAAAAAAGGACTACCTGTCTTTTTGCATCAAGATGTTTTGACACATTCGTCGAGTAACTTTACGGCAATTTTTAATGAGACCCCGGTGTATACGGATCTTTCTACCGTCATTTCAAGATTGAAACTACAAAAGGTCGTCCGCCCTCGTTTGGCAGGCGTATCTGTCCAACAAAAAGGAACGGCTTTGACTGGCGTTGATAAAGGAACGACAGCCGTTCCGAACGTCCCGATTGATTTTACGTACACGACGAGCGCTGAAAATACGAATCAACTTGTTCAACTGTACATTGATTTCGACAGCAATGATCAATTTGAAGAGTCGGAAAAAGTCGATGAAAAACCGGCAGGGAAAACGGGTACACTAAGCTATAATTTTGACGCGCCAAGTTATACAGGTCCACGGAATTGGATGATTCGTGTCTCAAGCAGTGATGGCTTGACGGACTACAAAACCGGCAGTTTTTTGATGAATGATCAGGTTGCGGAAGCAAAAATTCTTCAAGTGACTCGAAGCGGAGCGACGGGTTCGATCAATGGTTTCATGAATTCAGGAACCCTGTTGAAGCAAGACGGATTTTACGATTTTAACGTAGAAGTCATTACCGCGGATACGTTTAATAAGACGTTCTCGACCAAAAACATAAATACGTCCTACGACATGCTTGTATTCGGTTTTCAGGATTCATATGGGGCTGCTTCATTGAGCGATGATGCCTCAAATGCCATTCTGGCGTTTACGAACACGGGACAAGGTCTGATGTTGTCCCATGATACGATTTTTAGACCGAATCAATCAGCAAGTCCTGAACTGTTTTGGGAGAAGAAGTTTGCCGGACTCGCCGGACAGAAAAACTTTACCAACATGGGATACGCAGCACCACGGACGTCAGGTCAAGCCGTTAAACAAAACGAGGGTGTCATGACGTCGTATCCCTTTACGTTAGGCAATAGCGTTCAGATTGCGACGACCCACAACCAATATTTTGGTTTGGACTTAGAACAACCGGACTTGATTCCATGGTATAACATCCGTGAAAACAACCTTGCTTCGACAAATCAGGAGGCCGGACGTACGATCGGTGATGCCCGAAATCATTATTATATGTATACAAAAGGGAATGTCACCTATTCCGGAGCGGGACACACTTCGACCTTCAACCAGCAACAGGAAAAAGAGTTGTTCTCGAATACGATGTACCGTGCTTTCATTGGTGCCAACCACAAACCGTTGATTAAAAACATCTTGCCTAACAATCAAGCAAGTTATTTGAACAATGAACCACTTACGATTTCCTATAAAGTAAACGACTATGATTTACGAGATCGGGTATTAAAGACAAGGATTTATATTGATGATGAAAAAGTATATGAAAACAACAAGCTTCAGAATAACTCATTTGTCAGTCAGACATTCGAAAACAAACTGACCGGTAAAACTTCTGTGACTATCCGAATTGAGGCAGAAGATGAACGTGGAGCAAAAACGATCGAAACTCGAACAGTTCAAGTGGTGAAGCCGTCATCTTCTTCACCATTTACGTTGCAGCGGTCAATTGATCCTACAACGATTCCTCAGGGCGAAACGGCAACCATCACATATACCATTAAACCGGAGCCGATTTCACGAACATATGCGATTGGCGATAATGTTTCAAATAACGAAGCTTATATCGTTAAAATGGAAGACATTAAATTCAAGGAGCTTTTTCTTAATAATCTTGAAATTTTGTCAACAACCGGTATAGAAGATGCAGTTGTTACCAATCAAACAGTAACGGGGTCATTTAAAGGAATCGAATACCGTGAGGACACAGGCTCGGGTAAATGGGTATCCAACCAACCGGATATTACTTTTAAAGTAACTGTTCGGGCAAAGGAAGACGCTGGAACGTATATACTCGATAAAAAAGATAATATCTTAACATCAATTAAAAACGTCTATCGCTCCAATTCAACGGGAGATCGATTCACAAGTGTTTCGAATGATACACAATCTTTCCAGGTTTTAGGGTATGCGTTATCAAAATCATATGCGACAGAAGCCAAAATCCCATCCGTCCGTATCGATATCAATACACCGTCGTATAAAGTCTTGCCTGACATCAATCCGGCAGGCAGTCAATACGGGACGTTGAAATGGTCGATTGCAGATACGAGTATTGCGACGATCAACCAAGAGGGAATCATTGTACCGAAAAAAATCGGTACGACGGATATCAAATTGATTGTACCTGTCGCAAATGGCAAAGAACTGGTCGCAACATCCCAATTGACCATCAATGACGTATTTGGCGGATTGATTGTCCGTGATGTACCGAATGTGTTGTACGTGGGGCAAATGAAAGCGATGACAGGGGATGCCATCATGTTGTCCGGAACAGACGCACCAATCAAGTGGATCGTGACGAATCCTGGATCTGTTGAATCAAAAGGGAAAGACACCGATACGTTGAGCTTAACGGGCGTTAAACCCGGTATGCTGACCGTTCAAGCGGTCGTACCAGCAACTGCAGGCGCAACGACCTACTTGGCGCAATCACAAGTCTATACGATTGAAGTCAAGGTTCCGGAACTAACGGTGAATCCAAGCAACTTGGAACTATGGGTCGGGACGACAAAGGATGTGACGGCAACATTTTCACCGGATATCCGCTTACCGTTTGTTCTTTCGAAAATCAGTGATGCCATTGAACTGACTGCGACCGGTACCGGATACACCGTCAAAGGATTGACCGGGACTCCAAACGGTCCGATTGATGTACTGTTACAGTTAAAAGATTTCCCGGATACGCAAGCGATCACTAAAATCAATGTGCGTGAAAATCCACTGACGTTGACGGCGAATGATTTGACGATGACATTACAAGACGATCAAAAACGCCCGCTTCTCAATTGGCTGCCCGTTACGACGACGGAACGTTTCTATCGTCTCGAAGTCCTGCAAGGGAAAGAATACGTCAAGACGGATGCGACTGCTCAGACGCTGAAGGCACTTCGTCCGGGTGTTGCCCGAGTGAAGGTGACTGCCTTAAAAGAAGACAAGAGCGTTTTTGAAGTATTGAAAGACGGAGAAAAAGAGAAGCAACCGTTGACGACAACGTTTAAAGTCACGATTTCATCTGAGGGATCGGCAGGAGAAAGTGATACGGATGTGTATTAAAGAGGAGAAAGCGACGTGACACGAAAAAAAATCATGACCGTCGTTCTCCTGTTCTTGATTGGAATCGGAGGAACGACGTATCTGTTAATCGATTATCGAAATCAACAAACTTTTGAAGCGAGCCTCAAGGCAAGTGATGCGACTAAGTTGCAACAAGCAGCAGAAGCTGTCAATTTATCGACAAAAGAACGAAACCGGTATATCCGGCAATTTCAAGAAACACTCGAGTACGACAAAGCACTCGTCCTGTTGGACCGGACAAGTGCTAAAAATCAAACCAATTGGTTTTATGTCGCGCAGTTTGCCCCGACGAATGTCGTAGCGGATTGGTTGCAAGCCGGCGCGTCCATCCGACAAGTGAACAAGGAACGGCAAAATGTGTTACATGTCGCAACAAGTGTCAATCGTTCGGTCGATGCCTACGCTTTACTCGTCGAACAAGCAACGAAACGCGAATTGAATCAGCAGGATCGATCCGGTCATACCCCACTCTATTATGCAACCATCGATCAAAACCAAGAAGCGATGGAGCTGTTACTGGCAGCGGGTGCTTCGCCGGACAAAGGGAAAGATCGCCCGATTTATGAGACCGTCAAACAAAACCGGAAAGATCTTTATCAAGTGTTAGAAAAAAGCGGCGCTTCAGCAACACGTAAACAAGTGAAACAACTGGCTGAAACGTATGGTGCAGCATCTTTTGAGTAATTGAAAAACACGACATCCGCTGTTGGCGAGTGTCGTGTTTTTTGGTCATGGAAGCCGTTTCGGCGTTTCGACATAGAGTTGAACGGCCCGGCTGAGCGGAAGCATCGCCGTCGGATTTTGAAGAACACTCGCATCGTAAGTTAAACGAAGGCGGGATTTTTCAGCGTCCGCAGATTGCTTGGCCTTCATCAAGGTCTCGAGTGCTGTTACATCTTGCGGGAAACTATTTTCCGGTAAATCAAGTGTTCCGCGGTAGGCATTGACTTCGAGACTGCCTTTCGTAAAGATTCCGCCTTGCAGGTTCATCGTCGAACCAACGGAATAGATTCGGTTCAGCTTTGGATCATCGCTGTATAAAAAAGCACTCATATCGGGTGTTGCGGTTTTTGGTGTTGAAAATTTATTGACGCGGTTAATCGTCAAACTTCCTTTGCTGAGAAGGATCAAGGTATTCTGACTGACTGAACTGGAAATTCCTTGAATGTTCGCATCGTCCAGACGGCTCGAGCCCGTCGAAAACATCGTCGTCGCAAAGCTGACGTTACCGCGGATCAGCAAATTACCGAGCACAATCATCGGGCGTTTGATTTCAAGCGGTCGATCGATGGGATTGAGAGAAGAAATTGTCAAGTTGCCATCGATGATAAGGGGTTCAGTGGAAGCTTTGACGATGTCGTCGGTAATGGTGACCGTGTTGTTTTCTGTTGGTGCCGGTCGAATCAATTGTTTGTCTGTGCTTAATTCGTTTAAAAATGGACCTGTTAAGACAGCCTGTTCGATCGGTTGATCTCGTAAGTAACTTGATAACGTGGCGAGTGGTGTGGTACTCGGAATATCTAAAAAATCGTTTAAGGCGAATTCAAAATCAAACGGGACCAAGGCGTCTTTTGTGGCCAACAAGTCCGTTTTGACGGTCGGGTCGAATACACTTGCATCACAAGGTAAAAAATCACGACAGCTCAATAACGGTTGGTCCTTTGGCTGGAACACCTTGACTTGACCATCGATGTAAGACCGGGCCGTTTTATCCGTATACTTCCCCGAAACACCATTGTAGATGAAGTTAGGTGACGCTGATACTTGTAACGGTTCCCGGGAAAAGACATTTCCCTGAATCCGCGGGGCGCCATTTAAAATCACTTGATTGTCCGAACCTAAGATGTAGTATAAAAAACTTGGAATCGCAGACAGATAAACGCGTTGTGAATACGTTTTCCGGACCGTCGGCTGATCGCCTTTTGTTTCTTCGACCTCTGCGGTCAAATCAAATGCCTTGACCCGGATGTTCGAGGCCGCCTCGTTTAAGACGACTTTGACATTCGGTGCGGAAGCCGCAAGCTTTAAAATGATTTGATTGGTTGGATCCTTAAATAATTCCGTGGAAGAACTGGTGGGATTGGTGCCGGCCGTCGTGGCAACGATTTGTTGCAGGGCAGCGATGGCTTGATTCAATTCATTTTGTGTCGCTGATTCGACTTCGATGTTCGTGCCCCGGATTTCCGTCAACCGGGTGGATTGTAGACTGATACCAATTGTCGCCACTGCCAGTACGGACAGAACGGTCAATGTCACTAATACAAATAGCAGGGTGTAACCTTCTTCAGATTTTCGCATAGGTCGTCCTTTCTGCCTTAGAAGCCGATCGTACTCGTGAGGGTTTGTGTTTCTTCTTGATCAACGGACTGAATGGTTAAGGTAATCGTCAAGATGCCGTGAATGACATAGACACCTGGATAGTCGCCTGTTGTGATCGTGACCGTTTCCGGACGTGATAACGTAAATGTTTTTTCAACGCGTGTCTGGTCATTGATGCTTTCGGGCGGTCCTTTATAAATCAAAGTCGTCTGTTCGGTTTCTTGCTCGGCAAATGTATAGGTGATCGGATCGACCGTCTCGTCTGTTTGGTCTTGATTGGCGTTATGCGGTACAAAACCGGCAGACCGTTCGAGTAAGCCGGTCGCTTGACTGAGGCTCGGCAATGTTTTTTGATAAAACGCCAATTCATTGGGTTGATCGATGCGAATGGCGTCGAAACCCGTAATCTCGTTCAGAACCATCCCGACGGAACTGTCAGCTTCACTTCGTAACTCACTGATGATGCCTGTTGCCTGAAAACTTTTGGTTCCGGAGATGAAGACGGTTAAGATGACGGCGCTGAAAATCGCGGCAATGACGATGGCGACCAATAATTCAACAAGCGAAAATCCGTTACTTTGTTGACGGAAAACTTTGATTAAGCGTCGCATTCGTAATCGATCCTTTCAAAGAGGTAATGGGTTCTGGTTGTCCGTCCGGATACACGTACACGTAAAGGTCGAGTAGGTTCGGATCGTTTTGTCCGTTGATTTTATGCGGCGTGACACTGAACTTCACATCAAACGGGAGATTATTTATTTCCGCATCGTTGAAGATTGAGTCACAAATAGCCGATACACCACATGACGGCGTGTTCGGCGTCGGTATTTCAAAAACTCCATTTTGATAAATCGTCAATTCTGCCTGTTTCGCTAAGGTATCAAAAGCGAATGGACCAGCATCTGCTTCAATTGCTTCCCGTTTGATATAGGAGACGGCATTTTTCGCTAAGTAATTGGCGAAGGTTAACTCTGTACTGTCTCTGGACGCTGAAAGTGATTGTGAAAAAATACTGATCAAAGAAACCGAGATAATCGATAGGATGGTAATACTGACTAGGACTTCAATTAACGAAAAACCATGTTGCTCGTCTTGCATGGACTCACCTCGTATCTGAATCAATAGGATGTCTGAACTAAAAAATGAAAAACGGTATGTATTCTCACATGAAGAAAGTATTTGTCAGGTAGGACTTATGTTTCATCATAATATTCATTATAATGGAAATACTAGACACCTGAAATGGTTATTTCATACGGAAAGGAAACAGATGATGATAAATTTTAAACGTTTTGCTGTACATACGTTACTGTTAGTCGCCTTAATCGCCTTAATCTATGTTCCTTCGTTTGCCTTGATTTCCTTTACCGGCAAAGCAACAGTTTCGGAAAATTTCTCTGACACGGCACGTATTGGTTCTGTTCCTGTCAGTGGTTTGACACGTAAAGAAGCCAAACCGAAAGTCCAAGAAGCCGTTACCTCTTGGTCTAAAAAAACACCGTTGACGGTCGGAACGGGAGAAGAGACGCTTCCGATTCCGACAGAACTCGTAACGTTTCAGATCGATGAGTCGATTAAAGCCGCATCGTTGAAAAAAGGTGGTGCGTTACAAGTCACCATCGATGAAGCAGCGACGGAAGAATATTTAGCGACACAACCGATTACATACACGGAAGAGCAAATCCAGATCTTTAAAACCTGGTTAGTCAAGACCAGTGAAAAATTAGAAGAAAGTAATTTTGATCCGGCAGAAACGGTCGCAGCTATGGATCCGACAGGTGAAGTCGTTTCGAGTGTCGCGTTCATGACCCGTTCGGCAGCTGAAGAACAGATGATTGATGCGATGGCACAAGTCGACATCAAGGCCGGTCAGTTGATGAATGTGAAGACATACGGGATGGATCCGGTTGCGGCATCCTTCATCGGCAGTAAACTGTATGAATTATTTGCGAAGACACCATTTGAGATTGTCGAACGGATGCCACATCCCCAGTTACCGGACGATGTGACGCTCGGGTATGACGTTAAGATTGATGAGAAAACAGATTTTGCCGTCCGGAATACACAGGCGGTCAATTACCAGGTCATCGCGACGAAAAACGGAAGTGATGTCACGCTGGAATTACGCGGAACTCCGTTCAAAGAAACGGTCACAGCCTTACTGGAAGCTGAAAAAACGATTCCATACCGGACGATTACCCGCTACTCTCCGACATTATCCGCCGGAACGAGCAGTGATACCCAATCGGGTATGGAAGGGAAATCAATCGAATTATATCGCGTCACGAAGTCGAACGAAGGAGAAGTCAAACGATTGCTTGCGCTTGATTTTTATACTGCGACACCAGCCATCGTGACGAAAAGCAGTCAGGAAGAAGCGCCGCCAGTCGTGATCCCGCCGGCAGAAGAATCAATGGATGACACGACAGATGACTCAACGGACGACAGTACGAATGAAAATCCGACGGACGATACAGATAATGCGACGGACGGATCAACTGATGGATCAACTGATGGATCAACTGATGGATCAACCGACGGCACGACAACACCGGAAGAACCGGTTACACCGGATCAACCGACATCACCGGATGCGCCGACGACTGGGGATCCGGCATCACCCGTCGATGGTGAGCCGACGGACGGCGCAGTCGGCTGATACTGTTATAAGAAAAGAGGATGAACATGAACTGGACGGACTTAGCGATTGAACTCGGTATCATCATTGGTCTTGCAACCATCATTTGCGGACTGATGTTTGCCATTCAAATTCCTTTTGTGACGACAATGGCGGCCAAAGTAACGCTCTCATTAACCGCATTGGTATTAGTCACTTCACTCTATATGATCGTCAAAATGGATTGGATCACGAACCCGTTTGTCATTGCGGGATACGTGATTACGATTTTAGTCATCGCGGCCATTACGAGTGTGATGGATGAAAAAAAGCAACAGATGACACCACTTGACGAAGAAGAAACATGGCACGCGGAAGGATGACGAGGTAAATGGCAATGAAACGGAAACGCTTGGGTGAAATGTTGTTAGAAGAAAGTGTCGTAACGGAAGCGCAGATCGAAGAAGCGTTATCCGTCAAACGGACGACGGAAAAATTAGGGGATACCCTGCTGCGACTCGGTCATTTGACAGAACAACAATTGATTGAAGCCTTGCATCATCAATTAAAGATTCCGGTCATCCAACTGTACAACTATCCGGTTGACGTGGCGGTCACGAAATTAATTTCAAAAGAGCTGGCCCAGCGGCACACGCTTGTTCCGGTCTACCGGGAAGGAAACCGTCTGTTCATCGCGATGGCCGATCCGATGGATTTGATTGCGATTGACGATCTCCGGCTCCAAACCGGTTTGATGATTGAAGTTGGTCTTGCGACACGTGACGAGATTCGACGGACGATCCTCAAGTATTACGATATCGATTCATCGTTACGGGAATTGCTTGAGTCGGACGAGATGACAATTTCCGATACGTCACGTGATACGGTGACCCGCGAAGATGCACCAATCATCCGCCTCGTCAATCAGATTCTCGAAAACGGCATCTCCCAACGGGCGTCGGATATTCATATGGATCCGCAAGAAACGTCGTTATCGGTCCGCATCCGGATCGACGGAGAACTTCGAACGGAAAATAATTATCCAAAGCAGATTCAAAACATCCTGACGACCCGGATCAAAGTGATGAGTGAACTTGATATCACGGAGACCCGTTTGCCGCAAGACGGACGGATCAAGTTTCTTTATAATGGCGTCGCCTATGACTTCCGGGTCTCGACGTTGCCAACCGTCTACGGTGAAAAAGTGGTTATCCGGATTCTTGACAGTTCGAATTCGAATATCTCGATTTCAAAAATCGGATTCAGTGAACGGAATGAACAACAGTTCCGGGAGATGCTCAAACGTCCAAACGGCATCATCTTGATCACGGGACCGACCGGCTCCGGAAAATCTTCGACGCTCTATGCGGCGTTAAATGGATTAAACGATGAAACCCGGAACATCATCACGGTCGAAGATCCGGTCGAGTATCAGGTCGACGGCATCAACCAAGTCCAGGTCAACTCGAAAATCGGGTTAACGTTCGCCAGTGGTTTACGCTCGATTTTACGGCAGGATCCAAACGTCGTCATGGTCGGGGAGATTCGTGACATCGAGACAGCTGAGATTTCGATCCGGGCGTCCTTGACCGGTCACCTGGTTCTCTCGACATTGCACACGAACTCCGCGGTCAGCTCGATCACCCGGTTGATTGACATGGGGGTGGAACCGTTCCTGGTCGCCGCCTCGGTGACGGGACTGATTGCCCAGCGTCTTGTCCGCCGGGTCTGCCGCGATTGTGGCGAAGTCCAACCGTTATCGAAACGCGAGGAAGAATTGTTCGCACAAGAAGGGATTGAAGCAACAACCGTCATGCGTGGTCGTGGTTGTTCGTCGTGTAACATGACCGGATACCGCGGACGGTTAGCGATTCAAGAAGTCGTCATGGTCGATGAGGTTTTACGACGGATGATCATGAATCAATCAACGGAGAGTGAAATCACGATGTATGTAAGATCACAAGGACAACGGTTACTGTTGGCGGATGGTTTGTCGAAAGTGACCCAAGGCATCACGACGACAGAAGAAATTCTACGGACGGTGATTTCCGAATGAGTACGATGGAACG
>CABFOE010001018.1_pt1 | contig 12108 bp, 7 predicted proteins | sample 3521981 | NCBI WGS metagenome assembly CABFOE01 (sample SAMEA5312457, study PRJEB27640) | indoor metagenome | biome: indoor environment; feature: uncontrolled; material: polymer tiles stone | place: Germany | collected 2014-07-07 | reverse complement strand
TGAATCTTCGCATCCTGAACCGTCTTCAGTTCACAACGGACGTTTCCGTTCGCCGTTTTCAGCTCAGACCGTTCAAAGACGCCGGTCGCGATGACTTGACCGTTAGCGGTTTTTGCCTTCAACGACTTGATTTCTGATTCTTCGATTTCAATCGAACCGTTTGCCGTCGATGTCTTCACTTCGTCGCTGAACAGGTCACGGACATGAATTCGTCCGTTTGCCGTCATCAGTTGCACCGTCGTCGCGTCAAGAGACGACAATGTGATTTCCCCGTTCAATGTCTGTAAGATCAACGACTCGTAATGACGACGTGGAATCTTCAGATGAACGGTCGCCCGGACACGTTTGTCTTTCAGACGAATCGATAACGTGTTGGCAGAGACAGAGTGTTGCAGTGCAGCTTGCAGCTGTTCGAGTGCCTGTTCTTCGTTAACTTGACGGAGCGGACGACCGGTGACGGTCAGCTCACACTCGTCCAAATCACCCGGCTCGATGACGGCATTGGCATTAAAAAGATCCAAATGAATCGTCTCACCGCTGAACGGGAATTGTTTGACGTACGTGACGTTCGGTCCGGACGTTTGATTGAGTGACAAATCACTTTCCTTGATCCGGTTGACGAGTCCGTCAAACGCTGACATGACCTTTGATGTAAGGGAGTCGACCGTATAATGGTCCACGCGGTCGTAATGTTCCGGTTCATCCACATACTTATGCTCACTTGCCGTCGACTGTTGCTGATCGATCGCCTCAAGACGTTCGAGTTTGTCGAGCGCTTCATCAATCGTCAGCTTTCCTTCTTTCACTTGTTCAAGTATCAGTTGGCGCATATCTTGCTTCATCAATAATTCCCTCCTCTGATCTGGCACACGTTAATCCATTCCACTTGCTTATTACTTTCGCTCTACTTCTCTTACTTCCCTTTTTACGATTCCTGAATCAAAAAAGTTTCATGATTCAATCCGTGCCGCGTCCCGTTCGAGAACTGGCGCCAAATAATGACCCGTATAGGATTCTTTGACCGCCGCGATTTCTTCCGGTGTTCCGGTCGCCACAATCTTCCCGCCGCCGTCGCCGCCTTCCGGACCCAAATCAATCAGGTAGTCGGCCGTCTTGATGACATCGAGGTTGTGTTCGATGACGAGGACGGTATCCCCGTTGTCGACGAGACGTTGTAAGACTTTCAGCAAACGTGCAATATCGTGGACGTGTAAGCCGGTTGTCGGTTCATCGAGAATGTAGATCGTTTTTCCGGTCGAACGTTTGTGGAGTTCAGACGCCAGCTTGACCCGCTGTGCTTCCCCGCCCGACAATTCGGTTGCCGGTTGTCCGAGACGCATGTACGTCAAGCCGACATCTGCAATCGTCTGTAACTTCCGACTGATCTTCGGAATCTTGTCGAAGAACGCTAACGCGTCTTCCACCGTCATCTCGAGTACGTCGGCAATCGTCTTGCCTTTATATTTCACTTCCAACGTTTCGCGGTTGTAGCGTTTACCGTGACAGACTTCACACGGAACATAGACATCCGGCAGGAAGTGCATCTCAATCTTGATGATTCCGTCTCCGCGGCATGCTTCACACCGTCCACCTTTGATGTTGAAACTGAAGCGACCTTTTTTGTAGCCGCGGAGCTTCGCTTCGTTCGTCGATGCGAAGACGTCCCTAATGTCATCAAAGACACCGGTATACGTGGCCGGGTTCGAACGTGGTGTCCGACCGATCGGCGACTGGTCGATATCGATGACTTTATCGATTTGATCAAGTCCGGAAATCCCTTTGTGCGCCCCCGGTTTTTCTTTCGCCCGGTTCATTTCGTGCGCAATCGTCTTGTAGAGGATCTCGTTGATCAACGTCGATTTCCCGGATCCGGATACACCGGTCACGGCAACGAACAGACCAAGCGGAATGTCGACATCGACGTTTTTCAGATTATTTTCTGAGGCTTTATGAATTTGTAATGCCCGGCCGTCCGGCTGTTTCCGTTCCGATGGGACCGGAATGAATTTTTTCCCGGACAAGTATTGCCCCGTCAGCGAATTCGGATCCTGCATCAATTCTTCCGGACGTCCTGCCGCGGTCACGAACCCACCGTGGTCTCCCGCCCCGGGACCGATGTCAATCAGGTAATCCGCTGCCATCATCGTATCTTCATCATGTTCGACGACGATCAGTGTATTCCCGAGGTCACGCATCGTCTTCAGCGTGTTGATCAACCGGTCATTATCCCGTTGGTGGAGTCCGATTGACGGCTCATCAAGGACATAGAGGACACCCGTCAAACGGGAACCGATTTGGGTCGCGAGGCGAATCCGTTGTGCCTCGCCGCCGGACAATGTTCCGGCCGCTCGTGAAATCGTCAAATAATCGAGTCCGACATTTTCAAGGAACGATGACCTCTCGTGAATCTCGCGGACGATCATCCGGGAAATCGTCTGATCTTTCTCTGATAATTTGCTTGGCAACTCTTCAAACCAGACAACCGCCTGTTTGACAGACATCTTCGTCACGTCGCCGATGTGAATACCGGAGACTTTAACGGCCAGTGATTCCCGTTTCAAGCGATGCCCTTTACACGTCGGACACGCTTTTTTCGCCATATAGCCTTCCATCTGTTCGCGGATATAGTCAGATGACGTCTCTTTGAAGCGACGTTGGAGATTGTTTAAAACGCCTTCGAAGAACAACGTCGTATTGCGGACCATTCCGAAATCATTTTCATAGCGGAACTGAATTTCTTCTTTGCTGCTCCCGTTTAAGATGATGTCACGGTGTTCTTCCGACAATTGGTCGAACGGTGTATCCATATCAATTTTAAAATGACTGCAGACGGCAGCAAGCAGTTGCGGATAATATTGTGAACTGGTCGGTTCCCAAGCAACGATCGCTCCTTCGTTCAGCGACTTATCCGGATGCGGGACGACGAGATCAACATCGACTTCAAGCTTCGTTCCGAGTCCGTCACAAGATGCACAGGCGCCAAACGGCGAATTGAACGAGAACATCCGCGGTTCGAGTTCGCCGATCGAGAAACCGCAAATCGGACAGGCATGATGTTCACTGAATAACATCTCGTTGCCGTCCATCGTATCGACGATGACCCGGCCGTCAGCCAGACGCAACGCCGTTTCGAGCGAATCCGCGAGACGGGCTTCGACGTCCGGTCGCACGACCACCCGGTCCACGACAACTTCGATCGAATGTTTTTTGTTTTTCTCGAGTTCGATCTCATCCGTTAAATCAATCGTTTCTCCGTCCACACGGACACGGACAAACCCTTCTTTCTTCAAGTCCTCAAAGACTTTGACGTGTGCGCCCTTACGTCCGGAAATAATCGGCGCCAGAATCTGCAGACGACTTCGTTCCGGCAGTTCCATGACTTGGTCAACCATTTGACTGATCGTCTGGCTCGAAATCTCGATCCCGTGGTTCGGACAAATCGGTTTCCCGATACGCGCATACAACAGACGGAGATAATCATAAATTTCCGTGACCGTTCCGACCGTCGACCGGGGATTTTTACTGGTCGTCTTCTGATCGATCGAAATGGCCGGACTTAAGCCTTCAATCGCATCGACATCCGGTTTATCCATCTGACCGAGGAACTGGCGGGCATACGCCGACAGACTTTCGACATACCGGCGTTGCCCTTCTGCATAAATCGTATCAAACGCGAGTGACGATTTTCCGGACCCGGATAAGCCGGTCAGGACGACCAGCTGATCGCGTGGAATTTCGACATCGATGTTTTGTAAGTTATTGACGCGAGCGCCCTTGATGATGATCTTGTTCTTTTTTTCTGCCAACTTAGGCACCTGCTTTCAATTCTAAGATAAGGTCACGCAATTCTGCCGCCCGCTCAAACTGCATGTCTTTCGCGGCTTGGCGCATTTCTTGATCGAGCTGTTCGAGCAATGTTTCGCGCTCTGGTTTTTTGAGCTTGTTGAACTTCTCCAGTTTTTCGACCGTATCATCACTTTCAATCGTCGTGCTGATGACACCCCGAACGTCTTTTTGAATCGTTTTCGGCGTAATGCCGTGTTCTTTATTAAAGGCGATCTGGATGTTGCGACGCCGTTCTGTCTCGTCCATTGCGCGTTGCATCGAATCCGTGATCTTGTCAGCAAACAGGATGACGTGCCCTTCTGAGTTTCGGGCAGCCCGTCCAATCGTTTGAATCAAGGAACGCTCCGAGCGTAAGAAGCCTTCTTTATCGGCATCAAGAATCGTCACGAGCGAAACTTCCGGAATATCCAGTCCCTCTCGCAAGAGGTTGATCCCGACGAGGACATCGTATTTACCGAGCCGCAGATCGCGAATGATTTCAATCCGTTCCAATGTCTTGATTTCCGAGTGCATATAGTTGACCTTGACGCCGTGTTCCTTGAGGTAATCCGTCAAATCCTCCGACATCTTCTTCGTCAGCGTCGTGACGAGGACCCGCTCGTTTTTCGCGACCCGTTCGCGGATGTTGTCCATCAAATAATCGATTTGTCCGGTGATCGGATGAATCTCGATCGTTGGATCGACGAGTCCCGTCGGCCGGATGATTTGTTCGACCATCTCTTTAGAGTGCTCGAGTTCATACGGACCGGGTGTCGCTGAAATATAGATCGCCTGACTGACCTTCTCTTCGAACTCTTCAAACCGAAGCGGCCGGTTGTCTTTCGCCGACGGTAATCGGAACCCGTGATCGACGAGGACTTGTTTCCGGGCTTGGTCACCATTGTACATCCCGCGGATTTGCGGTAATGTCACGTGCGATTCATCGGCGACGAGCAGGAAGTCTTTCGGGAAATAATCAATCAACGTATACGGAGTCGATCCCGGTGGCATCAAGTTCAAATGACGGGAATAGTTTTCGATTCCCGAGCAATAGCCCATCTCCCGCATCATTTCGAGATCGTAGTTCGTCCGCTGTTCGAGCCGTTGGGCTTCAAGCAGCATACCGTCTTCCCGCATCTTCGCCAGCTGCGTCTCGAGTTCGGTCTCGATGTTCGCGATGGCTTTCTGGAGCCGGGTATCCCCGGTCACGAAGTGGGACGCCGGGAAAATCGAGATGTGTTCCCGGTCGGCAATGATCTCACCGGTTAATGGATCCATGTCGCGAATCCGTTCAATTTCGTCTCCGAAAAATTCGACCCGGACACATTGTTCATCACGGGACGCCGGGAAAATTTCGACGACGTCTCCCCGGACACGGAACCGTCCGCGCTGAAAATCGATGTCATTTCGTTCATATTGAATATCAATCAGGCGGCGCAACATTTCATTACGACCCATCTCGTTCCCGACACGCAGGGACAAGACGTGATTGTTGTATTCTTCCGGATTACCGAGACCATAAATGCAGGAAACGGATGCGACAATCAGGACGTCTTCCCGTTCGAACAAAGCAGATGTCGCCGAGTGACGTAATTTATCGATCTCGTCATTAATCGAAGAATCTTTTTCGATGAATGTATCCGTCGACGGAACATACGCTTCCGGTTGGTAATAATCATAAAAGCTGACAAAGTATTCGACTGCGTTATCCGGGAAGAACTCCTTGAACTCCGAATACAGTTGACCGGCCAGTGTCTTGTTGTGCGCGAGGACAAGTGTCGGTTTCTTGATCTCTTTGATGACGTTCGAGACGGTAAACGTTTTCCCGGTCCCGGTCGCTCCAAGCAACGTCTGATGCCGCTCGCCGTCCTTGACACCCGCCACCAGTTTTTCGATTGCCGCCGGCTGATCGCCACCCGGTTCAAATGGTGATACTAAATGAAAATCCATCGTATTCTTCCCCCTCATCCAGTAAAAAAATCTATCTTTATTGTACCACTTTACGAACAAACATTCGATTATGAAGTGCTCCTCTTAGCAAGTTACCCGTTTTTCGACAAAAGAAAAAGTCCAGCCGGATAGCTGAACTGATTTCTCTGCAGAAAAAGTAAGGCGTGAGACGTGATTTTATTGCAGTGTCCGGATTTTCGAGCGGGTATTGCCCGGTTCGCTGACGAACAGGATGCCGAGATCATGATGATCCTGTTCATAAAACGCACGTTGCGCAAAGCGGACGTCCCCGTTGTGATTCATCACCTCAAGCCGCAAATACGGTTTGTGTTTTTGAATCGCTTCATAAAACGTCTTCTCGGACTCGACGAACTCTCCGTTGACCTTGTAGATCGCTTCCCCCGGGACGAGTCCCATCTCAGACGCCGGTTTTTCAGGCAGCGTTCCAAGGATGACGACACCACGCTTCCCATTCAAGAACAATGGTGTCTGTGAACGATTCCAGCGTTTTGTCCGCTGATGGAGAAGCAGATGGACGACAAGCAGTACAGGCAACCCGTACAACCATTCGTTTTGTCCGGTCAGGAAAGCCCCTGCCGTCAGTAGGACAGCCAGCAGGAACGTGATCAGACGCCCCTGGACGAGCGGTCGGATCAATTGATCCGGTAATTGTCCGGTAAAGAGGAAACTGAAGCCGATCGGCAGGAATAAGACGATCGGAACAAACTCTGGAAACGACCATTGTGGAATCCACGCTTCCAGGCTGCTGCCCGGGACGAGGACGACAAGCGGAATCAACCAGAGCTTGTTGGCAGACAATCCGCCGATGTAACGTCCGCGCTTCGACAAGACAAGCGACGGGGATAACTTCTTTTTCCCGCGCCACGCGAGCAGGATCAGTTCCGCCGCCAAGGATAATACCGCAAGCAACAGCAGATCCGTTGCCCCGACATCCTTCAGCCCTTCGACCCGGTCATCCGTCACGAACCAACCAATCCCGACCAGAATGACGAGCGGCCAAAGCGGTAAGTTGAATCGAATGACACCGGTCAGTAAAATCAAACCGGTCAGTCCCATCAGACCAAGCAGGAACTCGGTCGAGATGGTCAGTCTTAAGCTGAGGCTGACGATCGAAAGTACGAGTCCGACCACCAGTCCCGGGACCAGTGTTTCAAATACATCGGTTCGTTTGCTGCGCGTGCGCGAACGGAACAGATTCCGTTCGCGTTTAACCCGTCGCATGCTGAGTACAAAACTGACCAGGATTGCTAACCACAAGATCGGACTAGCGAAGAGACTAATCGCTGTCCAACCGATTCCATCGAGTAATTCCACGCCCATTCAGACCTCTTTCTGTGAGTTATTGTGCGGCAACTTCAAGTGCCTTGATGCGTTGTACATCATTTTTAGGATCTTCTAATTTTTTCAACAAACGGGTTTCCATTTCCGATGCTGTCACTTGATCGATTTTGCCAGTTACCTCAAGTTTCGCATCCTTCTGCAAGCGTTCGACGGCCTGCTTCATCGTATCCCCGAAGTATCCTGTTTGCCCTTTTGGATCAAAGCCGATTGCTTCGAGAACGAGATGTGCATTTTCGACCGGCTTTCCATAGTCGCCCGTAGCGAGCGTCTTGTCGTCCGTCAGAATCTTCGTGACGTTGAAATAGTCGGGTTGCTTAACTTCGACGGTCGGCTTGACCCCTTTTTTATGGATCCAGTTTCCATCCGGTGTCAACCATTTATTTGTCGTCAGCTTCAAGTCACTGCCGTCTTTTAAGTCATACGCACTCTGAACGATCCCTTTTCCGAACGACTTCGTCCCGACGACCTCGGCACCGGCTCCTTCTTTGAGTCCGGCTGCGAGAATCTCAGATGCTGACGCAGAACCGCTGTCTTCGAGGACAACAATCTTATAAGGTTTCTTCTCGTCCGCTTTCCCGAATTCCTGCGTCCGTTCGCCTTTGTTGTCTTCCACTTGGAAAATCGGCGTCTCTTTTGGAATGAACGGTGCAATCATTTCCGAGACTGCTGTCAGCAGACCACCGGGATTTCCTCGGACATCAATCACCAAGCCATCGATGTTTTTCTCTTCGAGTGCTGCCAATTGTTCCTCGAACTCGCCGGCTGTCGGATCAGAGAATTGTGTTACCTGTAAGACGCCAATTGTTTTTCCGTCGATTTGTTCCGTCTCAGAATAGACGGTCTCGATCGGAATCGTATCGCGGACGATCGTGATTTTCATCGGATCTTGTCCTCCGCGCTGAATCGTCAGCACTACCTTCGTCCCTTTTTCACCACGAATCTTCTTGACCGCCTGATCCGTCTTTTGTCCTTTTGTTGATTTACCGTCAATTTCCAAGATGACGTCCCCCGGTTTGATCCCTGCTTTTTCAGCCGGTGACCCTTTGATCGGCGAGACGATGACGATCGATTCCCCTTTTTGTTCAAGCGTCGCTCCGATTCCTTCAAACGAAGATGAGAGGTTCGTGTTAAACGAAGCCGTTTCCGACTCGTCCATGTAGACCGAATACGGATCCTCGAGCACTTCCGTCATCCCCGTTAAGGCACCTTCGAGCAACTCCTGATCCGTTACGTCTTCCAAGTAATTTTGTGAAATCATCTGTCGGACTTGATCAATCTTTTTCCAATCCCCCGTTGCATTCGACGAGGTACTTGTTGCTGTATCCGTTCCACCTGTCGCTAACATCCCGACAGCACCGGCTCCTAGACCGAGACCAAATGTACTGACCGCTATGACGGCCGTTGTCGATTTTTTCACGCGTGATTCCTCGTTTCTGGTGTAAACCTGCTATTTTTTTCAGTATAGCAAAAAAAGATAGGTTACCCTATCTTTTCGTCAGCTCTGCTGTTGAAGTTACAAGATGTATGGTGCAGGATCAACCGCATTCGGTTGTCCGACCGCCCATTTGCCTTGATGAAGTTCAAAATGAAGATGTGGTCCGGTCGACCATCCGGTTGAGCCCAGTGTCCCGACGGTTTCACCCGGCATCACCGTTTGTCCGGCTGAGACAGCGATTGATTCCAAATGGGCATAAACCGTCGTCCAGACTTTCCCGTCGATCAAGTGTGTCACCATGACGACGTTCCCGTAACCGGTCGCACTACCCGCACGAAGGACGATCCCTCCGGCTGCCGCTTTGATCGGGGTCCCTTTTGCGTTGACGAGATCGATGCCGGTATGAAGCTCCGGCTTCCCCGTCAACGGATTATTGCGGGGACCAAACGGGGACGAGACGTACCCGGTGACAGGCAATTGGAACGGTTTCGCTCCAACTTCACCGGCATCACTGGAAACAGGTGCTTCCGTCGTCTCTTCCGGTACCGGAAGTGGTTCTTCTGTCTGATTGGACTTGGCTGCGTCTGATTTTGCCGCATCTGATTTCGCCGCTGCAGCTCGCGCTGCATCCCGGGCCATTTGTTCCTGGGCCGCTTTTTCGGCTACCGCTGCAGCTGCCGCCCGCTCCTTGGCCTGTTGCTTGGCGCGTAATTCGGCGGCTCGCAGATCACTGAGTTGTTGACTGATCAAACGTTTTTGATCTGCAAGAATCTCTGCTTCTTCGGCTTTCGTAAACTGTTCCTGTTGCAATTGTTTGACTTGACGATTCAATTGAACGACGAGCGTCCGTTTGATGTCGGACTCGGCAATGATCCGGGTCTGTAAGATCAACAGCTTCCGCTGTTCCTTTTTCAATTGACCGAGTACCAGTTCCTGTTCGGCTTTTTGCTCCGACAATTGTTTGACGTTTTCTTGATAGGCATTCAAGACCCCGTCATCTTGCTTGATGATTTCCTGAACCGTGCTGAAGCGGGAGATCAAATCACCAAAATCCTTGGAATCGAGCAGCACTTCGATGTATTTGACATCGCCGTCCCGCTGAACCGACCGCAGACGATCACCGATCTTTTGTTCTTGCGCACGGAGCTTGAATGTCGTCTGATCCACGGCTCGCGTGACGATGGCCAATTCCTGTTTAGCGACAGAAACAGCCGTCTGTTGATCTGCAATCTGACTCGCTAAATCATCCAAACGGCTGTTGACTTCATCGAGGCGCGCCTGTGCTTCCTTGCGCTCCTGTTTCGTCAAGATTAACTTCTCAGATGTCTGATTCTGTGATCGCTCCGTCTCTTGCAGACGGGACTCGACCTCCTGTTGTTCCTTCAACAAATCTTCCTTGGACGTTGCGTGAACGGATACACTTGAACCTATTAATGCCAAGCTTAGGACGGCAGAACAGAATCGGACCTTCATGAGAAGCATCTCTCCTCTATCTTTTATCATAATCAGTCGAGAATACTCCCACTTCTAAACGTTCAGGGCGAAGCTCTAGTGCAAGTGGGAGATGAATCGTCTTCGGACAAAGCGTGTCTTGCGACACGTCAATTGCCCGACACTCCTGGTTTGAAAGCAATTAAAATCAGGAATAAAAAAAGAGTCATGTTCTTTGATAACTGAAGATATAGGGTTGTGACAGGAAGTTCGTCTGTCACGTAAAATCTTCAACGTTCACTTTGCGGATGACCGAAGTAGCGAAAACCAAGCAGAGTAGGCATCCGCATAAAAGAAACGGACAAGATCAACGTTCAACCGTCGGGACGACGGGGCTAGCCTGATAAATTTTTGACCGCTAGGTTGAATAACTCAGGAATCCTCCACCTCTTAGCGAAGCGTAGGTGGAGGTAGTTCAATTGGTTGTTTTCCTTAAATCTTCAAGAATCGACCGAGTGACGTCGTTGATCCCCAAACACCGATGAAGGCACCTAATGCGAGCAGAATCAGTGCGACTTGCACGGACAGCTCACCTGGTGGAATCAAGGTGAAGATCGACGCATTCAGCGAGACCAGCTGCGGCTGAAGCGCGTTGTAGGTCACTTCATATCCGAAGTAGACGACGGCAATCGGAATCAACGCCCCGAGTACCCCCATCAAGAGCCCTTCAATAAAGAACGGTGCCCGGATGAAGCCGTTTTTCGCACCGACGAGTCGCATGATCTCGATTTCACGACGGCGTGAGAAAATCGTTACCTTGATTGTATTCGAAATCAGGAACATCGCCATGAATGTCAAACCGACAATCAGGATGATTCCGCCGATCCGAACCCCTTCAAGGAAGTTGAACATCTTTTCAACATAATCTTCACCATATTCGACGCTATCTATATTTTCCATTTTTTTGACTGTATTTGCAATAGTTTCTGTCTCATTTGGTGAAGTTGCTTTGACGATGTAGCGGTCATGAAGCGGGTTATCTTTCTCAACCGACTGGTACGCTTGTGATCCTTCGCCAAGCTGTTCCTTGAAGCGATCCAGTTCTTCTTCTTTTGAGCTATAACTCACAGACGCGACGCCCGGCATCTGCTTTAACTTTTCTCCAACTGAGTCGATCTTTGCCTGATCGGATTCACGTTCGACGAACACTTGAATTTCGACGTCTTTTTCGACGTTATCGGAAATCTTGTTGACGTTGAACATGACCATTGCAAAAATTCCTACGAGTAACAAGGTCACGGTAACAGCACTGACGGAAGCAAATGTCATCCAGCCGTTTCGGACGAGACCTTTTGCCCCTTCCCGTAAATGACGGAATCCATTAAACTTCATAGCCGTACATTCCTTTCTCTTCGTCACGGACGATTTTTCCACCGTCAATCGCAAGGACGCGGTGACGCATTTTGTTGACGATATCTCGATTGTGGGTCGCCATTACGACCGTTGTCCCACGGCGATAAATTTCTTCGAACACTTCCATGATCTCCCATGCTGTATCCGGGTCGAGGTTTCCCGTCGGCTCATCGGCGATGACGAGTGACGGACGGTTGACAATGGCTCTCGCGATCGAGATCCGCTGTTGTTCTCCGCCGGATAATTCATCGGGATAGTTCCGTTCTTTATGCTTCAGTTTGACTAAGTCCAATACCTCAAGCACTTTTTTCCGGATCTGTGATTTGTCTTCACCGACGACTTCGAGGGCAAAGGCTACATTTTCATAAACCGTCAATGACGGGAGGAGTTTAAAATCTTGGAAGATGACGCCGATTTGGCGACGAAGTTCGGGGATTTGCCGATTTTTCAGCTTGCCGACTTCAATTCCTTTAAATAAAAATGAACCGCTTGTCGGTCGTTCTTCGCGGTACATCATTTTCATAAATGTCGATTTCCCAGCTCCAGACGGACCAACGATATAGACGAATTCGCCTTGATTGATCGTCAAATCTACCTCACGGAGTGCCGTGACGCCGTTCGGATAAATCTTACTGATTCGTTGCATCTTGATCACGTACTTCACATCCTTACTTATTTACTGATGCTGAATG
>CABFOE010000958.1_pt1 | contig 12856 bp, 13 predicted proteins | sample 3521981 | NCBI WGS metagenome assembly CABFOE01 (sample SAMEA5312457, study PRJEB27640) | indoor metagenome | biome: indoor environment; feature: uncontrolled; material: polymer tiles stone | place: Germany | collected 2014-07-07 | reverse complement strand
GTCGTTGCCGCTTTCGCAGTCAAGAAGGCTGTCGACAACAAACAATTATCTGCCGAGGAAGCGCTCGAAATCACGAAACGCACATTTTCAGCAAAAGGACGTGTCCAAGGTGCATGGATCTCTGCAACACCAGAGGCGTACGCATATGAGTCACGTGACTACCAGAGCTACAAAGGTGGCATCTCGGTCCTTGAAGGTGACGACGAAAAGACGTATCAATTCACAGTTGATGCGGAAACAGGTGCTTTACTCGAATACGCATAATAAGTGGACCATGCTTCGATTGACGAAGTGTGGTCTTTTTTTGAGGAGGAGAAGTTCCCTATGGAGACGCTCGCCACGATTTTTGTGCTCATCGTCGCGTTAGAACACTTTTATATTTTGGCGCTCGAGATGTTTTTCTTATCGTCTCGTCCCGCGTTACGTACATTTAATTTAACGAAAGAAGCCGCCTCGGATCCACGCATCAAGACGCTGTTCGCCAATCAAGGATTGTACAACGGCTTTCTTGCTGCCGGTTTGATTTTCGGATTAATTCTCGGTTCATCCGCCGTGCAACTGTTTTTCCTCGCCTGCGTCATCATTGCTGCGCTTTACGGAGCCGCGACGGCCAATCTTTCGATTCTCTGGAAACAAGGTTTACCTGCAATCATCGCCTTTTTACTCGTTTTGTTTGGTTGAATGAAAAAACACCCGATGCGAGCACTTGGCTCACATCGGGTGTTTTGCTGTGTTTTGATCAACGCGGATTGTCATTGCGTTCGTAAATCGGATTCATGTATTCCGTAGTTGAGTACAAGCGTGGTACGACGACATACAAGATGACAGCTGGTACAGCAATCAATAAGATCATCAGTAACATCGGTAACCAGTAGACTACTTTTTGTTTCAGGTTATCGGAATTGCTGTCGATGTATCCTTTGACGCCATCGATTTTAGCCGCATCTGCACTCGTAAGTAATTTGCCGCTGTCTGCGTTAAAGAAATGGATTTCACGTTTAATTGTAATAAAGATGCCATCACGGACCGTTTCAAGTACAGCGATTCCGCCGATTACCTGTTCACCTTTTTCACCAGTGAATGTTTTTGGATCTTCAATTTCTACAGAACCTTTTTTATAATCGTAATGCGTACTCTTCAAATCCTCGTCAAGTGCTTTTTCCATAGCTGACGTATCAATCGCAGCAAATACCGATTGTCCGATACTCAATGCGAAAAAGAGTGCTGTTACGAAGGCTAAGCTTTTTTTCCACATCCCCAAATTCCCCCTTTACCTGTAAATACAGTTCTTCAGTCAACAACATTGTACCAATTAATAAGAAAAAAGTGTGAAAGAAATGCTAGGAAAATAAGAAAACTTTTTGTCTAAATTAATTATTGTATGTCGCTTCCATCCGATAAATCGGTTGACCAAGTGCTGAGAATCGTGCTTCGTATTCCGTTCTGACGTTATTTTCCGGCTCATTGGCATGTAAATCAAGCGACATCCAATCAAACGTCATCCCGTAAGCAGACATCGTCATCAGACTTGATTCAAATAATTTCCGGTTATCCGTCTTAAAATGAATCTGTCCTTTATCCGGTAAAATATCTTCATATGTCGAAAGGAACGTTTTGTACGTCAAGCGGCGTTTCGCGTGACGTGATTTCGGCCAAGGATCCGAGAAGTTCAGGTAGACGCGGGCAACTTCACCTTTTTCAAAGAAATCACGTAAGTCTTTGGCATCAACCGTCAAGACACGAACGTTTGCAAGCGGTTCTTCGACCAGTTTTTGAACGATTGCGACCGCGACGCTTTCAAATAATTCAATGGCAACGAAGTTGACGTCCGGATACTGGATGGCCATCCCGGTGATGAAAGCGCCTTTCCCTGAACCAACCTCAATGTAGATCGGATTGTCATTCTTGAATTCGTTCGACCAATTGCCTTTTAATGTCGACGGGTCTGCTATATAGATGGAGGATTGTTCTTTCATATAATCCAGTGCCCACGGTTTGTGGCGTAAACGCATACTGCTCATCCTTTCGATTCTTAAATTATCCGCAGATAAGTTTATCATGATTTGGGTAAATATATAAGATGTTCTTGTTTCACACCAAAAAGAAAGTTCAGCAGATCGTCACTTGAGAATGACTGAGCAATCTACTACACTTACAGTACAAAGGTTCCTAAAAGGAGGTTTTAATGTTGGATGACTTCTTAATTACTTGGGCTTCTCCGATCGTTCTTGTCATGGGGGTAACCGCCCTCTTCGTCTGGGCGACGTTTGGTAAAGTCAACGCAGAATAAACGATACCGGATCAGACATCTTGTGTTCATCACAAGGTGTCTTTTTTACTTTCTGAACGATTGACCTTGGATTATCACTAAAACAGTTGTATACTTCCTGTGAAACAGTTTTTTAATTACAGCTATCGAACAACCAAAACTATTGGTAAAGAAGGAGAATTGTAATGACAGAAAAACAAAACAGCGAAAAAGAAAATATGGTACAGAAGAAAACAGGTGCCGATTTAGTCGTCGACACACTGATTGAACAAGGGGTCGACTATATTTTTGGTATCCCGGGAGCAAAGATTGACTCCGTCTTCAACGTCCTTCAAGATCGTGGACCGGAACTGATTGTCGCACGCCACGAACAAAACGCCGCCTTCATGGCACAAGCCATCGGCCGCTTGACGGATAAACCGGGTGTAGTCCTCGTAACTTCCGGACCAGGGGCTTCGAACCTCGCAACCGGACTTGTGACGGCCAATTCGGAAGGCGACCCCGTTGTCGCGATCGCCGGTGCCGTGACGCGTGCCGATCGTTTGAAACGGACCCATCAATCGATGGACAATCAAGCGCTCTTCACACCAATCACGAATTTCAGTGCCGAAGTTCAAGATGCAGACAACATCCCGGAAGTCCTTTCGAATGCATTCCGGACTGCCGAAACAACATCCGGCGCTGCTTTCGTCAGCATTCCGCAAGACGTTGGTCTCAGTGAATCAAACGTCACTTCCTTTAAAGCGGTCCCAACACCAAAACTCGGCATTGCACCGGAAGAATGGATCAACGAGACAGCAAATCTGATCGAAAAAGCACAATTACCCGTCTTGTTACTCGGCATGCGTTCCAGTCAACCTCATGTCGTTCAAGCTATCCGTGCGCTGTTGAAACGCGTTTCGATTCCGGTCGTTCAGACGTTCCAGGCAGCCGGAACGTTGTCACGGGAGCTCGAATCGAATTTTTATGGACGTGTCGGTTTGTTCCGCAATCAACCGGGAGATGCCTTGCTCGCCGAAGCCGATCTCGTGTTAGCCGTCGGATATGATCCGATCGGTTACGATCCGAAGTTCTGGAATCAACCATCCCACGAACGGACTTTGATTCACTTGGATCAAATGCGGGCTGAAATCGACCATTTCTATCGTCCGGACCGTGAACTCGTCGGGGATGTCGCTGCAACCATCGACGCATTGGCTGATCGACTCAATCCGCTGAGCCTACCAACCGGTTCGAAGGCATTTTTACGCGGCTTACAACAACGCCTCGAGGAGCGGGATATTCCGCCGATTGTCAAGGATTCACCGTTAACACATCCGCTCTACTTCATGAAAACCTTGCGGGAACAAATCGCTGACGATGTGACGGTTACGGTCGACGTCGGTTCGCATTACATCTGGATGGCACGTCATTTCCGGTCTTACGAACCACGTCACTTACTGTTCAGTAACGGGATGCAGACGTTAGGTGTCGCCTTACCTTGGGCGATTGCCGCAACACTGGTTCGTCCAGGCAAAAAAGCCGTCTCGATCTCAGGCGATGGTGGTTTCCTCTTCTCAGCGATGGAGCTTGAGACGGCCGTCCGGTTGAATGCCCCGCTCGTCCATTTCGTTTGGCGCGACAGCGGCTTTGATATGGTGGCTTTCCAACAAGAAATGAAATACAAACGAAAATCCGGCACGTCGTTCGGTGAAGTGGATCTTGTGAAATATGCTGAAAGCTTTGGTGCAAAAGGCTTGCGTGTCAATCATCCGTCTGAACTCATCGCCGTCATGGAAGAAGCGTGGCAAACAGAAGGTCCGGTCATCGTTGATGTTCCAATCGATTACAGCGATAACATTACACTCGGTAAAGAAGTACACTTGGATCAACTCAACTGATAGGAGATGGATACGATGCAGCGTGAGGACACCTTACTTCAAATCTCGACGATGATGGCCTTGCTCGATGGTGTTTTTGAGAGCGAAACGAGTTATGCCTCCATTCTCGAAGGACACGACTTCGGAATCGGAACGTTTGATCACCTCGATGGTGAAATGATTGGTTTTGACGGTTCCTTCTACCAACTCCGGTCAGACGGCAGCGCACGTCCTCTTGATCCGGAGACGACCACTCCCTTTTGTTCACTGACACGGTTCACGCCGGAACAGACACTGTCCGTTGATCAGGAAATGACAAAACAGGATTTTGAACAGTGGTTGAGTGAACAACTCGGTACAATCAACAGTTTTTATGCTGTCCGGATCGAAGGACAGTTCAGTGAAGTCAAGACAAGGACGGTCGCCCGTCAGGAAAAACCGTTCCGTCCGATCACGGAAGCCGTAGCCACGCAAAGCGCCCGGACGTTCGAGCAGACGGAAGGCACACTGGCCGGCTATTACACGCCCCGGTTTGGTCACGGTATCGCCGTCGCCGGTTATCATCTCCACTTCATCGACAAGGAACGAAGTGGCGGTGGCCACGTGTTTGACTATACGGTCAATCGCGTGACCGTCACATTCGAAGAGAAACCGCGACTCGATCTTCGACTGCCGACGACAACTGCTTACCGCGAGGCGGATCTTGAAAGTCACGATATCGAACAAGAAATCAAAATCGCAGAAGGTTAAAAAAACGTGTGGACACAGTGATGTTGTGTCCACACGTTTTTTCGTGATCCGGTCCCAAAAAGAGTCAATCAACACTCATCCTTGATCCGGTTCAAGTAATTGTTCTAAAAAAAGATAACTGTCTTCAGCATCAGGATGCGCCGTATCTTCATACCAATAAATCGACAACACGGCTTGGGCAACAACGTACCAGTGCATCCGTTGTTTTAATTCAGCCGTTAGGGGATGACCGTAACTTGCGAACCATTCCGGCCAAAATTCCTCATCCACATAACTGTACAACATCATTCCGAGATCATACGCCCGGTCAGCGATGATGGCATCATCCCAATCATTTAGATACAAATGACCATCTGTCCCGATCAACCAATTGTTATGGTTCAAATCCGAGTGGCAGACGACTTGTTCATCCGTTCTGACGTATGGCAACTGATCGGATAAATAATCGATCGCCTGCTCAATGAGTTGCGGTTGTGCGAGATCGTTTGGTTGGAAGTATAATCGGCACTGCCGCAACAGTTCATCCGGCTCGATTGGTCGTTGATCCAGTTGTTGCAACATAAACAGCAACTCTTTGGAATCATGAATCTTACCGAGCAATCGGGCGACTTCCGGTCGTTCCATCATCTCCGGCTCAAGTTCCTGTCCTTCGATGAATTGTTGCGCGCTGATGACATCGCCGCTGTAAATTCGTTTTGTCCAAAGCAGCTTCGGTACGATGCCGTCCGCTGATAAAATCGCCAGAAAAGGCGAGGAGTTTCGTTTTAAAAAGAGTTTCGATTGGCCGGTCGAAGCGATGTAGGCTTCTCCCGTGATTCCACCTGCTGGCGTAAGGGTCCAGCCTTCGCCAAGCGCATCTAAAATATCTAATTCCATTATAATCCGCTCAACTTTTTAGTAGATTTGCCTGAGGGCACAAAGTTTATCTTAACATGTTGCGATCGTTGTTGACAACGGAAGGACCGTGATCTGCGCGACACCTTTCTCAATCGGTGTGACGGAGGCATAGTCACCCTGAACATGTACGTTCCACCTGCTGTGATCGAGTGCCACCTCAACCGGCTCCATCGTCACATTGTGCACGACCAACGTCCGTTGCCAGGCATCATAGGAATGGACCGCCTCCACTTCGTAGGCGATGACATCCGGACGCATCGGCAAGAAATGAAACAGTTCTTGAATTTGATTGGCGCGATGAAGGCGGAATCCACCATGCATCCGGCGGATTTGTAAGATGTTTTTGAGGTACTCGACCATTTCAAAATGCTTGTCGCGTAACGTCCAGTCCAGTCGATTGATGGCATCCGGGGCATTGTAGCTGTTCTCGACCCCTTGTTTGGTCCGTCCGAACTCCTGTCCGGCATGAATAAACGGAATCCCCGCTGATAGAAAAATGATTGTTTGGGCAAGTCGACTCATCCGCAAACGGGTCGTTTCCTCGAGATCCGGTCTTGAAAGGAGCAATTTGTCATACAACGTATGGTTATCATGCGCCTCAACGTAATTGATCGAATAGGTTGGTTCCGGAAAACGCCCGTCTGTCTGGTGGGCAATCGTGACACTGCCCGCCATCCCGTTTCGAACCTCCCCTTCCCGCCAACCGTCACCGGAAATGAATCCCCGATCGGTTTCGCTAAACGTCGATCCCTTTAAAGCATCACGGAAGACATCGTTAAAATGGGCAATACCCGGCATCTGTGACGCCAAGGAACTGATTGCTTTTTGACGATACGGCAACGGCGTCGCCAAATCCCATCCTTCTCCGTATACGAGAATGGTCGGATCGATGACATCCAGTGCAGAACGAACCGCATTCATCGTTTCGATGTCGTGAATCCCCATCAAATCAAATCGGAAGGCATCAATCCGGAAAACTTCTGCGAAGTACGTCAAACAGTCTACGATCAGTCGCCTCATCATAAAACGCTCCGATGCTGTATCATTTCCGACACCCGTTCCGTTCGCGAGCGTACCGTCGAGTTCATACCGGAAATAATAACCCGGCACCAGATGTTCCAGTGCCGATCGTTCGCGGATGTACACGTGATTCATGACAACATCAAACGTCACCCAGATTCCTGCCGCATGCAATCGCTCGATCATCTCGACGTATTCCAAAATCCGGACCGTAGGATCAGACGGATTGCTCGCATAACTTCCCGCCAGTGCGAACCACTGCTCAGGATCATATCCCCAGTTGTACGGAAGACGGCTTTTTTCTTCTGTCGTTGAAAAGAAATGAACCGGTAGTAATTGCATGTGCGTCACGCCGAGCTCAAGCAAATAATCCAGTCCTGTCGTCCGCCCTTCCGGCGAAACAGTTCCCGACTCCGAGACCCCTACATATTGTCCCGGGTGTGTTGAACCTGACGACGGATCAATCGTAAAGTCACGAATATGAGCTTCATAAACAATCGCATCCGTCGGTTTGATCAGGATCGGTCGCTTTTGTCGTTTCGGAAAACGTTGTCGGATTTCATGCTCTACATCAAGCAACACACCAAAACGTCCGTTGACACTGATTGCTTTGGCATAGGGATCGACGATTTCCGTCGTTCCAAGGTACGTCGTGACACGGTAACGGTACAAGCAATGTTCGCGTTGACGCGGCAACTCTAAACGGTGTACGCCCCGCTCTGCTCGAACCAGCTCAATTGTTTCCAGTTCTTCTTCTTCCGGCGTGTACAGAACACACTCAATCTGTTCTGCCAGCGGCGACCAGACATACAATGTCATGGTTTCTTTTTGCATGACAAGCCCTAAAGGTCCTTCGTAACTGTATCTGCTGTCGAACAATAACGTTCGGACGATTCGACTCGGACGGACACGGTACCGTTCCTGATTCAAAAACACAATTTCATAACAACGCTCTATGTCAACGGAACGATCAAGCATCAGTGTCAATGTGACGTGCCCGTCCCGTTCTTCTTGGTTGCTGATTTGGTAGTCGATCGGCTGTCCGTCGGATATCAAAACAAAGTCTTCTTGCGAAAACCACGTCGTTGTCTCCATCGAGATGGTTTGAAATGTCATGAACTCGGCTGAGATGAGTTTGATTTGTTGTGTTCCCGATTCACTGTTTATCATCTGTTCGCGCGACAATCGGCGATCTTGTCGCTTCCCTCCTCATTCCCGAATCCGTTCGTTTTCTTGACTGTTAAGTGCCATCTGAAAGGTAATGGACGCCGTTTCCTTTAGTATGTGTTCACAGACCCGCATTTGAAACGCTTTTGTATGCGGCGCGGACGCGTTCATTTTCCGCAACCACTCCGTGAAATCCACTTTACTGACATAGGTCGTTGTCGTTTCCTTCGGGATTTGATCAAAATACCCTTGCGAAGCGATGACGACGCGTTCGATCGGTAACATAAAGTCCACTCCAAGAATCGTCCGCAGGACATCTTCCGTCCGTTTCAAGCTGATTAACGGATTGACGATATTTTTCGAAGAGGCTTTAAAAGGCTGTTCCCGCCAAAGTTTGCTTCGTTTGATATGGTAGATACTTTCTTCCCCGTCCAGCCAATCGAGCACATAGATTGCCGACGGACCGACGATAAAGGGACTGAGCTCGACTTCACCTTGCTGATAATGAATGACGGCACGATAAAACATTCCGTACTGATCATTCAGCAGATGCAGCATTTGATAAAAATCCAGATGCCGTCTTAACGGTAACCGCCAAATGTCTTCTTCCGTCGCACCGCCGGCGACATAAATCAGCTTTTGGACTTCCACCCGTTTTTTATACCATTTCTCAAAAGCGGACTTTGAAATTTGTTTTCCGGGGACTTGAAACACTTCCGCTTTTTTAAAGGGTTGCCACCATTTTTTAGGACGGACGATGGTCTCACCCGGAAACAGTTCACCTGTCTCCCATTTTTTCAAGACGTTTGCATGATCCACAATCTGTTGTTCCTTAAAACGTTTTGAGACTTCCAACGGATTTCGTTCATACCGGCTTTCCAAATCATACAGTTTCATCAATAATGCCATCGTGTCACCTCATTGTTTCTTCCCGATTCGAAACCGTGTATCAGCCTGATAACGCGGTCGATCGGCGGGGCAAATTTTATAGAGAACGATTTCTTTCACCGATATGCTGAAAGAAGGAGTTTGTTCCGGTGGAAGCAGGGACACTTCTTGATTCCACTTTTTCGCCAGGGTGATGTGCGGAACAAACGGTTTAGAAGGCTTGGGATCCAGTTGAGCCGCAAGTTGAACTAACGTTTCTTCACGCCGCGGACCAACCGCAAACACACGAGGTCGCTCCGCCAGACCAAACCGTTCGAGATGATCCATTTCTAATGTAAAAGGAGAAATCGTTTGAGCGATTTCTGCCAGACGTTGTCGCCAATTCAGTAGCTCCGATTCTGTCAGTGCACCCAAAAATCGAAGGGTCAGATGATATTCATCCGGTTCGTACACCGTCTTGTAATAATCATGCAATTTTAACGCAGACGCATACTGGGTCAGCGTTTCGTCCGCTGTCGAAAGAGCAATGAAATAATGTTGTTCCACGCGGATCACTCCTTGATTTTTGCGCTGATCAAATACAAACCAGCACCTAACAAGCTACTACCTGTATATACCCAAAATACCGCATAGATGGTACTTTGATCAAAAACAATCCCACTCATTAAGTTAAACAAAGCAGTCGCAAGACCTGTTGTTGTGGCCATATAGGTACTGACTGCCGTCGCGACCGTCGAAGGCGGGACAAGCGAGCGCACGTAGTCGAGCGCAACGGGAATCAGTAACCCGATGATCAGTCCTTGCAGGGCAGCGAGTAGCCATAACGTGTAAATGGGTGGTTCCAGTGCCAAGATACCGGTTCGTAAGGCAGATAATAAAGAGACGAACACCAGGACAGGAATCGGACCAACCCGCATCATCACCCGTGTCGCAATACGCATGAACGGAATTTCACATAAGACTGCCACAAAAAATAACGTGCCGACGAGTGCCGTCGATTCCCCACGAATCGTCACGTAACTTCCAAAATAATAGTTATTCGCGAAAATCGGACCAAAAATCAGACTTCCCCCGGCTAAAAATAGTAAAAACCGTTTATTCGAAAACAGTTTGGCTAACGGTACGTGTTCGCGCGTGACAGACTCGACTATTTCTTCTTCGATTCCGATCAGGACCAGGAAGCCGAGGACCATGGCTGCTCCACTCGCATAAAAGATGGCACCGAGTGTCCCCTGTTCCGTCACCTGCCCTAAAATGAACACGGCAAGCGCAAAACCGGCAGAACCAAACAAGCGTAAGGCCCCGTAATCCACTGACTTCCGTTTCGAGAACTCAATCGCCAACGTGTCGACGAGCGGAATGTGGGCACATTGGAACAGTGCCCACAGAGAAGCGATCAACAGCAACAAGAGATACACGGATGTCAGTAAATAACTGAGCGTCAAAACACCGGCCGCAAGCAAAGCGACAAGTAACAATCGTTTCGGACGACCAAACCGATCGGCTGCCATTCCCCATAACGGTTGCAAGACAATCGACAGAATTGGACCGATTGCGACAATCGTTCCAATTTCGGAAGCCGATAACTGAAACGCATCATTTGAAAAATAAAGTGTTAAATACGGAATAAGTGCACCTTGCGCAAAAAAGATGAAAAAATAGAGTGCTTGGAAATGATATTTTTGACGATGAATCACAATCGACTCCCTTTTAAGAATCAATCCCCCTATCACGATGGATGCGGGGGATTCATTTCATATAAAATTCACGGACAGACAAATGTCCGGTTGGTGCTTGTTGACGTCATTTCGCCAATTCGTAAATCGCTTCTGCATAAATGGCGACTGCTAACAGCAACTCTTCGAAATCGACATACTCATCGACTTGGTGCGCCACTTCTGGTCCACCCGGGAAGACCGGTCCAAAAGCAACTCCAGCCGTCAGCGAACGGGCGTATGTGCCGCCACCGATGGCGATCAAGTCTGCTTTTTGGTTGGTCTGCCGTTCATAGACGGCACTCAGCGTGCGAACCAATTCATGATCCGGGTCGACATGGTGCGGTGTCATATGTGTGCGTGTTTGTAATTCAAAGCCGTATGCGATCGCAGCTTCTTTGATCAGTTGCAACCGTTCCGTAAAATCGGCACTGTATGGATAACGAATGTTGATCGAAGCTGTTCCTTGACCGTTTTCGTAACGGAACACACCTCCGTTGATCGTCAAGTCTCCCGTTTCGTCCGATGCCGCAACCCCCAGCGCAACACCACGGGAATCACGGAACATATGCATCGCCATCTCGATGTAACGGCGACCGTTGTAATCCAGATGAAGCGTACTTAAGAAACGCGCCAAATGGAGCGCTGCATTTTTACCGTTGTCCGGCTCCATCGCATGCGCCGCGACTCCGATTACCTCAAAGACGAGTCCTTCTGCCGTCTGCTTCACGGTTCCCGTCAATCCTTGTTCTTCCAGATACTGATGGAATGAATCTTCAATCGTGCCATACTCCGCGACATGAACGGTTGCCGTCGCATGTCCCGGAACCATATTCGGACGTTCTCCGCCTTCAAAATGGACGAGCTGGTAGCCGGTGTCCGCTGCTTGGACGGGTTTGCCCTGTGTCAGCAAACCATCGTACAATCCTTTTTCCGCATTGATGATCGGGAAATCAGCGTCCGGTGCAAATCCAAGCGTCGGCATTTCCTCATGTTTGAAGTAATGGTTCACACAACGCCATTCGCTTTCTTCATCCCCGCCTGCAATCAAGCGAATTCGTTTGGAGAGAGGCAAACCTAACTCCTTAACGATTTTCAACGCATAATAGGCCGCCATCGTCGGTCCTTTATCATCGATTGCTCCCCGAGCGTACAACTTTCCATCTGCCAGCGTCGGATTAAACGGTCCATACGTCCAGTTATCGCCTCCGGCAGGTACGACGTCCAAGTGACATAAAATCCCGAGTAATTCCTGTCCTTGACCGTATTCAAGATGTCCGGCATAACCGTCGACATTTTTTGTGATGAATCCATCCCGTTCTCCGAGCGCAAGCATCCAATCGAGTGCACGTTTGACTTCTCCACCAAACGGTGCCCCTTCTTGAATCGTCGTCTCATCGAGGATACTTGGAATCCGCAACAGATCTTTTAAATCGGTTAAAAGATCTTCGCGTCGAGCCAATACTTCTTCTTTCCAATTGACCATTTGACTTCTCTCCCTTGTCCGCTAATTCGTTCATCTCTAAGTATAGCGAAAATTTGACATTTACGAACATCCAAAATACTAAATCTTTTGTCATTAGCTTTTAAACGAACATTAACGTCATAAAAAAGACTATTCATTCGTTAATGAGTATTGATTGAATGTGTGTTTTTTGAAAACGTTCGGTTAAATTACTTGCATTCTATAGCAAAAGCGTTATACTAAAGGCGAAACAACTTAATGAATCATCGTCTTTTGTCACCCGAAGCTTTAGAACACTATTCTATCCATTGGGGGAGTGGTTATACCAATGAAAGATTCTACAGACCGTATGTTGACCCGGATTAAATCGATTTATCTCTATATTAATGAGAACGGAGCTACTACGACAGCAGACTTGGTTGAAGAGTTCGGCATTACGTCAAGAACCGTCCAGCGTGACTTGAATGTGCTCGAATACAACAACCTCATTGTAAGCCCAAGACGCGGTACTTGGACATCAAGTAAAAAACAACGACAAGCCGGCTGATTAAGATGTTTCATCACACTATTTTCTGTTACGACGCGAATCCTTCGCGTCTTTTTTTGTTATTTTTTTTTCAAGCAGGGTATATCTAGTTTGAGAAGGAGATGAGCTTATGAATATTTTAATTATTGGAGCAAACGGAACAACAGGTCGGAAAATGGTGGAATTGATCGGCAAACAGGGACAGCATCAAGCCATTGCCGTCGTACGGGAAGAAAATCAAATCAATGATTTAATCGCACTGGGCGCTTCTGAAGTCCGCCTCGGTGATTTGACGAAGGA
>CABFOE010000663.1_pt1 | contig 13124 bp, 12 predicted proteins | sample 3521981 | NCBI WGS metagenome assembly CABFOE01 (sample SAMEA5312457, study PRJEB27640) | indoor metagenome | biome: indoor environment; feature: uncontrolled; material: polymer tiles stone | place: Germany | collected 2014-07-07 | reverse complement strand
TATCCACCGGGTCCACCACCTAGGACAACGACGTCGAATTCTCTAGCCATGTTGGTTCGCCTCCATATTCCTTAACTTGTTCCTCATTGCGCAGGACACGTAATACACCTTCCGCAAGAGCCCGTAATTCATCTTCTCCCGGGATCCGAACGACAGACCCGAGATGCGCAATCCGTTCTTCGATCGCACTGGTCAACCGGTCACTGTAGGCAAGTCCACCCGTTAAGAGGATTGCATCGACCTGACCATATAAAACAGCACTTTGGGCTGCGATTTCTTTTGCAACTCGATACGCCATTGCGTCATATAATAAAGCAGCTTTTTCGTCGCCATCGTCAATCCGGCGTTCGATTTCAACCGCGTCGTAAGTGCCTAAGTGCGCGACAAGTCCGCCTGACCCAACGACCAGACGCTTCATTTCTTCGAGTTTATACTTGGTACTATAACATAGTTCTACTAGTTGACCAACAGGCAAGGATCCGCTCCGTTCCGGTGAAAAAGCACCTTCTCCGTCCAGTCCATTGTTGACATCAATCACACGTCCGTTGAGGTGAGCCCCGACTGTAATTCCCCCACCCATATGGGCAACGATCAGCCGCAATTGTTCATACGGTGTTTCGATATCCTTGGCATAGCGTTTTGCGACGGCCTTTTGATTCAAAGCATGAAAAATACTTTTCCGTTCAAGTTCAGGCAAGCCTGTAATCCGGGCAATCGGTTCCAGTTCGTCCACGACGACCGGATCGACGATAAATGCCGGAATCGAGAGTGATTGCCCAATCTCATCAGCGAGCAGACCACCAAGATTTGAAGCATGGACGCCAAACGTCCCGTTTAACAGATCGTCCCGCATTTCTTGATTGACTTGGTAGGTCCCACTGACGAGCGGACGAAGCAGACCACCACGCCCGACGATTGCCGTAAGCGCTTTCAATTCAATCCGTTCTTGTGCAAACACATCGAGGACGACTTGGCGTCTGATGTTCAGCTGATCTGAAAGCGGTCCTCCGACCGCTTCAGCTGAATGGCGCAACGTTTTTGTAAACACTTGTTCTGTTCCATCAAAGATTCCGATTTTCGTTGAGGTTGAACCCGGATTGATGGTTAAAATACGTTCGCTCATGAAACTCCTCCTCTTATCCGCGTGATCCCAGGATGTTTTTATCACGACGTAAAAACTGGCTCCGCGCACTGCCCATCGTCGCAATCCGTTCTTCCGCCATTTTTTCTGCTGCCCGGTATGTCGGCAGATGATCACGTTTGGCGATCTCGATGACTTTGGAGACGGCATCATAGACAAGTTCCACTTTTTTCATTGCCCGCTCGCGGTTGTACCCGTCGAGTTCATCGGCGACGTTAATGACACCACCCGCGTTGATGACGAAGTCCGGTGCGTAAAGAATTCCGCGTTCTTGTAACATGTCACCGTGACGGTCTTCTTTGAGTTGGTTGTTTGCTGCCCCGGCGATGATTTTAACTTTCAATTGCGGAATCGTCTCATCGTTGAGTGTTGCACCTAAGGCACATGGAGCAAAAATATCCGCATCGACGCTGTAGATTTCGTCCGGTCCGACGACAAGTGCGCCAAACGCTTCTTCCGCACGGCGTAGAGCGTCTTGGTTGATGTCCGTGACAATCAGTTTTGCCCCTTCTTCATGCAAGTGGCGACATAGGTTAAAGGCGACGTTCCCGACACCTTGAATCGCAATCGTTTTACCACCCAACGAATCTGTACCATATACTTCTTTCGCTGCTGCCTTCATCCCGCGGTAAACGCCGTACGCCGTGACCGGTGACGGGTTGCCACTCGAACCGAACGCCGGGCTGACTCCTGTTACGAAATCTGTCTCCATGTGGATGTAATCCATGTCGGCGACCGTCGTGTTGACGTCTTCCGCTGTAATGTAACGACCGTTTAACGATTGGACGTAACGACCAAATGCGCGGAATAGCGCTTCTGATTTTTGTGTTTTCGCATCACCGATGATGACGGCTTTTCCACCGCCGAGGTTGAGTCCAGCTGCCGCGTTTTTATACGTCATTCCTTTTGCCAAACGAAGGGCGTCAATCAACGCTTCCTCGTCAGAGGCATAGTTCCACATACGGAGTCCGCCGAGAGCCGGTCCGAGTGTCGTATCGTGAATGGCAATGATTGCTTTCAGACCTGAGACTTTATCATGGCAAAAGACGACCTGTTCATAATCTTCCATCGTCATCGTTTCAAAGATACTGAATCGTGCTTCTACATTTGTTTCCACCATTGTGAGTTCCCCCTTAGATTGTCTGCTTGATCTTTTTAGTTGGTTGCGCATTGAGTAAGGCAAAGGCCAAGGAATATAATTTTGCTTCTGCTGTATCGGCGCGACTCGTCAAGACGACGGGAGCCTTCGCCCCTATCAAGATGGCAGCGACCGATGCCTGTGCAAAATACATCAATGATTTATAAATCACGTTTCCGACTTCAATCTGAGGGACGACAAGAAGATCCGCTGCCCCCGCAACGTCTCCTGTCAGCCCCTTTTGCTTCGCCGCTTCTAAATTGACGGCATTGTCTAATGCGAGTGGACCGTCAACAAGGCAATCCTTAATCTGTCCGCGTCGATTCATCTGCGTCAGCAAAGCGGCATCAATGGTCGCCTGCATGGTCGGATTGACGACTTCGACAGCCGCCAACACCGCTACTTTCGGTAATGTATACCCAATCGCCCGCAATGCCGTTACACCGTTTTCGATGATGTGGACTTTATCTTCCAGTGTCGGAGCAATGTGAATGGCTGCATCCGTCAGTCCAATCGCCGTGTCACGCCCTGGTACTTCAAACAGGGCGACATGGGACAAGACGTTGCCTGACCGTAAACCGGTTTCTTTGTTCAGAACGGCTTTCATGAACGTTGCCGTCGGAACAAGCCCTTTCATCAAGACATCCGCATCCCCTTTACGCACAGCATAAGCTGCCCGTTCTGCGGCTTCTTGTGCTGTTGCTGTGTGTGTGATGACGAACTGGGATTCATCCAATCGCCGGTCATGAATCATCTGTTGAATCCGTGTCGCATCCCCGAACAAATGAAAACGAGCCAACTCGTTTTCGATTGCAAGCGACACTGCATCCATGACTTCCTCATCGTCCGCTGAGGCGATGGCTACAACGGAATCCTCCAGACGTGCTGCTTGCTGGACCATTACATCAAATCTCAACTTATTCCCCCCTCACCTGTCGTTCTTTTATTTACTAGCAATTTTCGTGCCAAACCATAATCCTTGTCGTGTCTGTCTTCTTCTTCTTTAATTTTGCATGGTTTTGCACTTTTTGCAATATCTTGCACGCAAAAATATGCAATTCAGCATTGAATGTTAAACCGTTCGACTTTGTAATACAATGCCCGCAAGGAGATGCCAAGTTGTTTGGCGGCTTCGGTTTTATTTCCGTTGACGGCTTCGAGCGCCTCCCGGATCAACTGTTCCTCTACATAAGACATCTCGTCAGACAAGTGTTTGATTTCTTTTTTTGGACGTTCCGACCGTTTCGGTGTCGTCGGAACAACAAGTTGTAAATGTCCTTTGCGCAAGACCCGTTCTGCTTTATCCGTAAAGATCAAGGCGCGTCCAATGACGTTTTCCAATTCGCGCACGTTGCCTTTCCACGTCTGTTTTCGAATCGCTTCAAACGCATCTTCTGAAATCCGCTCGACCGTCCGACCATAACTTTGATTGAGTTTTCGCAGTAAATGCGTCGACAGTGGAGATAAATCATCTGGACGTTCCCGTAAAGCCGGTATGTGAATCGGCAAGCGGTTGATCCGGTAGTACAAATCTTCCCGAAATTCACCGGTGATGATTTTTTGTTCTAAATTGGCATTGGTGGCCGCAATGATGCGGACGTCAACTGGAATCGCTTTTGTCCCTCCGACCCGGACGACCTCATTTTCTTGCAGGACACGCAACAATTTGGCCTGGACATCGAGCGGCAATTCTCCAATCTCGTCTAAGAACAAAGACCCGCCGTGGGCTTCTTCAAAGTATCCGCGTTTCCCTCCGCGGCGTGCACCGGAAAAAGCTCCCTCTTCATAACCAAACAATTCGCTTTCAAGCAGACTCGGCGCAATCGCTGCACAATTGACCCGGACAAACTGTTCATACTTCCGGTCACTGGCTGCATGAATCGCATGGGCAAACAATTCTTTGCCCGTTCCCGATTCACCGCGAATCAAGACATTGACCGGCATCGTCGCTGCTAATTTGGCTTGATCCACGACAAAACGCATCGGTTCGCTTTCAGCGATGATGTCGTCAAACGTATATTTCGCTTCGAGTGTCCGGATTTTTTGACGGGCAGCTTTCAGTTCTTTTGCCAATGCTTTCATCTCGGATATATCCCGGATGACGCCGACTGATCCCCTGACCTGTCCGTCGACGACGACCGGCGCCGCATTGACGATGATGTCGCGTCGGTCCTGGCCAATCTTCATCCGTGCATCGCGGACGTTCTCCCCCGTTTCGAGTACACGCAAATGGACTGATTCTTGCATCCCGATATCGGCACTGGCCGGTTTTCCGATGACATCCTGCTCCGTGTAGCCTGTCATGCGGGTATAGGCCGGATTGATCAACATTGTTTCACCGGCTTGGTCGGCAACCGAGATCGCCTCACTTGTACAATAAATGATCGCTTCTAACATCCGCTCTTTTTCTGCAAGACGCTCGAGCAGGACACGAACGAATTCTCCCGGCAAAACAGCAGCCTGCGGGAAAAACTGGATCAATTGCTCCAGGACACCTTGTTCTCCTGTCGCATCAATAATAAAGTCAATATCCGTTCCTTGAAAAGCAGTCCATGTCGTTTCGACACGAATCTGTCCTCGTTTCGCAAGTTTTATTCCTGCGGCTTGTTCATTCGAGTCGACGACCCCGATGACCGTCAACAAAGGGGAACGCTGAAATGCATGAAGCACTTCGGTTCCTCCCTGCCCCGCACCAACAATCAATAGATGATGCATTTTGATTCCCCCTTTGAAACTGCTTACATCTTTATCCTACCTGTATTAAAACAGGAGGGCAAATCCAATTCGCAGTCCTGTTGATTTTCTGATACAATACGCTTGGAAAGGGGTCACAATCATGCGAATCATCGGTTTATTATCTTTATTCATTCCGGGCATCATCGGTGCAATCGGCATCAAGCTGATGCGGGACAGTGTATTCTTAAAAGCTCAGTTCCCCTTCCGGTATCTCGGGGATTCTGCCTATGTATATGTGTTACAAGGTTTCACCGGATTAGTCTTGGCCATTGGCGGGATTGGTTTTGTGGCCGGTTACGTTTTTTATCGCGACCGTAAGCGAGGAAAAGTATCGGAGCGTTATCAAAATCCTAAAAAATAAACACACAAAAAGGTCCCCATCTCTTGAACTCATTTCAAGCGCGGGACCTTTTATTCATATAAAGTTGGTTTCACTTACGGATGAACTCCTCTCATAGTAGAACTATTCGTGTACTTCAAAACCATAGGTGGTCCTCTTAATGAAGAGGTTGAAAGAAATCAGATCTGGCTATCGAGCGATCGATAGAAAGATGAAGCTACTCCATCATCTGACTTTACTTGGACCTAGGTGAAGCATAATGTCATCCGCTTAACGCAGTCGATCATTCGGTTGCTAACATTCACTGCTAGACAACACTCCTTTTCACGAACTGTACTTGTTGCTGGTCGTGCTTGGTGTTCGTATTGCTGTGGACGTTTAATTTACGTTACCTTCCACTTTTCCCTTGCTTCGAAATCGTGGAGTCTCACATCGATTCGAGATGTCTCATCTGGAAAAGACATGAAGTGCCTTGGTATGACGTACTACCAAGAGAATGTCGTCCTTCATTCTTGAGCCGTTTACAGGTGGCGTCCTGAGATGATAAGTGTTGAACGGTTTTCCGGGAACCAGTTCGACTCGACGTTCATCTGACGTCTTTCCAAATCATTTGGTACCTTTATTATAACAAACATTTTAGTTTATGCAACATATATTTAATGAATATTCAGTCTTTTTTTTACAAATGAAAAACAAGCGGTTGCCTCGAACCTGTTTTGTCCGAAGCAACCGCTTATTTAAATACGTCCTTCATCGTGTTCACGATCCATTCATATGGTTCGAGACATACGAGATGAACTCTGAGTTTTTGGGACTTTTTTGTTGTTCGATCCGCCCGGCGAATAAACTGTTTTCACTCATGCCTTCTTTCCACGCGGACTTGATGGCATGGCGCATCGCCCGTTCGACACGCGACGATGTCGTCTGATGTTTTTTAGCGATTGTCGGATACAGTTCTTTTGTGATCAATCCAAGTAAGTCTTCCCGCTCGAGGACCATCAAGACCGCATCCTTCAGGTACGTGAACCCTTTAATGTGCGGTGCAATCCCGATTTCCCGTAAAGTCGTCCCGACTTTTGATTCGACGGGTTCCGGCTGCGTCGACTGCACACCGTTGATGACCAGACGGATTTTATTGACCAACTGGTCCAGACTGAACGGCTTCAATAAAAAGTAAGCGGCCCCGAGGGAAACAGCTTGTTGCGACACTTCGTCCTTGCCAAATGCACTCAACATGATGACAGCAGGACTGCTTTTATGCTTCATCAAGGCTTCGAGAACTCCGAGCCCGTCCAGATGCGGCATGATGATGTCTAGTAACAGCACATCGGTTTCCACCTGTTCTAATTTTTCAAGGCAGCTTTCGCCGTTATATGCGACGCATACAACTTCCATGTCTTCTTGCGCAGAGAGATGTTGGCGAATCAATTCGACCATTTCTCGGTTGTCGTCCGCTATGCCGACTCTAATCAATCGTTACACCCCATTTTTAAGCGATTCCTTCATGTTCATTGCCTGTTCCATCAATTCCTCGGCATGCCGCAACGTCAAATCCGTCATATGTGTCCCGGAAATCATGCGTCCAAGCTCATTGCCGCGTTCCGAATCTGTCAGGACGTTCACTTGCGTCGTCGTCCGGTCTGTCTCTTCGATTTTACGGATATACAGATGTTGGTCCGCAATCGAAGCCACTTGTGGCAAATGCGTGATACACAGTACCTGACTGTCGATCGACAGACGATAGATTTTTTCTGCCATCGCTTGGGCGACCCGTCCGGATACCCCTGTGTCGACTTCATCAAAGATGATGGACGCCACACCGACCGAACGCGAGAAAATTGATTTCAAACCAAGCATGATCCGTGATAATTCTCCGCCGGATGCAACTTTCCCAAGTGACTTGAACGGCTCTCCCGCATTGGTCATGATATAGAACTCAACGAAATCAATTCCGTTTCTCCGTAAGACCGGTGTTTTTCCGTCTTGCAGGAATCGAATCTCAAATCGTGCCTTCTCCATGTACAATTGACGTAATTCGAGATGGATCGCCTCTCCCAAAAGGAGCGCTGCCTGGCGACGGGCTTGCGACAGTTCGCCGCCGATCTCAAACAGCTCAGACTCCAATTGTTCGACTTCCGTCTTCAGTTTCTCAATCCGTTCGTCCCGGTTCGTCATCGTGTCTAATTCGACACTGATTTTTTTGCCATAGGCGATGACTTCTTCAATCGTCGCCCCGTATTTTCGTTTCAACTGCTGGAAAACGGATAACCGCAGTTCAATCTCGTCCAGCCGGTTCGAATCGAACTCCAGTGTCTCGAGTTGGTCACGAATCGCATAGCCGACTTCCTCCAACGCGTAAAAGGCATTGGCCAGCGTATCACTTTGTCCCGAGAACTCTTCATCGATGCTTGATGCTTGCTGGAGCTCACGCATTGCATCCCCGACTGAGTCAATCCCCCGCCGTTCGTCATGCAACGCGTCATAGGCAGCACTCAAGGACGCATGCAGCTTCTCGAAGTTCGCCAACCGATTCCGTTCGCTCAACAGATCTTCTTCTTCCCCTTTTCGAAGTTTCGCACTGTCGATTTCTTCCGTCTGAAAGGATAAGAGATCAATCCGTTGAGCGAGTTCCTGCTCACTTTGCGCCAATGCCTGCAACGCGTCCCGCTTTTCTTCGTACTGTTCAAACCGTGCTTGATAACGCTCGAGAATCGGTGCGATCGTCTCTTGACCAAAATCATCGAGAATCGTCTGATGATACGTACTCTCCATCAAATGCTGATGCTCATGCTGACCGTGTAGATCGACCAGGACCCGCCCGAATTCACGTAAGATCGTTAATGTCACCAGTTTATGATTCACCCGGCAGACGCTTTTACCGGAAGCAAACAAGTCACGCCGTAAGATGATCATGCCGTCTTCCATGTCAATGCCGTATTCCTCTGCCAACGTATACGCCATATGACCGTCTTCAATCATGAACAGACCTTCGAGTTCCGCTTTGTCTTCACCATACCGGACGAACTCGGCAGAACCGCGTCCACCAATCAATAACCCGATTGCGTCAAGGACAATCGATTTCCCGGCTCCGGTTTCTCCGGTCAAGACCGTCATCCCTTTTTTAAAGTCGATTTGCAGTTGGTCAATGATTGCAAATTGTTTAATCGATAATTCAGCTAACATCGTGTCAACTCCTTAAAGCATCCCTAAGATACGTTCCGTCACTTCTTCTGCCGCTTCTTCACTCCGTGCAATCATCAGGATCGTGTCATCTCCACACACTGTCCCGAGAAGCTCTGTCCAATTCAGATGATCAAGCAGCACACCCAGTGCATTTGCATTGCCCGGCAATACATGCATGACGATCAAATTTTGAGCAGAGTCAATCGAGATAAAGCTGTCCCCGAGCAAGCGACGTAACTTTCCTAATGGATTAAAACGCTGATCAGCCGGCAGACTGTATTTATAACGACCGTCGTTGAGCGGTACTTTGACAAGGTGTAATTCCTTGATGTCCCGTGAAACAGTCGCCTGCGTTACTTTATATCCTGCATTTCGAAGCTCTTCCACCAATTCATCCTGTGTCTCGATTTCCGACTGCGTAATGATTTCCCGAATCTTGATTAACCGTTGCCCCTTTGTCATCCTTGCACCTCACAGTTTTTCTTCACTGATACTATTGTAATCCAATAATTCGACAAAAGTCCATGCTTGCCCTTTTATTGAACTGAAATCAAAAGCAGACTTCATCATCATGACGAAGTCTGCTTTCGATTAATTCAATCTTACAAGGCAGCGTGCGCCAGACGAACGGTTTCAAGCGGATCCACTTCAGGATCCATTCCCACTGTCTTGAGCTGTGCATGTAAGAGAAATTCGATGTTGCCTTCTCCACCGGTAATCGGTGAAAAATCAAGTTGTTTGACGTAAAAGCCTTCTCGGACAAAAAAGTCGACCATCTCTTTCAGCACCCGCTCGTGGATACGTTCATCACGAACGATACCCTTTTTCCCGACATCGTCTCGTCCCGCCTCAAACTGCGGTTTGACGAGAGCAATGACATCACCGCCGTCTGCTAAAATCGTTTTTAACGGAGGTAAAATCAGACGCAAGGAAATGAAGGAGACATCGATCGTTGCGAAGCTCGGTTTGACCGGGAACATGTTAGGTGTCGCATGACGGAAATTCGTTTTTTCCATTGCCGTCACACGATCGTCTGAGCGCAGCTTCCAATCCAATTGGTTCGAACCGACATCCAAAGCGTACATGTGGGCAGCTCCGTTTTGGAGCGCACAGTCGGTGAATCCACCGGTCGAAGAGCCGATGTCAAGACCCGTCCGGGCAGTGACGTCGATCTCAAAGACGTTGAGCGCCTTTTCCATCTTGAAGCCGCCACGTCCGACGTATGGCATGACTTGACCTTTGACCATCAAATCGATATCGGATTTCACTTTTTCACCGGCCTTTTCCAACCGTTCTGTGCCACTAAATACCAGTCCTGCCATGATGGTTCGTTTTGCCTTTTCACGTGTTTCACATAAACCGCGCTCGACGAGCAAGACGTCGAGGCGGATTTTTTTTACAGTTTCCATCAATCGTTACACACTCTGTTTCTTTCCTTGATTGACAAACGAACGGACTTCTTCCGCGATTTGTCCAGGTAATAAGCCGATCTCTTCTAGCAATTCGTTGACGCCGCCATGCTCGATATACCAGTCTGGAATACCAAAGCGTTTAACACGCGGGAAAGCTTCCTGTTCGTTCGCATGCTCAAGAACTGCGGAACCAAATCCGCCTTTCAGGACAGCCTCTTCAAGTGTCACGAGCGGAATCCCTTCTGCGTATAACGAATCCAACATTTTTTCATCCAGCGGTTTGATCGTCCGGGCGTTAATGACACGGACTGATAGGTCGCCTTCAAGAAGTTCTGCGATTTTCAGCGCATCTTGCACTTGAGGACCAAATGCCATGATGGCGACATCGGTTCCCTCGCGTTCCATTTCCCATGTATCAAGCGAGATCTCATGGAGTGTTTCGTCCATCGTGACACCGATTCCCTCACCGCGTGGGAAACGGACGGCAATCGGACCTTCGTATTTAACAGCGGAATACAGTAAATGCTGTAACTCATTTTCATCCTTCGCCATGACGATGCGGATGTTTGGCACATGACGCATAAAGGCGATGTCAAAGACCCCTTGGTGTGTCTCGCCGTCAGCACCGACAAGTCCTGAACGGTCGATCGTGAAGGTCACGTCAAGATTTTGACGGGCCACATCGTGGACCAATTGATCATAGGCGCGTTGGAAGAACGTCGAATAAATCGAAACGACCGGCTTCATTCCTTGCGTCGCTTGCCCGGCGGCAAACGTGACCGCATGTTGTTCGGCAATCCCGACATCAAACATCCGGTTCGGGAATTCTTTTTCAAAACAATCGAGCTTTGATCCGACGCTCATCGCCGGTGTAATCAATGTCAGCTTGTCTTCGTCACGTGCCATTTTCGTCAGCGTGTCGGCAACAGTAAACGAGTAGCTCGGTGCTTTTGACTTCCCTTTGATGACTTCTCCGGACTCGATTTTATAAGGTCCGAGACCATGCCACGTGCCGACTCCGTCGTACTCGGCAGGACGGTATCCTTTTCCTTTTTTCGTGATGACGTGAAGCAGGACAGGTCCTTCTTCTTTTTTGACGTAGTTCAGCTGTTCAATCAAATCATCTAAATCATGACCGTCGACCGGTCCATAATAGTTGAAACCAAGCTCTTCAAAGAACATCCCCGGAACAAGTGCCCCTTTGACGGCTTCTTTGATTTTTTCTCCGCCCTTTTCAAGTTTCCCGCCAATCAACGGAATTTTTTTGATCAAGGTTTCCAGCTCATCCTGCGCGTAACGTACTTTACGCGACGACCGGATCCGGCCTAACATCTGATGCATCGCGCCGACGTTCGGAGCGATCGACATTTCGTTGTCGTTTAAGATGACGATGACATTTTGTTGTTCCGCCCCGATATGGTTGAGTGCTTCAAGCGCCATACCGCCTGTCAATGCGCCATCACCGATGATCGCAATCGCCCGATCATCGTTCCCTTTTAATTCATTGGATACGGCGATCCCCATCGCAGCTGAGAGCGATGTCGAACTGTGACCTGTTTCCCAGACATCATGGATGCTTTCGTTACGTTTCGGGAAACCGCATAGTCCTTTATGTTGACGCAACGTATCAAACTGTCCTGCACGTCCGGTCAAGATTTTATGCACATACGCTTGATGCCCGACATCCCAAACGAATTTATCGTTCGGACTGTCAAATTCCCGATGCAGGGCTAACGTCAGTTCAACGACACCCAGGTTAGGTGCCAAATGTCCACCCGTCGTTGCTAACTCTTCAATCAAAAAGCGTCGAATATCGCCCGCAAATACTTCTAATTCCGAGACTGACATGCGCTTTAAAAATGACGGATCCTGTATTTCTGTCAACTTCATACCTTACCGCCTCTTTCCCTTACATTCTTATATGGTTTGTACCCTACATTGTACTAGAACAATCTTTCGAACGCCACATTACGGGCACATAAAAAAAAGACGGCGCATGGCGCCGTCCATCTTAATGGTCGCGCTTGACGACAAAGTCGAGTAGTTCCTTGAGGGGTGTTGCTTCAACGGAAAGAGCTTCAATCGCTTCGTTCGCCGCCGTCACTTGTGCTGCAAGCGCCCGCTTCGCGCCATCGAGACCAAGTAACTTCGGATAAGTCGCTTTATCGTTTCCTTCATCGCTTCCGACAGGCTTCCCGATTTTTTCTGCATCTCCGGTCACATCGAGGATGTCGTCTTGAATTTGGAACGCAATCCCGAGATGACGTCCGTATCGTTTCAAATGGATAATATCCGCGTCTGTGACTTGAGCCAAAATCCCGCCCGCCTCGACTGCGAAGATCAACAATGCGCCTGTTTTCCGGCGGTGGATCGACTCTAATTCCTGTGCGTCGTTAATGCCACCGCGTTCGCCGAGCATATCGTCCAGTTGTCCGCCCACCATTCCAGCAGCACCCGCTGCTGTTGCCAGGCGTTCAACAAGCTTCACTTTGACTTCTGCCGATGCCTGCGTTTCCAGCAAACATGTAAAAGCGTTCGTCAGCAAGGCATCGCCTGCAAGAATCGCCGTTGCTTCGTCATACTGGATATGATTGGTCGGTCGTCCACGACGCATATCATCATCATCCATCGCCGGTAGATCGTCGTGAATCAGCGAATATGTATGGATCATTTCAAGTGCTGCCGCCGTTGCATCACCTGTCTTCCGGTCGACACCGTATGCATCAAGAACAGCATAAATCAATGCCGGACGCACACGTTTTCCTCCCGCATCAAGCGAATAACGCATCGCTGACCGCAGACGGTCCGGTGCATCCAACCGGTTCATGAACGTTTCGAGTGCCTGTTCGACTTGCGTTTTCCACTCTGTCAAAACAATCATTGTGATCCCCCTTTTTCTCGTAACGTGCCATCTTGCTCCAAGATTTGATCAAGTCGTTTTTCAGCTGTCGACAGTTTCCCTTGGCAAAGGGCAGTCAGTTTGACCCCTTCTTCATACAAGACCATCGCTTGTTCGAGCGGTGCATCGCCTTCTTCCAGCAATTCAACGATTTCTTCCAACCGCTCTAACGCCGCTTCAAAGGTTTGTTCCGTTTCCATCTTCATCTTCATCCTCTCGTTTCGCTAGGATACTTCCGTCATGAAACTGAACCCGGAAGGTCTGATCTGACAATT
>CABFOE010000083.1_pt1 | contig 13510 bp, 12 predicted proteins | sample 3521981 | NCBI WGS metagenome assembly CABFOE01 (sample SAMEA5312457, study PRJEB27640) | indoor metagenome | biome: indoor environment; feature: uncontrolled; material: polymer tiles stone | place: Germany | collected 2014-07-07 | reverse complement strand
AAATCAGGCTGTCAGCTTGTCTTCATTCCGGCGCTGTCGCTGTTCATGATTACACGTCTGATTGCCGGCAACCGTGTCATTACGCTGGGAACAGCGATTGAGCAACAATTTCTCGTCACGCAGAACTGGGGTATGGGTGCGACGATCGCCGTCTTCTTGATCATCGCAATGGCCATCATTCTTGCTTTGACGAGCACAAAACGGAAGAAAGGGGCGACAACGTGATGAAACGACTGAAACTAGCGAATCTGTACTTGATCGGTGTCTTCATCATCTTGTACGCACCGATTCTTTACCTGGCATTTTACTCGTTCAACAGTGCCGATAACATGACAAATTTCGAGTCCTTCACATGGGATTGGTACAAGGAAGTCTTTCAGGACTCACGGCTCTTGATCATCGTCTTGAACACTTTGGTCATTGCCCTCTTATCGGCAGCGATCTCCACGATTATCGGTGTGTTTGGAGCAATCGGAATTCAGGCGGTCCGACGCAAGCGGATTGAGACGTCGCTTTTGACGCTCAACAGCATCTTAATCGTTAGTCCGGACGTCATCATCGGGGCATCGTTCTTGATTTTCTTTACGATGCTTGGAATTAAACTCGGATTTACGTCGGTATTGTTATCGCATATTGCGTTTTCTGTTCCGATCGTCGTCATTTTGGTTCTCCCGAAACTGCAGGAGATGAGTCCGACGCTCGTCGATGCGGCACGTGATTTAGGCGCAAGCCGACTCGATGTCTTGACGAAGGTTATCCTGCCGTACATCACACCGGGAATCTTTGCCGGATTCTTTACGGCGTTGACGTATTCGCTTGATGATTTTGCCGTGACGTTTTTTGTGACGGGGAACGGATTTACGACCTTGTCCGTTGAAATTTATTCGCTCGCCCGACAAGGAATTTCAATGAAAATCAATGCCTTATCGACAGTGATTTTCCTGTTCACGTTCCTGCTTGTCATCGGCTACTACTTCTTAAACCAACGTGCTGTGATGAAGCTGTCCCGACCGGAGGTGAAATAACCGATGAAAAAACTTATTCAATTGTTCGTCGCGATTTTTCTGATATCGGGGATCATTTTATTTGCTTTGAACCGGTTAAACGCGACACAAGGGTATTCAGGTGAAAATGTTTTGAACATCTACAACTGGGGCGATTATATCGATCCTGAACTGGTTGATCAGTTTGAGAAAGAGTCCGGCATCAAAGTCGTTTATCAAACGTTTGATTCGAACGAAGCGATGCTGACGAAAGTCGAGCAGGGCGGGACAACGTATGATATTGCGGTTCCTTCCGATTATGCGATCGCGAAAATGATTGATGAAGAGTTGGTCCTGCCGATTGATCAGACGAAGATCCCGAATCTCAAAAACATCGATGAACGTTTCATGGATTTATCGTTTGATCCGGGCAATCGCTACTCAATCCCTTATTTTTGGGGAACGGTAGGTATCGTCTATAACGAGAAATTGATTGACGGGAAACAACCAACGAGTTGGAAAGATCTGTGGGATCCGACCTTAAAAAATCAAATTCTTTTGGCTGACGGAGCACGCGAAGTGATGGGGATGAGCTTAAACAGCCTCGGTCATTCGTTGAACGAAACGGACGAAACGAAGCTGCAGGCGGCAAAAGGCAACTTGATGGAGTTGACGCCAAACGTCAAAGCGATTGTCGGTGATGAAATCAAATTGTTGCTTGCGAACGAAGAAGCCGGTATCGGCGTGGTCTGGTCCGGGGATGCCAATGAAATCATGAGTGAAAATGAAAATTTAAACTATGTGATTCCGAAAGAAGGTTCCAATGTCTGGTTCGATAATATTGTTATTCCGAAAACAGCAAAAAATGTGGACGGGGCACATCAATTCATCGACTTCATGCTTGATCCGGAAAATGCGGCGAAGAATACCGATTATGTCGGCTACTCGACACCAAACGCAGCGGCTCTGAAATTACTGGATAAAGAAGTGCGGGAAGATGAACGTTTTTATCCGAACAAAGACGTCACGGATACACTAGAAGTATATGAAAATCTCGGTAAAGAAATGTTGGCTCATTATAACGAGCTATTTTTAGAGTTTAAGATGCATAAGAAATAACACTGAAAAGTTGTCGCCTTTTAAGGTGACAACTTTTTTTAAAATATTTTTTAAAAAAATGTATTGAAAGTGAATAGTATTTCAAAAATGGGGGAATGAGATATTTATCAAAGCATTTCAAGGGGGAGTACATCATGAAACAAATTTTTGGTCTTATCTTAACTGCCGCACTTACTGTGAGCCTTGTCTCAGGTCCTTCATATAACGAATCTGCAGAAGCTGCCAAACCGACGGACATCGATTGGTTGAAACAAATCAAAACAAGTGCGACACAAGCAAAATCGGTCGACAACAAAGTGAAACTCGAACAGACGACTTTAGCTCAGGTACATAACGCGTACAAAGGGGAAAGAAACTCAACGTGGTGCCAAAGCGGGAAAGGCTTAGTCACACCAAACAAAGCCGTCCATTATTGTTCAACATTCGGCGTGCCGGATCGGAAAGCGAAAGTTTCCGCAATCGTCTATAACCCGAAAGCAGTCGATCGGACAGTTTCCGTCAAAGAAGTTCAAAAAGCCTATTCAACTGCCAAGCTCGATAAAACGTTTAATGTCATGACGGTTTCAACGAAACAGGTCAACATTTATCTAAATTTAAATTCTGATCGTACACAAGTCATGTCAATTCTAGTAAAATATAACTAACGAACAAAGGATGACCTTTTAGGCCATCCTTTTTATTTAATCTTTTTATAGATGGGGACGAGTTGTTCGTAGGTATTTCGAATCATCCGGACTAAGTCATCATGTGACATCGCACTGACTTGATCTGCCGAGATATGGCGACCGACTAAAAACTCTGCCTTTTTTACATCCCGGAAACGGACAAGACCTTGCTCGAGCGTCGTCTCATCAATCGGCTGCGCGTCCTTTTTCATATGGTCATAGGAAATGACGAAGTCAGACGGGAGCGCATGCAGGAGCTGCTGCTGTTCTAACAACTTAGTCGCGTACTGTGATTTGTTCGGGAGCTCGTAAATATAGGCTAACCAGATGAATAAGTGGTCATCGAACAGACCGACTTGAAAATGAGGATGTTTTTTATACCCTCTTTTATTAGGGGAAAAGGCCATCCACGTGTCATTGGGCGGATTTACTTTCCGACGTGCATGTTGTGCAATATGCACGTACATATCTTCTGCAAGATGCACGGTTAAATCAGGAGAAACGTCTTGGCCGATCTGTCTGAAGACGGGTTGTATCCGTTCCCGAATTGCCTCCATCCGTTGTTCCAGTCCATCGATGTGAAACGCATTGAATGCTTCTTTTGTAAATTGATTAGTCACTGAATGATCACCTCTACTATCAGTGTATCAAATTAGCACGTTCAGAATAGACTTCCATGCTCAGGTAAGGAATAATAAAATTGTGTTTTCCATTTATATACAAAATGTTTTGGGAAGGGGAAGTCCACGTGCGTCGTTTTCAACAATATCTCCTTCGAAGCTGGATTGTCTTTTTTCTTGTGGTCATTGGAATAGACTTACTGGCAAAATCAAGAGACTACAGTCCGAGCATCGATTTTTTTACATTCATGCTGGTTGTAGTCTTGGCTACGATTTTTGTCATTGATCCGGTTCGCAGAAGACATATGAGTTTTACCTTTCATTTTGGATTCGTTCTTTTTACTTTTTTAACATATGGTTTATTATCAGCCGTCTGTGTCGGTCAATTAACGATGTTGATTTATCAATTACGGACTGTTCACACGCCAATCGGACGGAGGCGTATGTTACATAATTATCCGTTTAACGTCACGCTCGAATTATTATTGATCTTGCCGGCTGGACTCGCCTACAATGCGTTAGGCGGAACACACGGACAAGACTTCACTTTGATCCAAAATCTTGGACCATTGCTCGTCATGGTCGTGATTTTATGGGGCGTCTTATTGTTTCAATACAAACTATCGAATTTTTTACTCGGTGAAAATATTCCGAGCAGTGTCATGTTACCATTATTACGTTTTGAAGCTGTCGTCATCGGGGCAGAGTTACTGTTTGGTGTTTTCAGTACATTGATGGTGCAAAATAACGGAAACAGTGGTCTGGTCATGACAGCCTTTGCGCTCTTTATCATCAAACGTTCACTCGGCAGTTCCGTTCATGCCAGTGACCGGATGGAACACTGGGAACAAATTGAACGTTTAAAAGAAGCAGCCTGGAAAGACGGCGACGCTCAGTTCATCATCGAAAGGTATCTCCGGCAATTAAATCATTTTGTTCGTCCTGATATCGCCTGGATCAAGTTTGACTTCAGTGATGGTCATTCCGTGTACTATTCGTTGAAGGATGGGCGGAAACTAAAAGCCGATCATGTCGAGGGGATCGTCATCGAAGAAATCATCGAAGACAAAGAAGAAGTCCTGTTATACGGCATGCAACAGGAATGGGATATCCGTCTCTACGATTGTGTTCCGGAAGAAACCCAGTCGATTTTATTCATTCAACCGGAAGCAACGGAAAAAATCAACTGTTCCTTATTCTTGGCATCCGAGGCAAGCGGTGAATTCACAAAAGATTTTGGTTATGAACTGTACCGGGCCTTACGTGTGCTGTCTTGGGCAGTCGAACGGGCACAGGAACGGGAACGCCTCTTGACGGACAGCCGGACCGATGCGATGACTAAATTGCCGAACTACCGTGCCTTACAGGAGTGGGGCGATCGACGGATCAGACAGCGGGACCTGTACCCGTTCTCGGCCTTGATGATTGATTTGGATCACTTCAAGCAAATCAATGATACGTATGGGCACGAAGTAGGGGACGTCGTGTTATTCGAAGTCGCTAAACTCTTGATGCAGGCGACACGCATTACGGATCTCGTCGCCCGGTATGGCGGCGAAGAGTTTGTGGTCCTATTGCCGAATACCGATCTTGACTCCGCACAAATCGTCGCCGAACGGATTCGTGAGACGTTCCATGCCAATCCGATTCAAATCGAGGAACATACATTAAACATCACAGCCAGCATCGGAATCGATACACTAAATGAACTTGGTGATTTAGCGAGCCTGATCCGGAATGCGGACCGCGCGATGTACATTGGTGCGAAGTTCCAAGGACGGGATCGTGTCGCATCCTATCAGGAATGGAAAGAACGTGTCGTTTGATGAAGAGACGCAAGAACCGCTGAATGACCAGCGGTTCTTTTTTGTCGTTGAGAGGACAAGTAAATTTTAGGTTCAGGAAGGAAGTCGGAAGACGACGAAAATAAAACACGCCTCGTTCTGATAAAGGAACGGGGCGTGTTTGTCGAATCGTTAAAATAAAAGATAAAGGCAAGATTATTGAGCGTGTTGTTTACTGATTCGGATTTCACTTTCGATGGCATGAATTGCAGCCGACCATGAACCATAGCGGTGCAGCAACGCTTTGGTAGAGGGTTTGTTGTTGCGTTTCGCCCATTCGCGGTATGCTTCGAACGAGAGAGAAAAACCGACTTCTTCGATCGCTTGGCGAAGTGAAGCGGCAAGTTCTGCTTTTGAATACGTCACACTGGCTTCTAATCCGGCTGCTGTACAGGCATCATGCCAGGATCCGAACATCTTCACGATATGATAATGACTCGGGGCATGATGAACCGATTTTCGCCAGATCTGATACTTCTTTAATGTGATGGTCGAACCGACATCTTGAGCGTAACGATGAAACGATTTTAAGATTTCATCTTTCGTATATTTTGGAGCACGCTCGAGTTCTTCCGGCTGCTGATCGATATGCCATTCGTATCCGGCTGCGGATAAGGCTTCCGGCCAAGAACCGAACTGACGGATGATGGTTTCAGGCTGTGGCCAACCATGTTCGATGGCGTAGCGACGGTAAATCGTCCGGCGGGGACGGTCTTGAATCAGCTCGCCCAACGCTTGGATGGCTTGGATCATTTCCAATTGTTCCTCCGTCCATGCCTGCTGACTCGTAAGTACACGTTGTTTCAAGGGTGAGTCCTCCTTCCTAGTCAATCGTAATAGTTGAGGCAAAAGTCCTCTGTATAGAATATATCGGCACTTTTCCATTAATTATGAATAATTACCGTGAAATATTGTAAATAAAGTGAAAATCATTCTTCAGCTAAGTATAAATGGAAGTAATTCAAATGAAAACAGAATGTTATTAAATTTTCAAAAATAATATAAAACAGTTCATTCGCCTCATATGGAAAAAAAGACCAGACCCGCATGTGGCGGTCTGGTCTGAAATCCTGGTTATTTTCCTTCGATGTACGTCCATTTGTATGAAGTATCCGCACCGACTTTGTGGTTGACGATGCCTTTAACATAAGGCTTACGTAAGAGTGAAGCACCACGTTGGTACATGACCGAGATTGCTTGATCGTCTTCAAGTAAGACTTTCTCGGCATCTTTAAGTGACTGCCAACGTTTTTCAGTATCCGTTTCCTTCATCGCCGATTTGATGAGTGAGTCATATTGATCGCTTGAGTAGCCACCACGGTTGTACGGTCCACCCGTCATCCACATATCGAGGAATGTCATTGGATCCTGGTAATCAGGTCCCCAACCAGCGAATGAAAGTTCGAACTCACCTTTTGATTCGAGCTCCAGCTTGTTTTTGAACGGTTGTTGTTTGATTGTAACTTCAAGGCCCGGAAGGTTTTTCTCCCATTCGCCTTTGAGGTACTCGGAGATTTTCTTTGAGTTGTCGTCATCATATGAAAGCAATTCAAGTTTGACCGTTTTCTTACCAACGTCTTTCAAACCTTTTTCAAACGAAGCTTTTGCCGATGAAGCATCGTATGAGCCGAACCCTTCGTTTCCGTCACGGAAGTCTTTTCCGTCCGGACCTTTTGCAAATTCTTTAGGCACATAGTAGTAGGCAGGGATTGATCCGTTGTTCAAAAGGACTTTTGCCATCTGCTCTTTGTCGTATCCTGAATCGATGGCTTTGCGGATGTCCTTGTTCTTGAGCAGTTCGTTTTTGAAGTTCATTTGGATGTAGAACATCGAAGCATCAAGGCGTGTATCGAACTCATCACTGTCTTTATACTGATCAACGAACTCACTTGTCAGACCGACTGTGTCGATGTCACCTTTTTCATAGAGGTTGACGGAAGTCGAGACTTCTTTGACGACTTTGTAGTTCACTTCTTCCAGTTTAACCGTGTCGGCATCCCAGTATTGATCGTTTTTCTTGTAGCTCCAGCCGACCTCTGTTTTCCAGTCCGTGAGTTGGAACGGTCCGTTGTAGAGGAAGTTTTCCGGGTTTGTCGCAAAGTCTTTTCCTTTTTCTTCGACGAATTCTTGTTTGAGCGGCATGAACGAACCGAAGCCCGTCAACGCTTTGAAGTATTCAGCCGGTTGTGTCAGTTTGACTTCAAGTGTTTTGTCGTCCACAGCTTTGACGCCGACATCATCCGCTTTCCCTTTTCCGGTATTGTAGCCTTCCGCACCATCGATGATGTACATGATGTACGCATATTGTGATCCGCTTTTTGGATCAAGGACACGTTTCCAGGCATATTCAAAATCTTTTGCCGTGACATCACTGCCGTCCGACCATTTTGAATCACGTAACTTGAATGTGTATGTAAGACCATCTTCAGAGACGTCTACACTTTCAGCGACACCCGGTGTTGCTTCCTGTTTCTCATCGAGGCGGAACAGACCTTCCTGGACGTTATTGAGGACTGTGAATGAAACGGAGTCCGTTGCAACGGTTGGGCTGAGTGCCGGGATATCTGAAGCGCTTGTCAGGTTAAGGACCTGTTTGTCTGACGCTTTTTTTGTATCCGTAGAACCCGATGTCTCTTTTGAATCGTCTGCTGTGCTACAAGCGGCGAGACTTGAACCGGCAATCGTTAACGCACCGACAAGTGCAAGTGTCTTTTTCTTTTTCATAATAATAAGTTCCCTCCCAAGAATGAATATATATGATAAAAAAATGAGTACCGATTAGAATAGCGATCCGGTGTCCTATAAAAAATAAGAGGGGTCATCGCCTTTTATTTGTTGAAGGAAAGCACCGGATCAACTTGTTACCAATAATAAATACAATATTCAGAAAAATCAATAGCTTATTTTCAGATTATTTCAAAATCATTAAAATTTCATGTGTTATCAACGTTTTTTTTGTAAAAATAATTTTTGGGGAGAGGATAATATTGGGAAGAAAATAGGAATTGAAAATGAAAACACGCGAATTACGTCGCGTGTTTTCGGGTCGATCAATCGAGTTGGTCAAGAAAGGAAAGTGCTTCTGCGACATGGTCTTTGACTTTTACAGAACGCCACTCTTGAATTAGTTCACCTGATTCGTTAATTAAAAACGTCGAACGAACAATTCCATAATATTCCTTTCCGTAATTCTTTTTTAGTTGCCAGACGCCATACTGTTCACAGACGGTATGCTCGACATCAGACAATAACTCGAATGGAAGTTCGTATTTCGAAATAAAGTTCTGGTGCCGTTTTTGACTGTCAGCCGAAATACCAAGGATGACGGTATTTTTCGCAGCGAAGGCTTCCGTTGCGTCACGGAAGTCACAGGCTTCTGTCCTACAGCCCGGTGTAGAATCTTTCGGATAGAAGTAGAGGACGACTTTTTTGCCGCGGTAATCACTTAACGAAATCAAGTCTCCTTGTGCATTAGGCAGTGTGAAATCAAGTTTGTTCATGAATAGTCCTCCTCAGCCGAGTTCCATGTTTAACTGGTCGGCGTATTTTTCAAGCTTCTTTTGCAGGCTTTCTTTTAAAGGGTCAAGAGCAATCAAGTATTTTTCGAAATCCGTGCCGGCTTTTGCCGTCTTCAGCAACAAGGCTTGTTCATCACGGTACCAGTCGGCGTAATCCTCATAATAGTCGACCAATGTCTCCGGATTCCCTTCATTGCCGAGGGCTTGACCGTAAATCATCAAGATGTTGCTGTTCATCTCAAGCGCCATATAGTCCGTCTGGGCATTGACGCGTGTGAAGACTTCGTCTTGTTGATCATCCTTCGTATTCCCGACGGCTTCCGCGGCTTTCGCGTTGACCCCATATTCGTCGGCATTAAAGGAATCAAACATCGAGGCGAGTGTCGTAAAGACTGCAGGCTCAAATGTCGTCGGGACGATGACGACCTTCCATTCATCCTCCTGCTTCAAAAACAGCTTGGACGCCCGGTTCGGAAGAGGGGAGCCGTCTTCATCGTTAAACTCGTGAATGACGTAAGCTACATCTCCTTCTTGAAAGCTTTTGACGACCTTACCCGGTTTGATTTTTAAGTTTTTAGCACCAAGCATGGCAGGGCGGAGTAATTGTTCATCTCCGGTATATTCGATCCGGGCAAGGGCTTTGGCGTCAGCCGTACCGGACTGTCCGACGGTTTGCTGGTACGTCTTGTAGACAGCGAGAACGTCTTGATCCGCTTGTTTGGTTTGTTTCGTTTCCGTTGACTTCGGGGATTCAGTATCAGTAGACGGAGCAGAATCGTTTCCACATCCGACGAGGATGATACTCGTTGACGCTAATATCGTCAGCAATCGTTTCATTTTTGGTTCCTCCTAATGAAAAACATCAATACTTTGTGTCTTCACCATACAGGAAATTCGCTTTTTTGAGTAGGGAATAGGTACACTAAACTAAAGGAGAGTGGGTTCAAGATGAAAATTCACGTAACAGACGAAGCATTACAATACTTCAAAGAAGAGATGGAAGCAAAAGAAGGCGATACGATCCGATTTTTCGCCAAATACGGCGGATCAACCGATCTGACACAAGGGTTCTCAGTCGGAGTTCACATGGAAGCCGTTGACCGGGCGGCAGTCGAAGAAACCGTCGACGGAATTCATTTCGTCGTTTCCGACCAAGATGACTGGCTGTTCCAGGGACAAGACGTGCAAGTATCCGTCAAAAACGAAGAAATCGTCTTTTCACAGGCGAAGCAATAAGCAGGACATGGAGGAGACCAAATCGGCCTTCTTCATTTTTTTGGCTAGAATAATTGTAAGCGGCGACATGCTTCTGTACAATGGAGAATGTAAGCGATTAAAAGCAAGTATAAAGGGGGAATAGAGATGATTCCGTACAAACACGAACCATTCACGGACTTCTCACAGGAAGCAAACAAGAAAGCGTTCGAAGAGGCGTTAACTCTTGTATCGAAAGAGCTTGGCAAAGATTATCCACTCGTCATCGGGGGAGAACGCGTGACGACAGAGGACAAAATCGTTTCTGTCAATCCGGCAAACAAAGAAGAAATCGTCGGACGCGTTTCGAAAGCGACACAAGCGCATGCTGAAGATGCGATGCAAGCGGCAGTCAAAGCATTTGAGACGTGGAAATTCGTTAATCCGAGTGTTCGTGCGGACGTCTTATTCAAAGCGGCGAACATCATCCGGAAACGGAAACATGAATTCTCAGCTTATCTCGTCAAAGAAGCGGGTAAACCATGGAACGAAGCGGATGCGGATACGGCAGAAGCAATCGATTTCCTTGAGTACTACGCACGTCAGATGCTTGTCTTGAAAGAAGGTAAAAAAGTCGAGAGCCGTCCAGGTGAATACAACCGGTACGACTACATTCCACTTGGTGTCGGTGTCATCATCTCGCCATGGAACTTCCCGCTTGCCATCATGGCAGGGACAGCGGTTGCTGCGATCGTGGCAGGAAACCCGATTCTCTTGAAACCAGCATCAACGACACCGGTCGTCGCTGCAAAATTCGTTGAAGTCATGGAACAGGCAGGTCTTCCGGCGGGCGTCTTGAACTTCATTCCAGGACCGGGCGCAGAAGTCGGTGACTACCTCGTCGATCACCCGAAAACACGTTTCATCAGCTTCACGGGTTCACGTGATGTCGGACTCCGCATCAACGAACGTGCTTCGAAATTGAATGACGGTCAAATCTGGCTTAAACGTGTTATCGCTGAAATGGGCGGAAAAGACACGATGGTCATCGATGAATCAGCCGATCTCGACTACGCAGCAGATATGATCACAAAAGCCGCATTTGGTTTCTCTGGTCAAAAATGTTCAGCGTGTTCACGTGTCGTTGCGCTCGATTCAGTCTACGACGAGTTGCTCGCAAAAGTCGTCGAGAATACGAACAAACTCAGTATCGGGAACCCGGTTGATGTGACGAACAACGTCGGTCCGGTCATCGATGCAGCTGCTTTCAAAAAAATCACGTCATACTTCGACGTCGCGAAACAAGAAGGCCGGATCGCAGCGGGTGGTACGGCTGACGATTCAACAGGATACTTCGTCTCGCCGACAATCGTCGCGGATGTAAAGCCGACGGATCGTCTGATGCAAGAAGAAATCTTCGGACCGGTCGTGGCGTTCACGAAAGCAAAAGACTTCAAAGAAGCGATCGATATCGCGAACAACACGGAATACGGTTTGACAGGTGCTGTCATCACACAAGACCGGACGAATCAAGAATACGCACGTGCGAATTTCCACGTCGGTAACTTGTACTTCAACCGTGGTTGCACAGGTGCAATCGTTGGATACCAACCATTTGGCGGCTTCAACATGTCGGGAACGGATTCAAAAGCAGGCGGTCCGGATTACTTGACGTTACACCTTCAAGCAAAAACTACTTCTGAAATGTTCTAAAATGATGTTTAATAGATGAAACGGGTATGCGACCTGCATACTCGTTTTCTTTTTACATCATGGAAAAGGGGGAGCAAGGATGAATGGAATGTGGTTTGCGATTCTGCTGTATCTCGGTCTGATGGTCGCGCTTGGTGTGATCGCCTATTATCGGACGAAGAACATGAATGATTATATGCTTGGAGGTCGGACGATTGGTCCCGTCGTCACTGCGCTCTCAGCAGGAGCAAGCGATATGAGTGGGTGGCTGTTGATGGGGTTACCGGGTGCGATGTTTGCAACTGGTCTGTCCAGTGGCTGGATTGTCGTCGGATTACTGCTCGGTGCGTATGCCAACTGGTTGCTCGTCGCTCCACGCTTACGTGCGTATACGGCACATGCCGGGGATGCGATCACGATTCCGGACTACTTTGAAAAACGATTCCACGATAAAAGTGGGGTTCTGCGTACCGTTTCAGCTGGAGTTATCTTAATATTCTTTATAATGTACGCGTCAAGTGGTTTTGTGGCCGGTGGTCGGTTGTTTGAATCGGTGTTTGGTTTGGAATATACGACCGGGTTATGGATTTTAGCCGGAGTCGTCATCGCCTATGTGTTCCTCGGCGGATTCCTTGCCGTCAGTTGGACGGACGTCGTGCAAGGGATGATCATGGTCATCGCCTTATTGATCGTCCCGGCCGTCACGTTGTCACTCAGCGGCGGAATCAATGAGACGCTTGAGACGATCCGTTCGACGGACGGATCAAAACTTGAATTGTTTAAAGGAACGACGGTTGTTGGAATCGTCTCGTTACTCGCGTGGGGACTCGGTTACTTTGGTCAACCCCACATCATCGTCCGTTTTATGGCGATTCGGAACTTACACGAGATGAAAGCAGCACGTCGTGTCGGGATGATCTGGATGACGTTCTCGATTGTCGGCGCGATGGTGACAGGCTTGTTCGGATATGCTTACTTCACGCAACAGGGCGGGACGCTCGAGAATCCGGAGAACGTCTTCATTCAATTGTCGCGCGATCTCTTCCCAGGGTTCGTGACCGGTTTGTTACTGGCAGCGTTACTCGCTGCCATCATGTCAACGATTTCGACGCAGTTGCTTGTTTCATCAAGCGCCGCAACAAATGATTTCTATCAACGGTTCTTAAAACGGAATGCGTCGGATAAGGAACTGATGGTCGTCGGTCGTGTGATGGTCCTCGTGGTTGCTGTCCTTGCGATTTTGTTGTCGTTTGGTGCTCAAAAATCAATTTTAACACTCGTCGGATATGCCTGGGCGGGCTTCGGAGCAGCCTTTGGACCGGTCGTGCTGTTCAGTCTATTATGGCGTCGAATGAACAAACATGGGGCTCTTGCCTCGATGATTACCGGATCCGTCGTCGTCATCGGTTGGATTCTGATGGTTCAGAACGTCAACGGTTTACCGTCTCATATCTCGGAATTGTATGAAATGATTCCTGCATTCTTCGCGTCGACGGTTGCGCTCGTCGTCGGCAGTCTGTTGACAAAAGCGCCAAGTCAAGCAATTTATGATGAGTTTGATCAAGTTCAAGCTCAGCTTAAAGGAGCGGAACAAGAACGGAAAGTAGTGTAACGGTGCACAGAGGAATGGGAGAGGGGAACCTCTCTCATTTTTTTGGTAATAATGTTTTGAATATTCAGATTTTTTGTTTTGCTTCTCGACAGCTTGGGTAATTCATAACTAGAAGCTTTCTGCCCGGAAGCTTTGCTACCCCTATAAGGACGATGGTGCGGACCTCCCCCCGATGCACCATCGTCTTTTTTGTCTGGACAAAAAGTGCTATGATTAGAAATAGTGTAAAATATATTGAAAAAGTTCCGGAGGTGGAATCAGAT
>CABFOE010000047.1_pt1 | contig 14100 bp, 11 predicted proteins | sample 3521981 | NCBI WGS metagenome assembly CABFOE01 (sample SAMEA5312457, study PRJEB27640) | indoor metagenome | biome: indoor environment; feature: uncontrolled; material: polymer tiles stone | place: Germany | collected 2014-07-07 | reverse complement strand
ATTTGATCGATGCCCGGAATCAAATCGGAAAAAACAACGGACAATAAGACGCCGCAAGCAGCGGCTGCCAGTGCGTAAAGATACAGTGTACTAACGTCCATCTTCGGTCACCTCGACGAACGGACTCGATCCGTAGAGTTGGCGGTAAGCTTGAAGATAGGCATACCGGTTTTCTTCATATAACAATCCGGCCAGTTCCCGTTCCCGAGGACTGTCCGCTTCGCGGCGGCGCCTGTCATACTTTTTTTGTGCCGCATAATGCCGTGCCAGCAGACTTTCAAGTGTCCGTTGATCACGAAGTTCAGGTACCGGCCGTGTACCTGACAAGTGTCGTTTTTTCATCCGCCTGCTCCTTTCCTGCGTGCTGAGCTCACTTTTATTTACGGTCTCTTTTTGGAAATAGTTTCAAAATCCACGGAATCCATTTTGACTTTTTTCTGGAATCTGAGTGTATCCGCAACAAAAAAGCCGATTCAAAAGAAATCGGCTTCGTTGTCATGATCTGCTTATCCTTTTTTTCGAACGATCAGTAACATGTAGACGAGCAGTGCCAAACAATCAAGCGTCATGATGATCAATCCCATCGGAAAGGCCGAGTCTTCGCCCATCACACCCACAAGCGGAGAGACGAGTGAACCGACAAGCATCGGCAACAAACCGAGCAACGCCGAAGCGCTTCCTGCCGTCGACCCATAATTTTGCATGGCCAAGGTGAAACCAAGCGTCGAAATCATCCCGACACTCGAGACGACAAAGAATAATGGAATCATGACCAGAATCAAGGAACTCGACAAGGTTAAGGCAAGGAAAAGACCGATGCCCGCAAGCGCAACGACCGTTAACGCAATCCGCATCATCTTCTCACTGTCGACCCGTCCGGCCAGTCGTCCCGCGGTTTGTGCCGCGATGATGATTCCGATTCCGTTGATCCCAAACAAAAAGCTGAACTGTTGTGGACTGGCGCCATAAATATTTTGTAAGACAAACGGCGAGCCGGAAATATAGGCGAACATCGCTCCCATGACAAACGCTTGGGCGAACGCGTACCCGAGGAACGTCCGGTCCGATAACAACCGTCCGAATGTCTGGAACGTCGTTTTTAAGTTCCCCTCCACCCGATGATGAACCGGGAGTGTTTCCGGTAACCGGAAAGCGACGGCAATCAGCATCAGTGTACTGAGAATGGCAAGAAGGTAAAAGACAACCCGCCAGTCTCCGAACCGTAAGATCTGCCCACCGATGATCGGTGCCAAAATCGGTGCCGTTCCGTTGACAAGCGACAACGCCGCAAAAAATTTCGTCAGTTCGGGTCCTTCAAATAAATCGCGGACAATCGCTCGCGAAATGACGATCCCCGATGCACCTGCCGCCCCTTGAACAAACCGCAAGGCAATCAAGACTTCAATCGTCGGTGCAAAGGCACAGGCGAGTGAGGCGAGCAAGTAGGCGAACAACGCCATCAATAAAGGGCGTTTTCGTCCGCGTACGTCGCTGAGCGGTCCAACGATAATCTGCCCGAGTGCCATCCCGAGCATACAGGCGGTCAAGCTCAGTTGAATCGACGAGGCACTGGCGCCAAACGAGCGCGACATGTCGGGAAACGCCGGTAAATACATGTCAATCGACAGCGGACCCAGTGCCGCGAGTGATCCTAAAATTAAAATGAGTGTCAATCGTTTCGTTTGAATCGGTGAGGCGTTTGTCATCGTCTTCCTCCTTTTAAGATGTCACGTAATCCAAGTCATGCAAGACATAGGCAAGGAAAAAGACTACCGATGGATTCTCATAGGCCGTTTGGACTTTCTTTAATTGTGCCCGGTAACCCGTCTCGTATTCGACGCCGTTCAGTTTCCGCTCCATGTTCATCTTAATCAACGCATCGAGTTTGTCGACGACATCGACCATCTGTCCTTCATACGTTTCATCTTTGGCTTCGACGACAAACCGGTGAAACTCACGCTGCATCGATGCCGGAAGCAGATGAATCAACGCTTCCCCTTCCGTCCGCTCATACGCTTCAAAAGCCGCTGCCGTGACGGGCGTCGCATGTTTGACGGGACCGAGAACATCGCCTGTCGTTCCTTCGACCAAATCGTGACAAAGCAGACGCGACACGACTTCCGCCGTATCAATCTCCACGCCGTACTTCTTCGATTCAATCAAGCCGTTGAATAGCCCAAGCGATGCAGCACGGAACGCATGCGTCGCATCGTTATCATCAATCGTATTAAAACGGCCTTTCCAGCGCCGGATCGTATCCATCATCAAGACGTTGTCGATGAAGCGCGACATGGCATCTTCCGCAAAAACGGAATGGGTCAACGTCCGGATCGCATGTATAGGATGATCTAAAAGCACTGTCTGCAATTCCGCCGTTTTGGCTTTAAAGAACGTCGACCCGGTCATGTCGGCTTCCCGTTTCGCAAACAACATCGCATCAAACGTATCCACCGCCTCGACCATCTGTCCTTCCGGCGAATCATCTTCCGCAAAGACGAGATAGTTCGTAAAATCCGGTTGCAACGACTTGGACAGCAATGCGACAAGTTTTTCACTCGCTTGTTGTTCCATCGCCTGAATATGCGCATGCAGCGTCGGTTCTTTTTTCGTCCGGTGTTTGATCGGTCCCGTGATGACTTCGTTCATGTCGTGAAACAAAGCTTTTCCGAGTAACGACAGACGATCCAACTTGACGCCGGTCGCCTCCTCTTCGATATAACTCGCCATCAAGCTGAATAACGCGACCCGAAAGCTGTGACTCGCCGCATTATCCGGAAAACGCGGAGCGTACTCATCCCAGCGCGGAACATTTTGCATCCGTGTCAACATCCGAATGAAATTACCGTTTTGCATCGTCATCTCTCCTCATTCAAAAACGGACAGGGGAATGATGACCCTTGCCCGCTCTTCTTTATTGTTTTTCTGTTTTCGTACCACTTCTAAACCAACCTAACACCAAAATCAGTGCGAGGACAACCCAGAAAATAGTTTGCCAGAGTGTACTCTCCGGAAATTCATGTGGTAACACGTCAATCGATGGATGAGCAAGCGTCATGACGACTAACTTCACCCCAACCCAGGCGACGAGCCAAAAGGCAGCTTCTTCAATACCCGGTCGTTTCTGTAACAAGACGACGAACCAGCTGGCGAAGTAACGCATGATGACCAGTCCGATGATTCCGCTGAAGAAGACGACCCAGAATTGTCCGGTATTCAATCCACCAATCGTTCCGCCAATCATCGGTAGCGTCGTCGCCATGGCAACCGCTGCCAGCGTCGAGTCGACGGCAAATGCTAAATCCGAAAACTCGACTTTGACGACCGTCCACCAAAAATTAGGAGACGCTTTTTGTGATGCCATCGCGTCCGGCACTTGATGTTTATTCGATCGTGCTTCCACAATCCCTTTGAAGGCGACATAAAACAGATAAATCGCCCCAAGTGCCTGCAGTTCCCAAACCGTCGCCAAGTACGAGGCGAAGAAGATGGCGACGAAACGTAAGACGAGGGCTCCAATCAATCCATAAAACAAAGCTTTTTTCCGTTGCTCATCCGGTAACGGACGAACGAGGACAGCCATGACCATCGCGTTGTCCGCAGACAACAGCCCTTGCAAGATGATCAAGACGAGCCCAACGGTCGCATACTGCGTAATTAATCCAATATCCATAAAACGAATCCCCTTTTTGTTCAGTAAGTTTATTATAATGCGGCTTACCTAAAAGAAAAAGACTGAAGGCTTGAGGATGATTGTTCTTTTTACCCGGTCCGGAGGATTTTCAGACAAAAAAAGACTCTCCATTTCAGGAGAGCCTCAGCTTTCTTATAACTCTTTTTCGACTTTCTTTTCTGCATCTGGATTCGGTTTCGTTTTTGGAGATGAGAACCAACCCCAAAGTGCAAGACTGACCATCACTGTCCAGAAGAAGATTTGCCATGGTGTACTGTGAGCAAAACCTTCCGGAAGTTTCATTGCTTCAAAAATCGTTCCTTCGATCGATGCATGGTAGTTCGGGTGTTCGAGTGCGAGGACTGCGAGTTTTACCCCGACCCAAGCAACGATGGCGAAAGCGGCTGTTTCAAGACCAGGACGCTCCGCGAGCAATTTAACGAAGACACGTGCTGCGAATCGCATCAAGACGACCCCCATCAGTCCACCCGTTAAGATGACGATGAAGTGACCTGTGTTTAAGCCACCAATTTCTCCAGTTCCCCAGTTCGGAAGAGCAACAGCCAGTGCGACGGCTGCCAAAATCGAATCGACGGCAAACGCAAGGTCAGCGAATTCGATTTTTGCGACGGTTCTCCAAAACTCTGCTTTTGAGACCGGTTCTTCTGATTTTGGTTCTTCGTCAAGTTCATTTTCGGCGCCATGATTTTCACCAATTCGCCGGGCCTTGACGGTTTTGTAGATATGCCGCAGTCCCATGATCAAGAGGTAGGCGGCACCAAGTGCTTGAATCTGCCAAATGTCGACGAGGAATGAAATTGCGAATAATGCCGCGAATCGAAGCACAAATGCTCCTGCCAATCCATAAAATAAAGCCTTTTTCTGTTGCTCGCCCGGCAAATGTTTTACCATTACTGCCAAAACAAGCGCGTTATCTGCCGAAAGAAGTCCTTCTAGAGCGATTAAAACAAGGACGACCCAGGCATATTGAAGTACTAACTGCCAATCCATCTACTTCATTCCTTCCTATACAATATAAGCTAAATTAAGAATTCACACGACACGATAGTTTACACGTTCACATGAACACATACTATACGATAGTATACCCGATTGCAAGCAAGTTATTCCATCAAATCAGCAAACTGTTTCTTTCGAGACTTGCGAGTTTCGTTTTGGGTCGTGTTCGTGATAAAATTCATAGCAACGATATGTCGCGAAACACATTCACGGAATCATCAGACTTGCTCGTCTCTAGCATTCCTGTCATGTTATTACTACTTGCACTACTACAAAAGGACAAAGGGGCCGATCTGAATGTCTACCTACCCGATTACACTGCCAACCAAAGAAGAGCGTCACAAGCTTTTTGGTTCTGTTCCCCCTATTAAAGGAACAAAACCAACTGAAAAAGATAAAATGATCGATCTGCAAAATACACCAAAGAATTTCTTATTTGCACTGGATGCAGTAGGAATCTCCAACGTGAAACATCCGGTTGTCATTCAAGATGGCGAGACGACACAAGCAACCATCGCGACGTTCGAACTGTCGACTTCGCTTGTACAAGACCGTAAAGGGATCAACATGAGTCGTTTGACAGAACAACTCGACCAGTACCATAACGAAGGCTGGGTCGTCACAAATGAATCACTCATTCAATTCGCTCGCGATCTCGCTGAGCGGATGGAGCAAACAGAAGGACAATTAACAATCCGTTACCCGTGGTTCTTCACACGTAAAGCTCCAGCAACGGGACTCAGTGGCTTGATGAATGCTGAAGTGTGGCAAACCGTCAGTGTCAACACCGAAACAAACGAAGCCACATTGTCGGTCGGTTTGACGATCAATGTGACGACACTTTGCCCATGCTCAAAAGAAATCAGTGAATACAGTGCCCATAACCAACGCGGTTACGTTACGATGGAAGCTGCTTTACGCGACGAAGCGGATGACTTCAACTGGAAACAAGAGCTCCTCGACGCTGCAGAATCAAATGCTTCAGCACCGCTTCACCCGGTCCTCAAACGTCCGGATGAAAAACGTGTCACAGAAATGGCATACGAAAACCCACGTTTCGTCGAAGACATGGTGCGCTTAATTGCTGCCGATCTTTACGAAATGGATCCAATCGCGTCCTTCTTCGTTGAATGCCGAAATGAAGAAACCATCCACCAACACGATGCGATTGCCCGGATCACGTTCGACAAAGACGCACAATAATCAGGAACATCCACGAGCTGACTTCAAAGTTGTGCTCTGCATAGACAAGGATGACGGACTTTAAAATCTGTCATCCTTTTTTTCGTTGTCCTCTTTTTCGGTAGCGTTTACACTTAAAGCGAATGGAGGGATGTCATGCTGGAACTCATCCCCTTTTTACTGGAGCGTTTGGGGATCATGATTATTTTAGCGTTCATCCTCGCCCAGTGGGGACCAACACGTCGTGTGCTGAAACAACCGGAAGCCGGTTGGCAATTCGGTTTGCTGATTTTATTTTTCGCCACATACGGCATACTCAGCAACTACACCGGTGTCAAAGTCGACTTGACCAAGTTTTTACCGCATACCTGGCTTGATGAAGTGAACGGAACATCTGCCATCGCAAATACACGGACGATGATTGTCGTCATCAGCGGCTTGCTTGCCGGTCCTGTCGGCGGCACGATTACGGGACTGCTCGTCGGAATCCACCGGTATACACTCGGTGGTTTCACCGCCTTCGCCTGTGCCCTCGCGACCGTGATTGCAGGTGGTGTCAGCGGGTGCTTACGCGCTTATTGGCGTGATCGCCTGGGGAGCCAAGCGCTGCTCCCGATTTGTGTGACCGGATTTTTAATGATTTTTGAAATGTCACTGATTCTTCTGTTGTCTGATCCCTTTCCGGCTGCGATCGAACTCGTCCAGTTCATCTTCATCCCGATGACGATCGTCAATGTGCTTGGCGTCTGGCTGTTCTTATCGATCATTCGATTGGCGGCACGGGAGGAAGAACATGTCCGGGCACGGGAAGCGGAGCGCTCGCTTCATATCGCCGACTTGACGTTACCGTACTTAACACGCGGCTTGAATATCCAAACGGCCGAAGCCGTCGCGGACATCCTGTTGCAACAAACGCGTGCCGACGCGGTCTCCTTGACCGATCAATCCGTCATTCTGGCGCATCTTGGCGTCGGCAGTGACCATCATCAAGCGGGTGGTCAATGGACGACACGTCCGACCGAACATGTCTTGAGAGACGGACAACTCCGACTCGTCACCGACCGCGATGATATCGGCTGTCCCAAATCGGATTGTCCGCTTCAAGCCGGGATCATTGCTCCGTTGACAATCGGCGGAACGACCGTCGGAACACTGAAAGTCTACTATCCGCACCTTGATGTACTGGACGCGGTCGAAGTCGAACTGATTGAAGGGTTAGCGAAATTATTTTCGACGCAACTCGCACTCGGTAATGCGGAACGACAGGCAGGTTTGCTGAAGGATGCGGAAATCCGCGCCCTTGAAGCACAAATCCATCCGCACTTCTTGTTTAATGCCATCAATACGATTTATGCTTCCTGCCGGACGGATGTCGAACAAGCACGGAGCTTGTTACTCGAATTGTCGACTTTCTTCCGCAGTAATCTGCAGGGCGCCCGTTCGACGAAAATTCCCTTACAAAAAGAACTGGAACATATCGAAGCCTATATTTCACTCGAAGCGGCCCGCTTTCCCAATCGCCCCTTCGTCGATATTGATCTCGCGGACGGGAGCGAACAGTTACTGGTCCCACCGTTCATCCTCCAACCGCTCATCGAAAACGCGTTCCAGCACGCCTTCTCTCCCGGACAGACCGGCTACGTGGGAGTGACCGCTTGGACAACGTCCGATCAATTGGTCTTGGAAGTCGTCGACAACGGATGCGGCATCGCACCGGACCGACTGGCCCGTCTGGGTCGTGAAGTCGTCGCGTCAAACGGAACCGGAACCGCGATCTTTAATACAGCAGAACGAATCAAAAGTCTTTATGCGGAAAAAGGGACCTTCCGATTGACCAGTCAGCCCGGGGAAGGAACGACCATCACCATCCATCTTCCGCTCGAAACAGGAAAGGAGATGCTTCATGCGCACGATTCTAATTGAAGATGAACCGCTTGCCCGCGACGAACTCCGCTATCACGTCGTCCAGGCCGGACTCGATGTCGTCGCCGAGACCGGACACGTCCTCGAAGCGGAGCAACTCGTGCGAACACTCCAACCGGACCTCGTTTTTCTCGACATCGAATTGATTGACGGGAGTGGTCTCGACATCGCCAAACGGTTGCAGTCGATGCCTCACCCTCCGGCCATCTTGTTCGTAACCGCTTATGATGCGCACGCACTCGAAGCCTTCGAACTGAATGCGTATGATTACATCTTAAAACCGTATGATCCGTCACGGATTGTCCGGGCCATTGAAAAAATTATGCGGAAACCGGTGCTTAAAACACCGCGGATTGAACGATTGGCCGTCGAATCCGGGGATCAGTTAAAACTGCTCTCCCCGCGAGAGGTCGATTACATCGTAGCGGAAAACGGTAAAACCAAAATCGTCACTCGCTCTGACGCCTATTCGTCGAATGATACGTTACAAGAACTCGAAAAAAAATTAGCCGACCACCGTTTCTTGCGTGTCCACCGGTCTTATCTCGTCAATTTAGCCGCCATCGAAGCAATCGAACCTTGGTTCAACGGTGCCTATACGATTAAAATCCAACAAATTGATGTTCCGGTCAGTCGGACGTATGTCAAAATCTTAAAGGAAGCACTCGGCATCTGAGTGCTTCTTTTTTCCGTTCATCGCCCCTTTCCAACGTGTCATCCTTCAAAAACAACCACTTGTCCTCAAAACAAAAGAAAGCGTTTTCATTTAACGTACACTTTTCTTATACCAATTTACGAGGAGGTCTAACGAATGAGCGCTACCCCGATTGTCATTGCTGTCATTTGTATTTTATTAATCGTCTATCGTCTTTACGGCACGTTCATGGCCGTTAAGGTCCTAAAAATCAAAGAGGACCGGGAAACACCGGCCCATAAATTCGCCGATGGAAAAGACTATGTCCCAACGAACAAGTGGGTTTCGTTTGGTCACCACTTCGCCGCCATCGCGGCTGCAGGACCGCTTGTCGGTCCTGTACTCGCCGCTCAGTTCGGTTATTTACCCGGTCTGCTTTGGCTCCTGATTGGAGCCGTCATCGGCGGTGCCGTACACGATATGGTCGTCCTGTTCGCTTCGATGCGCCAAGACGGTCAATCGTTATCGGAAGTCGCCAAAAAAGAGCTCGGACCGGTCGCTGGTTTTTGTGCCGGTCTTGCGATGCTCTTCATCATCACAATCACGATGGCCGGCTTGTCGATGGTCGTTTTGCATGCCCTTGAACATAACCCATGGGGAACGTTTGCTGTCTTCTCGACGATTCCGATCGCGATGGCAGTCGGTATCTACTTACGTAAAGGCGGAAATCTCGTGTTCGCATCAATCGTCGGCTTTTTACTGATTCTTGCCGCAATCGGTTTTGGTCCGCAGCTGACAGATACGTTCATCGGCAGTTGGTTTGATTTATCTTCCCGCCAACTGGCAATTGCTTTACCGATCTACGCCTTCTTTGCTGCTGCTTTACCGGTTTGGCTGTTGCTCGCTCCACGGGATTACTTATCGAGTTTTATGAAGATCGGGGTTTTCCTTGCCTTGATCATCGGGGTCTTCATCATCAATCCGGAAATCCGCTTCCCGGCCTTCACGAAATTCGTGGATGGTGGTGGTCCGATCATCGCCGGTCCCGTTTGGCCGTTCATATCGATCACGATCGCGTGTGGTGCGATTTCCGGTTTCCATGCTTTTGTCGGTTCCGGGACGACACCTAAGATGATCAATCGTTGGAGCGACATCAAACCGGTTGCCTTTGGCGCCATGCTCGTCGAGTGTCTCGTCGCCGTCATGGCCTTGATTGCCGCGACGTCACTCGAAGTCGGTGACTACTTCGCGATCAACTCGACACCTGAAGTATTCGCAACACTTGGTATGAGTACGGTCTATCTTGACGAAATGTCGCGGGAAATCGGCCTTGATCTTGCCGGACGGACCGGCGGAGCGGTTTCCCTGGCCGTCGGGATGACGTTCATCTTCCGGGCGATTCCATGGTTCCGGGAAATCGCCGGCTTCTTCTTCCAATTCGTGATTCTTTTCGAAGCCGTCTTCATCTTGACGGCAATCGATGCCGGGACACGGGTTGCCCGTTACCTGATTCAGGACTTCTTCGGAGAATTCTACAAACCGTTAAAACGGGTCGACTGGATTCCGGGTGCGATTTTTGCCAGTGCACTCGGTACGTTCTTCTGGGGCTATCTGCTGTTCTCCGGTGACATCGGATCGATTTGGGCATTGTTCGGCGTCTCGAATCAATTGATGGCCTCCATCGGATTGATTATCGGAACGACGATCATCCTGAAGATTGCCGACAAAAAGGTGTATGCCTTAACGACATTCATTCCGCTCGTCTACTTGCTCGTGACGGTGACGTTCGCCGACATCTGGATGGTGGCAAACGTCTATGCCAATCCGGCATCTGCCGGCTTCAGCATTCTCAATACGGTGCTTTCGGTCACGATGGGGATACTCGCGATTGTCATCACAATCTCTGCTGTCCGCAAATGGATTGAGTTGCTCAATTCACCGCGTTGGGAAAAAGTAAAAAAATCAGCGTAATCATAAAACCGCTTGGATCATCACGTTTAAAGGTGATGGGTCCAAACGGTTTTTGTTTTTTTTCTGAGTTCATTCAACTACTTCCGAACCAACAATTCAGTCGCCCGGACTGTTCCCCAAGGCGAAACATCGGCTTTGACTTCCAATTTTTTTGCATCCTCATACCCTTTACCGGTACCTTGTTCGACATAGTACTGGGTCAGCTGGGGAATCGTCACGTATTGATCGTAATAGTCACCGGCAACAGACCCGAAAAAGCGTTCATTGGAGATCCGGTCGATCTTCGCATAACCGTCCGCATCTGTCGTAAACGTGACGTAGACCAACCCTTTCTTGACGGAGTCCTCCGGTTTTAAGTCCGGATATTGCAACATGACATATTCTCCGTACACGGGACTAAACGGATCAAAGGGTTCCGCCCGGAAACGATAGCTGTCACCCAACCAGGAAATCGAATAAAAGCTCAGAATCACACCTAAGACGACGATGATTTGCAGAACCGGAAACAGATAACGTTTCATGACGTCACTCCTCCCTCACGACGTTTTCGGATCCACCACAAGATGCCGGCAATCAGGAATACGAGAACTGCTCCGACTAGGAAAAACAGCGACATATCGAGCCGGTTCCAGGCATAGATGAAGTAGATCGTCAGCTGGACGGCGATGAAATAGAGGAACGGAATCGTCAATCGGCTGCCTTGGCGTTCCCGTTCAATCAAATAGACAAAGGCAAGGATTTCAACGAGCACCGCGATTAAAATCGCCTGTTCATCAAACCATAACAATCCGAACAGACCGAGCGGCAAAATCCAAAGCAACGGTTGAAACTTCCGGTAGACGAGGTAACCGATTCCGATCGTGAACACCACAAGGGCAATCGCTTCCCCCCAAGGAATCGAGGAATCCGTCGTCTCGGCACGGACCGTCAGATAAATCAAGGAGTTGATTGCGGCGACGACCAGGTAGAGATGGTATAACACCTGACGATGCGCCTCTTCTTTGACGACGAGTAACAGCGGAACGAGCGCAAATAACGTCCAAATCGGCCATAGGACACCGTCATAGGAGACAAGGGCAAACAGTTCGAGACCCACCAGATAAAGAAACAACCAACTGAGGATCAGTGACGGGAAAGATTGGCTGAAATAAAACCAAGCGAGCGAGACGAGGGCGAGAAAAACGATCGATGTCCAGTCTAGAAACGTCGCCTGTTCGCTTCCGAATCCCCCGACGCCGGTAAAGATGTTCAGACCGGCGATGAAGGCAAGAATCGCGTATGCCGGATGACGCCAAGTGAAGAAATGACCGAGCGCCGCCAAAAATACGGCCCACCCGATGAAGGATCCTTGCATCGACATATGAAAACTTTGGACGGTGACAATGAGGGCTCCCGCAAACGCGATGATACCGAGAATGCGAAAAGCAACAGGATTCCAGATCGTCCGTCGCTCCGATAAATCGGCGAGGACATAACAGCTGACCATAAGGACCAGGACTAACCCAATTTTAATGAGTGCGGGAATCGCTTGCCAATTTGCTGCTAAAAAGCTGAGTAGGGCCAGACCCACGAATGTCAGGCCGACAATCAACAAAAGCGGGACACGGTTCTTTTTTTGCCGGTGTGTTTCGTAGTCTTTGATCCGGTTGATGGTCTCCGCATCAATCAGACCCGCTTGTTGCCACTCCATCAATTTTGTCAGTCGTGCCATCGTCAACACCTCCCGATTATGAATGACCAGGCTATAATTGTATTTTCCCGTTTCAGGGAACATTCAAGCAAAAAACACCGGAAATCCCGTCAGAAATAAGACCTTTTTCAGAGACAAAAAAACGACCGTCACCCGCAGGGACGATCGTTTGAAGGATTAGACTTTAAAACGTGAAACAAGGACTTGCAGTTCTTCTGCCATATCGGACAATGTTTTCGCTGACTGCGAAATATCTTCCATCGAACCAAGCTGTTCTTCTGTTGTCGCAGCGACACGTTCTGCTGCTGAAGAGTTCTCATCGGCGATATGCGCGATTTCCGTCGCAGAGGCGGACACTTCCTGGACGTTTGCGGCAATTTCTTCGACTGTTGCCGTGACGTCTTCAATGCGCGGTGTCATCTCTTGTGTCCGCAACATGATTTGTTCGAAACGGACTGCCGAATCTTCCGTCGTTTCCAGTCCTGCCTTCGTATGATGCGACACTTCTTTCATCAGGAAGACGGATCGTTCCGTTTCTTGTTTGATGTTTTGAATCAAGTCAGAGATTTGTTTCGTCGAGTCCTGCGATTGTTCCGCGAGTTTCCGGACTTCACTTGCGACGACGGCAAATCCTTTCCCGTTTTCGCCTGCTCGTGCCGCTTCGATGGCCGCGTTGAGCGCAAGCAAATTTGTTTGCGTCGCAATACCGTTGATGACATCGACAATTTTTCCGATTTCATTTGAACGGTGTGCAAGCGACTGGATGACTTCCCCGAAGTTTTCGACCGAGGCATCAATTGCCTTCATCTGTTCGACGTTTTTCGCAACGGCTGCTGTTCCGTCTTCCGCTTCTGTTGCCGTCGCGCGTGACAGCTCGGACACGTTGGTCGAACTTTCAGCAATTCGCATGACGCCGGAAGTAATCGCTTGTAAAGAGACGGCATTCCCGTCAAGTTGACGTTTTGATTGACCGGCACCTGCCGCCATCTCTTGGATGGAGCCGGCGATTTGTTCGGACGCTGCCGTCGTTTGTGTTGCATTTGCCATCAACTCTTCTGAAGAAGCGGCAACTTGACCAATCGATTGATCGAGATTCGTGATGATTGACCGGAGCGATCCAATCATGACGTTAAAGCTTTCCGCCACTTGCCCGATTTCATCGTTGGATTCGACGACGACCTGCTCCGTCAAATCACCTTCTTGAATCCGTTCCGCACTCTTCGTCAAACGGTTCAGCGGACTGATGATCGACCGTAAGATAAAGAATAAGAGCACTGCGGCTAAGACGAATGTCGCGGCGATGACGCCGAGTGTCGTCCAAAGGATGCTCGATGTTTCATCCGTGATTTCATGATCGTACAGCGTGCCGGCGACCTTCCAGCCCGTCAGACTGTTCGTCATGAAGTCCATTTGTTTTTCTTCATTTTCAAACAGATAAGAAAATTGTCCCGCTTTGCCAGCGTAGATTGAATCGACCCAGTCCCCTGAGGCTTTTTCACCGGGTTTTAGCGTCGGGTGACTGACGAATTTTTTATCAGAATCCAAAATCGTCACGTAACCTTCTTTACCGATTTTGATTTTCTTGGCGATTTCCGCGATTCGGTCGACATCGACGTCCACCGCGATGACACCACGTCCGTTGCCTCCGGTTTGAGACAAGGTGACCATCATTTTTCCGGAAGCTGCATCGACATAAGGATCGGTGATGACGACTTTACCGCTCGCGTCTTCTGCTGCCTGATACCACGGACGGTCCCGTGGATCATAGTCTTCCGGCATCGACTGTTCCGGATAAATCGTCATTTCCCCCGTCGTCGTCGCATAATAAATGTTGGCGGCTTGCGGGTGTGTATCTAAGTATTCGGTCATTTTTTCTTTTAAGTCGAGGTTCTGCTTGCCCGATTCATATAACGTTCCATCGATGCGATCCGCAAAAAACGCGACATCCCGTCGCATCGGATCAACGATGTTCATGATTTCGTCATTCATCCGGTCGACACCGGCATGGGC
>CABFOE010001369.1_pt1 | contig 14244 bp, 7 predicted proteins | sample 3521981 | NCBI WGS metagenome assembly CABFOE01 (sample SAMEA5312457, study PRJEB27640) | indoor metagenome | biome: indoor environment; feature: uncontrolled; material: polymer tiles stone | place: Germany | collected 2014-07-07 | reverse complement strand
AGCATGGTTTTGCAGAAGACAAGAACAAAGAAAAAGAAGTCGAAGTCAACACCGCGAAAGAAGCGCTCGATTATATCGACAATCTATTCGCCAGTTCAAAAGGTACGGAATTCAATACATAAACGAGAGGGGGTGACGATGTGGCCGCAAACAATGACATTTTAGAGATGTTCGAAATGGTAGGGACAATCGCAGTCGATTTCGGGACAGCGATCAAAGGCATGTTCGACCTCGAGGAACGCGGGAAGGAAACGACGAATAAGCTCGAGCAACAATTCAAGAAGGCATTCGACGTGATTTCCCGCTTATCCGCTGCACCGGACATCGAAATTAACAGCGAAGAGGCACTGAAGGACATCCGGAGCGTGAAGGACGGATTCAATGCCATGCTCGACGATCTGAAAGCGAATGGATCCATTGATTTCGATACGGACCCTGCTGTGAAGGAGCTGACCATCCTCCGCGATCAAGCGGAAGAACTGGAACGCTCATTTATCGGTCCAGAAGGCACGATAGACCTCAACGGAGACGCGGCAAGAAAAACCCTTGCTGAAATGCAGGAACGCGCTCTGACGCTCACTGAGACGCTCACAAAGCAAGAATACACGGTTGAAGTCGAAGGACGTCGTGCTGGTACGGTATTAGACGACCTATTAACGATGGCAACCAAACTGGATGACGCGCTGAATCGATTACGTGACCGAATCATTCGAGTCGAACGCTTTATTACGGAGAATGTGAACCGCATCGTTCAGACCACTTACGATACCGCGGGTGATCCCGGTGTCGTTGGACCGCAAACTACGCCAAGCGGTGGTCCTCAATCCAATGGACCGCCAGACGGAGCCTATCCGAATCAACCGAACGGGCAGGTGCCCGCTGACGATCCGAACGCTTACTTAGGTACGACGGCAGCCATGACTGCTCTCGGCGCGTCCGGAGCGTATGCAGCACGCAACACGAACCGCTTCACGTATGACCTTGATCGTGCGAACCGCGCGTTACAGGCATATCACCAGCGCATGCTCCAATATGCAATGCAACTGAACCCTAAAACTGCGTTGCAACGGGCTACGATTCACTTAGATGTTGCCAGCGAAATGTTTAAATACTTCCCGAACTCGAAGAACATGCTCATGCTTCAGGCGACGTTCAGCGCGATTGAACAAGGAGCCATGGCAGCGCGGAAACAACTCTCTCAACTCGGATTCGGTCGCACCAAGACCGAAATCAAGGCGCTTGAAGGTCAGATGCATACGATGGCGAACATTCGCCTCGACAATCTCCGCGATCAAATCAAGCTGACTGAAAAAGCGCTCAACGATATGAAGAAGTCCGCGAATGCAGACGAGTTCGTCGAAGAGATGGCGGAAGCGGAACGAGCGCTCAAACGATATAAGACAGAACTGGCTCAATCCAACCCGGTCGATGTGATCGCGAAAGCGAATGGCTACGAAGCGGGGAAACTTTGGGGCAAGGACGTCCTCTACAAACCGTTTGATAACGCGATGGACGCCTTAGCAGGACGTATCAAGCAATTCACGAACCGCGACCTTGCTTATCTCCAGAACAAGACATACGAGGCGCTGGACAATGCAGCAAAGGCAATCGTCGGGAAACAGACGACGAAAGCTGAAGAAAAAATGAAGATCAACGCGTTGGCGATGAAGTACCAAATGTTCGGCATGCAGCTGAACACGTTCGTCACACCAGCGGTCGTTGCACTTAGCGTAGCCTTCGGAGCGGTCGCCAATGCCGCACAAAAAGGATGGGGCAAGTTCGAAGCCCAAACGCTTACTGCAGCTGAAGACATGAAGGACTTCAAGAACCTGATCGCGGACACCTCCGCTGATACCGGTTCGTCGATTGAAGAAGTCGGGGAACTGTTCTCCGTCCTTCATAACCAGATGGGACGCACCAAGGAAAACATCAAAGAGTCCGCTGAATGGGGCTTGCAGTTCAAGAAGGCATGGGGTACGGATGCCGTCGAAGCGATTTCCGCTGTTGATCAGATTTCTAAGGATTTAGGAGTTACGCAGAAAGAAGCGACGGACATCCTGGCACTCGCCATGAAGAAACACCAAGGCGACCTCGAGGCGGCCACAAAAGACGTCTACAAAAACGAGGACGCATGGCGGAAGAACAGTAAGACGATGGTCGACGGCATGAGCGCTTACGAGAAAATGGTGAGCGGTCTTGACGATAACGGCGTCGCGAAGTCAGAGAAGGCTTTCCGGAAGCTCGGTACATCCCTCCTCGAGCTTTGGAAAGCGTTAGAACCAACCGTCATCAAACTGGCTGACGCGTTGTCCGCTGCCGCTGATACGGCGACGGAGTTCTTACGCAACAATCCGGGCATGGCAACGTTCCTCGCGCACATGATTGCGATTGGAGGAGCGGGACTTGTCCTCATCGGGGTGCTGGCACCTATTGCAGGATTCCTCCTGATGAACAGGGGGCTGTTCCAAGCGTTAGGACAGGCGCTCGGCTTTGCCGGCAAAGGTATGGTCGTCATGTCGCCACAGGCGCGGATGCTGTACGACAACCTGATCCTGACGCGAAACGCGGTCGCTGGTCTTCCGCGTATGTTCCGCGCTCTTGGCCCCGGCATCTTGTCCGCTTTACGTGGCTTGCCGGGAATGGTCGGAGGATTCTTGCTGCAATTCATTCGAATGAACCCGATTCTTTCGACAATCGCCGCTCTTTCATGGGTGATCTATAAGAACTGGGATCGATTCGAACCTGTCCTTTCTCGAATTTGGTCCGCTGTGAAGCGCATCGGAAACGTGATCATCGAAGCCTTTGCTGGACCGGGTCAAACTGGAGCAGAAGGTTTCGGAAAAATGATGGACAAACTCGCTCAGTTGCTCGGTGACGTGCTTCTGCCGATTCTCGAAGCCTTAGCCAAGGTACTCGAGGTCGTCGCGGCTGTAATGGAGACTGGAGCGGGGAAATATATCGTCTATGCTGTGGGAATCGGCATGATGACAGGGGCGCTCGGGAAGTTGATTCCGGGAGTTGGGTTGCTGTCATCAGCGTTCAAGCTACTTACCGGAAACACAGGTAAAGCGGCCGGCGCACTCGGATTCTTGAAAAAGGCATTTGGTGGCATCGGTGGTGCAGCTGGTAAGATGGGTCCGCTGATCGGACGCGCATTAGGTGGCGTGGGTGGCGTACTGGCTCGATTCGGTACAATGCTGATTCCGCTCCTTGCGAATCCTTGGGTGCTCGGTATCGCGGCCATCGTCGCGGTTGTCGCCGGTCTCGGCTTCCTGATCTATAAATACTGGGACCAAATCGTCGCGAAGACACAACAGATTTTCGGCAAGATAGGCGACTACTTCCGGAAGAACTGGAAATCCATGTTGATGGGAGCGCTCCTCGGACCGCTTGCACCGCTTGCGAAGTACATTGCGGAAAACTGGGACTCCATTGCTTCAGCAGCAAGAAAAGGCGGCCGCAAGATTGCTTCATGGTTTAAGGGCGGTCTTTCGGGTATGGGCTCAGCCTTTACGAATCTTGGACCGAAGCTGAAACGTGGATTTAGCAACGCGTGGAGCGATTTTAAAGGCATGATCACGCGGAATCTCCGCTCTTTAAACAAGACATGGTCGTACCAGTTCGGAAATCTCGTCAAAGCACTGGGTCCTTTCGGTAAATTCCTGAAAGACGCTTTCATGGGAATCTTTAAGGGCTTGCCGATCTTAGTCGGTCGTGCTCTCCGCGCGGTCGGTCAGATGATCCGTAACCGGATTGAATGGTACGGAAAGGTCATCACGTCCGGTATGCGCCTTGTAGGGCGTGCCTTCTCCAATGGATGGGGCTTAGCACGAAAAGCGACGAGGACGGCGCTCAACGGCATCACCCGCATTGCTCAAAATGCTATGGAATCCACCAGGAAAGCAATCAATTCGGCGCTTGGAGCAATTCGACGCGGATTCGATGGAGCAATGAAGTTCTTACGTAAGGTCGTTTCCGGAGCGTTTTCCGCGATCCGCCGAACTGCTACAAATTTAATGGAGAGCACGAGGAAGGCGATTTCGGGTGCTTTAAGCCGGATTCGTAAGATTTTCTCGGACTCCATGGCAACTCTACGACGCTTAGTATCGTCAGCATTTACGTCGATCCGTCGTACTGCATCGAACTTGATGGAAGCCACGCGAAAAGTAATCGCCGGAGCTCTATCCAAGATTCGAAAAATTTTTTCTGATTCGATGTCTACCCTGCGTCGACTGGCAACGGCAGGTTTCACCGCGATTCGTAAAACGGTGTCCAATGCCATGTCCACGATAGGTCGGGTGATCTCCGATGTACTCGGTCGAGCTCGTCGCGCTTTTTCATCGGCAATGTCGTACATTGCCCGGACCGCGAGAGACGCTTTCCGCTCTGTGTACAACAACATCAAATCAAATCTCAGCCGCGCGTATAACGTGATTTCCGGTACTTTCGGCAAAATTAAGCGCTATTTCACTGGGCTTGCTCGCCAAGCACTCAGCTGGGGCGCGGACGTAATTGGCGGAATTATCAGCGGGATGACCGGCAAAGCGAAACGAGCGCTTGATGTGGTTCGTGACCTTGCTGGAGACATCATGAGCACGTTCAAAAAGACGATGGGAATTGCTTCACCTTCCCGCCTCATGCGTGCGCTTGCGAAGTGGATTCCTGAAGGGGTCGCACTTGGTATCAGCGACAACGTGGGACGCGTCCAAGACGAGACAGACGGCATGGTCGACGCGGCGACTGGAGACTTCAGTCGTGCGGCAAAAGTAGACATCATTCCTGAGTTCCAAGGCAATGCGAACGATCTGGCTACGAGCATGATCGCCGGTTCCATTGGAGCGGGATATGACGTGAACGCTCAAATTAATGCCGCTGCCGCTCAGGTCGATTTGAACCAACAGCAACAATCACCACAGTTCGTTCAAATCAAAAACATGCCGGTCACGGTAAACGTCAAGGAGCTCAGCAAGAACGAGGATTACGACAAGATGGCGAGCAATGTTCAGCGGACCATTGTCGACAACACGCAGAAAGAAGTCAATCGACGGGGAGGAGGAAACTAATGCTGCCAACGCTATACAGCCACGTAGAGGAGACCGAGATTTTCGAAGGTCCCTCGATCGTGGTCACTGGATCAGAAAAATTATGGCTATCCCCGGTGGTCAATATTGGAGAAAACGAGGTTGGGATGTTGGCGATGGATTACGCCGTTCAAGCGGCCGTCACGTCAGCTGGTGAAATTACTCGAGCGGAAATCGCACTTGTCACGCATAACGCCGGTTCTAATTCCACGCGGAAACGAAAGATAGTGCGCGGATCTCGTACATGGACTCGCGTGTTCTTACCAGTCGATAGCGGTCAGCGGAAAATCGGGATCGCAACAAACGAATATTTCCGTTCGTCGGACGATGCTCGAGTACGTCGCATCTTTTATCATCGATACGTCCCATCGACCTATGTGTATGCCATTGACCAGCTGACGCCACCAAAACCGCTGTACGGACTTCAGGTACAGAATACCCTTGAAGGTTCCGTCCGGACGCAACGTACAGGGAATACCGGATCAGAAATTGCAATGACGCTCTGTTTTTTAACTGAAGAGGGCTACAACAAGTTTATGGACACCCGCCATGACAGCTATATGCTCCTCAAATCGCGTTATGGCTTGTTTGGAGGCTATTTGAACGGACTTGATACCGAACCAACCGTAAAGGGTGCATCGGTCTTCCTCCGCGTCAAAATGATTTCTGATCAGCGCGCGGGAGCGGGGTCGAACGGCATATGAAACCGGTAAATATTGAATTACAACAAGCGATGACCTCGGCATGGCAGAATGGGAAGAATTTTAGACGTCCCTCAGCTGCAGTCATCATCGAACGGCCACCTGAAGCAACTGAATTTCTCGTTACAGACGCATGGTTACCAGACATCATCAGCATTGAACTGGACACGGACATCGAATCACCAGGTAAAACGTTCACGATCACTTGTTCAAACGAGAACGGCATCTTGTCCGCGGACTACCGCTTCAACAAATACGGAAATGTCCGCATGTTTCACGAAGTACCGATTCCGTCGCCATGGCGGAACGTGCTTCTTCCGGAAACGGAGCTGTCCATTCACTTCGGGTATAACGGAAATTTCATGCGAATGATGACCGGTACCATCGACAACGTTAACATCGACAGTCAGGGACGGACGATCAAGATCACAGGCCGCTCGATGTATAAGAAAGCCATCTCGAACACGCTTCAACCGAAAGACACTTACGTGATTCAAGACAAAAACATGAACGTCGGGCTTGCCGTCGAGGAATTGCTGAAGAACGTCGGTCTAAAAAGTGTTGTATTCAACTTGAAAGAACCGGGTAGCAATGACCCGTTCATTGTCACGAAAAAAATGGGGCTCCGCCGTGAACATCCAGCGGACCTCATCACGTCGATGGTCGACAGTACGTTCACCGTCCTCATCGAAGACCAGATGGGTGTCGTCCGGATGAAAAATGTCCCGGTATTCTCACGGACATCCAAAGCAGTCTATACCTTCGATGACACCATCGAAATCTTAGAATCAGACTTTGAGATTGATGATAGCGAAATTTTCAACGCAATCCTGATCAAGTGCGGAAAAGAAGCGAACCGATTCAAGAGTACGAGCATCTTTCGGAATATTTTCCATGGTAAGAGCTATCGGGAAACGGAAATCGAGGTCCCTTGGGCAGACACCTATGAAAAGCGGCGCTATGTCGCTCAGTCTTTGTTCAATCAAATGGCTATGCGTTGGCGAAAGCTCTCGATCACAGTGCCCGCTGTGCTGCCACTCGAACTATTGGACGTCGTACTCGTCCGGGAGCGGATCAGTCAGGTGAACTGGAACCTGCATATCCGTGGAATCAAGTATTCGTACACGTCTGACGGATTATTCCAGACGCTTGAACTCGCGGACAACACAGGGTTCAAAGTCAGCAATCCGGAACATTTGCCGCCACCGCCACCGCCGCCTCCGAGTGATTTACCGCCATTCACGGTGACGGACGCGAAGATTTCAATCGAAGTCTGGGACTTCAGCGTCGAGGATGGTGACCGGATGCACGTATATTTCAACGGCAGACGTCTTAAAACGAGTTTTTTTATCCGGAACAAGCCGTTCACGCTGAATTTACCGCTCAAAAAAGGCGCTAACGTGCTGAAATTTGTCGGTGTCTCAGCCGGGACGATGGCTACCCTATCTGGTCGCTTCCGCGTCAGGAGGGAAAGCGGAGCAATCTTGTATGATGCCGGCACCTTGCCTGATCTCGAGATGGCTCGGACGAACATTATCAGCAAGTCTGGTTATTATGACCCGAAGAAGCGGCCGGCTAAGACATGGGTCATCACACGAGTATAAGAATGGAGGGAATCGATGAAATCCAGAAACCGGAATAATATGTTTGATCCGATTAAACGAATGCTCAGGAAAGGCGTCATTAGTCGTATCGAGCGGATTGAAGACAACTCCAAGATATACAACCAATACAACACAGAAGTCATTGAAAAACAGACGCTCTCTTATGACGAAAATTCTCGGCTCTACAACGTTGAGGGAGAAGACGTCATGGTCTATGACTTAGTTTTTGATGATGATGGAAGACTTGAAAGTGTCTTAGAAACAAACAAAGTCACGGATCGGGCCGTCGAAACATCACTCCTCTTCGATGAAGAACGTTCTCTCCTCGTCGAAGTCATCCCTGTCGTCCTAAACGAAGGGGAACCCATCGGATATGACGAGGATCCGGAAGAGACGAGTGAGTTTGAACCTGACACGTCTGATGGAGAAGACCTTGATCTCAATCCGACGTCTAACGGTTCTCTTGAAGATTACGACTGGAGCAATGAAAACGGAGAGGGTGAACGCATGTAATGGGCGGATTCGTAACCAATTATCAGGCGGGTGGTCGTCATGACTTCCCGTTCATGCCTACAAAAACAAATCCTTTCATCAAGGGGATCCGCGTGCCGGTGACCAATGACATGGGCGTTGCGACGCATACCTACATCGTCGGTCATGAACGAGCGGAGCTTGTCAGCATCGCGATTGCTGCAAGCCGCTATGAAGACCGCGACAACTGGAGCTTGTATGTCAACGATCGGTTGATGATGGATGAAATTTATACAAAAGAACTGCCTGAAGGAATGTATCTCATGGTCCTTGTCAAGTTGTTACAGGGGGATCGCATCAAGTTCGAATTCAAGAACGCATCCCTTACCAATAAATCCGTATGGCTGAACTATCAAATGCTCGTATAAAAAGGAGAGATTTAATAATGTCCTATGTAAAGACGATTTTCACTGAAGCTGGATTCCTAACGGATATGGAAAGCCTACTTGTCACAAATGGGTGGACAAGCGAAGAGAAATTCCAAAAGCTAGGTTACGACTTTAATAAAATGTTTTACACACCTTCTGGATTTGGTAGTGCTGATCCAGGAGAAGCTACCTTCACAATTTCCATTGCCGATCACATCATTTTAAGCAACGGATCGGGTGAATTATTCGGAATTGCACGTATTAATAAACTCACAAAGAAAAACCGTGACCTTCCGACTACATTCTTAGAGACATCCAAGCACCCGAAATCAGATGCTTTGGCGACGGATGCCACTCTCCGCAATACATTGCACGAATGGATGCTAGAACAAAATGATTCGCAGATGACGGACACAAGCGAAATCTATTTTTACATGATGAAAGACAAGCCGACCATCACGGAAGGGAAAATTAACGTCTATCCGGACTCCAATCCGCGCGGTGTCATTGATGTAGAAAATCTCGACTTCACACCTTTTAAAATTGCGGCGTCCGGGCCAAGCGGCGCGAGTTACACTTTTGAATCGAAAACTCCGGAACTCACACTCATGCAATCGCCAATGATGAAAGTGAAGACGCGAGAAACGGGGACTTTGACGAATGGTTGGTTAACGAACTGGTGGGCGGATTCAAAGATCCGTGTCGAGGGGCTTGTTTCTGAAGAAACGGTCTCCATCATCATCCAATCAGACAATACGGCGGCTTACGATGACAACAATGTCCCAACGATTCCGATTTACATGGGGCAGTTGATTCCGGAAGACCCTGCAGATTCAAACGAATCTGTCTTATTCGGTGGAACTGCCATTGCTCAGGCTGATTATGATTATCGTTCACTTACTCCATACATGCCAACGCCGCTCTTGCCGTTGCAGAAGGCATATCCGAAAAGCCCAGGGAACGGCATCGACAATCTCATCGTCAAACGTGCGCGGTACGGTGCCTTTTACCAAGCCTACTATCTTTCATTCCAAACGGCTTCCGATACGATGCCTCCTGACCGAAAGAGTACTGATGGAAAAAGTTATGCTTCTGCATGGAAAAACCAAGCGAACGATGAGTATTCATTCCGATTCAATCCGTCATCGTACAGTGGAAAGGTTCATGTTTCCCGCGCTTACGTCATTCATCCGGAAGAGGGCGTCCGCGGTCATTTAAAAGATATGTTGATGGCCAGCTCGATTGGACTGATCAACTCAGACCGGCTGAAGTTGAAACGAGAAGCGTGTCCTGACGTCTTCGACTTGTATAAATATTTCGTAGTCGATGCAGTCTCACCAATGACCAAACGACCGGCAATTCCGTATTCACCAGCTGGATTCGCTATTTATGAGAAGGAGGCAAACTAATCATGGCAACATACATTGAAGATCAGATTACGATGCAAGAGTTTCCGGAAAAAATGACACAGATGGTCGGAGCGGACGGATGGGCATTAATTGCCCGCTACCGCGCCAATAAGACTAATTCACGTCAGTACGCGGAGGTCCGCATCTTTGAGTCAATCGGATCGGATGGACTTCGTCGGAATTTAGGAATGGTTTGGGGATATGATTTGGACAAACCGACCTTCGACGACTCTCGTTTTATCTCGGAGACGTCACGTTTGGCATTGCTAGGCGTCGCAGATGGCGTCAAAAAGACTTTCAACACGACAAGCGGAGCAATGGTCGTCGGAACGGAGAAGGTGCTTGTCGACGGCGTAGAAGTCCCCAAAGCAAACTATTCGTTTAACGCTCTTTCAGACCAAATCACGTTCACGACAGCACCTGCTGCAGGAAAGCTTGTTAAACTAACCGGTTACCTTTCAGGAAAAGCGCATGAGCCGGCGAATAGCTTCAGCATGTTCACATACAATGACGTCTATTTTGATCGTTCAGCAGAAAAAGCCAAGCCAGAAGGAGCGATTGGGACAGCAGATGCATCGAAAACTGTGTTCACTACACCCAAAAAGCCGATTCGTCCGGGTACATTGAAACTGTATTTAGGAACGACTCTCGTCAACGAAGATTTGTACACAATCGACTATGAACTCGGTAAAGTGACGTTTACAACTGCTCCGACTACGGGTGCCATCACCGCAGACTATCGTTATTTCATCAGTCCGATTCGTGGGACGGATTATGGCGACATTGAAGTTTCATCAAGTGAAACGGATGCCTTGCTGCCGAAAACGTATATGGATTTTGCTTATCGAGCGGTCACGTATATTCAGCCGTCGATTCCGACCGTCATGTCACTGACTGATGAATTGAACTTCTCTCGAACATTCAATCGAGACAGTTTCTTGTACTTATGGGGGACGGTCAACAAAGACCGAATCGCTCTCATGTTCCGGGCAGACCCTTCCGCGGATCCGATTAAAGCCTTTTATAATCCATTTTATTTCGGTCGTATTCATGTTGCTGGCCAACAACCGAGACGAAACACAATCTTACTTGGCGGAGCAAAAACAGGTGGACCAATCCTATGGGATGCAAAGCTGAAAGTTGGAGATGTTCCGCTCGATTATGGGACAAAAACATCGAATGGAAATGAGTCTGTCAACTTGCACCAGTCCATCGGAGGTGCGCTCTATCAGAAACATTACCTGGCATTCATCACGCATGATGTGTCTCTCGACTCGGTCGATACGAAGTTCAATCCGTCTGCTTACACTGGCAAGTATCATATTTCGCAAATGTGGATCGTTCACCCGCAAGAAGGATATGTCGGGAAACTCGATGATATTTATGCCATCCATCCGAAAAATATCGAACAAATGGACGAGTTGGAACTTGAAAAAATCGTTCCGCACGAATGGATTGGAAACGGCGATGGTGTCCGAAAAACATTCCATATCGAACACAAGTGTGATGAATTAAAGCCGCTCGTATTCGGAGACTGCACAGAAATCACGACAGGATGGGTATACGATCCGCAAACGAAAGCCATCACGTTCACGGTACCGCCAGCGGTCGGAGTCGAACTAACTGCTTCCTACACGTTCCAGCATTTATACAAATACACGCTGGCAACAACGCCACGCACACCGATGCGATTGGATGACGTGACGCCATTCAATCCGATTGGTTGGGGGATTTTCAAAAAACCGGTTGAATAAGGGGGAGTAAATCATGCCGACAACGCGCTATGGCGTCCGGGTGGGACTGAGTACATCTAAACGATATTCAGTCCTCACGTCGGCGGCTCCTATCCTCTCCAATCAGAAGCGATACGGTGTTCAGGTAGAAAACCGCGTTATCATTACAAAAAAATATCCGGTTACGCTTCTCGCGTATTCGTTACGTTATGCCTATTCAGAGCAAGAAACTCGCGCAAGACGGAAAGAGCGGGAAATTCCCGCTTCTCTCCTTCAGCGGGACGTCGCTACAGACGAATCACTAAACGAGCAACACGTTTTCCTTGAACATTTGGTTCGATCCAATGCGGAAGGTATGCATGCTGATGTTGTCTGTAATGATTTGGAGACAGGTCAAGAGGCTTCATATCTGTCCGAAACGTTCATCCATAAAGATTTTAAAGCCAACCCGAAACAGATAAACGAAAACGAGGCTCAAATCGATGCTCTATCAGCCGTTCAAAAGAAGCACGAACAGGATGTACTCGTCCAAGGGAATATTCAAGCAGAACGATTCTTGGGAATTTCAGAAGCGGTGGATCTTTCACTCGAAACAAGTAATAAGAATGAAGTTCAAACTGTTCATTCCGCGGAGACGGAGATAGCCAGTTCTGCTGGGAATGAACACAATGTTATCAGCCTGAACATGGAGCCTACCGTTCGCGACAAGATCATCAGATTAGCGGATGAATCAATTTTATCTAAATCCGTTTATGTATCTGAAATGCATACCAGCGAATTATCGGCAACAGAAACAGCACGAATTGAACGACCTATTCAGGTAGGCAGTTTGAGCGAGATGGATGCTTCTGATTCGCCATATAAAGATACTTTTGAACACAGGATTTACAGCGCATCGTATATCAAAGAAATTCACGATACTCATGAACTAAGACCATGGATTTTAGAAAGAGTTCAGATGGATCATGCCATGATTGACCATTTCGATAGCATACAAGAATATGGCCGCATTACTGACGTTAGTCTCGATCAAATAAACGCAGTACCTGAGTTCAATCGCAGCACAGACGCTTTTTATGACGAATCCTTTGACGCGACGCGAAAAGGACACACATTCGAAGCAATCAATGCAGCTGTGTCCATCACGAATCCACTCGAGACAGTACATGATGCGGGTATTTCGATGATGAGTCTGGCTTCCTTCGAACAAATCGAATCAAGCACTGTATTGCTCGAGCAAAAACGTGCCCATTCTGATCGGCGGCAAACAGCAGCTATGATCACTCTTCCCGAACAAGCGGACCGCTTCACGCGTGTCATGCATGCGTTCAAAGTGGAACATGATCACGTTAATAACAATGGTCAAATCATTAATAGCATTCTTGCCGAGAATGATCACAGCACCATCATTCCAAGTTTGCAAGACATGTGGCTGACCGATATGATTTCCGCAAATAAAGGCTTGGCAAATGTACGACCAGCTATTCGTTCAAAAGGTACTGTGTCGATTCGGAATAGTCGTGAATGGAGCGCGTATGCCTCCGGAATCACGCCAGCAAACGACAACGTAATTGCTCAGGACATCATGATCCAATCGTTGGAACGAGCGGACAACATAGCGGGCGAGTGGCTTCATATGTTAAAGGACACCTTAGAAAGAACAGTAGGAAATCGCGCGGTGGTTCCCGCTGAAATAAGAACGCTTGAAAAAGGAGACCATCTTGTCAAAGAAGTTCTTTCTGCTGAGGTGTTGCCATTACTTCAAGGTAAAACATTTGAAAAGTCTTTTGATGCTTTGCTCGAGACAATGGGTGCCGGTGAAAAAGACGGCCGCCTCGTCGAAGAAGCGCGAACTGAAGCAGCGGGACGCATACGCGCGGATCGTCTTTCCGAGTTGACGGATGCTTTACGAGGAAGCCTTATCGGAAATATTGAATCAGTTGTTCATGACGAACACGAAAAAGGATTGCTAGTCGAAGCTATCTTGAACGTTACTCTTGATGATTCAGAACTCGGAATGTTAAAAAGTGCGGACAAAGACGGATTGTTTGACGATACAGAACGAGCGGCGCGATCGAATTCAGACCGCTATGTGCAATTGAACGATTTAGTACAAGGAAATCAAAAGACGGTAATTGATGTCGCCGTCATATCGTCTCTCGAGTTGGGGAATTATTACGAACGTGCGGTGGAAGCGATGGAGTCCCTTGTTTCTAAAGTCCACGCTAGTGATTCCTGGCTCGCTAGTGTCATGAACGAGAGTACACAGGCAAAAGCGTTAGAAACGCAGGGAGAGACAACCACAGCGATTCTTGAACCTGTCCGGCGCATGATGGAAACCGAATTTGCGGAACCGGCGCGCTTGGAACAAGCAATTCGAGAAACAAACGTGATTTCGCAGATCGAGAACATCGATTCCGCGGGAAAGGTCACCGATTACAACACATACCTGGTCATCCATGAATCCGCATTCTCGAATCATACACCGGACGATGCATGGATGAACAAAACGCTTCCGGCTCTCCATGAGACAAGCCGCTCCGGTATCGAAACGATGGAGGCAATATTCGACGCAGCTACAACGAAACAAGAAGAGTTTGAAGTGGCTGACACTCGGTTAGACGGGGCACTCGGAGCGGCGCGTGATGTGGAAGAACAGCGCATTGACTCCAGTGTTCGAAAACAAGCCGAACGCACAGCGTTGTTGACGGATCCGGACCGTGGAGAAACATCTTTCCGCGATAATGAAGCCATGCTTTCGTTGCCTGCAGCCATGAACCGGACCAGTGAGGTTCAAGCGACTATCCAAGACGAGTA